>ERZ1370068.8333-contig-7196_pt1 | contig 34933 bp, 50 predicted proteins | sample MGYA00561227_ERZ1370068 | MGnify/ENA primary metagenome ERZ1370068 (study PRJEB38410, sample SAMEA6850437) | metagenome | study: Metagenomic assessment of the ecological functions of the soil: analysis of the soil microbiota associated with the...
AATCATGATGAGCGCACACATGGATACGGTGGTTCCGGGCGAGGGTGTCAAACCGATCGTCGAAGGCGACATCATTCGCACCGATGGCACCACTGTTTTGGGCGGCGATGATAAGTCGGGTTGCGCTGTAATAATCGAAGTCATTCGCCGTCTACAGGAGCAGAACTATTCCGCACGCGCCGATTGAAGCGATCTTTTCGATCTGCGAGGAAGTTGGATTGCTCGGCGCCAAGAATGTGGACGTGTCGAAACTAACAGCGAAATACGGAATTGTTTTCGATTCAGATGACCCGGGTTTTCTCTTTACCAAAGGTCCATCGTCGAATCACATGGAATACAGAATCCATGGCCTGGAATCTCACGCCGGAGTCGCTCCCGAAGAAGGAATTTCGGCAATCAAGATCGCCGCCGAGGGAATCTCGGCCATGAAACTCGGCCGCATCGATCCGGAAACAACTGCGAACATCGGCACGATCGAAGGAGGCATGGCCACCAACATCATCCCTAATCTGGTCGTTTTAAAGGGCGAAGCTCGGTCGCATAGTGAAGAGAAACTCGAAGCCCAAACGGCGCACATGACGAAGTGTCTGGAAGAGGCAGCGGCAAAGTACGAGGTTACGGTCGCGGGCAATACGACCAAAGCCTCAGTCGAGGCGAACGTCGAGCGCGATTATTCATCGATGGACGTGCCCGACAGTTCGCATGTCGTGCAACCTGTGCTTCAGGCAGCTAAGCGGATGGGCCTTGATGTGAAGACCATGGCCTCGGGCGGCGGCTGCGACGCCAACGTTTTCAATCGCAAGGGCATCGAGTGCGCCAACCTCGGCACAGGCATGCGCGCCATTCATACCGTCAAAGAATGGCTCGACGTCAAAGACATGTATGCTGCGGCCGAAATGACTCTGGAAATCATGAAGCTGAACGGTGAGCTGGCAATGAAGTAAGAAAACGCCGGCGCTCCTCCCGGTGGTCACCGGCTTAATCCGAGGCTCCGGTTACTGCCGGGCCGCCAGCGCACCCTTGCCCGGATGACCCATGAGGCCAATTTCCCGCAAAAAAGGTTCTTGACGTGCCTTCCTCGCGGCCTCCATAATCCAATTAGTGGCCGCGCTGCCCTGTTTCGGCCCCCAAGTTGACTTCTGCTCCCACCAAAATAATGAGCAGCGAAAATTGATCGGAGGACTTGACCCCAGTGAGTGAAGAACTAGAGAACAGCCTGCAGCAGGCAGTCGAAACTCTATCTTAACGATCGGCTGCACGCCATCGATGAACAAGTGTCTCGTCTGCAAACCGAGGTGAGCGAGGCTTTGGCACGTCTGCGCGAAAGCTCGAATGCCGAAAGTTTGGATGGGACGACCCTGTCGGCAGCAATTTTCGCGCATCTGCAAACCGCCCGCGGACAAAAATTGACCGGGGCCACGGCTTCTGCTCCAGTTTCCCGGGACGCCGCCACGATTAAGCGGGCCGTTCAGGAAATTGAAGAACAGCAAAGTCAGACAGAAATCCTCAAGTCCCTGCTAAAAGGCGCAATTCTTTTTGCCGAACGTGTCGCGTTGTTCGTGATTAAGAACGATCAGGCAATTGGCTGGCGTGTTTGCGAAGCGACTGATCCGACAAATCTGGAGTTGATTGGCGGGGTTTCGTTGCCGCTGAGTTCCGAGACGATTCTCACTCGCGCAGTCCGAACACGAGATTCGTGGTCCGGCGACCCGCGCTCGAATTCTGATGATCAAATGCTGATCGACCAACTTGGTGGTTCACCCCAAATGGTCATCTCAGTTCCCCTGACCGTTCGCGGCAAAGTCGTCGCCGTGCTTTATGCCGATTCAGCTTCGTCTGACTCCGCCGCGATCAATTTGGACGCCCTCGAAGTCCTGGTGCGGGTTGCGGCGATGGCCGTAAATCTGGTGTCGGTGCACCGAGCAGCGCCCGAGCCACGTCCGGAGACCACTGCCGTACGGGAGGAACCAACACCCGAGGCTGCCGCGGAGGTCGAACCAACTTACGCGCCGGAAGTCGAAGCTCGAGTTACTGAGCCTGAGTCGCAAGCGGTTCCGGTCGAAGCGACAGAAGTTTCCGCTCCGGCCGAAGTCACACCCGAAGCGCCCTCTGCGTGGCCGGCTCCCGAAGTAGTTGCCGAGCAACCGGCTCAACAGTTTGCCGCTGAACCTGAGCAACTCGCTGAACCGACCGCACCCCAGGCGCCGCCCGCAGCCGAAGCGCCGCGCGACCACCGGCCGACAATGTTTGGTCCGAGCCGGTAGTGCAATCCAGCACGCCGCCGCCGGCATTTGTCTCAGAGTACACGACACCATTGGGCAGTTCGCGCCGCTTTGGTGTTAGCGAGCCCGATTTACCAATCGAGGTCAGCGAAGAAGAGCGTCGCCTGCATAACGACGCGCGGCGCTTTGCCCGTCTGCTGGTTTCAGAGATCAAGCTTTTATAACGAACCGAAGGTTAAGGAAGGCCGGAGCAAATGCGACCTCTACGATCGTTTGCGTGAAGACATCGATCGCTCGCGCCAGATGTACGACAAACGCGTGGCCCCGCCGGTCGCCGCACGCCATGACTATTTTCATCAGGAACTGGTGAACATGCTGGCCGAAGGCGATCAGGCAAAGCTAGGGGCAGCTATCCGGGCGCGGTGAGCGCCGGTTAACTCAGATGGCAATCGCAAAGAAGAACGGCCACCGCGGGGTGGCCGTTTTCGTTTCAGTCGACTTCTCGGTCTGGTTACTATGGCGCTCCGAACCGTTTCCGGTATTCGGTCGACGTCAGGAAGGCCTTGACCATCTCGGCGCCAATGTAATCGCCGTTAAATTGATTGAGCTTGGTCAACCAGAAATCGTAACCCGTGTAGTCTGAATCAGGCGTGTCGTTCGGATTGCGACGCAAATAACCGAAGTATTGCATCAGCACAAAGGCGCGATTGATTTCAGAGTTGGCCAGATTCTGGTGTTCCGCGATCTGTCTCAGAACCTGAGCGCGCGACTTGCTCCCAGTTGAATGCTCGAGAGTTAGCTGGGTTTCCTCCGCCGGCGACAGCGGATTACCGGCATTCACGTTCAGGGAATGGACGAAGGTTGCCGGTACCATCGTTGCAGGGTACTTGCTGGTGAACCGCGCAGACTGAACAAAGCGATTAAAGTAGGTCACCTTGTTATTTTCCAGCGCTTGCGGCCAACCAGGCTGCCCGACGATGACTCCATTGCCAATCTGACCAGTGTCAGTGAGAAATTCGCTGAAGCGAACTATGGGTATCGCTAATGGTGTGCGTTCCCTGGAACGTCGAGGTGCCATTGGTATCGCCATAAGAAGTCTTATAAGCTCGTTCGACCAAATAACCAGTTTCCTTGAATTCGATCGACAGAAAGAACGACGCGGAAACGTTTACGCGCCTTACGTCGATACACGCAGCGTCGCTACCAGAAGTCCGTGATTTGGCGGCTCCAAAATCCAGCCCTGCCTGGTCTGCCGGCCGGCCCAGGAAATCTGTGTAGTGTTGCCGCACAAAGAAATCAGTCTTATCGATTGGATTGACCGCAGGCGCGGTGCCCAGACATCCGGAATTGTTTTGGACGAACGTAGTGATCTCGGCGATTGAAGATGAACAAAACGTAAGCGTGTTGTTTTGATCCTGAATCGACACCACATGATCGTATTGGCACACTCAGCCTGATCTGAATGGCCCGCACTAAAGTTGTGCCCGATTTCATGAGCGGGGATACCGACCCGAAACGGCGCCATCGTCTCCCGATCCGAGATGCCATACGAGTTCGCCGGGCTGCGACAAACAACACCGGTCCAGGCTATCCCGGCTGAACCGCCCAAATCCCTCCCCGTCCACAGGTGCGTCAGCATCGCCGCGCGAGGCGGCAAAGTTAGCGTTCCAGTAGCCGGTAAACTCTGCAGCACGGCGACCGCATCACCGTTGGCATTGTAAGGATCGTTCGGGGTGTCCCAGGTGTGCTGAAAGGAAACCGTGAAGGTGAGACCAATGTCTCGCTCGTAGATGGCCTGAACCTGATTCATGATGCTCAGGATATCGCTGTTCGCGGCCGCAGAGCCTCCCAGGGCGCTGGTGTACTGAAGTCAGCCTCCGTGGCAATCTCAGCAAGCTTGAAAGGCGAAAAGGCCGCCGGCTGCAAATCGGATGCGGCGCTCGACATAAGCCGTTGAGCGTTCGCGTTTACCTTTCGTTAAGCGTGTCAGCGCAATGGCGAGTGAACTCGGGACGAACATCCGATGCCTTGTAGACAACGTAATCCGTCGGCTGCGCGGTTGCGGAATATTTTTGCGCCGCTTCAAGGTAATAAAAATCGTTCGGAGTAATGATCATTCCTTCGATCTGATCATCTTTGACCGTGAAGCGAGCATCGCTGGCCCATACGCCTTCCACGTTACCCTTGTAAGTGGCCACACCCGGCATCTCAACCGGACGCGAGACTCCGTCCAGGCCGACTTCTTCCGCGCGATAGTTTGACGACCGCAGATCATTGGGTTTGAGCTGCAATTCGAAGTCATTTGAACGCGTCTTCAAAGACATCCGCCCAGTGTCTCTAACACGGGCGGCGATTGCCTGAGAATCTAATGTGACGCCTTCATGGTTAGCGAAAAACTGTTCGAGGTCCTGCTCCAGACGGGCGTGAGTATCTTGTGCGCTCGCTGGTCGCAAGTAATACCCCTGAAGCGCAAACGGCTGCCAACGTCGCCAGAGCCAACATTAAGAGCAGGTAGATTCTTAAATGCGATTGGCGCGAAGGAGTACCCACGGTCGCCACGGTCTTGCCAAGCGCGACACTTCCCCGCAAAACCGCTTTACGCCCTTAATCTTTTCATCATCACTTCTTCTTTCGGTCGGGAGTTTTTGACCCAGGTCCAAGGAGTCGACTGGCCGCCACGAGGAGTGGCAAAAATGGGACAATTTCGATATTAGCGAGTCGGATTAGGACCAGTCAAGGAGTTTCCAAAATACACGTGCTCCGGGAACGGGATAATTGTTTTTAGAGGCGTGATTCCTGCGTGAAACGGCTGCTCCTCACACGCTTGACCCAACGAATTTTCCTCATACGTTGCGAGTACCACACTTTGGTACTAAAGTCAGCGACGAACTGATTTTAAGCTCCTCCAGGATACATCTTGATGAAACATTCTCTGTCTGAACACTCTTTGCAGGCGATCTCGGAAAGTCTCAGTGCCTGGAATAGGACTTTTGTCGCACAGTATCCAGGCGAATCGGCCGCAGGCAGCCTGTGCAACACGGTCTATGGCGGAGCGCACCTTTTTCGCGCCGATTCAGTTCGAAGGTTGGGGCAGGTGGCTGAACGCGCACTGGCCGAGAACGCGCCGGATTTTGTCGTTTTCGCGCGCGCCATTGGTTTACCGCTCGCCCAGCAGCTACCGGATGTTTTGGACTATGCGACAGGGTTGCGGCACCGGCTGGAAATTGACGCAGAGGCCGTGCGCACTGAGAACAAACCGGCCTGGCTGGCGCATGCGATTTACACCCGCGTTCAGGGAGAAGTTGAATCGCGAGCCGGTCGAAGATTTTCGAATTGATTTTGAGGATGGGTACGGAAACAGACCTGATTCAGAAGAGGACGGTCATGCAGAATCGGCGGCGATCGAAGTCGCCAAAGGAATGGCGGCGGGGACGTTGCCACCATTCATAGGCATTCGCATCAAGCCTTTCAACGAAGAGCTCAGAGCGCGAAGTACGCGAACGCTCGACATTTTTGTTTCGACGGTTCTGGATCACCCGGCGGCCGGATGCCGGAAAACTTCGTCGTCACACTTCCGAAAATCACGACGCCGGAACAGGTTGCCGCACTAGCCGACATCTTTTGACTTGCTCGAGAAGCAGACCGGAGTTCCTCAGGGATCGCTGAAAATGGAGATGATGATCGAAACCACGCAGTCGATCATCAATCGCTGAGGGCCGAATCAATTTGCCGTTGTTGTTGCTGCAAGCGGCGCGGGGACGCTGTACGGCCGCCCATTTTGAACCTACGATTACACCGCCAGCTGCAGCATTACCGCTGCGCACCAGCACATGATGCATCCATCATGTGACTTTGCGAAACAAATGATGCAGGTATCGTTCGCGGGCACGGGCCTCTGGTTGTCCGACGGAGCAACCAACATCATGCCGGTCGGTCCGCACCGCGCAGCTGAAGGTGCTTCACTCACCCAGGATCAAAGCGAAGAGAATCGCGCGGTCATTCATCGCGCCTGGAAACTTCATTACGATCATATTCAGCACTCACTGGCTTGGCGGCTTTTACCAGGGTTGGGATTTGCATCCCGCGCAACTGCCTACCCGATACGCAGCCGTATACGCTTTTCTGGAAAGTTTGGACGCAGCCTCGGAACGTTTACGGAATTTCGTCGAGAAAGCCGCGAAGGCAACCCTGGTCGGCGATGTGTTCGACGACGCCGCGACCGGTCAGGGTCTCTTGAATTATTTTCTGCGCGCTACCAATTGCGGCGCGCTAACCGAAGAAGAAGCGTTGCAAGCTTTCCGGCTTGACGCATGATGAATTGCGCTCAGGATCTTTCGTCAGGATTTTGAAGACGCGTCAACAATTGTAGTCAGGAATAGTTCTTAGCGTGTGGTCTTATCTCTTTGCCGGAGAAGAGTAGGAACAGCCTTTCGGGTTGTCCGGATCAGACCACTTGATTTGTTATAGTATTGCATGACACTTGGAGTCTCTATGGTCGCGAAAATCGAACCGCTAATGACCGTTGAGGACCTCGATGGAATGCCCGAAGACGGCAATCGTTACGAGGTCATAGAAGGAGAACTTTTTGTGTCGTGGGCACCCGGCCTTCCACACCAAATTGTCTCTGGGAATATCCAGTATCAACTAAGAGCTTATCTGGAAAACAACCCGATCGGTCGAGTCATCACTACCCCCGGTCTCGTCTTCACCCAGTACAGTGGCGTGATTCCCGATCTCGTCTTTTACAGTCATGCACGCGGAACGGAAATCATTGCCAACGATCGCTTGAACGCCGCGCCGGAAATCGTAATTGAGATTCTTTCGCCCGGCCGGGAAAACATCTCGCGCGACAGAATCGCCAAGCGACAGCTGTATGCCAAACATGGCGTTAGTGAATACTGGATCGTTGATTCCGAGGCTCGGGCGATCGAAATTCATCGGCCGGCCGGGGCCAGTTTGGATTTAGCGGCGCATCTCAGAAATGATGACGAAATCACCTCCCCGGTTCTCCCTGGCTTCATTTGTCCCTTAGCAAAAGTTTTCGAAAGTTAGCCGCCTAACTCTTAAGAAATAGAAAAAGACTATGAACCTTTGGAAAAGATTCGTTTGCCTGATTTTGACGCTTTGTTTTGCCGCGCTGGTCCATGGACAGAGCCCTCAGCTGCGGGCTTCCGATCCGAATGAATTGCCCTCACAGATTCGGCGTTTTGCACCAACCGTGCTGACGGCCAGCACCGCCCAATTGTCGGTAAAGGATCGTTTGGCTTTGCAGAAAATCATCGCCGCGTCAAAGTTGCTCGACCCGCTCTTCCGGCGACAGGTTTGGTCGGGCAACGACGAACTGAAGAAGAGACTCGATGCCGACACCAGACCGATTGGCCGGATGATGCTTCATTACTTTCTGATTAACAGCGGCCCCTGGTCACGACTGGATGAGAACAAAGCCTTCATCGATGACGTGCCGGCCAAGCCGGCGCAGGCTAATTACTATCCGGATGACATAACCAAGGATGAATTCAATTCCTGGTTGAATTCTCTCCCGGCTGACGAAAAAGAAAAGGCCACGGGATATTTTTATACGATCCGTCGCGACCCTGGCGGAAAACTCAAGACGGTGGCATATGGCGAAGAATATCGCGAGTTCCTCGAACCGGCGGCAAAGCTTTTGCGCGAAGCGGCCGCGCTGACAACTGACGTAACTCTCAAAGCCTTTCTCACCAAACGGGCGGCAGCGTTCTCGTCCAATGACTATTACCAGAGCGACGTGGCCTGGATGGATCTCGATTCCCCTATCGATCTAACCATTGGGCCCTACGAAACCTACGAAGATGAATTGTTCGGTTACAAAGCTGCGTTCGAAGCTTATGTGACGCTGCGCGATACGGCAGAAACGGCAAAGCTGGCGAAGTTCAGCCAGTATTTGCAGGAACTCGAGGATCATCTTCCGATCGATGCGAAGTATCGCAATCCCAGGCTGGGCGCGGCTTCGCCAATCCGCGTGGTCAACTCAGTGTTCAGCTCCGGCGAAGGAAACAGTGGCGTCCAGACGGCGGCTTTCAACCTGCCGAACGACGAGCGAGTGGTGAAGGAAAAAGGTTCGAAGCGGATCATGCTGAAGAACGTGCAGGATGCCAAGTTCAATAAGACTCTGATTCCGATTTCCCGGGTGGTGCTGACTCTGGCCCAACAGCGCAATCTGTCGTTCGACGCTTTCTTTACCCATATCCTGACTCACGAGTTGATGCACGGGCTCGGGCCACACAATATCAACGTGAATGGTCAGGCAACGACTGTCCGTTTGCAGTTAAAGGATCGTTATTCGTCGATTGAAGAGGCTAAGGCAGACGTAACCGGCTTGTGGGCGCTGCAATATCTGATCGACAAAGGCGTGATTGATCGTGGGATGCAGCGGACGCTCTACACGACATACCTGGCAAGCATGTTTCGTTCGGTCAGGTTTGGCATCACGGAATCACACGGGCGCGGCGTAGCCATGCAGTTCAACTACTATACCGACGAAGGCGCCATCAAATACGACGAGCGCACCGGCAAATTCAGCGTGGATGAATCGAAGATCAGAGAAGCTGTCCGCAAGCTGACGACTGAACTGCTCACGATTGAAGCAGAAGGCTCGTACGAAAAGGCTGCCGCCATCCTCGAAAAGTACGCGGTAATTCGTCCGGCGATGAAGAGCGCGTTCGATAAACTGAAGAACGTTCCGGTCGATATCGAGCCCATCTTCCCAATGGCGCGTTGATAAAAAGGCGAGTAGCCAGCACCGATTACTTGAAGCGATCCATCAAGTCTGCGGCCCGCCTAAAATCCTTATCGACATCGTCAGAGGAAAGCCTGTCCTCTTTGGGCATGAGTCCGGCAAAGGTCTTGGCCAGCCCGTGCTCGTACCGGAGACTCGAATTTGCCGCGTCACCCCCTTCCACTTCTTCCCATTTGTTAACGGCGTAGACGAAGACAATTGTCGGTCTGCGGTGAGGCGATCGCATACTTGACAAGCTGCGGCCAGCGGTCGCAGAAGATTCGCCAGATTACGAGCTTGCGCTGGAGTTCAACCGGCCAAAGCGTGTTGTCCCTTTGCAGGAAAATTTTGATTAGCCGGTGGGTGTTGATAAGCCGCAGCACCTTGCGCGGATTGTTCTCAAGATAATCGCTGTAGTCACAAAACGCCTTCAGTTCGTCGGGCGTATCCTCGACTTCCCGCGTCGTTGACGAGACGATCTTCAGCACTTTACCCAGGTCATAAGTCACGCTACCAAGCGGAGGATTAACCACCTCGGGTTTGCGCTCCTTGTTTGTTGCGTCGTTTGCGAGCCGGGCCCCGAGTTCGAAGCGCGATTGGTTACTAAAAAGGCTGCCAAGATAACGATCCAGATCCGGATTCTTGGGAAGGTCGAACGACAGCTGGACGATCTTGCTGAGATAGTATTCAGCCAAATCGTCGACAGCCTTGTCCTTATAATGTGTCTCAATCGCGCGCTCGATGATTTCCATATTCATGCCGACGAAGACAAAAACTCTGAGCCGGCCAGATCAAATTGATCGCCTGCAGGATTTCCACGATCTTACTTTCTGAGCAGCGATCGAGATCATCTATGTAAACCACTATCTTGCAAATTGGGCTGGCGCGTCTTGAGAAACTTGAAGATAAAACCCAGGTCGTCTTTGACGCGATGTTGAAAACCCATCTGGTCGCGATAATTTGGCAGGCTCATGTAAGTCAGAACTCGTTCGCTCATGGGCTTTGCCACCTTGAGCACGTTTGAGCTGAGGAACCAGATCGTCAGAAGAGCGGAACCCGCGGGCAACAACAGACGCATCAAGCCACCGACAGAATCCAGATTTGGAGGCACGACCAGACCGTGGAAGTAGCCAACGCCGAACAGTCCGGCGACCAGACACAGAACCGCGACCGGAAGCAAAATGTTCATCAGCAGTTCGGTGCGGCGTTCCTTCCAGGCGTATTTGATCCTCAGCCACTGCTGGGCGGTCCACGAGAGTTCTTCTTCTATGCGTTTGCTGATTTGACTGGCCAGCCCGGCCCAAATCTGTTTCGAATCTTCAAACTGCCAGGCGTTGAAGCTGACACTGATGACGTTTCGCCGCGCGTCGGTCTGCATCTGCGTCCATAAGATATCGTGTGATTCCGTGGCGGTTTTATAGGCACTTAGATCGGCCATCGGTCGGACCTTTTTCCGTCACTTCTCGAAACCAGAATCTGTGGTTCAAGTTGCGAGATGATGGCCTGCAAATCCTTCAGCCTCTGGGTCCGCGTTTCGCCGGCGGTTTCGCGCCGGCGTTCTCCGGCATTTACTTCCGCCTGCCTGATAAGTTCCACGTCGATCAACTTCATGAACGACGATTTGCCTTTGCCCCAATCGCCATAGATACCAAACGTCAGAGGGGCTTTCGTTTGGGGATGCAGAATGAAGCGGGCGATCGCCTCGGCGTAAGGCCCTACGCCTAACTGGTCTCTTTGCGCGGGCAAGTCGCTATGAAGTGAAGACAGGGCATACCTGGTGACGGTCTCAGCGTTAGCGTCAGGCGTTGAGCTGCTGGATTTTGGTAAAGTTATTTCAAGATAGTGAGGATCATCCAGCGGCAGACTGAATTTTGCAGGCGCGCCTGAGAGGACCAGTCCCACTCGCTCAGGCAATCTGCTGAACAGACCAGCCTGCGCATTATTCCATTCGTCCAGATTCTTAGCTTCTTCGCTGAATTCACCGAACAACACCAAACGATCGCCGGTTCTGAGCACAGAACTCTCATCGTCAAAACTAGCGAGAAATCTTCCCAGCGCTTCGCTGTCCAGCGCGCCGGCGCCGGCATCCACAAGGAATTCGCTTTCAAGGGTGAGTTCGGGGCGAGTCAACGGCTTCCAATCGTCAGTTGATCTGAGAGATTTCAAATCGCCTTTAGATCTTTTTGAGCCGCCTTTTAGCAGTGTGAGATCGCCAAGAAGGGCAAGCAGCAGTGTGCCTAGTCCGGCTTCAGATTGCAGGCGATACCGCGCCGTCAAACAGTGATTGTAGCTCTGCTTAAAGCAAGCTTCCTGTAACTGCTTAAGGCTGGTGGCCCCGCGCGCAATCACGACAAAGCCCCGATGCCGCCGCGCCGAATTCGACGATGAATCCTTCTTCCCCTGTTATTGAGGATCCTCAGAAATCGCTCTCGTAAGGAGGACCGCTGGGATCGTCTTCCGAATCTTGCATCGCCGCAGAAACCTCTGGGTAGGGAAGGCTGAGAAAGCCTGCTTAAGATGCTACGAACCTTTTCGGAGTGTCAATCTTTCCGGCCGCGAAGCGTGACGTGTTTGCAATTTAGAACAGACTGCCTTGCGGTGACTGATCATCCGGCTCAATTGATTCACTCAATCGCGGATAACTCTCGATCAACTTCGCCGGGCCGGGCACGCGGGCTTCTTCCAGTCTGCGCGAGAATCTCAAAGGCGTTCACCAGGCTCTGCCCGCGCGCGTGATTGTTCGTGATCACGAAAGTCTGCTTTGCTTTATCGGCGACTTGCTTGATCCGCTCGACCCAGGGATCCAGTTCATCGTCGGAATATAAGATAGTCGTAACGCTCGAGCACATTCGCTTCTTCACGAAACCAGTTCTGATAGTTTCGACCGTGCAAGCGCACGTAGCCAATGGGCGAAGTGACTTCCGCCGACGGTTTGATCGAATTCGCGAACTGCGGCTGGTCGATGTCGCACAAACCGACCTCCAGATCTTCGAGTGTCTGCAAAATTCGCGGATTGTTCCAGGATTCGTGCCGCAGTTCACGACCACGAGTGGATAATCCTTAAAGCGCGTCACCAGTTGATCGAGATACGCCCGTTCATCGCGCTCGTTTTGAATGACCAGGGAAACTGGATCAGGACCGCGCCCAGCTTGCCGGCCTCCATCAACGGATCGACTCCTTCACGAAACGCTTCGTTCGTCCTCGTCTTTCAGACCTGCGCGCTTGTGTGTGAAAACCTTGTGCAGCTTTGCCGTGAAGATGAAGTTTGGATTGTGGGCCGTGCGTTCCAGCCACGCCCTGAGCTGTCTCAGGTTTGGGCGGGTGGTAGAAGCTGCTGTTGATTTCGACGACGTCGAAATACTTTGCGACCAGCGCCAGCGTGTCGAACTTTGAACCGGCGCCTTCGGGATAGACGCGGCCGCGCCAATCAGCGTAAGACCAGCCGGCCGGGCCGACGAGGATATCGCGATGCGCGCGCATGCTACGGATTTTGTCTGAGAGAGTGAGGTTTGTCGATAGACGTGTCGAATCGTTCTCTCTGAAGCGATGATAAGTCGCCGGGAATAAGTGCGAAGCGCGCCATCTCTGGCGAGGGTTCCAACTTGCCACTCTGAGAAGGTGCGAAAAGACCTTGCAGCAAGAGTAGGAAGCGGCTCCCTTCATTAACACCGGGCTTTAGCCCGGTGACCCAGAGGCGTGGAGTGAACAATCAAAACCGTTTTAACGGTTTCTGGCTAGCTGGCGAGGTAAACCGTTAAAACGGTTCCACGCACCTTTTCGTGCTGCTCATCACCGGGCTAAAGCCCGGTGTGAATGAGAGGGGAACTTTCCAGTCTTGAGGCAAAAGTCCTGGGTAGTGGCCTAATTTGAAATCAAGGTTAGGCCACTACCAAGTCCTGTCAAAGCTCGAAGCCAGGAGGCCAATGTTCGAAGCCTCAGCTGAGCGGAAAAATTGATTTTTCAGCCGGGAAATCGATGTATCCATCTGGAAAAGTGCTTGCTACACGGTGAAAAATGAATTCTGCAGCTGGAAAAGTGTTTGCTACACAGGTGAAAAATGAATTCTGCAGCTGAAAAGCGTTCTGCTAACACAGTGAAAATGAATTCTGCACCCGGAAAAGTGTTCTCTACACAGTGAAAATGAATTCTGCACCCGGAAAAGTGTTCTCTATCACAGTGAAAAGCGAATTCTGCACCCTGAAAAGTGTTCTCTACACGGTGAAAAGCGAATTCTGCACCCGGAAAAGTGTTCTCACACGGTGAAAATGAATTCTGCACCCGGAAAAGCGAATGCTACGGCTGGAGAAGTAATTTCTTACGTTGAGCGTGGTTTTGAAGCATTCTACATACGGGATTTTCTTAAGCCGGGTGAAAAGCCTTGTAATTTGCTAAAACCCCGCGGTGGCCGGCGACTCTGAGAAAATCTGGCGTATTTGGCTCACCACCTCATCCGGCGGGAGTTCCGATGACTGCAATCTGCCGCCGGCCTGAAATTTTGCGGCCGACGCCAGTTCAGAGGAATCGGACTGCCACTTGCCGGAATCGCCCGTCTCCAATTGATTCAACCGCTCCAGCAATAAAGTGAGATCCTTTCGGCGCACGCGGGGACGCACGACCGTCTCGGCCCAGGAGTAGTAAGGATAATCAATCCGGATAGGCCCAGCCGCCATTGAGCGGCGTGGCGATCAAAAACAGTGTGCCTTTCGCATGCCTGGAAATCGCTGTGAACGGCGCCGCGTCCTGTGCCGGATCAAATCCACTCGGCCCGAAGATTTCCGGCGCCAGAGTCACGAGCGACAGATCGACATCGGTGAATTCTTCGACCCGTGATCCGCCCTTCGCGAAACTGTCGAGCGCGTTTTCGATTCGCTGCCACTGGTTGCGCCACAGTTCTTCATACTTGCCGGTGTTGCTGATTACATCCTCGACGTGTGGCAGAACCAAAACGTAGCTTTCGGCCTCATCCAGCACCGGCGCGCCGGCAAGCCTTGCAGCCAGTGGCGAGCCTGATTTGTCGATTGGTGAATCTGAGCCCTGGATCACGATGCTGGCGCGCACGCCATCAACTGAACTTAACTCAGAAAAGTCACCGGCCTCCGCCGCCGCGATCAATTTTGATCGCAAGGACAAAGCGCGTTCACCAGTCAACATCGTCCACACGGACAAGATGCCGTCGGTGTCGAAGTGATTGTTGGTCACCAGATCGATGCCGCGCGTAAGTTCCTGACGGTTAGGCGCCGCCACCACATTCAAGACAATTTCGGTTGAAGTGTCCGCCTTCACTGACTCCGGAGTTTTATTTCCGTTCCAGTGGGAAAAGTGAATTGCGTTATCCACGGTGCCGTCGACTGAAAGCTTTGGCAGATTCGCAATCGCATCGCTGTAGAATTCAAATCTCATTATCGAAAGTCCCTTGACTAAGCGAACATCGTCAACTGCGATCTCGCCATGCTCTCCTAACACGAGTCTAAAAATCGAACTGAGCACAGCTTCAGTTCTTAGGTTCAGAAAAGGTGTCGTCATACGGCCACAGGTCTGTGTCTGCTTTTCGCTAATCACCAGACACCGGTTGACCAGCAACTCAATCTTTTCTAGGGGCCTCAAATGCCCATTCGTAGAAATTAGTTGCTCGTCAACACCGCGGGACAAATCGTTCGAGCCATCCCACGTTGTAGTAGAAGTTAGATTCATCCACGTAGTCGCGTCTAAACCTGGTTCGCCACTGTGAATTGTGGCCCCACCCGTGAGACAGGTCATCGACGGGGCGATTCTTCCGCCGAAAAGTGAAATAGAGCTTTGAGTTTTCCGCAATCTCTTTCCGGACAAAATTTCTCCCGCCGCTCAGCTTCACCCCGGCCCGGCAAAAAAGCAGACTACCCAGCATAAATCCGGACCATACAATCCCATTGAGCGAGACAGGCGCCTCCGGCTCGTCTGATTGCACGACCTCGACGATTCTCATGAAAGAAGGGATGGTAGGTCTCGCGTTCAATCGCAAGCATTCCGGAGAGAGCCGGAGATACGATTCACGCTCCTCCATGGTTAGCTTTGGTCCCAGCCACGAATTATCGTCAAAGTCGCCCTGCTGGAATGGGGAGGAGCAAAACAATCACTCACCCGAGAGAGGGGCGTACAACTCCCAAAGGTCTGTGACGATATTTTGATGGGTCACGTGCCGCGCCTGAATCTCGCCGCAAAGCCTTTAGCGAATCCATGGTTCGCCTGAGCCTTATCAAGTTTCGGCAGAAGCGACTCCGCGGTATGGCGCTTCGCCCTCGTAATTGAGCAGCTCGTGGTACAAAAACTGGAAATAGGGAATTATATATGCTCACCGCGTTCTCAAAGAGTGTGGGGTATCACTTCCGTGGAGAGTCCGGAGGCAACGGGCTAGTCCCGTCCAGAGCGATGATGAAGTTTACCGCGATGAATTGTGGATCGGTGACCTTAGTCATCTTTGATCGACCCGAACGTCTTTCCGGCATTGGGCTGATTGCTCCTGCGATGCCTCGCACATTCTTTCCACTGAATTCAGAATCTGGCCGACTGTTTCCAGGCGCTTCTCCCGCTTGGCCGAACTTTCCGGCCGCTGTTTTTGCTGCGTACGAGGCCAACTCCAGGTTCGCCTCTCTTGTGCGCGCTAAAACCGCATCACACAGCTGTTCCGCCTGAAAGTCCGCTCCGCTTGGAAGCGTCCAACATAATCTCCGCCGGCCTGCTGTCCGATCTTGGAGAACTCCAGATCAGGCTCCGCGTAAGTTCTCAGGCCTCCGGCTTGTAACGGGGCTCGTCCGCGCAGATTCGGAAGAGCAAATGTCTCGTTGCCGTCACCGCCATACGTCGTACCAATCAACGAAAAAGAGTTCCTGATGCTCCTGAATCGACAGCAATTGTCCCTCGCAAAACGCCCAACGCCACGGTGCGAAGTTTCCGAAGAAAATACGAATCTCACCGATCAGCGGCGCGGCCACCTTGCTGCTTCCGACTCCGCGTACGTTCCCGTCCTCGTCCGGCCTTAACGGGAAGTCTCCGTCCAAGGCGATACAACAATTGAGTGCCAGAAAGTTCATTACTCCTTTCAATCCCACGAAACTCTCATCGGAGATCCCGTCTTCCTGGCCCACGCGATTTCCGAGAGCCGACGGGTCATGCAGCGGAATCAAACCGCGCAGATCCGGTAGGGCAAATGGCGGCTTGGGGTTTGAAATCTCATCGTAGTCCTCGCCGCCATAGTTTTGTGCGATCAAACAGAAAAGGCTGGTGTTTTGACCAGGGTGGGACACGCCGAGAGGCAACAGCTGTCCATTACACCCGGCCCAACCCTGAGGTTCAAAATTGAAAGCGAAGATCCGTCCTTCGGCGAGGAGAGACGACACGTTGGAGTCTTTTTCGCTGGATTGAGGAAAAGGCAATATCCCGGTTAGTGAAATTATGTAGTTGAGGGCCAAAGATCCGGTCGCTGTCCGGCAATCCGACCAATCAGAGTAATCAACGCCAGCATCGGTGAAACCCACCGAGCCTTTGTCTCCGACACCGCGAACCCAACCCTGATGCATCAATGTGCGGCCTCGCAGATCTGGTATCGCGAAACTCCGTAGCCCGTCGCCTCCGTAGTTTGTGCCCAGAAGAGAAAAGAGCTCCATGTTTGTACTGATCGGTAACAGTCGTCCGTCACAGAGTGCCCACTCTGGGGGCGCAAAGTCCCCGGCAAAGATTTTGATCTCACCGAGATAGTATGGTCTCTCAGGCTGTACTTCCGGCGTGGCAATCAGGTAAACCACGGGAGCATCGCCGATAACGTCTACCGAACGCGCTTGTCTCAGCAGGCAGGAAAGCTCGATCACCGGCGCGCAACGTGTACTTTTGTTGATAATCGACCTCCAGGCTGAGCTCTCCGCTCACAATCCAGTAAGACTCATCTACGAACCCCGAACTTGGACTTAAATACTCTCCCGGCTGCATAGTGCTCTGAGAGATGCTATAGCCTTCGGTCTCCAGACGAGTAATCAGCTCTTGCCCGTCTGGCGGGGTGGATTCACTCCATTGTTCGACGTGAACGTCCATGTTGGGCTGTTGCCCCCTCAAATTCGATTGCTCCCACCTAGAAGATCCGTCCCATCTTGCTGGCGATTGGGGTTCTTCTTCCATTCGATCATTGCCGACCTTTTCCCGAAGACTGAGCGGGCGCAAGTCGGTCCAGACTCCGTGTAATATAGGCGAGGCACTCTTCCTTTACACCTCTCTTCCCGACATAAGTCCAGCCAACCGGATCCTCGCGGTCTTCCGGCCAGACCGAATATTGCTCTTCACCGTTTACCATGACCTTGTAAATCGTTGTGTCTTCTGGTGGGAAATACGGTTTTTTGTCATTGGTCATTTCGGAGTCTCCGGGGTCACGACCCACAACTCTACTGATCGATGCTTGCTCGTACTACGGGTGACGGCAGCAATATTTTCCGCCTTGAGTCCCTTGCTAACGAGGTAGCCTCTTTCCTGCTGAATGATCTTGTACACCTTGCGCCGCGCGTCGCGGGTCGGGAATAGACAACCAGACGCGCCTTTCCTCCCGGCGTTTGGCTGACGACTCTAGCAAACCCGTCGAGTCGCGCCGCCTGATCTTCATAGTCCGGAGCCTCCATACTCGCAATCGTCAATACCGTTCGCGGAAACCCTGGGACGAAACAAGAGATCACAGTCAAAGCTGTATCGGTCGTAAAGATATGACTTGATGCTGTTAGGTTCAGCGGAAACCGCCGGGGCGGGCACCGGAGCAGCGCCGCCAGACGGTGAAAGCCAAAACTGAATCAGTATTTCGTCGCGGCGGCCTCCTTCCAATACAGTTATGCGCGAGTCTTCAATGCCACGGGCGTGATGCATGTAGTTTTTCAGACTGTTCATGTATCTCAAGGCGGAGCCGGGCAGCGACTTCCGCCCATTATAAAAAATAAAGTAGCCTTGACGGTGAGATCGGCCTGTAGCGCGATGGCGATATTGTCCAAGCGCGCAGAATAATCTTCATGGTTCGTGTGACCGAACTCGTCGAATTTTACCGGCCCTTCCTTTCCCACCTGGCCTGAGACGCTGCCGGTAACCAGTAACGCTCCCAGCACGATCATTAGCACACGAATCCCGCGGGTGTTCTTCATCTAATGTCTCCATCCATGGTGCGCCGCCACCACATTCAAGACAATTTCCGGTTGAAGTGTCCGCCTTCACTGACTCCGGAGTTTTATTTCCGTTCCAGTAGGAAAAGTGAATTGCGTTATCGACGGTGCCGTCGACTGAAAGCTTTGGCAGATTCGCAATAGCATCGCCGTAGAATTCAAATCTCATTTTCGAAATCCTTGAACTACGAGTGCATCGTCAAATGCCGGGGACCACTGGTCGGGGACTCATCTTGTGAAGTCGGGGACTCGCCGCCAGAGCCAACAGGAAAAATCCTCAGCGCAACTTTGCGATCGAGTTGCGTATCCTGGGCCAGATAAACCTCACCCATTCCGCCCTCGCCAATCTTCGAGCGAGCTTTGCACCCGCGCTAATCGGTACGAAGATCCTTTCGTACCTCGTTCACTGCGGGAAACCGACGCGCTTCAGCAACGCCGCATAGCGCGGGTCGTCGTGCAGCGGTTTCATGAAGGGATCGATCTTCACAAAGCCAATGGATTGATCACCTTTACCGACCGCCTCGTTGAGTGCCGCAAACGCCCGATCCTTGTTTCCCAATTCAGCGGAGAGACCCGCCAAAGTGTAAGGATTGATTTTCATGCGCCCGTCGGCAGTCGCGGCCCGCAGAAATCCCTGCCAGCCACCCTTCGCAAAACTTTCTCTGATCAACTTTGCAGCTTCAGTTTCGTCCCGTAAATCCTTGCTCTTCGCCAGTTCTTCGACAGCCTGCGCATAGTTACCCTTGAAGCGATAAAGGTTGTACAGATAGTAATGCGAAAACCAGAGATCCGGCGTCAACTCAATCGTTTTTTCAGTTGCGCTTCGCTTTCCTCGATTCGCCCGGAATAGAAAAGGGCGACGGAATAATTAATGCTAACGGCGGTGGATAATGGTTCAATCTCCAAAGCTCGCCGGGTCTCAGCGAGCGCCTCATCGAACCGGCCGAGGTAAGTCAATCGCAGGCCGTTCAAGCGATGCGCATCAGCCGAATTTGATTGGCCGCCAGGGCCAACTGGCTTTCGCGATCCCACCCCGCGAAATCGTGATCCTGAAGAAAGTTTAGGAGACCGAGTGCGATATGCGGCTCGGCGAGAGTGTTGTCCAGTTCGATTGACTTTAAGGTGAACTCTCTCGCCCGGGGAAAGGTTTCGCTTGCCGGCACGTCACCGTAAGTCGTGAGATAGCCATAACTAATCCCCAGGCCGGCATAGGCCACGGAGTAATTTGGATCGATACGGACAGCCTGCTGGAAAAAGTCGATAGCTTTTCGCAAGTCCTTCGGGTTGCGCTTGTTTGCGTAAAAGCGACCTTGCAAATAAAGCCTGTACGCGTCGGCGTTTTGCGTGTACGTCCTGGTCAATTTCTGCTCGTCGGCGCCTGACAATTTGAGTTTGAGTTTACTGGAAACGTCTCGGGCGATGTCGCTCTGTAAAGAGACCAGATCGTTTTGTTTGCGATTGTATTGCTCGCTCCAAATTACGTTTTCGGTTTGCACATCAACCAATTCCAAACTGAGCGTCAAATCGTTTCCTCGTTGAATCACGCGCCCATTCAGAACCGCCTGGACATGCAATTCCTGGCCGGCAGTTTTTGGGTCCCTGCCTTTGTAACGAAAGACGGAGCTACGGGCTTTAACATGCAGATTCGGCAGTTGCGACAAACTGCTAATTAAAGTCTCGGTCATTCCGTCTGAGAGATACTCAGCTTCCTGATTGCCGCCTTCATTGACAAACGGCATTACTGCGATCGAGTTGATGGTCGCACTTGAGTTGCTGCCGCGCAGATAGAAGCCGGCGGTCGTGATGGCACCCACCACTATCAGCAAAGCAATTCCGGCCGCGAGCTTATGCTGCCTGATTCCGTTTAAGACGTACTCAGCGCTTGAAGCAGTGGGCGCCGGCGCCGCACTAACCGTGGCACCAGCGTTCATCGAGGCGCCTTGCGAACCCGGGGTTCCAACGCCGCTGGTGCTGCGAAGCCCGGGCTGGATGGTGCGCTCGATTTCGGCATCCACATCCAGCTTGCGTCTTAGGTTTCGCAGATCGATCGAAAGGTCTTTAGCCGTTTGGTAGCGTTCGTTCTTGTCCTTCGCCAAACATTTGACGACGATTTCTTCCAGGCGCTCTGGCACTCCTTCGACTTGCTTTGATAGCAGCGCCGGCTCTTGTTCCTGAATGGCAATGACCTGCCGGTAAACATCCTTACCCCGGAACGGCACACGGCCGGCGATCATTTCATAGAGCAGCACGCCCACACTCCAAATATCTGTGCGTTGGTCTACCGAAACGCCCATAGACTGCTCAGGCGACATGTAGCTGAATGTGCCCATCACCCGACCTGGCTCAGTCTGCACCAACATTCTGGTGGCAACGTCTTCGCTCGCCTCTGGCCCAGATCCGTCCGCACTGGACCCTGACACTTTCGCCAATCCAAAGTCGAGCACCTTAACGATATGATCCCTGCGGACCATCACATTCTCAGGCTTGAGGTCGCGATGCGTGACCCCGGCCTCGTGCGCGGCGTTGAGCGCGGCGACAATTTGAATAGCGACGTCCAAAATGTCGATTAACTTCGGACGCCGACTCAAGAAATGCTCGCGCAGAGTGGCGCCTTCGACGTGTTCGGTCGCAATGAATGAAACAGAATCAGTCTGGCCGAAGTCATAAACCGTCAGAATGTTCGGATGATTGAGACTGGAAACTGTGCGGGCTTCCTGAGTAAAGCGCTGCAACCGATCTTTGTCTCTGGCGACTTCGGCCGGCAGGATCTTGAGCGCTAACATCCGGCCGAGTTCGGAAGTATCCTGCGCGAGATAAACCTCGCCCATTCCGCCCTGACCGATCTTTGAGCGGATTTCATAGCGACCGAGTCGAGTGCCTGGCGCGATCGTCATGTCTATTCAGGATCCGTTTACGGTTGCAGGTTCATTCGCTTCATCAGGCTTTTGAATCGTGGATCGTCGCGTAACGGATCCATAGCAGGATCGATCGGGAGCCGGCCGAGAAAGAAATCCCTTTCTGAGAGCGACTGTTCGAGTTCGGCAAACGCTTCGTCCTTGTCACCGAGCGCGGCATAGGTATACGCGAAAAAGTAAACCCGAATGTAGCGGTTCTTCGCCTGATCGCGGAGCCTGGATATCTCCTGTTCGGCCTCGGCCCTCTTGCCTTGTCTGGCATACGCGTGCGCGAGTACGACGCCCGACATAAACCAAAGGGTGAATCGGGCGACACCTGTCCAATAGAAGAAATGGCTTCGTCATACCTTCCGTTCTCAATCAATGCAAAGCCCAACCACACGCGACCCATTGGAAAATTTGGATCAAGATCATAAGTACGGCGGGCCTGGACCAGCGCCTTGTCATACTTCCGGTCATAGATATAGGCGCTCGTGAGAACGGAGTTGTTAATCAAAGACAACGGTTCGAGTTCGACGGCGCGCTCTGCTTCCTTTACCATTTCGGCCCTCCTCCCCATGGCCGATAGATAGCTAATCCCATAGGCGAGGTGCGTGTAAGAGACGTTTGGATCGAGCTCGAGCGCCTTGTTGAAATGGCTCTCCGACTCGGCCCAATTCCAATCATAAGTAGCAAGCGAATCCGCCAGCGCCGAATGCCCCTCCGCGAGCATTGGGTCAATCTCCAGCGCGCGCGTGGCGGCCGCCTTTGCCAGCGGGATGCAATCCTTTGGCAGTACATACTGCTTACCCATCGAGTTGTACACTTCGGCCAGTCGCCGCATAGGCCAGCGCAAAATTCGGGTCCAGCTCAATCGCCTTCTTATAACTGTCGATGGCCTTATCCAGATCGTCTTTGCTTCGTCGCGACCAGTGGTATCGACCCTTGAGGTAGAGTTGATAGGCGTCGTTGCTGATCGTGTATCTTTTCGTGAGGCCGCGCTCGTCCCCGGCCAGCCGCAGTTGCATCTTTTGCGTGAGCGTCATGGCGATCTCGCGTTGCGTCGCCATCAGGTCGGCCATTTTGCGATCGTATTGTTCGGCCCAGATAAGTTTCTGCGTCCGGGCGTCGATCAGTTGAACGCTGACGCTCAGGTCGTCGCCGGCCCGCATCAACCGGCCCGTTAGCACGGCATCCACGTTAAGTTCCCGGGCGATGTCGGCTACGTCCTTCGTCGTATTCTTAAAACGCATCACCGAACTGGTGGGACTGACCTTCACGTTCGGAAGCTGCGAAAACCGGAAGATCAGTGAATCAGTGAGCCCGTCCGAGAGATATTCAACCTCCGCATTCCCACTGGCATTGACGAATGGCATCACCGCAATCGATTGAATTGCTCCACCGCTATTTCTTAATCGATAGGAATTGAAAACCCACGCCGCTGCGATGACTACCAGCGACAGTCATAACCATGGCGACGATTATGATCGTAGTTTTTCGGCTTCTCGATTTGCCCGGCTCGGCTTGGGAGTTCGGTGATGGCGGCGCTGGAAACGTGGTTGTAGGCGCCGTGGCACGATTGACATTCGATTCAGTTGCTGCCGCACGTGTGACTTCATTTGGACTGCTGGAGGCTGCGAGCCCTCCGGTAGTGCTGCTGATGATTTGGGTGGGCGCCGTCTCCAGGTTCGCGTGTCGACGAGCGCTCAAGCTGTGCCTCAAACTCGAGCCGCTGCCGTAACTGTTTCAGATCCGACAATAACTCTCCGGCCGATTGATAACGCTCGTCTGCGTTCTTGGCGAGGGATCGGTTGACGATGCCTTCAAGTTCGGGATTTGAGTCGCGACGCCGGGTCGAAATAGAAACCGGCTCGCGATGAATGATATTCGCCAGCGTGTCCGCCATTGTGGCGCCGCGAAAAGGCGACTCTCCGGACAGCATTTCGTAAAGCACACAACCGAAGCTCCAAATGTCTGTGCGCTTATCGACGCTCAAGCCGCGAGTTTGTTCGGGCGACATGTAGCCAACCGTGCCCATAATTACTCCGGCCTCAGTCTGAAGTTGCTTTTGAGTTTGAGCTTCCGGATCAGAGACCAGCCCGGTTGAAAACGCTCCCGGTTCTGACAGTTTTGCCAAACCAAAATCGAGGACCTTCACGTAACCGTCAGCGCGTAGCATCAAATTGTCGGGCTTGATGTCGCGGTGAATGATGCCGGCTTCATGCGCTGCCTGGAGGGCGGAGGCGGTCTGAATTGCAATATCCAGAGTTTCGTTGAGGGATAACGGTCCGCTGCTCAAACGCTGGCGAAGTGAGACGCCTTCAACAAATTCCGAGGCCAGAAAGTGTTTATTATCAACCGCGCCGAACTCGAAAATGGTGAGGATGTTCGGGTGATTGAGCGCCGATGCGGCAAAGGCCTCGCGCTCAAAGCGGAGCAGCCGACTGGGATCCGCGGCGATATTTTCCGGCAGGATTTTCAGCGCCACGCGTCGTCGCAGACGAGTGTCTTCGGCCAGGTACACTTCGCCCATACCGCCTTCGCCGAGTTTCGAGACGATGGTGTACTGACCGATGGTCGTGTGGGGGAAATAGTTTCGCTCACATTTATTGGTTCATTGGTTCAATGAATCATTGAATCAATGTGTAAATGGCTCAATCCAGTTTGGCGGTGGCGACTCTTTCCCTGAGGGCCGCAAACCGCTGGTCGGTGCGCAGGTCATCAAACGCCGGGTCTACCGGCATCGCCACCAAATAGGGCGCCCGTTCCGTAAAGTCTTTCTCCAACCATTTGAACGCTTCGTCCTTATCGCCCACCGCGCCGCAAATGATCGCCAGAAAGTAACCCGGAACATAGCGGCGCGCAGTTTCTGCTTTCAACTCATCACGCAACTTAACTGCCTCGGCTCGACCGCCGGACTTCGACAGTGCCAGCGCCAGGGTGGCCTTGGCGAATGGATCCGGGTTCAACTGTAGCGACCTTCGACACTCTGAGATCGCCTCCGCATACATTCCTTTTTCGTAGTAAGCCAGTCCCAGAATGTAGTGAGTGTAATAAAAATTCGGATCCAGAAGGAGCGCGCGCTGACCCTGGGCAATCGCGTCGTCGTATCGTCTCGCGGAAATCAGAATGTAAGCTGTGTCAGCGCTGATTACGGGTGACAATGGGTCCAGTTCTGCCGCCCGGCGTCCCGCCGCAACGGCTTCATCAAACCGTCCCATGCTCAACAGCGGCGCGTCGCCCAGCCAGTGGTATGCGGTTGCATAGTTTGGTTTCAGCTCAATCGCACGGCGCAACTCCCTCTCGGCGGCAGCTGGGTCCCACCCGTAATTGGAATAATACAAGCCAAGAGCCGCGTGTGGTTCTGCGAGCGAGTCGTCGATCGCCAGCGCTTTCAGGGCCGCAGCTTTTGCCGTTGGCATGCTGTCTTTGGAAGGGCAACACTATAGACCGAAAATAAGACGTAGGCTTCAGCCAAGCCCGAATAGGCGAGTGCAAACGCTGGATCCTTCTCGATCGCCTGATGGTAATAGTCAACCGACTGCTTCAGTCCATCTGCCGTGCGTTTGTTCCAGTAGAAGCGGCCCTTGAGATAATGCTGGTAGGCTTCAGGGTCGGTGGTGTAGCTCTTTGCCAGTCTCTTTTGGTCCGCGCCTGATAGTCTGCTTTCCAATTTGCTTGAAACGTCGCGGGCAATCTCGCTTTGGAGGGTGACGAGATCGGCTGGGCGGCGGTTGTATTGCTCGCCCCAGATTACATTTTCTGTCTGCGCATCAACTAACTCGAGAGTCAGCATTAACTGATCGCCGCGTTGGGTGACTCGTCCATTCAGGACGGCTTGTACGTTGAGTTCTTTGCCTATCGTCTGTGGGCTTGTCTGTTTGCCCTGATAGCGAAAGACTGACGAACGCGCTTTCACCTTCAGATTCGGCAATTGTGACAAACTACTAATCAGCGCTTCGGTCATTCCATCTGAGAGATACTCTGCATCCGCATTCCCGCCTTCGTTGATGAACGGCATCACGGCGATTGATTGAATGCTGGCGTTGCTCTTTCGTGAGAAGTAGAAGTAACCGCCAATCGCGACGACAATTGCCGCGAGAGCAATCAGGGCGATTACCGATCCTCGTCGTTTCGGTTTGCCCAGCGAACTCGTCTCGACCAGCGGCTGCGCGGGTAACACAGTCGGCGGCGCAATCACGCGGTGCATCACTGAATCTGTGGTGTGAGGAAGAATGCTGGTTTCAATTTCGGTCGGAGCAGATGTAGTGCCAAGCTTCGCGGTTCCACCCTCCGCGTTGAACAATGAGGAATCAATAAACAGAACCGTGCCATCCACGCGACAAAACTTCAGCGATTCGTCTGTCTCGACGCGATTACATTGGGGGCAGCGTTTCATCGGGTTCTGATTGGTCTGGCCGGTCGACTAATTCCTGCGATACGGCGCGCTCTTCGGCCATCTTCGCATAATCCCCCTTGAGCCGGTATGCGATCGACGCGACAGAACTTGAGCGCTTCATCATTCTCAACGCGCCGGCACCGATCATTAGTTGGCGTTATCCCGCCCCGCGCTCAGTTGCAGCTCTTAACGACGAATCAGAATCAATATGCCCGCCGCGATGCCCAGCAGAGCTAAGCCAGTGGTAACCGTGGACGAGATTTTGATGTTGAGCAACGGCAGGATTCCGGTAAGGATCAACCAGAGGCCGAGTAAAATCATTCCCACGTTTTTGCCGGCCAGACTACTTGTTAGTGCCATGTGTTCCTCTTTCTTGAATAGAACCGATTCAATTAATGACTAATTCCAGTCTCAGAGATACGTCCAATTCATTATTAACGTGATTGGCGTCGATCGACTGGCATTCGCTTAGCGAAAGTCGCTGATCAGAATCACATCGCTGGTGATGGTGCCGCGGGACATCGCCGCCAGTTTGCCGCCCCTGACAACTGCCAGTCAGCGTTAAAGACATAGTCAGGTTTGAAGTCGGTGAGCTGTTTCATCGGACCGCCATCGAGCGGCAGGCTCCACAGGTTGGAGGTTCCCGTGCGGCTGTCTGCAACGACGAGTGATTTTCCATCTGGAAACCAACCCGGCGAGCCACCGGAGGTCGTGGCCGGCAAATCGACAGATTTTGCAGGCGGCCCACCTTCAACCGGCAAAATAATAATCCTGGCTGGTGAATTTGGATCCTCATTGCGATACCGGCACGCCATCCATTTCCCATCAGGCGAAATCGAACCGGCACTGATGAACAAATTGCTTATCTGGACGGGCTCGCCGCCGTCGATCGACATGCGCCAGAGTGACATTTTGCTCGTGCGCCAGGAAGTGAAAAGGATCGACTTGCTGTCCGGCGTGATGGCCAGCATATAATCTTCTTTATCGGTAAGCTGCTTCACATTGCTGCCGTCCATGTTCATCCGCCAAACGCTCGGCAGTGGACCACGCAGTGAGTTGAAGAACGATATATCGACCGTCGGGCGATACCACCGGGTTGGAATCCTCGCGCGGATCAGTAGTCAACTGCTTTTGGTTGGTCCCGTCCGCATTCATGATCCAAAGATCAAGATTGCCGCTGGCCAGCGAGGTGTAAACGATCTTGCCGTCCGGGGTCCAGGTCAGTCCACTACTTCCTTCCGACTTTGCGGAAGTAATCTGCTTCCCGTGCATCAGATCGCTCATCGGCGACACCCAAATGTTTGCGGTAACGTCGAATTGAACGGTGACCAGTGACCGAGAGTCCGCCGTCAGACTGGTACCCCCATAGTCGTTCAAGTCGTGCGTTATTCGTTGGGCCTCGCCCATCGGGTATGGAATCAGCCAGATTTGATTTTGGGTGGCGCCGATCTCCATGGCATTTACCAACACTCCGCTCCCGTCGGACAGCCAGGATACTCGGCCAATGTCGATAAACTTCTTGCTCGTGATTTCTTTCTGTTCCCCGGTTTGAGCGTCAACCGTGACTACCGTCATGTGAAAACCGCCGGCATAGGCTCCAGCCGGACAGGCGATTAGTTTTCCGTCAGGCGACCAGCTCAACCCGCTCGTCGAGAAAGAAAGCATCTCCCTTACGCGCGGCCAGCTTGCTCTCGTTCGAACCATCTGCGTTCGCGACAATCAACTGATCCTCGCCCGTAGCCACGTTGTCGTTACGAATGAAAGCGAAGCGACTTCCGTCCGGCGAAAGGGCAATAACGCTCGTTATGTTGGATAGAATTTTTCTCGGTACTCCTCCGAACGCCGGCACCTGGAACAGGGCACCCTGCGGATTGTCCTTGTCGTATGCCTGGTAGTAAACGTAGTTGCCATCGGGCGAGAAGGTCTCTCGACCAATGTTAGCTTCAGAGCGGCGGCGACAATCTGAATATTGCTGTTGGTGGCGACCTGGCGAATCCACAGACTTTTTGCCCTCCCTCTTTGAGCACATAAACAACCGTTTTGCCATCGGGTGAAATCGCGGCATTCTGAGTCTTGCCGTTAACGGTCAGGCGCGTGATCTTCATGTTCGGCGAAACCGAATTCTTTCGGGCGGAGCTGTCCGCGCGAGGTGAGTATCGATAGAGCAGGAACGCTGCGATGACGACAACGCTCAAGGCCACTATGACGACCGCGCGCGACCACAATTCCAATCGTGTTCTTGTTTCGTTTGATCTCGCCGGCGATGTACTCAGCGCTCGAGGTCGGATGCTGAGGCGGTAACGAAGTTGTCTTTGCAGCCGGCGGCACGCTCGTGGCGCGATCGCGGACCTGGTGAAGACTTCCGTCGCCACCTCACCCGTGTGATAACTGGCAGGCGGTGTTGAACGCTCCAGGCTGGCCGCGAGCTCCGTTTCACGCTTCAGTTCTTTCAGATCAAGCAAGAGATCGTGAATAGTTTGATAGCGCTCGGTCCGGTCCTTGCGCAGAGCTTTCTTGACGATAACTTCCAACTCGGCGGGGACATCGTAATTCAAGCGCGCAATCGCTTCCGGCTGGATGTGAGTAATCCGATCGATTGTTTCGGTTACGGTGTTGCCCGTGAACGGCAGTCGTCCGGTGGACATTTCATAAAGCACCACGCCCAGCGAGAAGATGTCCGAGCGATGATCGACTTCGCGGCCCAGTGCTTGTTCGGGCGACATGTAATTGACCGTGCCCATCACCACGCCGGGACTTGTCTTGACGCGGGTGGCCAACTCGCTGTTCGAAGTCTTGTCGGTTACCCCCGCCGGCGAGGAAAACTTTGCCAGGCCAAAGTCGAGTACTTTGACGCGCCCCCGCGAACTGATCACGATGTTTGAGGATTTGATATCACGGTGAGTGATTCCCTTCGCATGAGCTTCGTCCAACGCATCCGCAATTTGGATCGCGATATCCAGCAGTTCCGAGACGCGGACCGGAAGGCCGTCAATCTTCCGGTCCAGTGACTGACCTTCGACGAACTCCATGGCGATGTAATGCGCCCCATCAACCTCGCCGATTTCATAGATGTGCGCGGCGTTGGGATGCGACAGCGCCGAAGCGGCACGCGCCTCTTGCAGAAAGCGATGCAGCCGCTGCTGGTCGCGCGCGACTTCGGCCGTGAGAATCTTCAATGGCTATCTCGCGATCGAGTTGTGTGTCGCGAGCCAGATAGACTTCGCCCATCCCGCCTTCGCCCAGCTTCGAGCGGATTTCGTAACGGCCAAGTTTTGTGCCTGCCTGTGATCACCTGCAACCTCAACTTTAGAGTCCAAGCTTTTAGCCTGCTTCACCGAAAAGCACAACCGTCACTGGCCTGCCAATGCCGCCTTCGCAATTTGTCGAACAGATTTCGTAACGGCGTTTTGGCGCCCGCTACCAGAGTCATGGCTTCTTCAGTGCTGCCGTCCAATTCAGGACGACAATCATTGGAGCTGTATCGTTGGTCTCAGCCGGTATGTTGATAAGAAAGCGTGAGCCGTCCGGATTTATAGCATAAGGGTAATCATCAGTGAATTTTATTCTGCGTCTGGAAGAGCTGCTGCGGAACGCTACTCTCGAGCTTCGCGCCACTCTTGATTTCCGCCGACATCACCCTGCCGTCCTCGAGTTAGATAGAACAGTTCCTTGCCATCATCTCGCCACAGTGGCAAGGCGCCGCCCGTGGACGAGACCATCAATTTGTCGGCAGACAGGCGGAAAGCTCTGGACGTAAACTTCCCATCGCCCCGATTCATTCGACATATATGCGATGAAGCGACCATTGGGCGAGAAAATTCCGGCGCCCTGATCAAATGCCGTGGATTGGAAGAGTGGTTTGGGCTGGCGATCGCCTGACAGCGGCATGAGCCACACGCCGGCGCGCATCTTCCCGTAACGCGTAAACAAAATGCTCTGGCCGTCGCGCGACCAACTTGTAGGGAGATCGTCGTGAATCCGAATTCAGCAGCAGCTGATCGGCGCCCGCAGCACCTGCCGTGCTGAGGAACAGATTTAGGTGTGCGTCGGCGCGTCGGTTCGAAAAGAAAACTAGCTGAGTTCCATCAGGCGACCAAACCGGGCTGCCGTCAGAATGCGGATCGAAGGTGAGCCGGGATTTTGAGCCGCGTGATAGATCAAGGAGCCATATATCACTGTTACGTCCGTCCGCGTCCAACATTCCCAGCGCCGCCCGTTGTCCGTCGGGAGAGATTGCCACTGAAGCGTAGGCGTCAGTGTCCCCCACCGTCTGTAGCTTCTTTCCCGTCCGATCAAACCAGGCCAACTGCGACTGAGTGCCGCCGGTTTGATAGGCCAGCACGCCGTTATCTGAGACTGAGAAATCGAACTCGTGATTCGCGCCTACTACCGCTATGCGTTCAGCAACGACGGTAGACTCCCCCGTAACTTTTAATTTTTGCGGATCGAAAGGCTGCGCCACGAGGGCTCCCTGGCTGACATAGAGCAGGAAGCCGGGAGGCGCATACGCTATGCGCGTCACCGCGCCGAAAAGGATCTGAGTCTCCTGCGAATCGAGTGAGCCGACGCGAATGTGATGGTTCTCAGTGGTCGGAGCGTCACCGAGAAACACGAAGTGACGGCCATCCGGAAGAAAATAAGGCCAACGATGCGCTTCCTCTGTCGGATCAATTTTCGTGGCCAGTGCCGGCGTGCCTCCCTGCGCGGATATCCGGTGAAGTCCGTCCGGTCCACCAAAAAGTATCACCCCGTCGCGATTCCACGTGCCCCCACTCGTCTCAATCAACATCGCACAGGGCCTGTGAACGGCCGCCCGCAGCTTCGACCTTGAAAAGTTTGCCGTTCGCGAAATAACCGATCGAGCGGCTATCGGGCGACCAGAACGGCGCGGTCGCGCCCTCGGTGCCAGTCAGCAGCTCGCGCCGTCAGCGAATCAAGCGATCTAACCCAGAGCAGGCCGCTTGCCTTCAGGGTTGTCGGCGAGCAAAGCGACTCGCGAGCCGTCAGGTGAAACTGTTACGGAGGCGGGAAGAGTGGCCCTTGCGGAAGTTGTCAGCGCCAGCCGGATCGGCTGACCGCCCGGTTGCGAACGCGTCAAAAGCGCAAACACGAGCGCCGCCATGGCCACGATTAGCATGACGCAGATGCCCAGCCAAACGAATCGTTCGCGCGTCCATGTCTGCGGTGAAGAACACAGGAGCACTGACCGTTAGCAGAGTCTGCTGACTCGAATGACTGGTCACTCCCGAAAGCGACTCCAAAGCGAAAGCGATATCGTTCGCGGATTGAAAACGGCGCTCCGGCTGTTTCTCCAGGCAATGCCAGACGACGCGTTCAAGTGCCGGGGCGACGTTCGGATTGGAAGTCGACAGTTCCGGCGGCTCTTCTTTCAGGATCGCGTTGAGTGTCTCGATTGCCGAATCACCACGAAACGCGCGACGCCGCGACAGCATTTCATAAAGCACTGCTCCGAACGAAAAATATCGGTGCGATGATCGACTGCCTGACCGCGCACCTGTTCCGGCGACATATATCCAACCGTTCCCATCACGGTGCCGGGATCGGTGCGAACTTTGCGGGTGGCGATCTCAGTTTGGGCTACATCTTCGCCTGTAGGTTGCGCCAGCTTGGCCAGTCCAAAATCCAGAATCTTTACGCGTTCGTCTTTGGTGATGAAGATGTTGTCGGGTTTGATGTCGCGGTGAACGATGCCTCTTGTCGTGGGCCGCCGCGAGTCCGTGAGCTAATTGAATGGCATAGTCGATGGATTTTCTGGCGGCGGGTTGTCGTTGCTCCAGAAGCTCACGCAGCGTTTCGCCTTCGAGCAATTCGGAAACTACGTAAGGCGCGCCATCGTGAACGCCGACGTCGTAAACGGCGAGGATGTTTGGATGATTCAGCGCTCCGGCCGCCTCAGCCTCCTGTTCAAATCGATGCAACCGTTCGGCGTTTTCTGACAGGTCGGCAGGCAAGACCTTGATCGCGACATCGCGATTCAACTTTCGTCGCGCGCCCGATAGACCTCGCCCATTCCGCCTTCGCCGATCTTCGAGCGGATTTCGTAACGGCCGAGTTTTGTATCCGCGGCTAATGTCATCAAACTGTTTTCATGACTCGCTTATTGCGGTGGCCCGACGCGCTGACGAAGCTCTACAAATCTCGGATCGGTTCGAATGATTATCGAACATCCGCTCGACCTTAAGCCATACCATCCAGATTGAGCGATCTTCCGCTGCCTGCTCCAGGAACCCGATCGCTTTCTCTTTATCCCCAAGACCCGCATAAATCTGTGCGAAATAATACGGCGAGACGTAAAGCCGTGCTTCGATCTCTCGGTTAGCTCATCAAGAATCTTCTGCGCTTCGACACGATTTCCCGATGCTGCGTACGCACACCCAAGCGACGCGACTACCCACGACGCGTCTTCGAGTTGCCTGGCTCTCCTTAGTTTTTCGATCGCTTCCGGATAGCGGCCACGTTCCATCTCGATCCATCCACTAACGTAAGGCCCGCCATAGAAATTCGGATCCAGCTCAATCCCTCGTTGGACATAATCCAGGGCAATGTCGTACTCCTTGTCCCATGCATAGGGAACATTGAGATCGACCGTAATGAAAGGCCCAAGCGGATCGAGTTGCTGAGCCAGAGTGAATTCTCTTATCGATTCGGCTTTTCTTCCGGTGAAGGCGAGGAACCAACCGTATTGATGATGTGCTCTCAGCGTCGCTCGGACTAAGCTCGACCGCCTGTCTGAATTCTTTTCGGCGCCCAGCCAATTCCAATCGTACTGGTAGGTAGATCACGGCCAGTGAAATGTGAGCTTCGCCGAGTCTGTCGTCGAGTTGCAGCGCCTTTTGAGCAGCCTCTCCGGCCTTAGGCATCGATTCCCTCGGAGGAAACTGAATATCAGTCGAGAGCCAATAAGCATCCGCCGAGTCCCGCGTATGCCAACGCGTAGTTTCGCATCCTTCGAAATCGCTCTGTTCAAAGAATTCGATCGACTTTTTCAGTCCGTCCTCGGTCGCTCTATTCCACTCATAACGACCCTTTAGATAGAGCTGATAGGCTTCCGAATTCTGGGTTTGTCGCCTGGCTAAATTAATCTTATCTTCGCCGCTCAATTTCAGCTGCAGCTTTTCTGAAATCTGTTTGGCAATTTCCTGCTGAACCCCCACTATGTCTGCAAGTTTACGATTGTACTGATCACCCCCAAAGTTGATGATTGTTACTCGTATCCACCAGTTCAGCGCTGATCACCAAGTCGTCCCCCCGTTGCGCAATCCTTCCCATCAACACCGCCCGCACTTTCAACTCGCGGCCGACCGCCTGTGGATCGATCTCGCGACCTTTGTACTAAATACTGAAGTACGTGAGATCACGGCGAAGTTAGGTATCTGGGAGAGACTGCTGATGATGCCGTCGGTCAATCCATCCGGAAAGATATTCCACAGTCCACATTTCCGCCCTGATTCACGAATGGAAGCACAGCGATTGAATCAAAAGGCACATTGTTGACTGATGTCCGCCAATAGATGGCGAGTCCACCAACGAGAATCGCGGCAAACATCACCGACCAGCAAGAAAGTGAAAGTGCGTTTATGTCTTCGAATTTCGCCGACGATGTATTCGGCGCTTGAGGTCGCACGTACATCCTCAACCGCTGTTTGCGCGGCTGTGCCAGGCGCGGTAGGGACAAACTCCTGCCCATCGGGAGGCTTTGACTCGCCGCCTGTGCCCTTCACCTCAGGCGGTGCGCTGCGTTCGACTCTCTGCGTCAAACTTCAGCTTCTGCTTCAGCCGCTTCAGATCGATCAGCAAGTCCTTCGCCGTCTGGTAACGTTCGTCACTGTCTTTAGCCAGAGTCTTCATCACGAGCCGCTCCAGCTCGGCCGGCGCTTCAGGTGCGAAACGCGCCAGCGGCGGCGGGTCTCTTTCAAGCAGCGCCAGCAATCAGATCGCTCGTGGTCGCTCCGCCAAACGGTGCTTGACCGGCAACCATCTCGTAGATCACAACGCCCAAACTGAAGATGTCTGTGCGCGCATCGACCGCCAGCCCGCGCGCCTGCTCGGGCGACATGTAGGCGATGGTCCCAAGTACCACTCCCGGTTCAGTTTGCACCAGAGCTTTCGTCGCCGCTTCCGTGTCCACCGAATCTGAGGGTAATCGTTCTGTTAGTTTCGCGAGACCGAAGTCGAGCACCTTCACGATGCCGTCGCGCCGCAGCATGATGTTCTCGGGCTTGATGTCGCGATGGACGATACCCGCTGCGTGAGCCGCAGAGAGCGCACCGGCGATCTGCGTGGCGAGATCAAGAACTTCGCCGAGCTTCATCGGCGCTGTTCTTAATGCGTTGGCGCAGCGTCTCGCCATCGATGAACTCGGTCGCGATGAAATTCACCGAGTCGATCTGCTCAATCTCATGAATCGTGATGATGTTGGGATGGTTCAGTGCCGATGCAGTCTTTGCCTCCTGCACGAAGCGCCTCATCCGGTCCGGAAGCGCGGCGACGTCTGCAGGCAGAATCTTCAGCGCAACTTTGCGATCGAGTTTCGTGTCCTGCGCCAGGTAAACCTCGCCCATGCCGCCCTCGCCGATCTTCGAGCGGATTTCGTAACGGCCGAGTTTTGTGCCTGGCTGAACCGTCATTTCTTCACTGTCCTAATCCGACGCGGTGTACCAAATCACCAGGGAGCGAATTGCTGCGGAGATTTCAAACTGCGGAGCCTGGCGTTTGAAAATAGGCTAAGGTGGAAATCCGACCCGACGCATCAAGTCCGTGAAACGCGAATCGGAGCGCAAGCTGTCCGCCTGAGGGTCCATCTTAATCCAGACCAGAAACCACGAACGCTCCTGGTATGCCTTCTCGGGCCATGCAAACGCCTCGTCTTTTTCGTCCAGGCCGACATAAATCATGGCGATCCAATAGGACGCCACGTAGCGTTTCTTTGATTGCTCTTTGAGATCGGCGAGCAATTTACGCGCTTCGTCTTTTCGTCCTGATTTCGCGTAAGCAAAGCCGAGCGCGCCGATAGCAAGCGGTATTGGCTGCAGCGCTTTGGCTTCTCTAATTCTGCAATGCCCGCCAGAGTAATCTCCTTTTGGAATAAAGCCTCGCCAAGCGCCATGTGCGGCAAAAGAAATTCGGAAGCATCTCAAGGGTTCTGCGGTTTTGCGCGATTGATTGGTCGTACTGCCGCGCCAGATAATATGGCAGGCAGATATCAACAGTGATGGCTGGATTCACGGGTCAAGCTGTTGCGCCAGTTTCATCTCCGCCAGGCCTTCCATTGGTCTGCCCATCAGCGGGAGATAAAAGGCGCCATATTGATGATGCGCTTCAGCATAATTTGGATTCAATGAGATCACCTGCTTGAAATCTGCTTCCGCTTTGGCAAAAATTCAATCGTACTGAAACTCAATGTTTGCCAGAACCGTGCGAGCCTCGACCAGTTTGTTGAGTCATCGTTCGGGAGCAATAATGCAACTGAACGAAGTAGCCAT
>ERZ1370068.7684-contig-6588_pt1 | contig 34932 bp, 54 predicted proteins | sample MGYA00561227_ERZ1370068 | MGnify/ENA primary metagenome ERZ1370068 (study PRJEB38410, sample SAMEA6850437) | metagenome | study: Metagenomic assessment of the ecological functions of the soil: analysis of the soil microbiota associated with the...
CAAGTTACGTATTGCTTCGCTGCACCAGCCCGATCCCGAACAGCGAGAAATGCAGATGACGGCCGCCACGCGTTGTAGTGATTGCGCCACGGATACGCGCCAGGCTTGATCGTGACGAAACGGTAGCGGCCTCGCCGTCGGTCAGCGCGCGACCGCACGCCGGTGAAGTTCGGATCGAGCGGCGCATCGTGATCGTCGACGTGCGTGCCGATAGCGTCCGGCGGCATTGGCCTGCCACATCTCGACCAGCGCGTGCGGCGACCGGCCGGCTGTTCTCGTCGAGCACGCGTCCCGATCACGACGATCCGCTCGCCGATGGGCTCGCCGTCGTGCTGCCGCGCGTCAGGTCGCTGTCGGTCGGCTTGACGTCGTCGTAGCCGAACACCGGTCCGGTCACTTCGGACAGCGTATGCGGCAGGAGTACCAGCGGCCGCGTCGGCGCGCGCTTCACCGTCGAGCGATAGCCGGGGTACAGATACGCCGGGCTGCGTCGCGAAATACGGCCGGCGATAGCCGGTGACGCTGGTCATGATCCGCTCTTCCGTTGGCTTGTTCATCGCTGTCGCACTCCGTGTACCTGCTCGTGCGCACGCCTGCTTGATGAGCATCGCGATGCCCTGCCCGACGCCGATGCACATCGTGCACAGCGCGTAGCGGCCGCCGGTGCGCTGCAGCTGATAGAGCGCGGTCGTGACGAGCCGCGCGCCGCTCGCGCCGAGCGGATGGCCGAGCGCGATCGCGCCGCCGTTCGGATTGACGTGCGGCGGCGTCGTCGGCAATGCCGAGGTCGCGCAGCACCGCGAGCGCCTGCGCCGCGAACGCCTCGTTCAGCTCGATCACGTCGATGTCGGCGAGCTTCAGGCCGGCCTTGCGCGAGCACCTTGCGCATCGCGGGCGCCGGGCCGAAGCCCATGATGCGCGGCGCGACGCCGGCGGTCGCCGCGGCGACGACGCGCGCCGTCGGCGTCAGGCCGTAGCCGCTTCGGCCGCTTCGCCGACGCGAGCAGCACCGCGCAGGCGCCGTCGTTGACGCCCGACGCGTTGCCGGCGGTCACCGTGCCGTCGGGCTTGCACCACGCCCTTCAGCTTGGCGAGCGCCTCGAGCGTCGTCGTCGCGCGGATGCTCGTCCTGGTCGAACACGACCGGATCGCCCTTCTTCTGCGGGATCGTCACCGGCACGATCTCCTCGGCCAGCCGGCCCGCCGCGATGGCGCCGCGGCGCGCGCTGCTGGCTGCGCAGCGCGAACGCGTCCTGGTCGGCGCGCGCGATCTTGAACTCGCGCGGCGACGTTCTCCGCCGTCTCGGGCATCGAGTCGACGCCGTACTTCGCCTTCATCAGCGGGTTGACGAAGCGCCAGCCGATCGTCGTGTCCTCGATCTTCGCGCGCGCGCGAGAACGCGCTGTCGGCCTTGGCCATCACGAACGGCGCGCGCGACATGCTCTCGACGCCGCCGGCGATCATCAGCGCCGCCTCGCCGCTCTTGATCGCGCGCGCGCGCGATGCCGATCGCGTCCATGCTCGACCCGCACAGGCGGTTGACCGTCGCGCCCGGCACCTCCTGCGGCAGCCCGGCGAGCAGCGAGCGCCATGCGGCGCGACGTTGCGGTTGTCCTCGCCCGCCTGGTTGGCGCAGCCGTAGATCGACGTCGTCGACGCGCGGCCCAGTCGACGCTCGGCGTTGCGCTCGATCGAGCGCCTTGATCGGGATCGCGCCGAGATCGTCGGTGCGCACGCGACGAGAGCGCGCCGCCGTAGCGGCCGAACGAGCGTGCATCGGCGTCGCAAATGAAGGCTTCGTGGCATCGTTCTCGTGATTCGCTCAGTTGACACGCGGGTTCGGCGATCGGCAGCCGCGCCGGCCGGCGTCGATCAGCGGCACGCCGGAGAGCCGTTGCAGCTCCTCGAACGACAGTCCCGCCACGCTTCGATCACCTGCAGGCCCTGCGGCGTGACGTCGAGCACCGCCAGGTCGGTGTAGATGCGGTTGACGCAGCGAAATCCCGGTGAGCGGGTAGCTGCAGCGCTCGACGATCTTCGACTCGCCCTTCTTGGTCAGGTGCTCCATCATCACGTAGACGTGCTTCGCGCCGATGGCGAGGTCCATCGCGCCGCCGACCGCGGGGATCGCGTCCGGCGCGCCCGTGTGCCAGTTGGCGAGATCGCCCGTCACCGACACCTGGAACGCGCCGAGCACGCAGAAGTCGAGATGCCCGCCGCGCATCATCGCGAACGAATCGGCGTGATGGAAGAACGACGCCGCCCGGCAGCAGCGTCACCGGCTGCTTGCCGGCGTTGATGAGGTCGGCGTCCTCGGCGCCCGCCTCGCGGCGCCGGGCCCATGCCGAGCACGCCGTTCTCGCTGTGCAGGATGATCTCGCGATCCTTCGGCAGATGATTGGCGACCAGCGTCGGCAGGCCGATGCCGAGGTTGACGTACGCGCCGTTCGGGAATGTCGCGCGCGACGCGCGCCGCCATCTGGTCGCGGGTGAAGCGGTTCATCGCTGTCCTCCGATCTGCCGACTCGCATCATGCCGCGGCCTCGGCAGCGCGGCCACGCTTCGCCGTGCGCCGGCACTTCGACCACGCGCTGGACGAAGATTCCCGGCGTGACGACCGCTTCGGGATCGAGGTCGCCGAGGTTCACGATCTCGCGCACCTGCGCGATCGTGCATTTCGCCGCGCTCGCCATGATCGGGCCGAAGTTGCGCGCGGTCTTGCGGTAGACGAGGTTGCCCCAGCGGTCGCCGCGCTGCGGCCTTGATCAGCGCGAAGTCGGCGTGGATCGGGTATTCGAGCACGTAGTCGCGGCCGTCGATCGCGCGCGTCTCCTTGCCCTCGGCGAGCGGCGTGCCGTAGCCGGTCGGCGTGAAGAACGCGCCGATGCCGGCGCCGGCGGCGCGGATGCGCTCGGCCAGATTGCCCTGCGGCACCAGCTCGAGCTCGATCTCGCCGGCGCGGTACAGACCGTCGAACACGCTAGCGAGTCGACCTGGCGCGGAAACGAGCAGATGATCTTGCGCACGCGCCGCGCCTCGAGCAGCGCGGCCAGGCCCGGTGTCGCCGTTGCCGGCGTTGTTGTTGACGATGGTCAGGTCGCTGCGCGCCTTGCGCGATCAGCGCGTCGATGCAGCTCGGCGGGCATGCCCGGCCGTGCCGAAGCCGCCGATCATGACCGTGGCGCCGTCGGCGATACCCTCGACGGCGGCGGCAGCGGTTGCCACGATCTTGTTGATCACGAACGCTCCTCCACCCGCTGACAGAATCTACGCACGAGCATCGTCCAGGTCAATCGTGCAATCCCGCAGCGAGCGAGCGCTCGAGAAGCCGCGCGAGCATGGACGGCTTCGCGCCCGCTCCCGTCGCGGATCTGGTGCGCGGCAGCTGAAACCGTCGGCGGCGATCAGCACTCCGGTGGCGCCGCATCGCGCACCGACGGGCAACAGCGCCGCTTCGGCCATGCGCATCGAGATGTCGTAGTGCTCGGCCTCGTAGCCGAACGCGCCCGCCATGCCGCAGCAGCTCGACTCGATGGTCCGTGTCGCGAGCCCGGGGATCCAGCCGAGCACCGGCTGCGATCGGCCGTCACCGCGGCGAACGCCTTCTGGTGGCAATGCGCATGCAGACAGCGCTTCGCCAGCCGCGATGCGGCCCAACGCGAGCGTCAACCTGCCCGGCATCGCTGTCTCGCGCGCCAGGAACTCCTCGAACAGCAACGCGTGCCGCGCGATCAGCTTCGCGTCCTCGCCGAAGCGGTAATCGAGAACTCGTCGCGCATGCCGCAGCAGACACGACGGCTCGAGGCCGACGATCGCCACGCCGCGCCGGGCGACGGGCAGCAGCGCCGTCGATCGTGCGCCGCGCTTCGGCCTTCGCTTCGTCGACCAGCCCCGCGGCGAGGAAGCGTCCGTCCGCAGCACAGCGGCCGTCGCCCTCGCGGCGACCGCGTTGAGAGTGCACGCGATAGCCCGCGGCCTCGAGCACGCGGCGCCGCAGCGCGCGTTCTCGCGCCGCGAAATAGTTGGTGAACGTGTCGACGAAGAGCAGCGACCTCGCGCCGCGCTCGGGCGCGGCTGCCGCGCGCCGTCCCCGTCGTCGCCGCGCAGGTAGTCGCCCTGCCATCGCGGCAGCGCTGCGCCTGGCGAGATGCCGAGAGAAGCGTTCAGACAGCGCCGCCGAGGCCGGGAAGCGCCGTCGCGGCCGTTGGCGATCCAGCCGAGCCGTGCTCGCACGCACGGCGCATACCGCGGCAGATACGCGAACAGCCGGTCGCGCAGCGAGAGCCCGCGGCGATGCGCGGCGCGCGGCGCAGAGATTCGATCTTGATCTTCGCCATGTCGACGCCGGTCGGGCATTCGCGCCGGCAGCCCTTGCAGCTCACGCACAGGTCGAGCGCGTCGTGCACCGCGCTTGCGACTGCGAGCGCATCCGGCGCCGAGCTGGCCGGCACGAGCGCGAGCCGCAGCGTGTTCGCGCGCCCGCGCGTCAGATGCTGCTCGTCGCGCGTGACGCGATAGCTCGGGCACATCGTGCCGGCGTCGAACTTGCGGCAATGGCCGTTGTTGTTGCACATCTCGACGGCCTTGGCGAAGCCGCCTGCGTGACGTCGCCGCCGGTGCCGGGCGCGCGTCTGTCGCCGGTCAGCGGATCGTCGCTCGACGTTCCACGCCGACCAGTCGAGCGCGCGGCGCGACCGGCAGCGATGCGGTACGCCGGGCCGGAAGCGGAACAGCGTCGCGTCGTCCATCCGCGGCGGGCGCGACGATCTTGCCGGGATTCATCAGGCCCGCCGGATCGAACAGCGCCTTGATCTCGCGCGAACGCGCGCGTCGAGCCGCGGCGCCGAACTGCCACGCGACCCATTCGCTGCGGCACGAGGCCGTCGCCGTGCTCGCCGGAGATACGCGCCCTTGTACTCGCGCACCATCGCGCGCGCCTCCTCGGCGATCGCGCGCATCTTCGCCGCGCCGTCGCGGCGCATGTCGAGGATCGGCCGCACGTGCAGCGTGCCCACCGACGCGTGCGCGTACCACGTGCCCGCGCGTGCCGTGCTTCGCGGAACACCTCGCGTCAGCGCGGTCGACGTAGTCGGCGAGATGCTCGAGCGGCACCGCGCAATCCTCGATGAACGACACCGGCTTGCCGTCGCCCTTCATGCGTCATCATGATGTTGAGCCCGGCCTTGCGCACTCCCACAGCGCCTTCTGCGCGTCCGCGTCGGTCATCGCGCACGACGCTGCCCGGCAAGCCGAGATCGCCCATCAGCTCCACGAGCTGCGTCGAGCTTCGCCACGGTCGTCGCGCGCGTCGTCGCCGATGAACTCGACCAGCAGGATCGCGTCGCGGCGCGCCGATCAGCGCGCGCGTCGATCGACCGGACGAAACGCCGGATTGGCGCGCGCGAGGTCGATCATCGTGCGATCGACCAGCTCGACCGCCGATGGGCCGAGCGTGACGATATGCTGCGCGCGCACTCCATCGCCGCGATAGAGCGTCGGGAAGTTGACGACGCCGAGCGCGCGATGCTTCCGGGCAGCGGCGCGAGCTTGAGCGTCAGCGCGCGCGACCACGCGAGCGTGCCTTCGCTACCGACCAGCAGGTGCGCGAGGTTGACGCTGCCGTCGGCGGTGTACGGCCGCACGCTCTGCGGATTGAAGACGTCGATGTTGTAGCCGCCGACGCGGCGCAGCAGCGTCGGGCACCTGGCGCGCGATCTCGTCGTGCTCGCGCGCGCCGATCGCCGCGAGGCCCTCGACGCAGCGCGCGCACGCGCGCCGGCGCGCCGGCCATCGCGCGTCGTCGGGCCGAACGCGACCTCGGTGCCGTCGGCGAGCAGCGCGTCGATGGCCAGCACGTTGTGCACCATGTTGCCGTACGCGATCGAGCGCGAGCCGCAGGAGTTGTTGCCGGCCATGCCGCCGATGCGTCGCCTGCGCCGACGTGCTGACGTCGACCGGGAAACCAGAGGCCGTGCGGCTGCAGATGCGCGTTGAGCCGATCGAGCACGACGCCGGGCTCGACCGTGACCGTCAGCGCGTCGCGGTCGAAGCGCGACGATCGCGGTCGAGATGCTTGCTGTGATCGATCGACCAGCGCCGCGCCGACCGTCTGCCCGCACTGCGACGTGCCCGCGCCGCGCGGCAGCACCGGCACGCCGAGCTCGCGCGCAGATCGTCGACGGCGGCGCGCATCGTCGTCGTCGCTGCGCGGCACGACGACGCCGACGGGCATCGATCTGGTAGATCGACGCGTCGGTCGCGTAGCGGCCGCCGCGCAGCGCGCATCGAACAGGATCATCGCCGCGGCACTCGGCGCGAAGCCGCCGCGCGAGCGTGCGAGGCGTCGAGCGCGCGTTTGAACCGGCGGTCGACCTGCACGGGGTTGCGTCACGCGCATGGCTAATATGCGCAACAGCCCGTCTCGCATTGGAAGGCCGATGCTCCGCCTCGACGACCATCCCAGCGGCCGCCATTTCCTGCAGATCCCGGGACCGACCAACGTGCCGGACCGGATCCTTGCGCGCGCTCGACCATCCGACGATCGATCACCGCGGTCCCGAGTTCGCGCGGCTGACGCTCGCGAGATCCTCGACGGGCATGAAGAAGATCTTCCAGACCGACGGACCGGTCGATCATCTACCCGGCGTCCGGCACCGGCGCGTGGGAAGCGGCGCTCGCCAACACGCTCTCGCCGGGCGATCGCGTGCTCATGTTCGAGACCGGCCACTTCGCCACGCTCTGGCGCAAGATGGCGAGCAGGCTCGGGCTCGAGGTCGATTTCGTCGCCGGCGACTGGCGGCAGCGGCGTCGATCCTGCGCGTGGTCGAGGCAAAGCTCGCCGCCGGACCGGGCGCACGCGATCAAGGCCGTGATGCGTGGTCCACAACGAGACCTCGACCGGCGTGACGAGCCGCATATCGCCGATCCGCGAGGCGATCGACCGTGCGCGGCACCCGGCGCTCTTCATGGTCGACACGATCTCCTCGCTCGCCTCGATCGACTACCGCCACGACGAATGGGGCGTCGACGTCACCGTCGCGGGCTCGCAGAAAGGGCTGCATGCTGCCGCCGGGCTCGTCGTTCAACGCCGTCAGCGAGAAGGCGCTCGCGGCGAGCAAGCCGGCGCGGCTGCCGCGGTCCTACTGGGGCTGGGACGAGATGCATCGCCACGAACCGCGACGGTTACTTTCCCTATACGCCGTCGACCAACCTGCTCTACGGGCTGCGCGAGTCGATCGCGATGCTGCTCGACGAGGAAGGGCTGCCTGCGGTGTTCGCACGCCACCGCGCGCCACGCCGAGGCGACGCGGCGCGCGGTCGCGCGCATGGGGTCTGGAGGTTCTGTTGCCGCAATCCGCGCGAGGAATACAGCGATTCGCTGACCGCCATCCTGATGCCCGAGGGGCACGACGCCGACCGGCTTCCGCGCGCATCGTGCTCGAGCGCTTCGACATGTCGCTCGGCACCGGGCTGGGCAAGCTCGCGGGCAAGGTGTTCCGCATCGGCCATCTCGGCTACTTCAACGACCTCATGCTGTGCGGCACGCTGGCCGGCGTCGAGATGGGCCTCGTCGCTCGCCGGCGTGCCGCATCGCGCCGGCGGCCTGCAGGCGGCAATCGGGTATCTGGCGGCGAGCCTCAATTCGGTTTCGGGTACTGCACGAGCTTGGCCGCTCGACGCTCGAACGGGTCACGGCGTGAAAGCAGCCGCTCCTGCCGCCTGGAGATGAGCTTTCGGTAATGCCTCAGCGCACTCAAGCGATCGTCGGTCACTCGCTGCACTCCTGTGCTGCTCGTCACCCACAGCTCGGGATCGATGCGCCGCATATCGAACGCCACCGAATAGTTGCGCAGCGTCCTGTGGCCGCGCTTGTTGAAGTATTCGTGGAAATACGACGTCGCTGAGCTCGCGCAGGCTGCGGTAGACCGGATCGCGGTAGCGCAGGTACGCTGCCGTTGGTCTTGGAGATCCGCCCCATTTCGCGCCCCGGCGGAACAACGCGATCACGTGCCCGTAGTCGCTCGGATCGCACTCCATGTCCATGACCAGCGGCGGTTCGCCGTGATCCACAGCGCGGCAGGCGGCGACGAAGGCGCCTTCGATGCAATGCGCCCGGCGCTGCCGCAACACCTCGCGCACGGACAGGATGGTCTCTCGCCGCCGATCTCGTGGTTGATCGGGATGGCGTTGAGAAAGGCCTGGATCCTCTGGCGGTGTCGAGGCGTCGCAGGATCGCGAACTCGCGGCGCGTGAGGCCCAGCATCCTCGCGCCGGGCGAAGCTGCCTGTGCGTGGCGGCAGCCATGGCGCGGTATCATACGCCCGATGAGCACGAGCAACCCGGTCATGACCTAGCCAGGGCACGCGGGTCAGGTTCTGGGCGCGCCGACTTTGTTAGGCCATAAGGAGGATCCGCGATGAACCAAACCCGTCAAGATGGTGGCTGCAATGGCGATCATGCTGGCATGTGCGCCGGCTCTCGCGTGGGAGCCCACCAAGCCGGTCGAGATCGTGGTTGCCGCCGGCGCCGGCGGCGCGTCCGACCAGATGGCGCGCATGATGCAGGCCGCGATCCAGAAGAACAAGCTGATGAATCAGCCGATGGTCGTCTCGCTCAAGGGCGGCGCGTCCGGCGCCGAAGCGCTGATGTACATGAAGTCGAGCGAAGGCGATCCCAACAAGGTGCTCATCGCCTATTCGCTGATCTACATGCTGCCGCTCGCCGCCAAGATTCCGTTCAACTGGCGCGACCTGACGCCGGTGTCGGTCATCGCGCTGCGACCAGTTCGTGCTGTGGGACAACACGACGCTGCCGTACAAGAACGGTGAAGGAGTTCGTCGCCGCGGCCAAGGCTGCCGACCCGCCGTTCAAGATGGGCGGCACCGGATCGAAGCGCGAGGATCACGTGCTCACCGTGTTCATGGAGAAGAAGACCGGCGCGAAGTTCGCCTACCTGCCCTACAAGTCGGGCGGCGAGGCGGCGACGCAGCTCGTCGGCAATCACACCGCCGTCCAACGTCAACAACCCGTCCGGAGAATCTCGAAGTCTGGCGCGCCGGGCAGGTGCGCGCGCTGTGCGTGTTCGACAAGGAGCGGATCGCCTACAAGACCAAGGTCACCGACACCATGTCGTGGAACGACATTCCCACGTGCAAGGAAGAAGGGCTCGACGTGCAGTATCTGATGCTGCGCGCCATGTTCCTTCCCGGCAAGGTGACGCCCGAGCAGACCGCGTTCTATGTCGATCTGTTCAAGAAGCTCGACGCAGACCGCCGGAATACAAGGACTACATGGAGAAGCAGGCGCTGAAGCCCGTGTTCCTCACGCGGCAAGGAAATGCTGACGTTCCTCGAAGAGGACGACGCGCTCAACAAGAGCCTCATGACCGAGGCCGGCTTCGTCGAGAAGTAGCCCGGAGCTGCAGGACGACTTCGACATGCGGTCCCTCTTCCCGCGCGGGGAGCGGGCGTGCCGATGCTGCGCCGTCCACGTGAGAATCGCACATGCCGGACCCTGACACCGAAATCGTCGTCGACGATCCGACCGCGCCGGCGGCCGACTCGCCGGCGGTGAGCCACCACTCGCACCGTCGAAGTCGGTCGTATACGCTGCTGCTGGTCGCGCTGGCGCTGCTGCTGGGCTTCGACAACTGGCGCAGCGGAATGGGATGGGCGAAGGACGGCCCGCAGTCCGGATACCTGCCGTTCTATCTGTGCGTCATCCTCGGCCGGCGCCTCGCTGTATGGCCTCGGCGTCGCGCTCCATGCGCGCGGAGGACGATGCAAAGACGTTCGTCACGCGCGACCAGCTCCGGCGCGTCGCTGCAGGTCTTCGTCCCGACGTTTCTGTTCTGCCTGCTGATGCAGTGGCTCGGGCATCTACGTCGCGAGCTTCCTGCTGGTCGCGGGCTTCATGCGGTTCATCGGGCGCATCGCGTGGTGGAAGTCGCTGCTCACGAGCTTCTCTGTTCGCGCTCATCATGTTCGCCACGTTCGAAATCGCGTTCGACGTCATCATGCCCAAGGGCCCGATCGAAGCGCTCTTCGGCTTCGGTAGGAACGGAACGCGATGGAAGCCCTGACTCTCCTGCTCACGGCTTCGCCGTCCTGCTGACGTGGAAGATCGCTGGCGCTGATGCTGGTCGGCCTCGTGCTCGGCATCTTCGTCGGCGTGCTGCCGGGGCTGGGCGGGCCGAACGGCGTCGCGATCCTGCTGCCGCTCACGTTCACGATGGACCCGACCTCCGCGATCGTGATGCTTTCGTGCATCTATTGGGGCGCGCTGTTCGGCGGGGCGATCACCTCGATCCTGTTCAACATTCCCGGCGAGGCCTGGTCGGTGGCGACCACGCTTCGACGGCTATCCGATGGCGCAGCAGGGAAAGGCGGCGGAGGCGCTTACCGCGGCGTTCACATCGTCGTTCATCGGCTCGCTGGTGGCCGTGCTGTTGATCACGTTTCTCGCGCCGCGCATCGCGTCGCTTCGCGCTGCGGTTCGGGCCGCCGGAATTCTTCGCCGTCTATCTGCTGACCTTCTGCTCGTTCGTCGGCCTCGGGCGCGAGGAGAAGCACAAGACCGTCATCTCGATGGCGCTCGGCCTGCTGCTGGCGGCGATCGGCATGGACACCGTCTCCGGCCAGTTGCGCATGACCTTCGGCTTCGACCCGTTGTTGCGCGGCGTCAACTTTCTGGTCGCGGTCATCGGGCTGTTCGGCATCAGCGAGATCCTGCTGACCATGGAGGAGCGGCTCGCGCTGCGCGGTCATGCGGCGGCGATCAGCCTGCGCGTCGTGCTGAAGGTGTGGAAGGAAATGCCGCGCTATTGGGTGACGCTGCTGCGCTCGTCGGCGATCGGCTGCTGGCTCGGCATCACGCCCGGCGGCGCGATCGCGGCCTCGTTCATGGGCTACAACCTGGCCAAGCGGTTCTCCAAGGATCCGGCGAGCTTCGGCAAGGGACGCATCGAAGGCGTGTTCGCGCCGGAGACGGCGGCGCACGCGTCGGGCACCGTCGGCGCTTGCTGCCGATGCTGGCGCTCGGAATTCCCGGCTCCGGCACGGCGGCGATCCTGCTCGGCGGCCTGATGGTCTGGGGACTCAATCCCGGTCCGCTGCTGTTCGTCGAGCACAAGGACTTCGTATGGGGCCTCATCGCCTCGATGTATCTCGGCAACGTCGTCGGGCTCGTGATCGTGCTGACCACGGTGCCGATCTTCGCCGCCATCCTGCGCGTTCCGTTCGCCGCGGTCGCGCCGATGATCGTCGTGTCGTGCGCCATCGGCGCCTACGCCGATCCAGAACGCGATGTTCGACGTCTGGCTCATGCTGCTGTTCGGCGTCGTCGGCTACGTGTTCAAGAAGATCGGCATACCGCTCGCGCCGTTCACGCTCGCGCTCGTGCTCGGCAACCGCAGCGAGGACGCGTTCCGCCTGTCGATGATCGGGGCAGGCGGCGACTTGCGCGTGTTCTGGTCGAATGGACTGGTCGGCTCGATCACCACGCTGGCGTTCATCCTGCTGTTCTGGCCGTTGATCGGCAAGGTCTCAGTCGCGGGACGACTCTGCGTCCGGTCAGGACCTGACGCTGATCGAAGTCGATTACGCGCGACGAACGCCGATACCGGACTGATCGCGACTGACGCGTAGCGGGCCGATCGCAACGGTCGTGCTCAACCGGCCGAGAAGCTCAACGCGCTGACCAAGGCGATGTGGCAGCGCGCTGGGCGAGACGATCGACGCAGCTGTCCGCCGACGACGACGCTGCGCTGCGTCATCGTGCGCGGCGCCGGCGAGAAGGCGTTCTCGCCCGGCAACGACATCGCGCGAGTTCGCCACCGAGCGCGCGAACAAGGCGCAGGCGATCGAGTACGGGCAGGTCATGCACGCGACCGCGACGTGCGCTCGCGAGGTGCCGGCATCCGCTGGTCGCGCAGATCCACGGCATTTGCGTCGGCGGCGGACTCGAGATCGCCGCGCTGTGCGATCTGCGCATCTGCGGCGAATCGAGCCGATTCGGCGCGCCGATCAAGAACCTCGGCCTCGTGATGGCCTATGCCGGAGATGGCGCCGCTCGTACGTCTCGTCGGACCTCGACGTCGCGCTCGAGATCCTGCTCGAGGGACGCATCTTCGGCGCGGCCGAAGCGAAGGAGAAGCGCCTGGTCACGCGCGTCGTGCGCCGACGTCGAGGTCGCAGCGCGAAGCGCTGGCGACCGCGCAGCGCATCGCCGAGGGCGCGCCGCTGGTCGCGCGCTGGCACAAGAAGTTCGCGCGCCGCCTCGCCGATCCGCGGCCGATCACGGCGGCCGAGCAGCGACGAGTGCTTCGACTGCTTCGACACCGAAGACTTCCGCATCGGCTACGCCGCGTTCCTCGCCAAGCGGAAGCCGAGCTTCGTCGGACGCATGAGCGCCGGCGGACGTGAGCGCTGACGACCAGCGCGCCGCATCCGGGTCCGCTCGCCGGCATGCGCGTGCTCGAGCTCGCGCAGATCATGGCAGGACCGACGTGCGGGATGATGCTCGCCGACATGGGCGCCGACGTCGATCAAGGTCGAGAAGCTGCCCGGCGGCGACGACGCGCGCGGCTATCGCGAACCGCGGATCAACGGCGTGTCCGGCGCCGTTCCTGATGCATGAACCGCAACAAGCGCGGCATCGCGCTCAATCTGAAGCATGCCGCAAGGGTCGCGAGATCCTGCTGCGCCTGGTGCGCGACGCCGACGTGCTCACCGAGAACTACCGCCGCGGCACGCTGGAGAAGCTCGGCCTCGGCTACGACGTGCTCGCGCAGGCGAATCCGGGACTCATCTACTGCGCGGTGTCGGGTTACGGTCGCGACGGACCGCTGGCGCGACAAGGGCGGCTTCGACCTGATCGCGCAGGGTTTCGCGGGACTCATGTCGATCACCGGCGAGCCGGGGCGCGCGCCGGTCAAGACCGGCAATCCGGTCGCCGACATCAATGCCGGCATCCTCGCGGTCGCCGGCATCGCTGCCGCGTACGCGCACAAGCTGCAGACCGGGCGCGGCCAGATCGTCGACACGTCGCTGATGGAGGCGCGCGCTGCAGCAGACCTACTGGCACGCCGCGATCTACTTCGCGACCGGCGAGTCGCCGGGCCCGACCGGATCGGCGCACTGCTGACCGCGCCCTACCAGGCGTTTCGCGCGAGCGACGGCTGGATCAACATCGGCGGCGCGAACCAGGCGAACTGGGAGCGCATCGCCGGAGGTGCTCGGCCATCCGCGAGTGGCGCGACGATCCGCGCTTCGCGACCAACTCGGCGCGCATGGAGAACCTCGACGCGCTGATCGCGTCGATGGACGCCGTGCTCGCGACGCGGACGCAAGGCCGAGTGGATCGAGCGCGTTCGACGCCGCCGGCGTTCCGGTCGGCCCGGTGCACAGCGATGGGCGAAGCGCTCGACGCATCCGCAGACGCTCGCGCGCGGCATGGTCGTCGATCTCGTCCACCGCGAGGCGGGCGCGACTCAAAGCGCTCGGTTGCCCGATCCACTTTCTCGGAGACGCCGACGCGCGATCATCGCCCGGCGCCGATGCTCGGGCGAGCACACGCGCGAGGTGCTGCGCGAGCACGGCCGCAGCGACGACGATGCCGATGCGCTCGCCGCAGAGGGTGTCGTCGAGGATGCGAGCAGTCCGCTGCCGGAATAATCGGCGCATCACGCAAAGAAAGCGACGACCGTGCGCCTGCAACCTGCGCTCCGCGTCGCGTCGCTGCTCAAGCTTGCGCCCTCGCTGCCCGGTCGCAGACCTCGGTCGCCGACGAGAAGCCCGCACCAGCGCCACCCACGCCACCACCCGGATGCACTCGCGCGCGAGCATCGTCAATCTCGACTTCTGGCTGGGCGAATGGACGGTCCGCGGCGACTTCAGGCAAGGTCGTGGGCGAGAACCGAATCACCAGCAGCTCTGCACAAGGGCTGCGTCCTCTACGAGAGCTTCTTCGGCGCGGCGCCGGGGCTTCTCACGGATCGAGCCTCAATACGCACGACGCCGATCAGAGGAAGGAAGCGGCACCAGACCCGGGTCGACGTCATGCGTGACTGCTGCTGCTGGACGGCGAACTCCGCGACGGCAGGATGACGCTCACCGGAAAGTCAGCACCGGACGCGAAGGGAATTCGTCACGGTTAACGACATCACCTGGACGTGCCGCTCTCGGACGGGCGCGCGTCAGCCAGCTCTGGGAATCGTCGACGGACGCGGGCGCCACCTGGACGACGGCTTTCTGACGGCTGGCCACATCGTGAAGCGCGAAGCGACGACGCGTCAGCGCATCGCCGTCAGGCTGGTTTCCGGCACACAGCGCCTCGGCGGGCAGGAAGACCGCTCGTGTGATCGCCTTCGTCCGCTTACACTCGTGCCGGACCCGCGCCTCGATCGCGGCATTACGCAACGCTGTGGCGTTCGCCGTCCACGCAGTTGCGAGCGTCGCCGTACCGCACCCTCGTCGACCGCACTGCGGCCGCCGTTGACCGCGATCGAAACCTGCGCTCCCGCCGTCTTCTGGTACAAATCCCGGCGTATACGCCTGGGCCCCGTCTTTGATGCCGTTATCGCCAACCACAACGCGGCGCGCCGTCCGACGTCATGGGTGAACCGTCGCCGAGATCGTGTCGTCCTGGGTGGTTGAGGCTGATCCGCCCAGACTCTGATCCGACGCCACCCACCACAGGCCCTGGTAGTTAGTCGCCCGTGCCATATTTCGTCTGTTCGGCGACATACGTCGCGCTCGGCCCAGAATACGGCCCTGGTGATCGTCTTCGTCTGGCGGATGCCTTCACCGGCATAGTCGAAGGTGCCGTTGCTCCGGATCGCTGAAATTCAGCGTGCCGTTCCCAACAGGCGTAGAGGTCGACATCGGCCGGATTGAAAACCGCCGCGTCGAATGGCGGCCCTCGCGTCTGCGAACAGCGGTCCCGGCATAGGCATTGGCCGCGCGCCTTGCGCGGACATGAACAGCCACCAGCTCCGGCCGGAGAGGTCATGGGTGCAACCACGATGCGAAGATCGTGTCGCCTTGATGCGCAAGCGTCGATTCCCGCATCCCTTTCCGAAGCGGCGGGCGCGTTCCACCAGAGGCCTTGATAATTCGCCGGGGCGGTGCCGCTCGCAGGAAATCGCCGGTCGCGAGAGCATGGTTGCGGGCAGACCGGTCATGATCTGTTCCGGCGTGTATTCCCTGATCTTCACACGATCACGCCGCGTTGACGACATCCACGGAGCCATCCGGCTGGTAGCAGTACAGGCATGGCGGCGGCGCGCCCTGCGGCCGCGAGCGCTTTCGTCGATGGTGGCCTCCCGAAAATCGAAATGGCGCATGCTGCGCCCAAAGACTCACCACCTCGGCCACGTATTTCCGCCATTCGTGTTGCAGAAGCGACGAGCCGATGAGTTCGCGCTGGACGTAAGCGGAGATCTCGCCGGGCTGCAGCATGCCGACCAACATGACCGGATACGTGCGGACCCCGGTCGGGGAACTTGTGCAACACCGAATGAACGCGCTGCAGAATCAGCAACGAAAGGTCCTGATCGGCTTTCCAGGACAGCTCGTTCGCTACACGCATAGCGGCTGTTCACGACGGCAAACTTGAAGAAGCACGCCCAATACCAGCACGCCCAGCGCGATCTTGAGCGTCCTCCTGCGGTTGAAGGACGCGGCAAAAACGAGGCCGGCCGAGAACAAAGGGAACGCCAGCACCGTGCGCGGGGGCATATAGCCGGCATTGGTGAGGTGCATGAGCAATGGCGCGCACATGCTCCCGGCGAGCGCAAGCACGCCGACGACCTTCACAGGATCGACTGCGGTGCCGCGAGCAGCTGCAAGAGAGTTACGGCGAGCCGGCCCCAGAACAATACGGCGACGATCCCGAGCTCGTACAGATAAAAGTGATTCGCTTGCCGGTGTAGTAGGGCTTTCCGCATCGCTGAGGGTCTTGTGGATCGTCATCCACCATTAGGAAGCTGTCCGTCGGCCCAATGGACATAGCCCTGCACGTACTCCATCGAATGAGGCACGTTGGTATGCCGCGAGCAAAGGTCGCGGTCGTGATCAGTTGATTACAGCCCGCAAGCCGCGAGCACGGCGGCAGGAATACCCCGCCAGCGACGCAGCAGCAACCCAACCCTCACGTGGGGAACGGCGATGATCTGGACGACCACATAGAACCCGAACAGCACGGGCATCAGCAGCACGGTCGACTGATAGATTCTTATCGCGATTGCAAAACAGGCGATCGCCCACGCCGCGGAGCTCCATCGCCATGCGCGTTACCGCATACTGACCCGCGCCGGTCGCGCGCAAGCGCGACACCCAGGCCGTAGCTGAGCGTCGTGAAATAGAAGCCGAAGGCGAGCAACGGGGCAGCCGATGACCACTGGGGCCGCGATAATCGGAGAGCGTGCGTTCCTCGGACAAGGACAGGAAAAAAAGAGGACGCCGCACGCAAGCCCGAGGAGACCCACGAGCATCGGCACGAACGGGCATGACCGCGTCGGGCATGAGCGCGACGTTCGGGTAGTACATGCGCCCATCGGCCCTGCCCGATCCAGGCCCGCTTGGGGCCGGCACAAGCGCGTGCAGCTCGGGAGTCGCGTCCTGAGCGAAAACGTGACGAGGTCGTACCCGAATGCGACGACGGCCACGGCGGCCAGATAGATCAGCAGGCCCTTGTTGGCGACCGCGAATCCATGGAGGCGCTCCAAACGACGCCAGGCCGTTTCATCCAGCGGATTTCAGGCGGCTCGTCGGTTCCGACATGCCCCCGGCATCACACCGGCGTCAGAACGCGCGGAAGTAGAGATCAAGTCGCCCCGCCGAGACGGCGAACGACAGCACTAGTGACTGGGCGCCCAACCTTCGCGCGTCGGAATTGCCGACGAGGACATCGAGGTCGACGCCTTCGTCCGCTGCGTCACTGTCGCCACTTATGCGGTCAGCCGCTGTCCGGTTCCTCGATCGAACAGGTGAACGTTGGCGGGATCGACGGTGAGATGGACCTTCTCGTCCGGGTTGACGTGCGGCCGGCCGTGCGTGCGCAGCGTCACCTGCTCCTCGCCGACCTTGATCAGGAGCTCGGTTTCGGCGCCCGTCGGCTCGACCACGATGATCTCGCCCGGCACGCCGCTGCCTCCGCGCAAGCGTCAGGTGCTCCGGGCGGATGCCGTAGGTCACGGCCTGCCCGTCGGCCCCGGGACCGCCGTCGAGCGGCCAACTGCACGGCGCCCGCCGCCTCGACGTGCGCGCGCGCCGCCGGCGCGGCGCACCGTGCCGTTGACGACGTTCATCGCCGGCGAGCCGATGAACTGCGCGACGAAGAGGTTGCCGGGCTGGTCGTAGAGGTCGAGCGGCGTGCCGATCTGCTCGATGCGCCCGTCGTGCATGACGACGATGCGGTCGGCCATCGTCATCGCCTCGACCTGGTCGTGCGTGACGTAGACCGTCGTCGTCTTGAGCCGCTGGTGCAGCGCCTTGATCTCGGCGCGCATCGCGACGCGCAGCTTCGCGTCGAGGTTCGACAGCGGCTCGTCGAACAGGAACACCTTCGGGTCGCGGACGATCGCGCGCGCCCATCGCGACGCGCTGCCGCTGGCCGCCGGAGAGCTCGCGCGGGAAGCGCTTGAGATACGGATCGAGGTTCAGGATCTTCGACGCCTGGTCGACGCGCTCGGCGATCATCGCCGGGTCGGCCTTGCGCAGCTTCAGGCTGAACGCCATGTTGTCGGCGACCGTCATGTGCGGGTAGAGCGCGTAGCTCTGGAACACCATCGCGATGTCGCGGTCCTTCGACTCGACGTCGTTGACCACCCTGCCGTCGATGGCGATCGTGCCGCCGGTGATCTCCTCGAGGCCGGCGAGCATCCGCAGCAGCGTGGACTTGCCGCAGCCCGAAGGGCCCGACCAGCACGACGAACTCGCCGTCCACGATGTCGAAGCCGATGCCGTGGATGACCTTCGTGGTGCCGAACGATTTTTCGATGTTCGGCGAACGAGACGGATGCCATGCGTGAACCCCGGTTTTAGCTTAGCTCTTCACGGCGCCGGCGGTGAGCCCGCCGACCATGTAGCGCTTGAACGTGTAGTAGATCGCGGCCGGCGGCAGCGCGTAGAGGAGGCCGGTGGTCATCAGGAGCTCCCATGGCGAATCGTCGGCGGCCAGGAAGTTGCCGAGCGCCACGCCGAGCGTGATGTCGCGTTCGCTCGACAGCAGCAGGAACGCGTACAGGTATTCGTTCCAGGCGAGCAGCAGCGCGTAGGTGCCCACCGCCACCAGCGACGGCGTCATCAGCGGCAGGTAGACGAGCCGGAACAGCTGCAGCGGCGACGCGCCGTCGATCTTCGCCGCCTCGTCGAGCTCGAAGGGCAGCTTGTCGGACGCCTGCTTCAGCACCCAGATCGAATACGGCGTGGCGATCGTCACCATCGCGAGGATCAGCGACCACTGGTTGTTGAGGATGCCGTAGACGCCCATCGTCTTGTACATCGGCACCGCGAGAAACGCCGCCGGGATGAAATAGGTGAGCAGCGCGAGGTTCATCGCCGAGGCGGCCGCCGCGCACCTTGAGCCGGCTGATCGCGAACGCCGCGCCGGTGGCGACGATCAGCGTGATGAGGCCGGTCGCGACCGCGATGACCAGCGAATTCCACATCTGCAGCCAGAAGAAATTGAGGTAGTGGTGCTGCTGCTGGAACACGACCTCGAAATTGTGCAGCGTCGGATGATCGGGCCAGAGCTGCCCGCCCATCGCCTGGTCCTTCGGCGAGATCGCGAACAGGAACAGGTGGTAGATCGGCAGCATCGTCCAGATCAGCACCGGGATGCCGATCAGCAGCAGCTTCGCCTCGTTGACTTGCGCAGCGTCACTACTGGCCTCCCGCCGGGCCGCCACGGAGCCGTGCCCCTGGGGAGGCGAACGAAGTGAGCCGGGGGGCTCATTTCGACAGCCGCTTCATCATGAAGTACACGAGCGGCAGCACGGCCGGCAGCGCGACGACGATCGCCGCCATCGACATGTCGACTTCATCGAGGCGCAGGTAGCGGATGCCCAGCGTCGCCAGCACGTGCGTGAGGTCGGCGGGGCCGCCGCCGGTCAGCAGGTAGACGCTGTTGAAATCGCCCATCGTGAAGATCATCGACAGGATCGTGCACGTGAGGTACAGCGTGCGCATCGACGGCCACGTGATGAAGCGGAACTTCTGCCAGCTCGTGGCGCCGTCGACCGACGCGCGCTTCGTAGTGCTCGGCCGGAATCGCGAGCCGGCCGGCGATCGAGAATCAGCGTCCAGAACGGCAGCGACTTCCAGATGTGGACGAGCATCGCGATGCCGAGCGCGAGGTACGGATCGTTGAGCCAGTTCGGGCCGTCGGCACCCGTGAAGCGGAAGATCAGCGAATTGATGAGCCCCCATTCGGGGTTCAGCATGAAGCGGATCGACAGGATCGTCGGGATCGACGGCACCGCCCACGGCAGGATGAACAGCAGCGACAGCCACTTGATCCACGTGCGCGCGACGACGAAGAATCCGGACAGGATCAGCGCGACGATCATCTTGAGGTTGATGCCGATGATCAGGAACGCGAGCGTGTTGAGGACCGACGCGGAAGAATACCGGATCGTCGAACAGCTTCTCGTAGCTCACCGGATGCCGCGCGAGCCAGAGGCCGTAGCCGACCGGATACATGACGAAGATCACGAACACCACGCGCGTACGGCGCGAGCAGGATCAGCCCCCAGCGCTGCCACGGGGACAGGCCCTTGCGCGCCGGGGCCGGTGGGCGGCCGGCCGCTCGTCGGGAAGCGCGAGGGCGGTCGCCATGGCGGCGTATGCGACGCCGCCCCTCCGGGCGGCGTCGTTTCGTCTCTACTATCCCGCGACCTGCTTGATGCGCGCGATCATCTCGTCGACCGCCTTTTCGACCGAGACGTTGTCGTTGACGACGCGGCTCATCGCCTTCGCCCAGACGTTCTCGTTGTTGAGCACCGTGAACTTGTAGTTCTTCGTGAATTCGAACGTCACCGTGCCGGCGCCGAACTGGTTGTACACCGCCTTGCGATGCGGGTCGGCCTGCCAGAACGCGCTCTTGCGTGCCCGAGATCGTCACCGGGAACCAGCGGCCGAGCGAGCCTTCGACGTACGGCTGCAGGTTCTCGTCCTGCAGTCATGAACGTGACGAATTCCTTCGCGCGCTTCTTGTTCTTCGACGCCTTCGAAGATCACTCCCGTCTTGACCGCGGCGCGGTAGACGAACTTCGACCCGTCCGGCTTGTTGGGGAACCCGGCGGTGGCGATCAGCTCGTCGTAGTTCTTCTTCGCCTGCGCGCGCTGCTCCGGCGTGAGCGTCGTCGTTCTTGGCAGTCGTCGAGCCACTTGGCGGCGATCGAGATCGTCGCGTTGTGCGTCAGCAGGATCGTCTTGTTGTGGAACGACACGTTGTTGTCCGGGTCCTTCCAGCGACGTCGACGACGGCGGCGTGCAGCCGCGCGGTGCGGATGTTCGTGTAGTCGCGCAGCGCGTTGATCAGGCCCGGCCGCGACCTTCGGGTCGTCGACCAGCAGCTTGCCGTTGTCGTCGACCAGCTTGACGTTGTAGGCGTCCATGAACGTCAGGAACGAGTAGAACGAGTCGCTCGAATCGACGCCCATCGGCTGGCCGATCGCGTAGGTGCGCTTGCCGGTCTTGCGTGCGGTGCGCCGGCTGCACCTTGTCGCACCAGAAGTCCCAGTAGGCCTTCCAGCGTGGTCGGGATGTCGGATTCCTTGTAACCCGCCTCGCGCCAGCATGTCCTTCCAGTACTGGATGTGCATCGTCTGCTGCTTCATCGGGAATGGCGTAGTACGCCTTCTTCTTGGTCTTGTCGTTGTACAGGTACGTCGTCTCGATCGTGTTCTTGAGGAACTTGTCCTTCGATCGGCGTGATGACGTCCGGTGATGTCCTCGAGCTTGCCGTCGAACGCCCACTTGCCCGGTGACCTGGAAGTCGTAGACGTCGGCATAGCGCGACGTCCGGCGGCGTGCCGGCATCGAGCGCGGCGACCGTCTTCGGGAATCATGTCCTGCACCGGGATATTGCGACAGCTCGACCTTGACGCCTGGTCTTGTCCTCGAATTTCTTGATCGCGGCGAACAGCGCGTCGTCCTCGGACTTGTAGAAGCCCTTGACCCACCAGACGGTGAGCTTTTCCTGCGCCACGGCCTGGCTCGGCGGCACATAGGCCGTCGCCGCGAACAGCGCGGCGGCCCAGCTTCTGAACTGTCTTCATGCGACTCCTCCATGTGAATACTGCGAATGCTGCGTGGGCGGTCTGCCGCCTCTGTTTCGCATCCGCTTGCAGCCTACGGGCGGCGCTAATGGTGCTCCCCTGAGGTGTCAAGCCGGACGGCGCGCTACATCACCGCGCCCGACGTACCACGGCACGAACTTCGCTCTGGCCGTAGCCGTGTCTGCTCGCTCTTGGCTCTTCGCGCCGGACGCCGTGTCGAGCATCAGCTGGAACAGCTGCTCGCCGATCCGTCGACGCGACGCATTGCCGTCGGCGATCTCGCCGCAGTTCAGGTCGATGTCCTCTTCCTGCTTGACCCACAGCGCGCGTGTTGGTCGACAGCTTGAGCGACGGCGACGGCGCGCAGCCGTAGGCAGAGCCGCGGCCCGTCGTGAACACGATCATGTTCGCGCCGCCGGCCACCTGCCCCGTCGCCGACACCGGGTCGTAGCCCGGCGTGTCCATGTAGACGAATCCCTTGGCGGTCACCGGCTCCGCGTATTCGTAGACGGCGACCAGGTTGGTCGTGCCGCCCTTGGCCACCGCGCCCAGCGATTTCTCGAGAATGGTCGTCAGCCCGCCCGCCTTGTTGCCCGGCGACGGATTGTTGTTCATCTCGCCCTTCTCGCGCGTCGGTGTAGTCCTCCCACCACTTGATGCGCGAGATCGAGTCTTTCGCCGACTTCGCGCGAGACGGCGCGGCGCGTCAGCAGGTGTTCGGCGCCGTAGATCTCGGGCGTTTCGGACAGGATCGCCGTGCCGCCATGGCGCACCAGCAGATCGACCGCCGCGCCCAGCGACGGATTGGCGGTGATGCCCGAATAGCCGTCGGAGCCGCCGCACTGCAGGCCGACCGTGATGTGCGACGCCGGCACCGGTTGCCGGGTGACGACGTTGGCGTGCGGCAGCATTTCCTCGATCGAGGCCGATGCCGTAGCGCGATGGTCTTGGCGGTGCCGCCGGTGTCCTGGATGCTGAACGTGACGCAGCAGCGGACCCTCCTGCAGGTTCTCCGCGCCCATCAGCGAGCTGATCTGGTTCGCCTCGCATCCGAGCCCGATCATCAGCACGCCGGCGAAGTTCGCGTGCCGCGCGTACCCGCCCAGCGTGCGCCGCAGGCAGCTTGCATGCCTTCGCCGTGCGTGTCCATGCCGCAGCCGGAGCCGTGCGTCAGCGCGACCACGCCGTCGACGTTCGGGAACGTTCCGCCAGGCGCATCGCGCGTGAAGTGCATCGGCGATGCCGCGCGACACGGTCGCCGAGCAGTTGACCGTCGACAGGATGCCGATGTAGTTGCGAGTGGCGACGCGTGCCGTCCTCGCGGACGATGCCCATGAACGTCGCCGGCGGCGTCGACGTACTGCGTCGGCTTCACGTCGGCGCCGAACGCGTAATCGCGGTCGAACGTGCCCATCGACGAGGTTGTTGAGATGCACGTGCTCGCCGGGCGCGATGTCGCGGCTGACGCGAAGCCGATGATCTGGTTGTAGCGCTTGACCGGTTCGCCCTTCTTGATCGCGCGCGTCGCGATCTTGTGCGCGGGCGGGACGAGGCCCGACGACGGTGATCTTCTCGTCGAGCAGCGTCGTGCCGCCGACGAGCTGCGACGCGGGCGATGACGACGTCGTCGTTGGGATGAAGGCGAATCGTGAGCGAGCTGCGGGTCAGCATGATGTGTCTCCTGGTACTGCATGGGTCGCGCGCGCGCGACGGCGAGCCGGTCGATGGCCGCGAAGTCCCAGTCGATGCCGAGGCCCGGCGCGTCGACGGCGGCGAGCGCGAAGCCGTCGCTGCATCGCCATGCGCGACGTGGTGATTGCGTCGAGCTGCGGAATGTATTCGACCCACGCGCCGTTGGGCACGGCCGCGGACAGCGACACGTGCAGCTCCATCAGGAAATGCGGGCATACGGGCGACGTTGAAGGTCTCCGCGAGATGGGCCACCTTGAGCCACGGCGTGATGCCGCCGATGCGGGCGCAATCGACCTGGACCACCGAGCACGCGCCGCGCTCGAGATACTCGCGGAAATGCGCCGGGTGATACGAGCGATTCGCCGACGGCGATCGGCATGCGTCGCCTTGGCGGCCAGCTCGACGTGGCCGCCCAGGTCCTCGGCCGGCAGCGGCTCCTCGAACCACGCCGAGCATCGAGCGGCTCGTAGGCGTGCGCGCGGCGGCACGGCCTCGGCGACGGTGAATGCCTGGTTCGCGTCGACCATGACCTCGAACGCGTCGCCAACGGCCGCGCGCACCGCCGACAAGCCGCGCGACGTCCTCGGCAATCGACGGCTTGCCGACCTTGACCTTGCAGCCCGCTGAAACCCTGCGCCTTCGCGGCCACGCGCCTCGTCGACGAGCTGCTGCTGCGGGTGGTGCAGCCAGCCGCCCTCGGTCGTGTAGACCGGCACCTTCGGCTGCGCGCCACCGGCCATCTTCCACAGCGGCTCGCCCGCGCGCCTGCAGCGCAGGTCCCACAGCGCGCGTGTCGATCGCCGCGAGCGCCAGGCTCGTGATCGCGCCGACCGGCGGTGGCGTGCGTCGCGAAGAAGAGGTCCTTCCAGATCGCCTCGATCTGCGCCGGCATCGCGGCCGATGAGGCGCGGCGCGAGATGGTCGCGCAGCAGCGCGACCACCGACGAGCCGCCGGTGCCGATCGTGTACGTGTAGCCGACGCCCATCGGCGCCGTCGTCGCAGGTGATCCGCACCAGCGGCGTCTCCTGCGTGACGAAGGACTGGATGGCATCGCGTGCGCGCGACCTGGAGGCGGCAGGTTGACCTGCAGGATCTCGACGCGCTCGGATCGTCGCCATGCGGCCGGCTAGCGATACACAGCTTCGGGCAGCCAGAGCGAGATGATCGGCACGTAGGTGATCAGGATCAGGCTGCCGAGCAGCGGCACGAGCCATGGCAGGATCGCCATCGTCGTGCGCTCGAGCGACATTCGCGCCACGCGCGCGAGCACGAACAGCACCATGCCCATCGGCGGATGCAGCAGCCCGATCATCAGGTTCAGCACGACGATCAGGCCGAAATGCACCGGGTCGATGCCGAGCTGCGACACCGCCGGCATCAGCACCGGGATCGCGATCAGGATCGCCGCCGTCGGCTCGAGGAAGCAGCCGACGAACAGCAGCAGCAGGTTGACGAGCAGCAGGAACACCCACGGCGAGTGCGTGAAGCCCAGCACCCACGCGGTGACCATGTCGGTGACGCGCGTCGCGGTCAGGCAGCCAGCCGAAGATCGACGCCGCGGCGACGATGAACAGCACCGTCGGCGGTGGTCTCGATGGTCTCCATCGACACCTTGACCAGCATCTTGAACGACAGCGTGCGGTACCAGAACAGGCCGAGGAACAGCGCCCAGATCGACGCCGGCGACGGCGCCCTCGGTCGGCGTGAAGATGCCCGTGGTCATGCCGCCGATCAGCAGCACCGGCGTCATGATCGGCAGCACCGCCTCGAACTTGCATTTCCAGTCGGCGGCGAACAGCGCGACCATCGCGACGCCGGTCGCGACGGCGGGGTTGGCGCCGAGCGACGACGGCGCCCCAGATCACCAGCGGGAAGGCGATGACGATCGCCAGTTCGAGCATCGCCTTGCCGACGCGGCTCCACATGAACTTGATGTCGGCGCCCCAGTTGTTCTTGTGCGCGTAGTAGGCGACGGTCAGCATCATCAGCACCGTCATCACCAGGCCGGGCAGGATGCCGGCGAGGAACAGCTGGCCGATCGAGACGTTGGCGACCATGCCGTAGATCACGAACGGCAGCGACGGCGGAATGATCGGCCCGAGCGTCGCCGACGCGGCGGTCACGCCGACCGAGAACTCCTTCGAGTAGCCGTGGTCGCGCATCGCCTTGATCTCGATCGTGCCGAGGCCCGCCGGCATCGGCGATCGCCGTGCCCGACATGCCGGCGAAGATCACCGAGCCGATGATGTTGACGTGGCCGAGGCCGCCCTTCATCCAGCCGACCAGCGCCAGCGCGAAGTTGTAGATGCGGTTGGTGATGCCGGCGTTGTTCATCAGGTTGCCGGCGAGGATGAAGAACGGCACCGCGAGCAGCGGAAAGCTGTCGATGCCGCTGATCATCCGGTGGACGACCACCATCGGCGGCGAGCTGCCGGACAGCCAGATGTAGATCAGCGACGCGCCGGCCATCGCGATGGCGACCGGTATGCCGGTCACCATCAGCGCCAGGAACCCGGAGAGCAGCCAGCCGGTCATGACGGATCTCCCTGCGCGCTCGCACATCGCCCACGGATGTGTCGGCCGCGCTCAATCGCGCTGCGACGCGCGCTGCGCGCCTTGCCTGCGGTCCCGCGCGCGCTCATCTCGATCGTGCTCCTCGATCGCGTGCTCGGGCGCTCGAGCAGGCTGAACCCGCGGCGCCAGTTCTCGATGGCGACCTGCACCGAGCGCACGGTCGGCCGCCGCGAATCCGAGCGCGCAGACGCCGTAGATGAGGTTCATCGGCAGGTCGATGATCGTCATCTTGCAGCGCCGCCCATCCGCATCATCATCTGGATCGTGAGGCCCGACGGCGATGCGCGAAGAAGACGATCCGCATGACGTCGACCACCGTGGACAGCACGCGGCCCGCCTTCGCCGGGATCAGCCGGTAAAGGAAGTCGACGTGGATGTGCCGCGTGCGCCGCACGGCCGCGGCGATGCCGACGAACACCGTGCAGATCAGCAGGTAGCGGGCGATCTCCTCGGTCCACGCCGCCGAGTCGTTCAGCACGTAGCGCGTGAAGAACTGGTAGAACACGCACAGCCCGAGCAGCCAGAAGAACGCGAGCGACACCCAGTCCTCGATCAGGTAGTGCGACGAGGTCGATCGGCGCGTCCTCGACGTGGAAATGGCCTTCCGCGTCGAGGACGTGCTCCGGCGCGCGTGCGTCGTGTTCGGTCGTCGTCGTTCATGCGAATCGGGTCCGCTGTCGCACTCGCGACGACGTCGCGCCGGCCACGCGTGCGCTCCGCGCTCGCGTCTACTTGATCGCGACGATCCTGTCGTAGTCGGACTTGGTGAAGCCCATCGACTCCGAGCGGCGTGTTCTTGCAGCACGGCGTCGATGAAGCTCTTGCGGTCGACGCTGACGATCTGCAGGCCCTTCTTCTTGAACTCGTCGGCGAGCTCGGCCTCGCGCTTCTTGATCTGCGCCGGTCGCGCGGGCGGCGGCTTCGCGCGTGACTTCGGTGAAGATCTGCTTCTCCTGGTCGGTCAGCTTGTTCCACACGTGCGGCGCCACCTGCGTCGTGAGGCCGTCGACGATGTGCGACGGTCATCATGATCGCCTTCTGCACTTCGTAGAACTTCTTCGCCTCGATCGTCGTCAGCGGGTTCTCCTGCGCGTCGACCGTGCCGTTCTGCAGCGCGAGGTAGACCTCGGCGAACGCGATCGGCGTCGGATTCGCGCCGCAGGCCTTCGGCGTCGCCATGTAGACGGGCACGTCGGGCACGCGGATCTTGAGGCCCTTCATGCCGGCGCAGTCGGTGAACGGCTTCTGCGCCGTGGTCTGCCGCGCGCCGTAGTACGTGTACGCGGTGATCTGGATGCCGGTCTTCTCGCGGAACTCCTCGACCATCTCCGCGAAGACCGGGCTCTTCGAGTACGCGAGCAGGTGATCGCCGTCGCGGAAGATGAACGGGTAGTAGGCGATGCCGAGGCGCGGATAGCTGCGTGCCGCGAACGACGGCCCGCTGATGATCATGTCGACCGTGCCGAGCGTCATGCCCTGGTTGATGTCGGTCTCCTTGCCGAGCGTGCTGCGCGGGAAACACCTCGATGTCGAACTTGCCGTTGGTGCGCTTCTTGATCTCCGCGGCCGCCCACACGGACTCGGTGTGATACGGCTCGTCGTCTTCGTACACGTGCGCCCACTTCAACTTCTGCTGCGCGAGCGCGGGACCGCCGGCAGCAAGCGCGACAGCCGCAATGCACCGCGAGCGATCAGCTTCGAAAACAAACGCATGACGCCTCCTTGGTGCCTGTTGTATGCGCGGACCTGCGCGCAGGTTGGATAGCCTAGGCTACGCAGACCACCTGCACCTTCGTGCTCTGTGTTCTTGTCCGCGGCCGCGCGCGAATGCGGCGACCGCGTCCTGCAGCGGATATTGGCCCGACAGCAGCGGCCGCACGTCGACGCGGCGCGACGACGAGGTATTCGACCGCCCAGTCGAATTCGATGCCCCAGCGGAACGCGCCGCGCAGGTCGAGCTCCTTCGCCATGAGCTCGTTGACGACGAACGGCAGCGGCTCGTGCGGCAGCGTGCCGACCTGCACGACGACGCCGCCGCGCTTGGTCGGCCGCGACGCACGACTTGAGCGCGGCGAAGCTGCCCGAAACTTCGTAGCAGACGTCGAACTGCGGCGTTGCCAGCGCCTCGCCGTCGCGGTCGGCGCGCAGCGTGACGGTCGGCGCCGACAGCTTCGCGCGCCTGTGCGAGCGGGCGGTCGAGAACGTCGGAGACCGTGATCTTTCGCGCGCCCGCGAGCCGCGCCGCCATGCACCGTGACGCAGCCGATCGTGCCGGCGCCGGTGATCAGCACCGACTTGCCGAGCAGATCGCCGCCGCGGTTGACCGCGTGCAGCCCCACCGCGAGCGGCTCCGCGAACGCGAGCTCGCCCAGCGTGATGTCGCCGCGCAACCGGATAGCACTGCCGCTCGCCCATCACGAAGATACTCGCTGAACATGCCCTGCACGTGCGGGAACAGGCTGGCGCTGCCGAGGAACTTCATCTTCGTGCAGAGGTGCTCGCGCCCCTTCGCGGCAGTAGTCGCAGCGGCCGCAGGCATGCGACGGCGAGCACCGCAACGTTGTCGCCCTCCTTCACGCGCGTGACGCCGGCGCCCGACCGCCGCGACGACGCCGGACGCCTCGTGGCCCGGGATCAGCGGCTCGCGCACGACGAAGCTGCCGTTGCGGCCCTCGAAATAGTAGTGGAGGTCCGACCCGCAGATGCCGGCGGCGCCGAGGCGCAGCAGCACTTCGCCCGGGCCCGGCGTCGGCGTGTCGACGGCTTCGATCCGCAGGTCTTCCTTCGCGTGAATTCGTGCAAGCCAGCATTTCGATTCCTCCTCGTTGTGAGCCGTCGGCTTCGGCACAGGCATGCCAGTCGCTATCTCGTTCGGTACACTGTCCCAGCCCGTGCTGAAAAGCGCTTGTACGCCTGGTTCAGGTGGCGCTGCATCGCCGCGCGCGCGCCCGCGGCGTCCTTCGCCGCGATCGCCTTCAGCACGGCGCGGTGCTCGGCCATCGCGGCGTTGCCACAGCGCCGGCGAATCGTAGTGGTGCTCGAGCTGCTTGTACAGCGGCCCGGTGCGCTCCTCCCACAGCATCTTCGACCACGGCCACCAGCGCGCCGTTGCCGGTGGCCTCCGCGATGCGCATGTGGAACAGCCGGTCGCCGCCGAGCGGCTGCTTGTCGCCCGTCGAATTCGCGCTCCATCGTCGCCGAGCGCGTCCTCGATCGCGATGCACCTGCGCCTTCTTCGCCGACTTCGGCCGCGCAGCGCCGCGCATTCGCCCTCGATCACGTAACGCGCGCGCAGCAGCTCGAACGGTCCGGCGTCGCGCGCCGTCGTCGCGGTCGTCCTGTCGCCGCCTTGCGCGATCGCCGCGCTGCCGGCGCCTGCACATAGATGCCCGATCCGATCCGCACTTCGACCAGCCCTTCGACTTCGAGCGCGATCAGCGCCTCGCGCACCGACGGGCGCGACACGCCGAGTTGCTTGGCCAGGTCGCGCTCCGGCGGCAAGCCGCGCGCCGGCGCGGAAATTCGCCGCTGCGGATCAGCGTCGCGGATCTGGTCGGCGATCTGGCGGTAAAGACGGCGGGGTTCGATGCTCTGGAACGGCATGGCGCGTCATGACGCTTCGGACAAGCGGCGCCATCTGATGGAGGTCGGGTCGGAAGGCTAACCCCCGCCTGAAAACTGGTCAAGTGGTATTACCAATTTCCGGCAGCTCGGCGTAGAATCCCGCAGCTCGCGCCCGGATCCATCCGTGGCGGCGCCATCCCGCCGCCTCTTCCCGCCCAGCACCATGATCCGCCACCACGATCGCCTCGATTCGCGCCACACCCGTGACGGTCCCGCTCGAGGCGCACCGCTGCTGCACAGCAACGGCGCGCACTGGGGCCGCTTCGTGCGCACGCATCGTCGAGGTCGAGACCGCCGACGGCTTGCCTCGGTCTGGGCGAGATGGGCGGCGGCGGCGAGGACGCGACGCGCGCCTTCGCGGCGCTTGGCAGCGTATCTGCGCGGCCACGACGTTTTCCGCGCTCGAGGCGATGCGCTTCGCGATCTGCAATCCGACCGCGAGCCTCTACAACAACCGCACGCAGCTGCACGCGGCGATCGAATTCGCGTGCCTCGACATCATCGGGACAGAAGCTCGGCGTGCCGGTGCACGCGCTGCTCGGCGGCAAGCTGCGCGACGCCGGTCGAGTTCGCGAGCTACCTCTTCTTCCGCTACGACGATCCGCACACCGAAAGCGGCGAAGTGCGCACCGCCGGAGCAGCTGGTCGCGCACGCCGCGCGCGCTGAAGCGAAGCACGGCTTTCGCGTCGCACAAGCTGAAGGGCGGCGTGTATCCGCCGGCGCACGAGCTCGCGTGCTACCGCGCGCTCGCCGCGGCGCTGCCCGGCGAGCGCTTCCGCTACGATCCCGAACTGCGCGCTGTCGCTCGCCGACGCGATCGACTTCGGCGCGGCGATCGAGGATCTCGCAACGACTACTTCGAGGACCCGGTCTGGGGCATGCCGCAGCTCGCAGCGGCTGAAGGAGTTCGTGCCGCTCCCGATCGCCACCAATACCGTCGTCGTCAACTTCGAGCAGCTCGCCGCGAACGTCGAGCATGCGCGCGCGTCGACGTGATCCTGCTCGACACGACGTTCTGGGGCGGCATCCGGCCGTGCATCAAGGCGGCCGGCGTCTGCGAGACGATCGGGCTCGGCGTCGCGGTGCACAGCTCGGGCGAGCTCGGCATCCAGCTCGCGACGATGCTGCACCTGGGCGCCGTCGCTGCCGAACCTGGGCTATGCCGCCGACGCGCACTATCACCACCTGACCGACGACGTGATCGTCGGCGGCCTGATGCGCTACGAGAACGGCGCGATCCGGTGCCCGACGGCACCGGGCCTCGGCGTCGCGCTCGACCGCGACAAGCTGCGCCGCATACCACGAGCTCTTCCGCGAGCTGGGCGGCTATCCGTACGACCGCGACCCGGGCCGCCCGGGCTGGTATCGCGCACGGTGCCGAATCGCGCATTGGGCCGGATCCCGGACGCTCGATGACGCTGACAGCTCTCGCATGGCTGCGCCGACCGCTCGAGGACCGACGAGGACAGAGGACACGCATGAGCAGGACGACTTGACGGGCAAGACGGCGTTGGTCACGGCCGCCGGCCAGGGCATCGGCTTCGCCAGCGCGCATGCAGATGGCGCGCGGAAGGCGCCGCGGTCTATCGCGACCGACGTGAATCCGAAGCTGCTCGAGCAATTACTGCGGCGTGGCCAACGTGATCGACGCGCGTCGCTCGACGTGCTCGACGACGCCGCGGTCGCGCAGCTCGATCGACGAACTGCCGCCGCTCGACGTGCTGTTCAACTGCGCCGGGCTACGTCCACCACGGCACCGTTCTCGAGTGCACGCCGAAGGACTGGGACTTCAGCTTCAACCTCAACGTCCGCGCGATGTACATCGCGATCCGGCTGCGCGCTGCCGAAGATGCTCGACAAGCACCAGAAGACCGGCGCTGCGGCTCGATCATCATCAACATGGCCTCGGTCGCCTCGGGTCGATCAAGGGCATTGCCCAACCGCTTCGTCTACGGCGCGAGCAAGGCCGCCGTCATCGGCCTCACCAAGGCGGTCGCCGCCGATTTCGTGCACCAAGGGCATTCGCTGCAACGCGATCGCGCCCGGGCACGGTCGACACGCCGTCGCTCGCCGAGCGCATCAACGCGTTTCGCCGACCCGGTCGAGGCGCGCAAGATGTTCATCGCGCGCCAGCCGATGGGCCGGCTCGCGAAGGCCGAGGAGATCGCGCCGCTCGTCGTGTTCCTCGCGTCCGACGAAAGCGCGTTCGTCGACCGGTAACATGTATTCCTGTCGACGGCGGCATGACAATCTGAAACTTCGATGGACATCGCGCAGCCGACGTCAACTCGGCACCAGGAGACGACATGAAACTCGTACGCTACGGTCCCGCCGGCAAGGAAAAGCCCGGCCTCATCGACGCCGACGGCAAGCTGCGCGACCTGTCGAAGAAGGTGAAGGACATCGACGGCGCGACGCTCGCGCCGGCGAAGCTCGCGGAGCTTGCGAAGCTCGACCCGAAGCAAGCTGCCGCTGGTGAAGGGCAAGCCGCGGCTCGGGCCGTGCGTCGCCGACGCCGTCGAAGTTCGTCGCGATCGGCCTCAACTACATCGATCACGCGAAGGAGACCGGCTCGCCGATCCCCGAGAATCCCGATCGTGTTCTTCAAGGCGCGAGACGTGCATCGTCGGCGCCAACGACAACGTCATGCTGCCCGAAGGACTCGACGCAGCTCGACTGGGAAGTCGAGCTCGGCATCGTGATCGGCACGCACCGCGCGCTACGTCGACGAAGAAGGACGCGCTCAAGTACGTCGCCGGCTACTGCGTCGTCAACGACGTGTCGGAGCGCGACTTCCAGCTGAAGAAGGGCGCGTCGCCAGTGGAGCAAGGGCAAGGGCTGCGACACGTTCGGTCCGATCGGGCCCGTGGCTCGTCACGCGCGACGAGATCAAGGACGTCGCAGAATCTCGACATGTGGCTCGACGTCAACGGCGTGCGCCGGCAGACCGGCAACACGCAGACGATGATCTTCGGCGTCGCCGAGCTGGTCGCCGACGTCTCGCAGTACATGACGCTGCTTGCCCGGCGACGTGCGGGTAACGACGGGCACGCCGAACCGGCAGGTCGGCGGCCGGCATGAAGCCCGAGCCGGCAGTGGCTGACGGCGCCGGCGACGTCGGATCACGCTGGGCATCGCAGGGCCCGCGGCGATGCGGGAGCAGAAGAGCCGTGCGCGTTCTGGCAGAAGGGACGGTAAGGCGATGACCGGGCGCGCACCGATCGCACGCATTGGCGTCGCCGGCGCTGGTCAGCGCTGGCAGCCGCCTGCGCCGCGGCGCCAGGGCTGGCGTGGCGGCGCAGGCGTCATCCCAGCAACCGCGCGGTCAAGCTGATGGTCGGCGCACGCGGCCGGCGGCGGCACCGACATCGGCGCGCGGACGCCGCGCGAACTGGCTCGCTTAGTCGGCTGACAGCTGCGCGTGCCTGGTCGTCGACAACAAGCCGGTAAAGCGCGTCTGAACACGATCGCCGCCGACCTCACGGCGAAGTCGCCGCCGGACGGCTGGCACTGCCGCTGGTCGCGACCAACGACCGGGCCAGGCGATCGCGCCAGCATCTCTGATGCGAAGTCGGGGCTTCCGATGCGCTCAGCGATGTCCTGATCGCCCTGTCGCGCGCTGGCGATGGCGTGGTGCCCAACGTGCTCGTCGTCGGGCCGGCGGCTATCAACTGCCAGGCAGACGCGAAGGAACTGGTGGCGCGGTGATGAAGGCGAAGTCTCGGCACGTTCACCTACTGGCGTCGTCCGGCGTCGGGCAGCACGCAGCATCTGGCGGGCGGAGCGCGCCCAAGAAGCGGCGACCGGGCGTGCAGATGACGCACATCCCGTACAAGGGCGAGGCAGCCAGGCGCACCTCGACATGCTCGACGGGCAACTGCGCAGATCGATGTCTCGACACGACGTCGTCAGTCAGACTGGCTGCAGATCAAGGGCGGCAAGGCTGCGCGCGCTGGCGGTGACGTCCGCCGTGAAGCAGCTCGCCGGAGCTGCCGGACGCCGACGCTGACGGAGCGCCGGCTTTTCACGGGACTCGAGATGTCGACGTTGGTACGGCGTGTCAAACATCGGTCGGTACCCTGAAGGACGCGCGCCCCAATGCTTCGAGATACGAAGGCGCTGGTAACGAGGTAGCGACGCGCGATCGTGGATTCGCTGGCGAGCCCGGCACATCAACACGAGTTCGTCGCGCTGAACTGCCCGACTGAGCGCCATGGGGCGCTCGCGACGCCGCAATCAGCCGACGAATAGCACCCCATTGGAATGAGTAAACACGACAATCGCGCTGTTCAACGTGGCGGCGGGTATCGTCCGGAACTGCCGCCGCTGGCTGTACTCAAGCACCGGGGCGTTGCCGGAGGAGGCATCGTCGTCATCGCGCAAAGGTGGGCCTCGAAGCCGCTGCGTGCGATGCCGGTGTCACGCCCCGACCTGCCGGCGGTGACCGCGGACGCCGCAGCGTGGTATGGGCGCCGGCATCGTCCGGCTGGAATGGGATCGGCTGGATCTTCATCGCGCGGGCCAGGCCATCGTCAATGGCGCTGCCCATGCTGACGCGCTGCGCGTCGCTCTGGACCTTTGGCGATCGGGGCCAGGTCGACGCGGTGTGCGCTTCGCGCCGCTCAACAAGGCGGCACAAAGTGCCGCGTACGACCGAGGGAGAGACGAGCTGCGCTGGTTGCGCAGTGAACTCGACCACGCGCGGCGCGCGTGCGCGAGCCCGGCCAGGCTGGAAACTGCCGTGACGGCACGCGAAGCAGTGACACGCGGTCGCGCTGCGCGAGGCGTAGCGCTGACCTGCTGAGCGCCGAGAAGGTCGCCGAGGCCATCGCATGCTGGACGCGGCGCTGCGCCGCGGGCATCGCCGACCTCGGCTGGCGTGCGCCTGAACGCCACCAACGGCGACAATGCAGCCATGGCGGCCGCGAAGAAATCGACGACGTCATCACGTTGGCGGTGGCTTTTGCCGCGTCCCGCGGCTACTGGCGTACGCGACGGCGCTGTAACTGGCCGACACCATCTTCGTGCGCGCGAAAAACGGCGCTCTCTGACGGCATCGTTCACGAGGTACCACGACCGCTGGCCAGATCGCGATGAAGCTGATGGGCTTCGAGCGCGGCATCCGCAGGGGGACGCGCCGGTAAAGATCACCACGCCCGCGCACGGAACGGCCTACGACATTGCCGGCAAAGGTCTTTGCCAACCCGCTCGCGCTGACGAACGCGCTCGCAACGCAGCGCGCATGGGCGCGGGCAGCCTGAGGATCCGCCATGCAATCGTGTCGAGAAATTCGCATGATATCGTGGGTCTTCCCCTTCCGTTCGCGGGTCAGCGAAATCGAAAACTCCAGCAAAAAATAGCCACTTGTAACGCCACCGTACCGGTGCGCTTCTTGCGTTGTTCGGTACAACGCTGAAGTAACGGCGGGGCATGTTGCGCCCTGCTGTCAGGTGCCCTTCTCAGGGCATTCAGCGTTGCGCCAGCCTGGAGAGAATACGAATGGCAAAAATCCCTACGGATGTTCATATGTGCCGCGCTCGCTGCCGGATTCGAATGTTTGGCGCAGCGGCACAGGCAACCTTCCACGCGGCGTCAAATTCGATCCGCCGTTCAGCTTCGAAGGTCTGATGGTGACCGATGTCGCCCCTTGTGCTTCGTCCCCTTCCCCGGCGATAACGCGTGCGCCTTTGATGTCCTGAGCGCCACTCCCGGCGATGGCGCGGAAACCTTAGCAATACGTAACTGAACGAAGTACA
>ERZ1370068.6193-contig-5192_pt1 | contig 34926 bp, 57 predicted proteins | sample MGYA00561227_ERZ1370068 | MGnify/ENA primary metagenome ERZ1370068 (study PRJEB38410, sample SAMEA6850437) | metagenome | study: Metagenomic assessment of the ecological functions of the soil: analysis of the soil microbiota associated with the...
CTATTACGTACCAAGGCGCGCGCCGAGTTGGATGAAAGAAAAGAAGTACCCCAAAGCGGTCAAGGTGTCTGACGCCCAGCTCGTCGCGTGGTCAACCTCATCCGCCACACTTTCCATGGCGACTGAACTACACGATCACAATTCCTCGGCGAAAGAGCTAATTGACTTATTTATTTTTGACGCACCAACGGGCGGCTAACGGGCCTTCTGCGTAGCGACTCCGCTGCGCCAGATGTTCGCAGACTTGCAGCGACGGCACATCCGCCCACCGGACAATTTACTCTGAAGTTGCCTCTTGCAGACGACACACGGTCTGGTCTTGGGTTCCGTATATATCTCAGTCCCAAGATCGTCGCTCTGGCTACTGATTTTGCTCAGTCTTCAGACTGTGTTGCGGTAACAGGCTCGACTACCTTATTGACTAATTCGATTTCCCGGGCACGACAACATACAGTCGAGCATTTGTCGACCTCGGAACATTGCTGGACTCGATTTTCTAGTAACCAGGACCCGAACCAACAACTGAGCCCAGGCTCGCGGGCAGCCAAATACAATGGAGCTGGCGTTACGGGCGGTGGACTCAACAGTTCTCCATCTCAGGTAGTCGCAAATGTCGGCGGTGTTTTTGCTCATGCACCTTTGGGGATCCAAACCTCAACTTGACCGCCATCGCGAGTTACTACCTAGTCCAGAATATAGCCTACACTCTCTGCTACAAAAACGAACGGACTAGGCGAGGGTTGCGCTTGATTTTGGCGAGATCCTTCTCAACGCGGGCCTTGAGCTGCTCGTTCTGCTTGAGTGGCGTCTTGGTGACGCCACTCTGGCGCAAGTGGTTCCAAACGAACTCGTAGGGGTTCAGGTCCGGAGCGTAGCCAGGACTAGTTAGTATATCGTTTACTTAGCAGTAGCTGGCGTCGCCAATCTCACTCGTCAAGTGACCTTCAACGACCTACACTTCGCCACTCGGCGGCTTGTTTGTATGCTACAACAGCAATGGTGACGACCCACTGTCGAATACTTGTTGGAATTGGTCACATCGGGATGGTCTCCGCCGCACTTGCAGTGCGCGGCGAATATTGAGGCAGCACGCTCCTGCCGGCAGCACTCGCCCTCTTCGGCACCGGCCGTGGCATCATGGGCTTGGTCCGCTGGTGGCGAAAGAGGCGCGGAAGCGGTGCTCCGAAGATACTTCAAAGCTGATCCCGTTCGTTGGCGCTCGGCTGCATAACGCTGTGGCGCTGTTCTCGTGTTGCAGTCGCCCTGCCGGAAAATAATCAGGCCCGCAACGCGCTGCGGGCCTGTCATCATCGATCTGTGGAATTGATCCTGGTCGAGTCAGGGCTCAATTGTGGTTCGCTATCCACTTGCTGCCAGAAGTTCTTCACATTCCAATCCTCTGCACCAGCGGTGGCCGCAAAGGCGGTAACGACAAACGCCAAGGCAAGAAATGCTGAAAGTATCGGCTTCATGATCATACTCCTTTTTCGCACCGTAACGTCTTTGCTGCGGTGCGTGGCGGTCATGACAGCTGACGTGAATCACCACAACGCACGCTTACGTGATGCCGCTTCTCCTTCGCCCATAGGTACTTTCTGAGGCTGGCGTGCGCTCGATGTGCACGCTTGTATAAACACGAACTTCCGGATTCCATCCGGTCATGTCGAAAATAGTTGACGCATTCCTCGGGTGCAAATGTCTTTGATGAGCCTTCCGATGAGTTCAAGAGCGTTGTCACGGTGCGGGCCGCACCCTTGCGCAACGCCATCTTCAGCTTCGAGAACGCTTGCTCTATGGGATTGAGATCTGAAGAGTAGGCAGGCAAATAGCGCACCGTTGCTCCGGCGGCTTCGATCGCTTCCCGCACCCCTCGATCTTGTGGGTGCGCAGATTGTCCATGAAGACGATGTCGCCCTTGTGGAGTGTTGGCGCCGAGCACCTGCTCGACATAGGCGAGGAATGAGGGGCACATCCATCGCGCCGTCGACCACATAGGCGCCGTGAGGCCATCATGCGGCTTTGTGCCGTCACTATGACAGCAACTCTCCGAATACGCTTCCCCGCCGGTCCCTGGGAGGCGTTAGCTTGCCTACTAGTACTACTGCGTTATAAATTACTCCGTGAACGCTCTTTTATTTTCCCGGCGCAGCATTGGTAGCGAGAGCTTGGCGACGAGCTCTATAATCAGCCGCCGCCGCAGAGTAGCGATGGAATTCGGAACGTGGCGCCCAGGCCGCAGCGGCGGAGCCTCTGGGTCGGTAACCTTCGGGTAAGGCAAGTTCCGGGAAGAGAGCTTTGGCAATAGCTGAGGGGGAAAAGCCCTCTCTCGGAGATCAAGAATCCATATACCGAGATGGACATCGTCGCGTGGTGATGGAACCCACGCCATCCGCGCCTTCGAAGTCACCGAGCCCCACCTCCTGTTTGAGCTCCAGATAATCCCCTCGATGCGCCACCGCAGCTTGGCGTAATCAACCAGCCGATGAAAACTGATGTCCTCTGGAAGGGTTGAAAGCCAATACTTGGTCGGCTCGGCTTCGCCCTTCGGCCATACAATGAGCAACCATTCTTCTGACCGGCTTTCGGTGAGCGTGTAATCGCCATGGGCGACGCGCACGCGCACACGTGCGAAGCGGGATGACAGCGAAGCTGCAGCCCCTTCACGCCAGGTGATCTTGCGCCGCGCGCTTGAGGGTAAGTTGAGCGCGAGGTGCTTGACCGAGGTAGGCTGGTGCCCGGCGTCGCGGCGTGTCTCGTTTGGCCGGTCGGCCGCGGCCCGACCACTTCTTTGGTGGCAGTGGCTCTTCGCCAACTGCCCACGCGCTCGTGTTCAGAAGGCGGTTGGCAAAGCCAAGGGCACGATCGAGGATGTGGCCCACAAGATCGCCGACAAAGCAAACAAAAAACTCTGACAACTAGCGATTGAAATGACCGCTCAACCCTGCGCTCAGCGGACGCCCATTAATCCAAGATCCGTAAGGCGGTCATCCAAAATTCCTCATCAATTGATAGTCTTCCCGCGATTGACCGTGGCATGAGTACTTTCCGACACTACCGACATAATTCAGGAAGCGTGTTCAGTACATTAGTGACGCTCGTCGCGTGGTGAGTTGAGTGTTTTCGGGTGTCCAAAGCTCGGCACCTCGCGCTCCTCCCCGACGTCGCGGTCGTCGCGTCGATCAACGCGAGCGGAGGAGCCATGACACCACCCCAGAGTACAATTCGGCCCCCGCCGAAGGGCGAGGGGCACGGTTTGGCCGTCGCGCTCGAGCGAAGCTGATCACCGATTGCCAAGTCGAAGAGACACAAAGTTGCTGATCTCCAACGAGGCCGATCGCCTCCGTATATGAGCCCGGCCTTGCTGGGCAAAATCGAAGTGATGACAAGCCCCGTTTCACGCTCAGCGTGACGGGGCTTTTCCGCTGCGATTACGAGCGATTTTTGTCTCGGTTCTTGCGCCGCGTACGGGTAGAAATTAGACCGTAAGCTAGCGCCACGCCCAACAGAACAGCTGCTCCCACCGTTACTGATAGCCAAAATGCCGGACCCGTGTTCATGGGAACCTCCATTCCCTTTGGATCGAAGCGTTCTTTCCCATGGATCTGGGCCCATCCGTAATTAGTGGCAAAAGCCAGTACCTAAAGGCCGAACGCGAGCATCCTCCCCGCGGTTTCATTCGTCACGTCCAATGGAGTGACGTTGCACTATGTCGAGCGCGGCAGCCGATCGCCCGTCGTCTTCCTGCACGGCAACGGCGCAATGATCGACGGCTACTCCTGGCCCGCGTCGGAGCAGGCGGCACTGATACCGAAGGCCTTTGTGCTGCTTGGCATAAAAGCGACCCATCGTCGTGGTCATTCCTGGGGTACCTTGGTCGCCGCTGGCGCTGACGCTTGGCGGCCTGACCAGGCGTGCGGGCTCGTGCTCGTATCGGGATACTATTACCCCCCACGCTTCGCTCCGATATGGCGCTTTCCGGACCCTCTGCCAGCCCCTTGCTGGGCGATCTCATCTGTCACACGGTAGCCCCCTTCGTCGGCGGGTGTGATCACCACAGCCTGTGTGCCACCGCGATTTCACCGTGAATTTCCGTTGGCCTTGCCTCTCCGCACCTCTCAGAAGGGCACCAGCTGCCCTCGCCGGCTCTGGCAAAGTCCTCCGCGTCTGAGGCTAGAAAGGTTATGCGTGTCCGGCCACAATCCATTGTCAGCATTTGAACAATTGCGGCCGCCGCGTGTTGTACCAGAGACTTAAACCCCGGGAGCACAGCCCACGAACCAGGCCCCTCAGTCGGGTGGCGGTCGGACCACCGCGAACGTCAACAAGAATACCGACCAGCTCGGCAGGCTGGCTGACAAGGCGACCGATCAGGCGAGAAAGCGTCGCCCAACGTCGAAGAGTTCGCCAACAACGCTACGCAACAGGGTCGCGAGGCAGGGGAACAGATCCAAAGAGGTCGCCGGCAGCGTGAGGGAGCCGTCGACAAGTCCATCAAGGATCAGCCGATTGCGACTTTGGCTGTCGTCGCCGTCGCTGGCTTCGTGCTTGGCGCCCTGTGGAAGTCATAAGTCACGCACTTGCAGGCGGGCGAGAATGCTATGTTTGCGGACTGACCGAGACGCGTTGTTGCTTGTTTCGTTCCAGGGCCGCAGATGCACGCCACCCCCAGGCTTCAGCAGGGCCTCTGCGTGAGAGCAAATTCGATGGTCATTGGGTTCCAATTGAGGGCAAGCTTCGGTGAACCAGCAGACGATAGCGGCGAGCGACTTGCCGCGGTGCCCTCGGAAACTACTCAGATGATCGGCCGTCCAATGCGCGGCACTGCGCCGTCGTCGACCACACTCGATTTTTTATCGCCAGTCATCGAAGTGTTCGGCATCGTTTGGATATCCGCGGCATTGTCGGTCGGAGTCCCTGTGCAAGGCTGTCTCCAATTCAAGGGGATCAATAGCGATCACATGCCTCCTTGAGCCAGCTACGCCGACGGAAGGTAGCTCTATCGTCGACGACGCGCCGATAGGCGAGATACGACAAGCTGTCGAGCGCCACATCAAGCGTTTGGATCCTGTACGTTCCTGCGGGTTGGGTCCCGTCAAGTTCCGAAAGCGAGAAAGGATGCGAAAATGTCACTGACCTGCGCGTTGTCCGTCCTGTCATGAGGCTACCTGCCGGGAGCAAGGGCTCATTTGCTATCGATCTGATCGTGTACCGGCCATTGCTTTGAAACGCGAAGACGTTATGGCCGGCGGAGCGAGCCTCGCGAAGCTCTAAGAGGACGTAGGCTTCGGCGCTGGCGCGCCCGCGCGCTGAAGCAAGTCGCTCGGAGTCGGGCATCAGTAACAAGCTCGGGCATATTTCTCATGTTCGCATCCCTAGCCCAACCATGTTTCTGGGCCGTGGTAATAACCGAGCCTCGTTGAGCCCGACCTCACATCGGACTGTTCCCGGCTTATTTGTGGATTAGCAGCAGCGTAAGGGCGGGAGGTAGCCTCGGAATGTACTCAGGTGCGCGCTCTGGCCGTCGACTACGATTTGTTCGCGGTGGGTCGTGTCGACCCTGTTCTCTCCTTCATCACTCGATAGTAGTGCTCAGCATGCTGGTAACAATTTTCAGTCTCGACGGCGTCGCCGGTCAGAGCCGCGGCCTGCGCCAACGTTAGGTACATCTGGTAGCGTGCCTTTGCATTGACGCTCTGTTGGGGCCCCAACCGGGAGCCGGATGGGGGTCTGTTTGAGCCTTGCGAGAATGCTCTGCTATCATTTTGTCGATGAGTTGTCATAAAGGCCTGGTGCATTTTGCATGCCATCTCCACGTGGGTGAATATTCGTCCGGCATCTGATGCTCGGACCTCGATAATGGCACGGTTGCGGCGAAAGGACTAGCGTGCCTTGAGCACTCCGCTCCGCAAGCCCGCAGTAGACCACCTTGCACCGAAGGCAGATGCGCTGACCTCCGTCCATTCGTTCGGGAAGGGTACCTTGGCAGAGACTAGGCGGGGCTTGGTCTTGGTGCCGGTCACGCGCTCGGTTGCTGGCTTCTTGTGTTCGTCCATGGCGTGGTCTTGTATTTTCCCACTCGCCTGCTGTCAGCTGGCTGCCTGTGGGCGGGCCTCGGCGATGACGAGCGAATGAGTACTTTCCGAGTCCGTTCATGCTAAGGCAGGCGCCTACGCTGACGTCTCGAAATGGCATCGAAAGACGAAACGCCGTGGCAGCCAATCCCCGATCAAGCCCACCGTGCGAGTCAGCGGCGCAGCCGCGTTGATGATCATCGGGTTCACCTGGGGCGGGCTCAGTCACCGGCAGCAACAACTGAGTTGGTGCGGCAGCGAGTGCAGACTGACCTTGTCGAGGCGCTGAGGCCTGTCTGCGTCGACAAATTCAACAGAGCGTCAGGATGCCCCGGCACGGTTGTTGGAACTGAGGAAGGTCGCTTCGTGGTGGGACCGCGAGCGCTTCGGACGCGATAACGATCGGGCAAAGTTCGGCAAGGAGTCGAACAGCCGGGTCGGCGATACATGTGCAGTCCAGCTTTACAAGCTTTAATCCCAAGCTGGCGATTTCCTGGATCTGAACTGGAGTAATGCATGGCTGACGCCCCGCAATTTGAGTTTCCGGCGCAAATGCGCGAGCTCGCTGAAAAACGTCGCGCAGGCAAGAGCCACCTGCGGTCAGTTCATGGATGCGGCCCGCAACGTGCAGGACGTGATTGGGACCATGCTGCCGGAGAACTCGATGACAGCTGGTATAAAGCAGGTCCATGAGCAGGCTATGGGGTTCACTCGACAAAATATTGATGCGAGTTTTTTGTTGGCGAGCGAATTAGCCAATGCAAAGGATTTCCCGGAGGTGTTGGAAATCCAAGGTCGTCACGCGCAACGGCAAATGGCAGCTTATTCCACGCAGGCTCAGGCGCTTGGCCGACTGATGGCAGGCGCAGTTCAAAGCGGTCACACAAAGTGACGACGGTGTGTGCCGAGTGTCTAGTGAGGCACCTCCGACCGCGTTTGCCGCACCCACAATCGAGCTAGTGCCGTGACTTACGAACCTATCATTAGATATGCGCCAATTATCGTTCCTCTAATTCTCGTGGCTGGCGTTGCTTTTGTCACGGTCTATCATCCACTACAGATATCGAAGGCACCTGGCATTGCAGATGCGGCGACAATCGGTTGTGTCGGCGTCGGGCCCGAATGCACGCGCTGATGCAACGAGCTGTCCATGACCCTGCGCACGACGACCAAGAGTATCGCTTTCCGCCGCCCACTTACTTTGAAAGCAGCCGACGGCTTGCAGCCGGCCGGAACCTACGTGGTTGAGACCGAGGAAGAGGCGATTCCAGCTTTATCGTTCCTCGCCTATCGCCGCCTATCCACAACGATGACCCTGTCCACTCGATACGGAGGCGCTGTCGTGCGGCAGGTGGTCACGATCGATCCAGCGGACCTCAAAGAGGCTCAGGCACGAGACCAAGACTGAACAACCCAGACGAGCTTACTGCCTCCTCGCCGCGACAGGCTGGTCCGCGCTTTTGTATTGGCAGTGTTCGGGCCGGAACGATCGACCATTGTCGGTGACCAATTCCAGACTTCTTTGCTGCCCGACGGTTTCGTTTAGTGGCGCCGGATGCGACTGTTTGCCTTAGCGCCTACCTCATCCATCTGGCCCGGTGAACATCATCGACCCCCAGGCGGATACGACCTTCCGACTCGCATCCAGCGGTCACTGTTCAAGCATGCCACTTCCATGAGCCCTGCCGGGTCAGACAGCGAAATTGAAGCAGCAGAGTGGACGATGCTGGGGATCGGTGTGAAGCTCACCGCTGAGCCGGCGCATGCCGTTTCCAATTTTCGGATCACGCGATGCGACGCATCAGCAAGTTTGTGTTCCGGTACTTAGAGGTAGGTATTTTCCGTACCTTGGCAACTCCGTCCACGGCGTGCGTTCATGCTCAAGATACCTGAGCTGGCGTGCTCGTCCCCTTGGCCGGCAGCCTCGACGAGCCTGACTGGCTGTCGCTCCCGGGAAGTGTATTCGACGCGCAATGCTTCGATGCGCACGCAAGGATTTAGGGAGAACTTTCGTGGGTCCCGCTGTCCGTCTCTATTACGACACCGTCGTCGCGATAGCCCTGATGGCTGTGTTTGCGATCGTCTGCGGCTTTGCCGCTGCCGTGATTACAGGCGGCAACCCGCCAAACTTCACCATCACCGGAGTAGCGTTCCTGCTCGCCGGCGCATTTTGGTTCTTCCGGCTCTTGCGCAATTCGCAAGCGTCCGGTCATCCCCCACCTGACCTCACGTCGAGAGTATGGGGCCGTTGCCGCGTACAACGCTCCACGCTTGGCTTGTGCTGCTGTGAATGACTTTGCTGACGGTTTTGGCAGCTCGCGCGGGCTCACCATGCTGGTTTGCACCCCTGATGCCCAACAAACAGGATATATTCCAATGCGAGACGATGGACAGACCGGCTACCTCTTTCAATGTGGCGATGAGAAACTCTTTGCAATATCGCCAGACAAAACCGGCAAGAATATTCCGCGCACCAGCTGCACGCAGGGCTGGCTGCTACGGGAGCAGTTTCCGCTCGGTGCCCAAGTGCCAGCGCTGAACATGATCGGTACTAAACCGATCCTCGAGAAGCATCACTGACAAGGGTTACTACATGTGGCGCGCGGGTTTCCTTCCCGCCTGACGGATCTGTACGACGCGCCCAGTGGCGCGGCCCACCTCCCGGTAAACCGCAAACTCTCGGTAGGTGGCGAAATGATCAGTACCCTTCAATTCATCTCCCAACAAAGCGTGACAATCACCTCCGGCATCCCCATATACAAATTTCCTCCTGCGACGGACCTTCGGTGGCGATGATCGAGGCCGAACAGGGCGGCAACCAAGTCGCCACCCGAAAACTGGTCGAGACTTGAGGACGCCATAGCCTCAACAGCGGTTGAGCCGGATACGACTAATGCGGAGCCTGCTCGTCAGAGGCGGGCGTCCAATCACCTTGGAGCATAACACCATGAAATTTCGTCCCCTCCACGATCGTGTCGCGCTACGCCGGGTCGAGAGCGAAACCAAGACCTCGGGCGGCATCATCATTCCCGATACCGCCGCCGAGAAGCCGCAGGAAGGTGAAGTCATGGCTGTGGGTCCTGGAGCGCGCGGCGAAGACGGCAAGATCCTTGCCATGGGCTTGAAAAAGGGTGACCGCGTCTTGTTTGGCAAATGGTCCGGGACCGAAGTCAAAATCGATGGTGCGGAGCTCCTCATCATGAAGGAGAGCGACATCATGGGCGTACTCGCGAACTGAGTGCAGTGCCTGGTTCCGCGTTGGCAAATTCAACAATCAGAAATCCGCTCAAACATACTACGGAGACTCAAATGGCTGCCAAGGAAGTTCGCTTTTCAAGCGACGCTCGCGAGCGCATGCTGCGCGGCGTCGACATCCTCGCCAACGCCGTGCGAATTACGCTGGGACCCAAGGGTCGCAACGTGATTCTCGACAAGTCGTATGGCGCCCCGCGATCAACCAAAGACGGCGTTACCGTTGCCAAAGAAATCGGAGCTCGAAGACAAGTTCGAGAACATGGGCGCACAGATGGTGCGCGAGGTGGCCCAGAAGACCAACGACATGGCCGGTGATGGCACCACCACTGCCACGGTGCTTGCGCATGCTATCTTACGCGAGGGCATGAAATCGGTGACCGCCGGCATGAACCCGATGGATGTGAAGCGCGGCGTCGAGAAAGCCGTGGCTCAGGTCGTCGAGGAGATCCAGAAGAAGTCCAAAAGGTCAAGGACACGGCTGAGATCGCCCAGGTTGGCACCGTGGCCGCCAACGGCGACAAGTCGATCGGCGAGCATGATCGCCAAAGCCATGCAGAAGGTCGGCAATGAGGGTGTGATCACGGTCGAGGAAGCAAAGAGCCTCGATAGCGAGCTCGAGGTTGTCGAGGGCATGCAGTTTGACCGCGGCTACCTTTCCCCTACTTCGTCACCAATGCCGAGAAGATGACGGTGGAGTTGGAAGAACCCTACATCCTTATCCACGAGAAGAAGCTGGCAAGCCTGCAGCCGCTGCTGCCGGTGCTCGAGGCCGTGGTGCAGGCCGGCAAACCCCTGCTCATCGTCGCCGAGGAGGTGGAGGGCGAGGCGCTCGCCACACTGGTCGTCAACAAGCTGCGTGGCGGCTTCGAAGGTCGCAGCGGTGAAGGCGCCGGGCTTCGGCGATCGGCGCAAGGCCATGCTGGAAGACATCGGCGTGCTCACCAATGGCCGGACGATTTCCGAGGATCTCGGCATTAAGCTGGAGAACGTCACGCTGGCCATGCTCGGCAAAGCCAAGCGCGTCTCCATCACCAAGGAACACACCACCATCATCGACGGCTCGGGCAAAAAGAAAGACATCGAAGGCCGCGTCAATCAGATTAAGGCACAGATCGAGGAAACCACATCCGACTATGATAAGAGAAGCTGCAGGAGCGGCTGGCGAAGCTCGCCGGGGGGTAGCAGTCATCAAGGTCGGCGGCGCCACCGAGGTCGAGGTGAAGGAGCGCAAGGACCGTGTCGACGACGCCCTTAACGCCACTCCGCGCGGCGGTCGAGGAAGGCATTGTACCGGGCGGCGGCGTCATGCTGCTGAAGGCCGCCAAGTCGATAACGGTCAAGGGCGACAATGAGGATCAGGACGCCGGCATCAACATTGTGCGCAAGGCGCTGCAATCGCCAATCCGCCAGATCGCGGAGAATGCAGGCGTTGAGGGCTCAATCGTGGTCGGCAAGGTCATGGATGAGCGATCCGCCGCATTCGGCTACGACGCCCAGGCTGGCGAGTACGGCGACATGTTCGAGATGGGCATCATCGATCCCGCCAAGGTCGTCCGCATCGCCTTGCAAGATGCAGCTTCCATCGCCGGCCTGATGATTACGACGGAAGCCGGCGTCGCGGAAGCAGCGAAAAAGGACGCCGGTCAACCCGACCATAACCATGGCGGCATGGGAGGAATGATGTAATGGCGCGAATAGTGCTTTTGTAACCGATCGAGCGACAAGAACGGTACGACGCCGAGAGACCATCTGTGGTGTCGAGGATGATCGTGGAGTGCGACGGTAGATCCTGGAGCCTCGGTGAGCCTCCAGTCCGACACAAAGCCGCCTCCGCGTCCGCCCCAGCCATCGTCGTAGGCGTGCGCGGCGCGCGGAACAAAGCCCCCTCGGCGACAATCGGAACGCGTTTTGTGGTGGAAGTGAGGGCTTGCCGCGGCGCGTCCCGCATCGATCATTGGCGCGACGCGGACGGCGATCTTCACGAACGTGCGCCAGATCATCTCGAAGGTGGCTCCAGCCGGCGCGAACACTTCGGTGCCGCGCGCCTCAAGCTGTGCAACAGCCAGTAGAAGCGTATGCGTGGGAAGCTGGTTTGTCTGCCACCGCAGAGCAGGCGAGGACCGGGTCCAGGCGCTCCATGTCTTCGATCAGATCCTCTCGTGGGCCAGAACACTTTTCGTAGAGCGCCTTGTCGCGCCCTTCGAGGGTTGGTGATGATGAAGCACACGTCGGTGCCCATGGGTGTCGAGGGTGTAGTCGCGGCACATGGTTCCCGGCAGCACCAGCGCGGGGCTCGGCGCAGTAGTGGCTGTCACCGCGCAGCAGGGCGAGTTCCTGTTGGGATCATCGATGTCGTCCATGTCGAGAATGATGCGCCGCGGCCGCACGAAGCTCCGGCAATAGAGATCGATCCCCACCGAGCCCGATACGGGCCAACGCGCGCCAGTCTGTAAGGTTCTCGAAGGACAGTTGACCCATAAGGTCGGCACTGCTGAACATCGTCGCAGTCCTCGTGGCCGGCTGCAATCATGAGCATGTGCGCCAGCGTAGCTGTGCAGGACACGTGTCGCGCAAGCGGCGGCAATCGCCTGCGCTAAGCCCAGACGTGATGCGATCTCGCGCAACACGATCAAGCCGCCGTCGGAAGACAAACGACCAGCGTCGAAATGTGGCAGTGATCGACCTGGCCCCGACAGGCGACAGACCGGGCAGAAACGGTGTAGCGGGCATGGCGATGAGCGCTGGCTCCGGAGGCGACGCGCATGCTTCTGCTTCTGCTTCAGCAAATTCTGCGGCAACCCAGCGGCTTCGTCGCCGCCCATCAACTTACACTGCGCCGCCTCCTGAATAATCGAGGTCTAGCAATGTGATATTCATTTGCCCGCAGGCTGGCGAGATGAAACCCCTGTCAACGGCAAGGCGTAACCAGGTGCCGCGATTCGTCAGTCAAAATGGCCCAATGATATTTTCTTTGCTGCGGAGTTGTGCGCTCGCGGTCGACTCAACATAAAGATCCCGAATGAGCTCTTTGTGAGCGGAGTGGTTCTTTCCAGGCTGGCGGTTTAGCCTTCTGTACCGGAATACGTGCACGCCGGGTCTCTGCGAACAACGAAACTCAGGATGATCGACAAGCCTACTAGGACCAATAGGCCCATGGTGATTAGCGCAATTGATGACAAAATGTTCTCATGTTCGCTTAGTTATTTACTTACCAGCAAAACGACGAATGCTGTTTTTTGTTCCGAACCAAACGCATTGCGCGAGCCAAGAAGTGCCTGATCCGCTTGAAAACTCTGGAACCACGCCCGATATCGGCTCTTGTTGAGCGATCCTGTGCGTCAATCACCCATTAGCATCGTCGATCTGATCCAATCACTTTCGTGCCAAGCGAGCAATCCTGATCCAGGTCAGCCGCAAAGTACTTGGCGGCATTTGTAAGCTTAGGCTCATCTAGCTGGCGGCGGCGCCTCCGCGAGGTGATCCGAACGCAGATCAAGACGACCGCCAGCAGCATTGCGAATATTAAGAACGCGGTATCCATGGCGGTTCGGAAAAAAGCGTAAGCAGCGAAGCTTCACGTTTCACGGTCGGACCGGAAACGTGAGTTTGGACAATTTTGCAAGTAAGTAAGTTTCCGACGGTTCGCCCGAGCTCACTTCTTGGTAGCGGCAGCCAGAAGGTCGCCGCACGCGCGTCCGACGCCCCAGTTAGTCTCTTTCGAGCCCGGCAAGCTTGTCCATCCGCCCTTTGAAGGAAACTGCCACGCTCGTAGTCGGTCGTGAACTTGAGCAGCTCCGCCGATTGCGCCGCATCAGCCGACTTGAGGAACCGATCGACGCAAAATGGAGCAAGGGCAGAGATTACCTTCTTTTTCAGACCGCTCATTCGCCATCTGGTCGGCAGAACTTGCGGTATACCAGCCGCCGAAATAGAACCCCAGGATTAGCGTGACGATTGCACCAGCAATTGCGCCCCAGATGGCGAGGCTTAGTCTGTGCAGCGGATATCCATGGTTTTGCTTTCCAATGAAAATAGACCAAGGTGCACACTAACCAGCCGCATTGCTTTGGACAGACCTCCGGAATATACCTATTCCTTGTGGCGGCCCGTGACAGGCTCAGTTCATCTTGAACGCGTCATCGACGAGGCGAAGCGCCAAGCAACGGTGCATGCGTCTTGGGGTGTTCTGCCGAGGATCATCCTGGTGCCACTGTCGACCTGCCTGGTGGTTGGAAATCGGCGATCGAATAGACCTTCGCCTCTCGGACCATCCCGTGCAGAATGCAGCTCGGATACTTCCAGGCGATCGGCGAACCTGTTTCGACTTGCGTCCAACTTGATCTCTGGCATTGCGGCCGCGACAGTCGCCCCGCTTAGTGACGAAGTTATAAATACCGCCCTCTGCCGTGCTTGTCACCGGGTCTTGCCCAGTGACTGCTTATTTTCCCTGGATGATCAGGAAGCTCTGACCCGTCGATCTGATAGCCCACGCTCTGGCAGCGCAGATTTACTGGGGCGCGGAACCACGCGAGGAAATAGGTGCCCACATTGTAGAACGCTCAGACCAGTGACTTTGCCTCGCGTCAGTGTGCCGCCTCTGAGCGAGGGCGCATGAGCGGGTGCTTGTCTTGCTTGCGAGCCTCATCGAATTTTCCCTTACCTCATGTGGCCAAGTGCAAGTCCGCGCAGACGCCGTAAACTCGTAATGATCTGGCCAGATCTGGCCCCAAGATCTCTCGGTGGTGCGGCCCGGGTGGCCCATCGAGAGGATGGATGCAGCCTAGTGGAGCGCGAGCCAAAGGGCGGAAACTTGGAACCTACGTATTCAGGCGAGCGGCGGCGCATGCGCGTCGCGATAATTGCAGACTACGTGCCGTCCTGTGGCCCTACTGCGTGCCGGACCGTTCCGAAAATGGCCCGGTTTACGGGCAAAGCCGGGCCGCTGCCCAGCAATGGAACCACGAGGGGATGCTGCCGAGCTGCGGAACATACCAATCTCTATGACCGACTGGCGAAAGAGCGCCGAAATCTGGCCATGGCCATAGTGGTATGTGGATAGAGTGAATTGACCCGCGAGCGTTCCACAATGGGAACCAGGGCTCACGAAAGCCAAAACGATGACAGGTCGCAGGGCGTCACTGCCCCACCCAACTCGGCCGCAGCCGAACGGGCGCGCGTCGCCGAAGGCGCGCGTGTTGATTTCCCAGTAGTCGCACTGGGAGCGTCGGCGGGTGGTCTCGATGCCTTCAAGAAGGTCTTCCAAGCCTTGCCCGCCAACAGCGGCATGGCCTTCGTGCTGATCCAGCATCTCGATCCTACGCACGAGAGCCTCATGGTCGATCTGCTGACCGGCCACACGCCAATGAAGGTTCTGCAGGCGACAGATCGGATGCAGCTCGCGCGCGACCGCGTTATCTCATTCCACCGGGCGCCTATTTGGCAATCGAGGACGGCACCCTCCGGCTCTCCAAACCGCCGGAGCGCCATGGTGCGCGTATGCCCTTCGACTTCTTCCTGCGCTCGTTGGCCGAAGAATGCGGTGAGCGTGCCATCTGCGCGATCCTCTCGGGGACCGGCACCGACGGCAGTCTCGGATTGAAAGCGGTGAAAGAGAAGGGTGGTCTCGTCATCGTGCAAGACCCAGATGAGGCTGCTTTCGATGGCATGCCCCGCAGTGCCATAATGAGCGGCGGTGCCGATCTCGTGCTGACGCTGGCAAAGATCCCGCAAGCACTCGTCCGCTACGGGCGTCAGACATACGTCAACGCGGGGCCGACGGATGTCCGATCGCCCGACACCGTCCAGGAAGCGTTCGCAGGCATCATCGATCTCTTGGCCGCGAAGACCCCACATGATTTCTCACTCTACAAGCAGGGCACGCTGCAACGCCGGATCGAGCGACGCATGGCCATGGCGGGCATCGAGAACGGCGCTGGCTATTTGCAAGTCCTGCGCGTGAGGATTCCGGCGAGCGCGAGCTGCTTACCAAGGACCTCCTCATCAACGTCACCCACTTCTTCCGCGATCCGGTCGCCTTTGAGCTGCTGAGGGAGCAAATCATTCCGGAACTCGTGCAGCGGCAAATGCTCGATCGACCTCTGCGCATTTGGGTGCCTGGCTGCAGCACGGGCGAAGAGGCTTATTCGATCGCGATGCTATTTCTCGAGCTGATCGCCGTCGCAAAACGCAATATCAAGCTGCAGGTGTTCGCCTCGGACATCAGACGCGGATTGCGTAGCGTTCGCCCGCAACGGCATCTATCCCGAATCGATCGCGGCTGACGTGACGCCGACGCGACTCGCGCGCTTCTTCACCAAAGAGGACCACAGCTATCAGGTCGTGCGCGAATTGCGTGAGGCCGTGGTGTTCACAACTCAGAGCCTGCTGGCCGACGCGCCGTTCTCACGCCTCGATCTCATCTCCTGCCGCAATCTGCTCATCTATCTGGGCCCGGAGGCGCAGCGTAAGATTCTGTCGCTTTTCCATTTCGCTCTGCACGAGGACGGTGTTCTCTTTCTTGGGTCCTCCGAGACGGTGGGCAATGTTACGGATCGCTTCGAGCCGATCAGCAAGAAGCACCGGATTTATCGGCACATCGGTCGCAGCCGGCCGGGCGAGGTTAAATTCCCAGGTGGGACCAATACTCCGGGTCGTTTGTTCGCAAACAGCCTGATGCAGCAGACCATGCCCCGGCGGCGGCTCGGATTCGGCGAGCTATCGCAGCGAGCGTTGCTCGAAGCCTATGCGCCCGCCTCCGTCCTTATCAACGCCAAGCACGAGGGCCTCTATTACTCGGGCTCGGCGGACCGCTATCTAAAGGTTGTCTCAGGTGAAGGCACAGGGGATGTGCTTGCCATGGCGCGAGAGGGGCTGCGCACCAAGCTCAGGTCAGCAATCCGGCGCGCCAAGCAGGATCATGCGCGTGTTATCGTCACGGGGGCCAAAACCGAACGCAATGGATGCCCGATCGGCGTGACCATCACGGCACTGCCGGTTGAGGGCGATAACGAGGAGCTATTCCTTGTCAGCTTCGTCGACGATCCCACACCCAAGCTGAGCCCCGTCAAACCGTTTGAACCGACAGCCGATCGCGTCGAGCGTTACCCAGCTCGAGCAGGAGCTCGTGGCTACACGCGAGGACCTGCAGAGCGCCATTCGTGAGCTCGAGATGGCTAACGAAGAACAGAAAGCGATCAATGAAGAAGCCATGTCCGTCAACGAGGAATACCAGTCAACCAACGAAGAATTGGAAACGTCGAAGGAGGAGTTACAGTCCCTCAACGAGGAGCTTACGGCACTCAACAGCCAGCTGCACGAGACGGTCGAACAACAGCGCGCCGCATCCAACGACCTCCAGAACATCCTCAACAGTACTGATGTGGCGACCCTCTTTCTCGATGCGGACTACAACATCCGCTTCTTCACGCCGGCGGTGAAGTCGCTGTTCAATATCATCGCCTCCGACATCGGTCGGCCGCTTGGCGACCTGACGCGCCGGTTCGAGGACGATGATCACCTGTCGGACGCACGAGCGGTGTTAACGGGCCATGCGCCTGTCAGGCGTGAGGTGAAAGCTGACGACGGCAGTTGGTTCATGCGAGGGATGCTTCCCTATCGGCGGGAGGACGGCCAAATCGATGGACTCGTCATCACGTTTGCCGGCATTTCAGAGATCAAGGCCGCCGAACGCGAAATCGAGGCGGCGCGCGCCTATCTCGACAGCATCATCGCCACCATTCGGCAGCCTCTCGTCGTCCTCGACGAAGACCTGCGCGTCGTCTCTGCATCGAGCTCATTCCACCGCATCTTTTCGGTCAAGCCCGAGGACCTGATCGGGCGGCACCTTCGGGGCGCCGGGGATCATCTCGATGTGCCCGCCCTGCGGGAATTCCTGGCCTCAATCCAAGCCCGAGGTACGACCATCAGCGATCAGGAGATCGAGATGGAATTGCCGGGCTTGGGACGGCGGTCATTTTCGATGAACGCTCGCGTACTGCGAGAGGAGCCCTCAGCAAGGCGCAAGATCCTGGTGGCGATCGTTGACGTCACCGACATCAAGCGCGAGGGCAAAGCGCTGGAGGCGGCAAAATCCGAGGCAGAGCGGGCCAATGTCGGCAAGTCGCGCTTTCTCGCGGCTGCCAGTCATGATTTGCGCCAACCTCTTCAAACCATAAGCTTGCTCCAAGGGATGCTGGAAAAGCGCGTTCGTGATGAAACAACGCTGAAGCTCGTCCGCAGGCTCGACGAGACTGTGAACTCGATGTCGAGCATGCTCGACAAGCTGCTCGACATCAACCAGCTCGAAGCGGGGATCGTGCGTCCGACAATCATCGATTTTCCGATCAAGCGTCTACTCGACGAACTGAGGACCGAGTTCAAGTATTACACGGAGACCAACGGCCTCGACTGGCGCGTGGTCTCATCCAGTCTTACCGTACGCAGCGATCCCCGTCTTCTCGAGCAAATCATGCGAAATCTGCTGTCGAACGCGGTGAAGTACACCACCGAGGGCAAACTGCTCCTTGGCTGCCTGCGACGCGGCGACAAGCTCCGCATCGAGGTCTGGGATACCGGCCCCGGCATCCCGGAACTGGAGCTTCCGGCGATCTTTGAAGAATTTCATCAGCTCGACAATCCCGCACGGGAGCGAAGCAAGGGCTCGGTCTCGGGCTCGCCATTGTGCAGCGCCTCGCCGACCTGCTCGGGCACAAGATCGACGTTCGCTCTCGCCTGGGCGCGGGCTCGGTCTTCACCATCGAGGTACCGCTTGGGCGGCCTGAGCTGGCTAAGCTGCTGGCTCCGGAGCCAGAAGGAAGCCCAAGAGAGCACACCCTCACGCGGCACGGTCCTGATCGTCGAAGACGATCCGGCAGTGCTCGAAATGCTGCAACTGCTTTTCGACGCAGAGGGTCACCACACTCTAGTCGCCGCAGATGGGCATAAGGCGCAGGAGTTGGTTGCCCAACATTTGACCGTGCCGGACCTGATCATCGCCGACTACAACCTGCCGAAGGGTCTCAACGGGCTCGAGACCATCGCAAGGGTGCAAAGGCAGGCTCAGCACGCAGTTCCAGCCATTATCCTGACAGGCGACATCTCGACCGATAGCTTGCGCGAGATTGCCGGCCACGGCTGTGTGCATCTGAACAAGCCCGTCAGGGCCACGGAGTTGACGCGCCTTGCTCAGCGTCTCATAGCCAAGCCGCGCCCGGTAGCGTCCGACAGCGTGCAGCAGCTGCCCCTTTGTCTGGACGGGGGTGAGTCCTCCACCATCTTTGTCGTCGACGACGACCGCGCCATCCGCGAGGCGATGCGCGATCTGCTCAGTGAGAACGGGTATGCGGTGGAGCTATTCGCCGATGGGGAGGCCTTCCTCGGAGGCTATCGACCAGGCCGGGAAGGATGCCTTTTGGTCGATGTGCTGATGCCCGGCATGAGCGGCGTAGAGCTGATCGAACGCCTCAAAGCCGAAGGCCACCAACTACCAGCCATCATGATTACCGGGAGTGGCGCCGTGCCGATGGCGGTTAAAGCGATGAAGGCTGGAGCTGTGGATTTCATCGAGAAGCCAGTGGGCCACGAAGAGTTGCTCGCCAGCGTCAAGCGCGCACTCGATCAGACGCGGGACACCGCCACTCTGTCTGCACGTCGGGAGACGGCCGCGCTAAGCGTCGCCAGCCTGACCACGCGTCAGCGCCAGATCTTGGATTTCGTCCTCGCTGGTCACCCAAGCAAGAACATCGCGGCTGACCTCGGCATCAGCCAACGCACCGTCGACAACCATCGTGCGGCCATCATGAAGAAGACAGGCTCGAAGTCTCTTCCGGCCCTGATCCGCACAGCGCTCGCTGCGGCTTGAGCAACCAGGATCAGCCCCTTCGCCGCCAATGCTATCAATTGCCGTCCTCCTTGCGTTTTCCTAGCGCCCGGAGCGGAAGGTACGGTATGACGCCCTGCCCACTCTTGGTGTCAACGATGATCTTGTCTCGTCCCGCTCATGATGCGCTCCATGGTCTCAAGGTACATGCGCTTGCGGGTCACCTCGGGCGCCTTCTTGTATTCCTCGTAGATCTTCAGGAAACGGGCGGACTGGCCGGTTGCTTCGGCCACGGACTGTTCGCGATAACCGCGCGCCCCTGCAGGAATTCGCTCGGCGTCGCCGCGCGCCTCCGGGATGATGCGGCTGGCATAAGATGCCGCCTCGTTCCGCAGGCGCTCCTTGTCGGCAGCCGCAGCTTGCACGTCCCGAAACGCGTCGATCACCTGGGTCGGCGGGTCCACCTTCAGCAATTGCACCTGATCCACGCGGACTCCGGCGCCGTAGTGGTCGAGCACGTCCTGCATCAGTGTCTGCACGGCCTGCTCGGTCTTCTGCCGTGCTCCCGTCAGGATCGGCTGGATGCCGGATTGGCCGACGACCTCGCGCATGGCGCTCTCGGCCACTTCCTTAACGGTGACCTCGGGGTTCTGCATGTTGAACAGGTATTGTTGGGCATCCCTAATGCGCCAGAAGACGACAAAGTTGACATCGACGATGTTCTCATCCCCGGTTAGCATCAGGCTCTCTTCCCGCACGTAGCTCACACCGGGGCCGGCGCCCGTGCGCATGCCAACCTCGATAATGTTTTGCCGCGTCACCTTGGGCCGGCGCACCTCATCGATTGGATAGGGCATGCGAAAGTGCAGGCCGGGCGGCTCCAGCCGGGTGACCTTGCCGAAGCGCATGACAATACCCAGTTCATCCGCGTCCACACGAAAAGTAAGAGCATAGTAGGCGACAATGGAAGCAAGGGCGGTAGCCACAAGGTAGAGCAATCGAGCCAGGCAGCCGGCCACCGGGCATCATCTGCCCGAACTTGTTCCGACGGCGCTTGAAGAGGTCTGCAATCGCCGTCTGTTTGTGCGAGTGGCTGCGCTTGTCGTCGCCACCACCGGCATCCCAAGGCATGAGACTTGCTTCCTTTCTCCGCTCAATGACGTTGCGCTGATCGGCGCCTGACGTGCGCGATCCGTGCCAATCGAGCAACCTGCCCTGCCATTGAGAAGTCGGCGCTGATCAACGAAAAATCTGGTGCGAACGAGAAACCCTATCGACTCCTGTGCCGGGGATCTGAACAGAGACGGCGCTCCAAGCTTGGCGCAGTGAACGCCAGGAATCCTGATCAACACACGTTCCAGAGTGTGGTGCCAAGGTACGGAAGGTACCCATGCGTGATGAAACTGCGCCTTGCCTCATAGTCCCCGATCGGAACTCCCTCGGTTTTTCCGGAGGGATTACAGCTAGCCACGTTCATCTGTAACCTGTTGCAAGCGAATAAGTACTTCCCGAGTCTGCCGGACCGAGCGACAGCCGGCTACTGTGGCAACGACCCCAAATGGGGCTCAATAAAATGAACGGGCTAAGGCCAGGGATCTTCCTGAGATCCACACGCTGAGATCCACGCGCAGCTTCGGATGGCGGCCTACCCCTCGCAAGCACAGGGCTTTGGCCGCCTGTTGGCAGGCGCGGCTCCAAACAGTCTGCTCAAGGGCTGACGGACAACAACTGAGTGCACCAGATGCCCGGCCCGGCACTTCACCTGTGTGGGTTGCCGCAGCACTCGAAAGAGTTAACGCCGTGACATACGATCAGCCAAGGAAGTCCGCTTTTCCACCGACGCCCGCGAGCGCATGCTGCGCGGTGTCGATATCTTCTCCAACGCGTTGAAGATCACGCTCGGTCCCAAAGGCCGCGACGTGATCATCGACAAATCCTATGGCGCGCGGCGCACGACCAAGGACGGCGTCACCGTCGCCAAGGAAATTGGCTCAGAGTCCCACCGCACGGATGTCTGCGGCGCGGCAACTTGGTGCGTAACAACAGCAGTATCATTATCACCCAAGGGGAATTGCGATGAACAGGTGTTGATTACTGCGCAGGCGCCGAGCTGCTCATCAACAAATCGGAAACGGTACGCGGCGCGGGCCGGTCGGATATAAGCGTTTTGCCCGAGCGGTCGACGCCATTCGTTTCCTCATCGAAGGTCTCGATCGGCGGGAACCGCGCCCCCACCCTCGCCAGAGCAAAGGCACTGTCCAAAGCGAAGCTTCGTCGGCGGCGAGGAAACCGCTGTGGTGGTCACGATCATGACGGATCAGCCGATTACCCCTCGATGACCGTCGCGGCGTGGCTTCTCAAAGGCAACCGAGATCCGGCGGCTGCTCGCTGGAAGTAGAGGCCAACGAACAATCTCTGCGGGCTCGGCAAGAGGAGTTGGAAATGCAGCTCATGGCGGCTCCGGCCGCTACGTGGTTCGAGGCGGCCGAGAAGGCGCGCTACCTCCTCGGTCTCTTTGCCGCCACGCCGGTCGCACAGGATCCCCGCCGAAAGATGCTGATCGAAAACGTTCTCGAGGACTTCACCCGGCTCTCAGGTGCGTCCAGTGCAGAGCCAGCCAAGGACGGATGAGCCCCCAATGAAGGAAAGCATCAAAGAAATCTAGAATCTTCTGCAAGATCGTCGAGTATTTGGGCGCCAATACCAGGATGGAGTGCGCAAGGCGGTCGCTAAGCTTGCAGCGGATTGCGGCTCTCGTCTCAACGTCGGCCCTCACCATCCAGTATCGCTAGTGCAGGTGCGCTCAGACCAGTTCGCGCAGGATCGTGCGGGCAACCGCGATGGCTTTCTGGCCGCCGGTGGGCATTGACATCTTCCTGATCACGCCATCCGATGACGTGTGCCTGACCGTTACGACGTCGCCTTCGAGGCTGTAGGTGCCCCTGTAGCTCTTGCCGTCGCGCGTAATGATGACTTTCCTGGGAATGGTGCTCGACATCGGCGCTCCAGCTGGACGCGGCCAGCATCTCTTTCATCTCCGGCACCGCGCGGCTGGAGGTGAATTTTGCTGGCACGGACTGGGTGCCGGCGGCGACCTCGGTCAGCGCCACCATGCCGACCACGGGTCGGCAGGCGTCATCGCAGGAGCCGCTGCGGTGGCGTTGGAACGTGACCATCACGACCGGCACATCGTCGCCTGTCTAGGATAGGCGGTGATAGGATGCAGCTGGCTTGCGCAGGGTCGTAGGCATCGTCCTTGCGGAAAAAGGCAGTCCCGCGATGGGCTTTTCACCTGGCCCAGGATACGCGGGCTGCCACACAACATTCAAATCTCGACGGCCAACGGTCCGTACGATAACCAAGAAACCATTTGCGCTCCAGTACGTTCTTGCCCAACCTCGTGGTGCAAGGACGTGATCGATGCCACGGTATTATATCCGCGTCCGGGACGACGGGTCGCTCCTAGCCGAGTTGGCCGATCGTCGAGAAGTCATAAATACTCACGCAAAGTTTAAGCTCAAGGGATTTGGCTTTCTGCTCGCGCGCGACCTGGAGTCCCCTACAAAAAGCTGCTCCGCTTGATCCGGATCTTGGTCTGACCACAGATGTTCTTCTCCGTGCAGGCGATATATTTCAGCGGCATAAAAGCGTTCGGAGATCTTTTCATCAAGACAAAGTCGCGCCTGGTTCAAAACTTCGAGCGCTTGCCCGTAACGTTCATTCTTTATGCATGCATCCGCCAGTAACCCCAGAATGTATGACTCATATAATAGGGCGCCGGTGGTCCAACCTTCTTGAATCTCGGCAATACCTTTCTGAAACTCGCCTTGCTGGGCACTGACCCAACGGCGCAAAATCAAAGCGCAGGAAAGGTATGTTCGTCAAGCCCACTCTCCTTGCACAGTTGAAGCGCTCGCGTATACGCATGCTTCATACTGTCAGGCTCCAGCCCTCAATCTCCCGGAGGGAGTTGCCGAGCGACGTCTGAAGCAGCAGCTCCCACTTGTTGCGTAGCGTTGGGCGCCTCTTCGAGCTCCTTCGGCACGGTCTTGAAATAGCCGAGGAGAAGCCAGGCGCAAAACGGAATCAGCATCGTGAGGTAGGTCAGGATCACTGATGTCAGAGTATTGCGAGTTGAGCCGGCTGATGACATCGGCGAGCGGGATGAACAGCAGAGGCTGCGGCACGAGGTAGATCGCCGGCACGGTCATCTCGCTGAGTCCGGCTCCAGCGAAGCGCATCAGCGCCAGCGGGTCGGCAAGCATGGTACCTAGGACCAACGAGATCGCCGTCGCCACGATCGCTACCAGCATCGTATTCCACGTCCACACGAGAAAGCTCGTCTTGGTCATCAACAGATCCGACGTAGTGCTTCAGCGTCGGCGCATGCACGATCGAGCGGCATGACGTTCGTGTTGTAGAGCTCAGCATTGGGCTTAATCGACGTAATTGCCATCCAATAGACCGGGAACAGCGACAGTACGAGAGAGAAGCCGTCTGGTAGCCATAGCCGTACGACACGCTCGAGCCGCCCATAGCCCGTAACCATCAACTCCTCCGCAATATAGATGGGTAGCGCGACGATCAGCACCGCCAGAGCCGCCAGCATGACCAAGGCCACCGAAGCGCTGAGCCCCAGCTGTGGGCCCGCACCCATGTTTGAGGCAGTCGCGGGCACATAACGCTGCCGCCACAAGTGAGCAGGGACCGGGCGAGAGTGCCAGAAGTCGCAGATCAACAGGGATACGTTTTACCAATGAGGCAGAAATCTGGTGTCGACGACCAGATCGCGCCTGATTCCGCGATGAATTGGCAATTGCCCGCGACTGCGGGTGTGCCCGACTGGTCGGGGTACCGGACGATGCTCGGATTGAACAAGGCCGACGTTTCGAACGAGTACTCATGAAGAAAATACGAACCGACTAGGTAGCGCTGCGTTTTCGACAATATGGCCTGCGGCTCCAACGCTTCTTCCATCTCGACCGCAGGCGCCTCGAAGATGTCGAGCAGGTTCCTGTGACGACCATCGAAGCTTTCGAGCACGTCCTTCAATTGCTGTCACAGGGGCCGGCTCGAGCCCCAGAACCCTGCCCAGGATATTGATTGGCGCGGCCTCTTGTCGGTCGGATTGAGGTCCCTGGGCTCGATCGCCGGCTTGAAAGGCCGCTCGACCACCCTTGCGGGATCCGGACGCAGATACAAAGTCTACCGATTCAAGAACAAGGATTGGGACAAGGGGTCACTCGTTGCGTGATTGCATAGGTTCAGGCGCTGAGAGCCAGCTTGTGTGCGAGTTCCGCGGGCGACGTCGCCATGCCAGCGCGGGCGAACTGGCGGATCTCGGCAAGACCGAGAAGATAGGACACCATCGACTCTGCACCTCTATTCTGATTCGGTCGGTCGGGATGCAGCCCGTCCAAACAACTTCCGGTATCAGGGTCGACCAAGGATGTCTGGAGGTCGTTGCTGCCCAGAAACCAATCGAACGCGCGCTTGGCTCCTGTAGTCCACTCCGAGCTGTCGTTCACGCGCCACGCTGCAATGGCAGGCTGAAATCGCTGCCCCTGCTTCGATGGGCTGCTGGTCGAACGCCCGTGGGGCCTTCCGCACTACACCGAAGCTTTCCGTGCCCACGGGTCTGAAATATCCATGCCCGGTGGTCTGCAGCTCCATCAGCCAGCGCAGGGACGTGAGGCCAACCTTGATCAGCGGTGACCGCTTGAGGGCTGCGCCTGCGCTGAAGCAGCGCCTGCGAAAGGCGTGCATTGTCGTAGGCGAGCACATCCTCGAACCAGTGCCAGTCTTCGGTTTCCGTCGCGTGGAACGCGGACACCAGCCTATCGGCCAAGAGCTCGCGCATGCGACTTGCTGTCAGGTCTCCCACCACCACCGCACAATAGGCGTCCAGTCCCAGCAGGGTGAAGGCCCAGGACCGTGGTGATCGAAAGTGCTCCGACGGCGGGCAAGGCGGTCTTGAAGAGGGCCGCTGCCCACCTGCGGCGAGATGGATCGGTATCGTTGCGGGCGCATTCTCCCAAGGCCCAGAGCGTCCGCCCGTGGCTGTCCTCCGAGCCCTGCGCCTCCAGCCACCGCCGATCGTAGCTCATGAAATTCCGGAACCGATGGCGTGTCCGGGTTCCAGGCGTGCTGGATGAAGGCCGCAAAGCGCGCCGTCACCGGCTCGGGCAATCCAGCTTCACCGAAAGTCGCGAGCGCGCTCGACAGCAGCAGGGCTCGAGCGTTGTCGTCAACGCAGTAGCCATGAACACGGTTGGGTATCGAGATGAACGGCATGCTGGAGCAGTCCCGTGCTGTCGCACATCGAAAGGAAGTGCCCAGTCCGCAGTTCCGGGAAGGCGCTGCCTTCGCGCAAAGTCGCCTTGGGCAGCCAGCGCACGATTGCTGATCCGGCTGGTCTCGCGCGACGCCTCGAACGCTGCCAGATAGCGCTTGGCTGTTTGCGTCCACGTCATCGATCGGCTGGCCGCGTACGCGCGTTTGCGCATGGCGTGCCGGCGGACATCGTTGGTCAACAGGGCAGCAATCTCCGAGCCGATGGCTTTCGCATCTCCAAAGGGGACCAGAATTCCGCGCCCGCTATCCAGCAGTTCCCTGGCATGCCAGTAGGGTGTCGAGACGACGGCCTTTCCCAATCCGGAAGCTGTATGCCAGCGTGCCGGACGTCATCTGGGCTTCATTGAGATAGGGCGTCGCATAGACGTCGCACATAGAGATGAAGTCCAGCAGCGTGGCCTGGTCGACGAACTGGTTGAAGAAGACGACGTGGTTCTGCATGCCGAGTTCCCACACTCTGGTAATCAGGCCCTCGCGATAGGCCTCGCCCTGATGGCGGATGAGGTTGGGATGGGTGGCGCCGAGGATGACATAGACGGCGTTCGGGCAGCATTTGACGATTCCCGGCATGGCATCGATCACGGTCTCGATGCCTTTGCTCGGCGATAGCAGGCCGAACGTCAGGATGACGGTCCTTCCGCTGAAGCCTAACTTGGCCTTGGCGTGATGGGCCTCGAGAAATGGAAAGTCGGGGATGCCGTGCGGGATCACCTCGATTTTTGTGGCGTCACGTCATGCACGGACCGGAGGAGCTCGCGGCCCTTTTCCGCCATGACGACCAGCTTGGTCGATCTGGCAATGATCTTCCCCAAAACGTTGTGCTGAACCGGTGTCGGTGCCGGAAGCACTGTATGCAGCGTCGTGACGATCGGCATGGAAAGGCGGTTCAGGAGCTCGACGATGTGTCCACCGGCCTCATCGCCGAAGATCCCATACTCGTGCTGGAGGAAACGACGTCAAACCGCTCGGTGTTGAGGAAATCGGCGGCGTCGGCATAGCCAACGATCGTCTCCTCCGGGATCTGGAAGCGCACGGCCGCGGGATAGTCATAGGTGCGCGCCGGGATCGTTCATGGCAACGACGCAGGTTTCCAGACCCCGGGCGTGCCGTCGAGATCGACCGATGCAGATCGTGCGTGAACGTGGCAATTCCGCAGCGGCGCGGGAGATGATTGCCGATGAGCGCGACACGCTTGAGGGGTTTCATTGTGTCGTTCCCACGTGCCCATTCACCGGGGCCGCTTTTTGTTGGAGTGAGGGATGTAGGTGTACCCAGCAGGTGTGGAACCGGGACGCCGACGCCCGTGTAGGCCACGAAGCCGGCAATGTCGCTGACGAAAGCAACGATCGCCCGGCAGCACCGCCCGCCACGAGACATGCTGCAGGATCGATCCGTCGTCGACAGCCCCACGCAATTGCCGGGAAGCGAGCCGCTTCTTCAGACCGACAAGGTCGTCATGGCGACTATCGGTTACAAATCGGATGTGCGTCCCTTCAGGTAAGCGTAAACCTCGGAGCTGTCGCCATCTGCTCGACACGGGATCCAAGATCGCAGCGGACAAAGCGCAGCTCGTCAGCCCCAAGTAGGGCTTCGTTGAGTGCGGGCCCTTACGACCCACGCTCCCTCGTCCTCGGAAGCTAGCGTGATATCAGGTGCAATGAGCGGTTCGTCCTTTGGCGATGAGGTGAGCTGGCCCCGGAGCGGGCTCTCTTACGGAAACAGGTAAGCCCACATTGCCGACCGCTAGCGAGACTCGGAAACTACCTAAGAAGATACCCGCCGAGCGGCCGTCTGGGTTGACCATCACAACGATGGGCGGACGGAAGCCAGATTTGCAGCTGCGAGAGGGCTGACAATAAAGTTGCGATTGGCGTAATACCTGAGCTCTTGGGACCGGATCAGCGGGACACCGGAAACCAGGACCAGGCGCATCGTCGACTAAAAGCTGGAAGAATCTCGCCAAGCGTCAACAACGGCCGCGTCGTCTCCCGCTCGGAGACGAAGCGTGCGACAGCCAGGCCGAGAGGGTTTGCCGGACAGGTTGATCTGCGCGCCGGCTCGCGGCCGTGCCGAGCGCGCCCAAGAGCCGCTTGGTGGTGCGTTCGTCATTGGGCGCGAAGGCGACACGGAACGTGGCAGTTGGCCAGTGGCGCGTTCATCTCGAGACGAGCCCGACGGCCATGTCACCGTGCATCGAGGAATACGGTCGCGGGGCGAGACGAAGTGGGCCAAGCGGAAGGTGGACGGGGACTAAAAGCGCAATCGACGCCTCGTTGACCGAGAACGCCGAGGGCGAAAAAGCCGAATTAAATCCGAGATTTGAGCGCTGACCTCCAGTGCCTGAATATCAACCAGTGCTCCTCGTTTTGTTCTATAGAGGTGGCGTACCGGCTGTCGACAGAGCGAGAAACGCTCACCTACTGGCTACTTGTAGGGCGCATCGAGCTCGAGCATCTTCGCGATCTCGCGTTCCCACCGGTCGCCGTTCGTGAGCAAGCGTTCCTTGTCGTAGTAAAGTTCCTCGCGCGTCTCCGTCGCGAACTCGAAGTTGGGTCCCTCGACGATGGCATCGACCGGGCAGGCCTCCTGGCAAAGGCCGCAGTAGATGCACTTCACCATATCGATATCGTAGCGGGTTGCCCGTCGCGTGCCGTCGTTACGCCGCGGTCCCGCTTCGATGGTGATTGCCTGCGCGGGGCAAATCGCCTCGCACAGCTTGCAGGCGATGCAGCGCTCCTCACCGTTGGGATAGCGGCGCAACGCATGCTCGCCCCGAAAGCGGGGCGACAGCGGACCCTTCTCGAAGGGGTAGTTCAGCGTCTTCTTTGGCGCAAAGAAGTAGCGCATCGACAGAAAGAATGCCGAGACGAACTCCTTGAGGAAGAGCGAGCTGATTGCCTGTCCGAGGGATGCCATTGCCAGTGCGTGAAAAGGATGGGCTAAGTGCGATAAAACCAAATCTTGAAAGCGTCATCCTTGCAGGCAGCCATGAATTCGGACGAGCTCAGCTGACCGAGGGTTTTCATGTCATATTTCTTGTCGCTCTTTCTGATTGCGTCCAAGTAGGTGGTCGCCTCATTGCCTTCCAGTGTGCCGCTGTTGTTGGCGTCAGCTTTGTTCCACATGACCATGCAGTCTATCTCGCTTGCAGCATACGTCGGGGTGGAAATTCCTAGTCCCAAGACGGCCGCGGTTGCCATGACGAGCTTCTTCATAAGTCGTCTCCTGTAACTGGGGAACGCTCGGCATAAGCGTTGTTTGCACCACGCCAAATCCATGTCCCGCGACTAGTGGCCGTGTGACTTCTGACCCGGCGCCGCGAAACAGACGAGGCGCCTCGTCGCAAACCGGTTCCCCTTTAAAACTTAATCAGCCCGCTTAGTACGCGGCGATGGTCTTGTTTTCTTTCTTGGCTGTCGCGCCGATCTGAATTATGCGGGGCTTCAGCCGTTCTGGCACCTCGCGCTTGAGGTCGACAGACAGCAGTCCGTTCTTGACGTCAGCGCCACTCACTTCGACATGGTCGGCAAGCTGGAAGCGACGCTCGAAGGCGCGGGATGCGATGCCGCGGTGGAGGAACGTGCGCTCTGTATCCGTTTTCTTCTTCTCGCCTCGGATCGAGAGTGTGTTCTCCTTTACCTCGATCTCGACGTCTTCCTTGCCGAATCCCGGCGACCGCCATGGTGATGCAGTACTCATTCTCGGTGACTCGCTCGATGTTGTAGGGCGGATAAGTAGTGGCCTCATCGAAGGCAGCGACCTGGTCGAGCCTGGACGCGAGGCTATCGAAGCCAACGGTCGAACGATAGAGCGGGGATAGATCAAATCTCATAGCATCCTCCTGAAAGCGATGGGGGTGGGCCTGCCTATTACGGCCGGGCGATTAAATTCGCGCAGCCTAAGCAGGCCTGCGTCAACCTATTATGTGGGACGGGTTCGCTTTCTGTTCAAGGACGATTGAAAGCAATCCTCCTCATTATTCCCTAAATTATTGAGTGAAAAAATTGAACGTTTTAAATTGGTAGGAATGCGCGCCGAAATTTGCGGCTGCCTGGATAAAAAACATGATCGAGGCGGAAAAGCGGCCGATAGGCAATGAAGGACAGGTTGTCGTGCGTTTTATCTTTGTTTTCGATGATATAGGTGCCAGCCGGCTGCACCCCGTTGACATCCGTGAGTAAAAACGGGCCCAAGAAAGTGGGCTGTTTTGGCAAGCCTTCGAGCTGAGCGTCCAGATTGACCGGCGGCGATAGACGCCTAAAGGGATCAATCGCTGAAAGGTGACGCTGATTTGCACCAGCTGCGCTGCAAGCGAATAATGGGATTGACCGATAAGCACAAGAGCGATTATCGCGACTGAGAAATTGTGGGCGTTGCTGCCAACGATCACAGCTGCGACCATTGCAATGACGGTCGCGAAAACGAGCGTGAGAGCGACAGCAGTGTCACAGTAGAGCGGCGGATACAATCACTGCCGAGCGAACGGGACATCAGATATGATTGACAATTTTGGTATTGCGGGTCGCGCGACAGTGCGAGCTTCGAGCAGTCTGGTTGAGCCTGTGAAAGGTAGTAACCCCTGGCGGCGATCTGAGTCATCGCGGTCTCCAGGGCGAAGCCGTATACGGCGTTGTCGGTCTGGTGACAGCCGGTCTGCATCCAAAACCGCCAACGATCAGGCGCGAGCGGCGCAGGCAGACGGGGTCGCCCTTCTCGCCTGTAAGCGCGCAAGCATTAGTCGTCCCGCAGCGATAAATGTAAAGTCTTTGAAGAGGCATCTGATATCCGAGGGACCTACAGACGCAAACGCTTACGCGTCCCTTGTATGTACATACGCCCGCTGGCCATTACTGGCGAGCTGCGGAAAGTACCTAAGGTGCATATCTTGCCGAACCTGGCTGTGCAGGTGCCCCGAGGCTGGGCACCAACAACAGATCGTCTGCTCGCTCACCCCGTGCCGCTTCGCTACCACGGCCATCGGATCGCGATCACCCCGCCGCAGGATCGCCACAACTTGCTCGTCCGTGAACTTTGATTTGCGCAATGCTACCCTCCGATCTGGAGGGTAGCCTCTCAACTAATCGAATGGCCCGAAAACCCTGGGGCAGGTCACGCTACTCGGAAGCCTTCAAGAAGAGCCGCCTCGCCGAATGCAGGCAGCGCGGCCTCGAAGGCATCGTCTCGACAGAAGAACCACGCCCCATACAGAATCGGGTAAGTGCGATTGGCTGAAGGTGAAGTGCGCGCAATGGAAGGAAGAAAACAAGGATCGGGTGATCTCTTCGCAGGCCGCTAAGCGCAACCCTCAAACCTCTTTGAAAAGTAGGCGAACGTCGCTGACGGACTCGCACTCTTTGAGAACGCGCGACAGAATACGACCACAAATGTCTGGCCCCTGCGTTGCCGGCCAAGTCATGATCGTCATTAGCGCCTTTTCCAGCGCTACCATATCCTTCTTTGATCGGTCGTATATCGTCGCAACGGGAAGAACCCCGAACCAAAGCTTCGAGATTCGAACACCCTGCTGACTTTGTGCTGATCAAGATGCGCTCGCCGCTTCCCAATCGCACTTTTGCATACTCCTCCGGACTATGCGCCACAAGCGTGCTAATCGCTTTCACTCCCCGATGATAGACTAGAGGTCGCCTCTCCGCTCCTCGGTGAAGATGGAAAGCAACAACTCATTTGTTGCTCCGACCCACGATCAACGCAAGTTCTCTGGGCCGTTCTCGATGACGGGCGGTATTGGAGGCAGTTACAGCCGCCGAGGGTGCCCGCCAGCACCTCGACCCAGCTGGACTGCTTTCTTCACAGCGCCGGCCAGACCCGTCGCTGCTCAGTTTCGGATCATGAACCAGGACATGGGCTCACCTCTTCCTAGCACGTAAGTACTTTCCGATTCTGGCCCACGGCCAACGAGCGCGCTTGTATAGCCGCGACTTTCCGGATTCGCTCCCGGTCGGTCCCTGGGGAGGCGCTAGCCTGACCCCCGTCACGGCGGCCAACCCATGATAGCGGCATCAGGCCGCCCTCGGTCTGGTGCCGCGTTCGCTCGTAACCGCGATAACGGTATGCTTGATGTACCTGGCACTGGATTTGGCTGTCGTAATTTTGGCTGCTCTAGCGTTCGTCGGGCTTTTGTGGGTCTTGTGGGGAGAGAGCACGCGAGGCTGAGTTGACGTTTCGCTTTCGCCAATTCCTGCTCGCGACCGTCAATGCCAAAGCTGTGCATTTACACAGCGATTGCTGCCAGGGCACCCTCAACCCCATATATCAATCATCCCATCAATTGATCGGAACAGCGTGAAAATGACCGCCTCCAAGGTCGGCAAGCGCTGCGCTTGGGGCTGATCCGATTTCTCGTCCAGCTTAGGCGGGTCTGACGCATGGACCCTCGCTTCTATTCAAGGAGAACTAATGAGACAGTTTCAAGGAATGAAACCGCTGAGATCGACCGTCTACCTGTTCACTTGCGGCAGCGCTGACTTCAAAGGATTTTCGCTCCACCAAGATGGTGCCAACCTGCCGACTTTGTGTGGCGCACCGGAGCGCAGCTGGCGTTTCGTCAGAGCAATCCCAACGTCGACGGCTGATCTTCGACCATTCGCTGGGGACGTGCAGGTTGCGCTTCGCGAACCTGAAGACCCGCGGCTATCACATCGCGCACAACACGGGCGCGCTGAGACGGATCACAGCCAAAATAGCACCACGGGTCTCGCAAGCGCCACGATCACCAACGCAATCTGCATGATATCGGGCCGCTCCTGCTGGGGTAGTCGAGGGAGTTGTCGGTTTTCTATACTGATCAGCCTGAGCCTGCTGAGCCGGGCTTCCGGAGGCTTGCGAGGCTCGCTCGCATGAGATGCGACTCGACCCAGCGGAACTCTAGCGTACTTGTGCCTTCGCCTTGGCCATGATCGCCTCAACATCGAGGTTATCAAGACGAGTCTGGATGCGCTTTGCAGGTATTCGACCATGCCTGCCGGGTCATATGCGTCCCGGCATCCCACATCTCTTTGCAGGCGGCAACGGCGCGGTCGGTGCAGGTCCTGCGCTGGGCTCGGCGACAGCCTCTGCAGCTCATCCAGCTGGGGGCCGCGGCTGAGGGTAGACGGCGGCTCAGAGATGTTGGGTTGCCGTCTGGCGATCCTGCGCCGGCGGCCGATGCAGATGAACCTCCAACGTTGGTCTGAGCAAGAGATGGTCCAGTTCCTAGACTGGTCACGATTACGAAGACGAGCAGTCGCATGGGACGATCCTCACACGCCGGAAATGGGCAAAAGCGCCAATGCAACAAGCCGGGGTAGCTGGGAACTGAAAAGGCTGGCCAGTGAGCCGCAATTATCTGCTGAACTCCCAAAGGATACGCCGGCCGCAGGAACGATCGCAAATCGTCCCATGCTGAGACTTCGCACCGGACCGCACCCGGTTTCCGGCGTGATGTTGGCTTGGTCGCACGCGAGGATCTGTTTGCCGCTCAGCGGGCCACACGCCGCGACGACCTAGAGCTTATAGGCCTGAAGAACCGTATTTAGTTTTCCTTCCCATGTCGACCGAGCCTGCAAGGTGCTGCCGAAGTTGGTAACCTCGTGCATCTCACGATCACGTGGTTAGGCGCACCTGGTGTTTGCTCTTGGCTTGTACCTTCCAGAAATTTGTGGCGCACGTACGCGCAGGACCACTCGCGCAAGCTGCGCCGTAGTGTACCACAACGCATGAGTACTTTCGACCTTGTCTAGATCCTGGCCTCTTGTGTCCATAGCGGGGGCCACTCCGTAGCAAACCAAGGAAGGTCATATCATGGAAGAGAAATGGACACATCGCGCTGTCGGCGCAGGTGTTGGAGCAATCGTCATGCTCTTCGCGCTTCCGTTCGGTGCCGGCTGGTATACGGCTGGCGGAGCGAAGACGCTCGCATACGAGGCAGTCACGAATGCGTCTTGCCGTTCTGTGTTAAGGAAGTTCTCGCAGATCCGACTGCGGTCGCAGAACTAAAAGTAAAGCGGGTCTCCGATTACGACGACGTAGTCCGTGACCACTACAAAAGCGAGCGAGCGCATCCACGACCGACATATACGTTCTGGCGGGCATGCGGAAAGTTGCTCGAAGGAAAAGTAGAGCAGAACCGCCTTCCAAATAAACCCCCGACAGGCGTGTCGCGCCCGAATTCGCTCGATCTCAACCGATCGACGGTTTTATTTCGGTAGGTCATGTCAACGCGTCTCGGAGCGAAGCCATGTACGATCTCCTCAAGCTCCTTAACGACCGTTCTGCTGGCGATCTGGCCGAACTCGATAACGACGAGCTTCAAAGATCTCGAAACGCTGTGCGAGAACTGGCGAACATTCGTCGAGGCTGAGCGCGCCCGCCGGAAGTCACTGCCCCGTCCAACCGCCGGCACCCGGGCGAAACACATAGACAGAACAGAGACCGCCGCCCACCAGCCGCCATGAGCTCCCTCCTCAAAGTCTCAGTGATCGAGCGCCCGTAGCGTGCAGCCTTCTCAGCTGTCCCGCTCTCGCATCACCCTGAAATAGTGCTCTGCGTGCTGATAGCAATTCTCCGCCTCGACGATATCGCCGTTCAAAGTCGCTTCACGGGCGAGCGCTAGGTACCGTTCATAATTCCTTTGAGCATTCCCGGCGCCGTTCTGACGCTGCCGCGCGGCAGCGTCAGCGCGGAAGCCCGGCGGTCGTCTTCGCTGCGGCCGTCGATTTCCGTTCCGCGTCTGATTCATTTAGTCACCTCCCGTCATGATAAAGCACGCCAATCGCCCACGCATGGGCTGGAACAGCTGCAACCTCTGCCGTATGAAGCTGGGGATGAATACTCGCCGGCACCGTTAGCGAACACGGCCAACGCGTCCCGACGATGCGCAGTAATTACGTAAGCATTCAACCGCGATTCGCAAGCTTACTCTACAGCAGCATTCATCAATCAGCTTCTGCAAGGCACGTCCGGCAGCACGAGTGTGCCGCGGTTTCCGCGGACGATGTAAGTAGTGGCCGGGGGCAGCCCAAAGCACGAGTACGTTAGCTTCCCTTTCGTCCTGCCGCATTCAACCAGCCCGCCGCAGGCAGGACAGTTCTCCGCAATCCTTTCCTCCTCGCCTCTCGTGATGGCTCCTTGAGCGATTGCGCTTCCACCAGTCGTTACCGAGGCAGGATGCCGCCCGGGGGCAAAGAGGTATGCGAGAATCAACACGAGCACGAGCGCTCCACCGATGAGCAAAACTCTGTTCCTATCCATAACAGAACCTCCGTTTCTTACGGCCGATCGCGCCCATCAACGCTTCTGGTCGCCTGCATAAAACCGCGGGTGAAGGTTCTGCTTTTGCCCGCCCGTGTGATTCGTCGCAGTTTCCGAGGATGCGGCCGCCCGACTGCGCGAAGCTGGGGGCATAAATAGGCAAAGAGCAATACGTAACTT
>ERZ1370068.6920-contig-5871_pt1 | contig 34922 bp, 64 predicted proteins | sample MGYA00561227_ERZ1370068 | MGnify/ENA primary metagenome ERZ1370068 (study PRJEB38410, sample SAMEA6850437) | metagenome | study: Metagenomic assessment of the ecological functions of the soil: analysis of the soil microbiota associated with the...
GCGTACTTCGTTCAGTTACGTATTGCTGATCTCGCGCGAGTCGCCCGAATACTTGATCACGCGCGTTGGCCAGCAGGTTTTCGATCGCCTGCTCCGGTGGCGCCCTCTCGCGATCGGCCAGCACGCGCGGCAAAATCGGGCGTGATCCGTCGTCTTCACCGTGAAGTGGCCCTGCGTGATCTGGTTCTCCATGCGCGCCAGCACGCGCTTGGTGTCAGTTCCGCCGGGTCCTCGGGCTCCGTGCGGTGCCTGGCCGGAGGCCGACCTCCATCCGCGAGAAGTCGGGGATGTTTTCGATCAGCCTGGTCAGCTTCTTCGCTTCGCCGTTGATGATGCGAGTAGTACTCCTGCGCGCGCTCGTGGTTGCGCACGCGCCCGAGATTCGAGCGTTTCGGCGAACAACTGGATCAACGCCAGCGGCGTTTCAGGTCGTGCGACACCGAGGCGACGAAGTTTGATTTCCAGTTCGGCGACCCGTACTTCGCGCGCCGCCGCGCCTGTGCTGACCAGGAGACACGCCGACCGCCATGGCAATCGCCAGCACCGCCATCAAGGCAGAGCTGCGGCCGTGTGCTGGCGCTCACCACTTCGGGAATGTCGTACGTGGACCGTATCCGGTCCTCAGCCGCCAGATCTCGCGATGCTGTTCGTAGGGCGCGGCAAACTGCAGCAGCTCACTTGTCGAAGAAGATGATCGGGAAGTCGCGCTGATCGACCGGCTTCTCCGCGCGATGCGTCGCCGACATGAAGAACACGTGCCCGCCGCTTTCGTCGAGCACTTCCACGTCGAGCGGCGGGAAGCCCGTCGGCTGCTGGACGCCGGTCATGCGATCGCGCAACAGCGCGGGGCGTGTGACTCGGCGCGCAACTTCGACGCATCGACCGCCAGCGCCACCACGCTGGTCCAGGCGCTCGCGCGGAGCTCTCGAATCGCAGCTGCGCAGCAACTGCGCCGTAGTGCTTCGCGGCCGTTGACGTCGAACGCGAAGGCGACGGAAGTGGCCATGCGCATCTTAGACCATGTCCTTCCAGCCGTTGCGGCAGCTGCGGAGCCGAGGACCGGGTCGGTGTGAAAACGCCGGTCCATCGCGCCCTGGGGCTGCGCGATGCTCGATGCGATCATGCTCGAGGCCAGCATCGTTTCAGCGCTGCTGACCAGATGTGGGGAACGATTCCACGAACGGGCTTTCGGCCAGGCTGCTTTCGAGCACAGGGGGATCGATCCACGCGAAGTCGAGCGGCTCGGTGCGGGCCTGCGGGATGCGAAGCAGCACGTTGATGTAGGGCACTGAGAATTGCTCCTCGGAAGGAGATCGACCGCGTGAGCGATTCCGCGGTATCGCTGCTCAACTGGTGCAACACGACGGCGGACGTGGCTTCGAGGTCGTTCAGCGATCGGAACTGGAGTAAAGAACTTTTTTCCGCCATCGGGATCGCGACGACGACAGCGAGACCAGCCGCAAGGCGGATGCCGCGATCGAAGAACACGGAAACGACTGGCTCGGAAAGCGTGCTGTTCATAATCGGCTTACGGCTTACGGCTTACGCCAGAAGCTCCCCTCAACCATTCGTGCACGACCTGCCAGCCGGTCAACTGTGGTTGCTGGGTGATGAGCGCCCACAACACCGCGCTCGTGTCCGCCAGCAGCTGCTGCCGATACTCGGTAAACCCAAGGCTCCCGTCGCCCGCTGCAAGTCGCGCAGCGCCGTCGCCATCGCCGGTGGCGACCCGCAGAGAAGCGCCAACCGCGACGCTTGCACCGGGTTGCGCTCGGGTCTCGCGACTGGCCCTGCGCATACGCCGTCAGGGCTGCCTGAAACCGGCCCTGCAAAACGCAGGTATGTCCCAAATTCGTAATAGCCGAGAGGCCAGTTCGGGCGAGGAGTTCATTGGCTCTCCGGAACGACATACTCCGACTCGGCCAGACGGCCCAGTTCGCGCTGCACCACGCCGATGTTGTTCACCGTCTGCTGGCTGCCCGGGTCGATCGCGGGGAGGCGCGTTGAAGGCGGCGAGGGCCTCGTCAGCCGATCAAGCTCGCCCAATGTCGCGCCGAGATTCGACCACGCCCCACGCCCAGTTCGGCTGTAACTCGACCGTTTTGCGAAATTCCTCAGCTGGCGCCCACCATGTCGTCGAGGCGAAGCAGCTCTTTTCCGCGGTCAAAATGGTCCTGGGCTGTAGTCGCACTTTCGTAAGACTCCACGCCTGAATTCTGCTAGGTTTGCGAGGAAAGCACGTCCGGTTTTTTCAAAGGAGACTCGCATGGGCGCCAGATCGACGCTTTTGAGTTTGGTGGTGCTGGGATGGCCACGCCGGTGCTGCGCAACGGGCTGCCGCGTGAAACGATTCGCAAGGACATCGCCCCGATCTTCCAGGAGAAGTGCGAAGCTGCCACCGGCCCGATTCGATCGCGCCGATGTCGCTCGTCACGTATCGAAGAGGCGCGGCCCGTGGGCGCGCTCGATCAAGAGCCGCGTCGCGGCGCGCCAGATGCCGCCCTGGCACATCGACAAGACGGTCGGCATCCAGGAGTTCGAGAACGATCGGTCGCTCAGCGACAGAGCAGATCGACACCATCGTCGGCGTGGGTCGACGCCGGCGCGCCGAAGGGCGATCCGAAGGACATGCCGGCCGGCAAGGTGTGGCCGAGCGAGCAGGGCTGGAACTTCGCCAAGCATGTTCGGGCAGAAGGAGCCGGACCTGATCATCCAGTCGACGCCGTGGACGCAGAAGGCGGCGCCAACGACACGTGGTGGAAGCCCGTCGTCGAGACCGGCACTGACCGAGCCGCGCTGGGTGCGCGCGATCGAGATCCGTCCCGAGCACCGTCAAGGGCCGCAAGATCACGCATCACGCGATCGCGCGCCTGCAGCAGAACGAAACCGATCCGCTCGCGCAGAATCCCGACGACGCCGAACGGCAATCCGCAGGCCGGCACGTTCATGGAATGGGCCGTCGGCAAGCAGGGCGAGATCGATGCGCCCGAACAGCGGCAAGCTGATGCTGCCCGGCTCGAAGATCGTGTGGGACATCCACTACTCGAACGGCGGCGAAGACATCACCGACGATCGTCGAGCTCGGCATCTACTTCTATCCGAAGGGCCAGGAGCCGAAGTTCCGCCAGGTGCTGCACCTGATGGGCGGCACCAACGGCACGGCGTCAGCGCGCTCGGCACGCGCTCGACTTCCGCCCAACACCGTCAAGGCGACCGAAGGCTACTTCCTGCTGCGCGAGAACGCGCCGCGTCGAAGCTTCCAGCCGCACATGCACCTGCGCGGCAAGGCGATGTCGATGGAAGCGATCCTGCCGAACGGCCAGATCGCAGGTGTTGAGCCACGTCGTCGACTTCAACTTCAACTGGCACAACTCCTACGTCTACGCCGACGACGCGGCGCCGCTGCTGCCGAAGGGCACGATCCTCAAGGTCACGGCGTGGCACGACAACACCGTCGGCGAACAAGATCGAATCCCGATCCGAACGTCTGGGTCGGCTACGGCGATCGCACGGTGGACGAAATGGCGCACGCGTGGGTCAACGTGACCTACATGGGCGATGACGACTACAAGGCGGAACTCGCCGCGCGCGCGGCCAAGCTCGCCGCGCGCAGCGACCACGACCAGAGAACGCGCAGTAACTCTTCGTCGGAGGCCCAGGCTATGCGTCGTCGTTCTTTCGTGGCAGCCGTGTTGGCTGTAGCTGGCAGTCGCACTCGAGCCTGTCGTGGTTGAATGTTTTGCGGCGATCGGGGCAGAGCAGCAGCCGCCGTCGCCGCAATCCTCGCTCCAGCTCGCGCCGCTCGGCGCAGCCGGCGAGGCGATCTATCCGCGCGTTCGAAGGGTGGGGGCCATCGAAGGATGGCTCCGCCAACATCCTGCTCATCGGCTATTTCAATCGCAACAAGGACCAGGAGATCGACATTCCGATCGGTCCCAACAATCACATTGAGGCCCGGTGGTCCCGACATGGGGCAGCCGACGCATTTCCACGCCCGGCCAGCGGTGGGGGCGTCTTCGCGATCAAGGTGTGCGGAGGATTTCGCGCAACAAAAGCTGACGTGGACGATGGTCGCCAACGGCCAGACGGCGACGGTAGTCGTTCTGGACCGAATCCTCCGTGCTGGATCGACTTCTTCAAGCACGGCGCGAGCGGCAACGGGAGCCGCCGGTGATCAAGTTTGCGGCGACAGGTCCGGAGATGACCGGGCCGCCGATCGAAATAAGGTCCGACACTGACCGGCACCGTTGGTCAGCCTGTGGCGTTGAAGTTGTGGGCGCGCGATCACCAGCCGCCGGCACTGCGATCCGAGCGAAGGATTGACGCGCCACGACCTGGGGCGGACGGAGGATCAGGTGCATCGGGTGCATCAGGTGCATCGGGTGCGACAGGTGCGAGCGGGTACGTGGCGGTCGCGGCGGCGGACCTCCGCCCAACTTTGATTTCTCTGCGGCGAGCGGCCCTGGCGGCGTGCGCGCTCGCGATCTACCGGTCCGGCGCCCGACATCGGCGTGACCTGGAAGAAATATCGCGGGCCCGGTGAGGTGGAGAAGTCGCGCCGACGAGCGGACTCAAACTGTCGAACAAGAAGGATCCGAAGCTGGTGCTCGAGGCGAATACGACACCGCGACGTTCAGGCGCGCCGGTGAATACTGGCTGCGCGCAGGTCAACATGCCTCGGCGACGGCGGCAGCGGCAACCAGTGCTGCTGGACCACCGCCCATGTGAAGGTGATCGTCAAATAATCCGACGGCCTGCGTCTTTGAAGTCGTTACATCCCATGACGAAACGCAATCGCTACTTTCTAGTATGATTCGGTAAGTCAGGCGTTTCCTGCCCGCGCCCGCGGCATCGCTCGCCGGGTCACATGTCCGATCATCACGATTCGTCACTCGAGCGGCGCAGCTTTCTCGTCCGCATCATTCAAGCCGATGCACAGCACGATGGGCGCCACGCTGGCGTTCGTGCCTGGCCGCGCCGTGCTGGCGCCGGCGTTCACCAGGCGCGAACCGCTGTGGCTGCACGCGGGAAGCGCCGACCGCTTTCCAGCGAGCCCGTCACGGTCACGCTTCGCGCTGCGCAGCCGGACGGCGCCACTGAAGTCGTCGATCGCCGGCGTGATCTGCTGTCGTCAAGACGGCCACCGGCGAGGTGCGCGTTCGACTCGACCTGCACGCATCTTGGCTGCCGGACGAAATTCAATCCGACAGCGGCGCATCGAGTGCCCGTGTCACGGCGGCGTTTACGATCCGGAAGGAAGGTGATCGACGGGCCGCGCCGGCCCCGCTCGCCGGCCTGTCGACGCGGATCGCGAACGGGCAAGTCGAGGTTCAGGTTTGATGCGCCGCATCCTCGACTGGCTCGATTCGCGCACACGCTATCGCGCGTTGCGTCGATCGCGCGCTGTACGAACCGCTGCCGCCGGGCACACGGTTGGAAATTCACGACCGGCAGCGTCCTCACGCTCTTGATCGGCAGCCAGCTGCTGACCGGTAGTCGTCTTGATGCGTACTGCGTGCCGGCGCCGTCGCTGGCCTACGACAGCGTGCGCTTCATCATGCGACGACCTGCCGTATCGGATCGCTGGTGCGCGGACTGCACTTCTGGGGCGCCAGCTTTCTTCGTCGTCGCCGCCGCCGTGCACATGCTGCGCGTGTTTCTGACCGGCTCGTTCAAGGCGCCGCGCGAGCTGACGTGGATCACGCGGCGCTCGGTGCTGCTGCTGCTGATTCTCGGTTTCTCGCTGAGCGGGTATCTGCTGCCGTGGGATCAGAAGGCGTACTGGGCGACGACGGTCACGATCAACGTCGCGCGAAGGGCACGCCATTGGCCGGTGACGCTCGTGGCCGACATCATGCGCGGTGGTCCGGACCTCGGCGCACTTGACGCTGCGGCCGGTGGTTTTCCGCGCACGTGTTCCTGCTGCCGGCCGCGCTGGTCACGTTCATCGTCGCGCACATCGGCCTGATGCGGCGGCATGGCATCTGCGGGCCGATTACGCCGCAGTCAGGATCCGTGATTCGAGTTCTTCCCGTGGCATGCGATCAAGGACACGGTTGATGATGGCGGCGATCTTCACGTCGCTCGTGTCATCGTGGCGTGGACGTTCCCGGCGCACCTCGACACGAGATCGCCAATCCCGCCGACGCGAATTACATCCCGCGTCCGGAGTGGTACTTCTCTCGCTGTTCCAGCTGCTGAAGTATTTCCCCGGGCCGCTCGAGCCGGTGGCGACGATGGTGATCCCGGAGTGGTGTTCGGGTTCCTGTTTCCTGCTGCCGTTCATGGATCGCGGCGCGGGCCGTCATCCTGCTGAAAGCCAATCGCGTGTTCTTTCACCTTGGTCATGGCCACCATCGTCGGCGGCGTGGTCACGTTGACGACGCTCGGCTTCAGGATCGGCCGGCGGGAAAATCCTCAACGACTTGGGGGTTGCTGCCGATTGCCGGCTTCGAGCTGGTGATCAGGGCGGACAGTCACGTGCGTGCGCTGCCACGAGCCAGGTGGGCCCGCTCCACCGATGCCGTTCGCGCGGCATCAGCCAAGGACGAAGAGTGGCTTTTGACGCACATGGCCGATCCCGTCGCAATCGCGCCGGGGTCAGGTACGGCGAGCTGACCCGGCGCCGAAGCCGGTGATGTCGCGCTTCCAGGCCCAGGCGGTGGTGTCGCACCGCGGCGCAGCACATCTTAGCGCCGTGGCGTCAGCCGTGGTCCACGAAACGCACATCGCGGCGACGACCTACTCGCAGATCTGCGTCCGCTGCCACATGATCTCCGGAGAGGGCGGAAAGCTCGGCCCCGATCCGAGCGCACGCTCGGCAAGCGGCAGGCCCGCGGAGGAAATCCGCGCTGTGATCGAGGACGCCTCTGCCGTCTACGGCGATTCCGGCGATGCCGACCTTCAAAGGACAACTGAGCGACGAACAGTTCGCCGCGCTGGTGGCGTATCTGGCGGCGCGGAAATAGTTACGCCTGGAGGGCGAGGGCTTCAGCCCACGCCTAAAATTTGACGCGAAGCCCGATCCGAGGCCGTCAGCGGTGCACCGAAGTGCGTGCCGCTGAAGGGATTGCCGAAGTTATACGCGTAGTCCGCGTCGAAGAGATTCAGGACCGCGACGCGCAGGGCGGCAGATCGCGATCCGCTTTTCCAGAAGGCACGTCGGCCTGGACCGACGCCACTGTCACGCGGCTTGACGCGTCCGCGATCGAAGTCCACCATCTACGGCGCCCGGCCGCGCTGCGCCTCTCAGTTCTTCCTCCGCCTCATCCGCCGCGTTCAATCGGCGTGCCGGTCTCGTATCGAATCGCGGCGGAAACCGGCAGCGCCCGACCGGACGGGCGACCAGCTGACCCCGGCGCTCCCGACGAACGCCTGATCGTGATCAGGGAGATGAGACTCATGACGCCGCTCGCCGATCTCGTCGACGTTGTCCTCGAGAAACAGATCCGCCGGTGATGGGGCCAGTCTGGCTGGACGCGGCCCGACCGGCGGCGTTCATCTTTGCCGCGACCATGATCGCCAGGCGCGGGATTTCCGAGCCGCACGTCAGAATCCGCGCGCTCCGGCCCTTCGCGACGGCGTTCGGGAAGATGATCGTCGTCCCGACAAATACATTCGGATCGGCGACTTGCGTGATGTTCCGATACCAGAACGCCGCATCGAGACGCATGTGGGGTCCAAAGGCGTTGATCGACGCAGGCGGCTTCGAGCCCACTGGCGCTCGGGCTCGACACCTCGGCGCCGCCATCGCCGGCGCCTTCGGCAAACGGCGACAGCTCGCGCTGCCTCTTCGGAAGAGGAGAGCAACAGATTCTCGGGTTGTGGCGGCTGAAGAACCCGGCCCGGCCGATCCGCGGGCGACGGTGTCGTCGCTGACGCGGTGTGCCAGACCAGATTCAAGCCGCGGGCTCCATTGATGACGATCGAGCAACAGACTGGCAGTCAAAGTCAAGAGCGAGCGCACGCCGCTCAAAGGTGTCAGCGCACTGCCCCGCCGTCCATTCATATCCTGCACGAGCACCGACCACATCGTCGGTGTGGCCTGTGCCGGACGAATCGAACGGGTGGTGCTGATTGAGTTCGAGGCGCTTCACCACTGAAGCCCGCAGACTCGGCGGCGTCTTCGTCAGTGACGTAGAAGAGGAACGACTCGTCCATCGACAGTCGCTGGATTTCGCCACCGCCGGCCTTGACCAGGTGTGCGATCCGGCGCGTCGCGTCGAGCGCGGCCATTGCTGCCGGACCCGTCTACGCAGCGATCGATCGGCCATTCGCAGAAGAGTGGAGCGTCGCGGTCGCTGCGCGCCCACGCCTCGAGTCGCGACGCGGAGCGGCGCTTTGTAGGCACGCGCTGCGACAGCGTGTGGACGGGACCACGCCGCGTTGCCACGACGCCTGGCCGTAGCGCTGCGTGATGCCGTTAGTTTGCTGATCCTGCCCCTCGTCTTGCTGGACGGCGGTATTTGGGCGCGTTATTGTCGCGACGTGCGTCCAGCGCCAGACCCGATGCTGAGGATGTCGGCGTCCCGATGCAGCCAGGAGAGCTGGCCCGACCCGGCAGCCGAATCACCATGGTTGTGAAGGTTCTCCCGAGATCGATCGGATCGAGCAATCGATCGGACCGTTGCGCCGACGTGATGGCGCCGGTCAGCGTCACGCCGTGTCCGAGCGGGCGGACCGCCCACAGTCACGCGGTGCGCTGGTGTCGTGCTGAGTGCCTTGACCGATCTCACCCGTCCCGGCCCAATGAGACGCCGATGTTTTCGATCGCACGTTGATCACGCCACCGGCCTTGTAGCCATATCTCCGCCGGCACAAATCCACGTAATAGTCACGTTCAGCGATTCGATCGTCGACACATCTGGCCCAAGCCCAGACAACTGATCGAGCCGCTCGTAGACGGGCACGCCGTCGATGATCAGCATGAGAAAGCCGTCGTCGATACCCGCGCGCATGGAGCAGGCCGTTGTCCTCGGTCGCCCACCCGGCATCGTGGCCACGACATCCTGGCAGAGCCCTTGGTGTTCGCGCGGACGGGGAACTTCCCTCGATCGACGGACCGGCGACGAGACACCGCGCGACGTGACTCGGGGTGACGGGCTCCACGCCGATTACGACGTCGGCGATGGCCAATCGTCCAACTTCAAGCCGAAACGTCACGATTCGATCGCGAGCGCAGACTCGATGTTCAGCGGCCGCGCGACCGAGGTTCGAATCCGGCCAAGCTCGTTCGGATGGAATAGCGACCCGGAGCGACACTTACAAAGGCAAGCCGCCCATTCGCGTCCGAGGCGCGAGTGTCCAGGACCGCGCCGAGCCGGATCGTGCAGTAGAGTTTGATGGTCGCGCCGTCAGAGCGGGCGTCCGTCGTGATCGAGCACAACGCCGCGGACGGTGGCGAGCTGCAGCTGCGCCCGCACCGGCGTCGCCAGCATCAGAACGACTGCCAGGGCTTTGGCATGGCACTCGGCACCCGGCACTCGGCACTTGCCGCCGGCCTCGATCAATTCAATGGCTTCGCGGCTCCGGTCCTTCGATCATCACCGCGCGAAAGCCGCCAACGGTGTAGGGCTGTTCGAGGAACACGACTTTCTCGGCGCGCAGTTTCGCGATCCAGGCATCAAGATTCGCCACGCTCAGTGCGAAGTGATCCATCAAGTAGCCGCGCGTGCTGCCGGCAGGCGTGTCGCCCTGGTTCTGTAGCGCAGTAAAGATTCACGTCGCCGAAGATCGTGCTCCGTGATTCCCGGCGTGCGATACATCCCATCCCAATCCGAGAGCGGGGGAAGGTCTTATGCGGATTGCGCTCAACCCGACAATTCGCTTCGGTGCGCGGCGTCGCCGGGGCGCCCGCGTCGCAGCCAGCCGGGCACCGGCTCATTCAGGTGCTGTTGATACCAAAGCTGCGCGCAATAGGCGGCTGGTCGCCGGTATATGCGCGAGTGATTGAACCGTTCCGCCGGCATGTTGCCCTGATACTCGATGATCGCATCGTCCGGCCCGCGCCGCAGATACGCGAAGCCGGCGCCGCAGCAGGCTTCACGCCTTTTTCCTTCGCTTCGGCAATGCCGCTGCGCGTCAGGCCCAGCACACCGCCCGATCCGGCCACGTGTCGCTGCTGGCGAACACGGTGCCGCCTTGTCGCCGGTGTAGAGCGGCAGGAACTGCGCGCCCATCTTCGCGAACCATTTCTGCGACTTATGGACGTCGAGTGACGTGCCAGCCGAAATGCCAGAACGCCGTCGGCGGTTGTGTCGAAGGAGGTGCGTTCACCTTGTTGAACAACACGAGCACGTTGTTCGGCGACTTCAACGCCGGCTTTCCATCAAACGTCGTCTTCGACGTTGACGGAAAATACTTCGTGTAGAAATCGATCGCAGCCTCGAAGGTTGACCGAGTGAGATGCGAAGTGATGAAACGCCGGCGTCGGCAAAGGCGTTTGGGGCCGTAAGCCGTAAGCAGCATGCAGCGAAAGCGCGACGGGCCAAGTCGCGAGTCCGAGTTTTCCAAATCAGAGCGAGCATCGAGGATCACCCTAGCAACGATTTGATCTGCTTCACCGCGTAGTCGACTTTCATGTCGAAGTATATCCTCTGCCTAGTTCCGGCGTCGAGGACGCCATCACCGCTGATGCCGTTGTTGACGCCAGCTTGCTCGGATCGGGACGCTGGCCCTGTCGGCAACGCCGGATCGCCAGGCGCGTCTTTCACCAGCTCCTTGCGCACCCAGCCCTTGTCGCCGCCGAGTACAGCATCTCCGACGTGTCGGGAATGTCCGGCGTGCGAACTGGTCGGCATCTTCATGCGTCACGAGCCACTTGTCGAAATCTGCCGTTCGCGGTTTCGTAGACGTCGTTGCAGAACACCACCTTGATGCCTTGCGCGGCGTATCTCGCACCGAGCTTCTTCGCGACTTCCGCCGAGCTGCTGCTGGCCGCCGCCGTGATCGCCCATGAGGACGATGTTCTTGAAGCCGGTCTTGATCAGCTGCTCGGCGACCTGCTCGTTGATGGCGGCGAACAGATCGGCCGTGAGGCCGATCGTGCCCGGCAGTTCCCGCGCTGGCGTTGTTGGGCGAGAGGGCAGCACCGGCGCCGCGATGGCGTTGCCCAGCTTCACCGCGATCGCGCGAACCGTTTCGCGCGCCATCGGCGTGTGACCGCCGTTCACGTTCTGCGGACCGCGCTGTTCGGTGCCCGCCGTTATAGACGAGCGCGGTGGTCTTGCCGTCCGCCATCGCCTTCTTCACTTCCGGCCACGTCATCATGTCGAATTCGACATTCGGCGTGCGGCCACCGGCCACGCCAACACCTTGCGCAAAGGAAGGCGGGAGCCGCGATCAACGCGGCAAGAAGAAAGTGAATGAGACCTGTGATCTTTCATTGCCTGGACCTGTCCTTGGGTTTTGAGATCGCCTTGATGGCATGAAGCAGGTAATGCCGCCCGAGGACGGACTCGCCGTCCTTTGGGTTTGTAATCCGGGAAGTATTGCTTGTTGAGGGGCCTTCACCATCGTCAGCATTTCGCGCGCTTTGAGCTTTCGGGGGTTCTCCTTCGCTCGCGAAATTGCCCCTGGCGTGGCAGGTGCCGCACGACCCGCCCAGACCCTCGACGATCCGGTTCATTTCCTCCTGGAAATCGGGAGCCAAAAGGCCCGTAAATGCGCCTTACATTAGGACCTTCCACGACTGTCGGCACTGGCGTCTGGGCCCAGGCTACGATCAGCCAGAACGCAGGAAGAAAAGGCGAAAATACCCACGCTTTCTGAGCATCCGCAAACTACCACGCTTGCGGGTTTTTGAGCGTCGTGGTATATTCGTCAGGTTCTTCGGGAACCTAGGAAACCCTATCTAGGCTCCTTAGCATCGTGACGCATTGGCCCGATCCTGCACAGGGACTTGGCTTACTAAGAAACACTGCGTCCGCCGATGCCGAAAACACAGCAACAGGGGTCACCGTCTGAGGGTGCCAAACCCAATACGCTGGGTTTTAAGGCCTCGGGCACCACAACCTTCGAGGTGGAGGGTGTGGATGTTTTTCGTTTGATTGCGCGTGCGGAGACGTCCGTGTGTGCGCATTGGAGTGCTCAGTGCCGACGATTAGTCAGCTGGTCCGCAAAGGACGCGAGAAGGTCGAGTGGAAGACGAAGAGCCCGCGCTGCAGAACAGCCCGCAGAAGCGCGGCGTCTGCGTGCGCGTGTTCACGCAGACCCCGAAGAAGCCGAACTCGGCGCTTCGCAAGGTGGCGCGTGTCCGCCTGACCAACAAGATCGAGGTCACGACCTACATCCCCGGCGTCGGCCACAACCTGCAGGAGCACTCGCTCGTGCTGATTCGCGGCGGCCGCGTGAAGGACCTGCCGGGCGTGCGCTATCACGTCGTCCGCGGCACGCTCGACGCCGTCGGCGTCAGGGCCGCAAGCAGGGTCGTTCGAAATACGGCGCCAAGCGCCCGAAGTCGTAACGCAGATTATAGGAAACGAACATGCCGCGTAGACGAGAAATTGCGAAACGTGAACTGCTGCCGGACGCGCTCTACCAGAGCCCGCTGGTCACCAAGTTCATCAACACGATCATGAGCCAGGGCAAGCGGTCCACCGCGGAGCGCATCCTGTATCAGAGCTTCGACCTGATCAAAGAGCGCTCGGGCGACGACCCGCTCGAAGGTCTTCAAGAAGGCCGTCGACAACGTCAAGCCGGCGCTCGAAGTGAAGTCGCGCCGCGTCGGTGGTTCGAACTACCAGGTGCCGATCGAAGTGAACCCGAACCGCCGCCTGTCGCTCAGCATCCGCTGGCTGGTGGGCTTCGCCCGCTCGCGCGGCGACGGCAAGACGATGCAGGAAAAGCTGGCCAACGAGCTGCTCGACGCGGCCAACCTGCGCGGCGGCGCCGTCAAGAAGCGCGAAGACACGCACCGTATGGCCGAAGCCAACAAGGCGTTCGCCCACTACCGCTGGTAGGTTAACGGAGTTAACAGTTAACGGGTTAAGAGCTTATACGTAATGGCGAGATCTGCACCACTCGAACGCACGCGGAACATCGGCATCATGGCCCACATTGATGCCGGTAAGACCACGACGACGGAACGCATCCTGTTCTACACCGGCATCACGTACAAGATCGGCGAAGTGCACGAAGGCACCGCGGTCATGGACTGGATGGAGCAGGAACAGGAACGCGGCATCACCATCACGTCCGCGGCGACGACCTGCTTCTGGCAAGAGCACCGCATCAACATCATCGACACGCCGGGCCACGTCGACTTCACCGTTGAAGTCGAGCGCTCGCTGCGCGTCCTCGACGGCGCGGTCGCCGTGTTCGACGCCGTCTCGGGCGTCGAGCCGCAGTCGGAAACCGTGTGGCGCCAGGCCGACAAGTGCGCGTGCCGCGCATCTGCTTCGTCAACAAGATGGACCGCATCGGCGCGGACTTCAAGGAAACGCTCTCGCAGATCGAAACCAAGCTCGAAGGCAACCCGTCGCGATTCAGCTGCCGATCGGCGCCGAAGACAAGTTCCAGCGGCGTCGTCGACCTGATCCGCATGAAAGCGCTCGTCTACAAGGACGAGACGATGGGCGCCGACTACGACGTGCAGGACATTCCGGCCGACATGCTGGAAGAGGCCAAGGTCTACCACGAGAAGCTGGTCGAAAAGGTCAGCGAGTCGGACGACAAGCTGCTCGAGAAGTATCTCGGCGGCGAAACCATCACCGAAGACGAGCTGAAGGCCGCCCTGCGCAAGCGCTGCATCCAGTCGGTGCGCAAGGGAAGATGCGCCGTTCGTGCCGGTGATCTGCGGCACCGCGTTCAAGAACAAGGGCGTGCAGCCGATGCTCGACGCGGTGGTCGATTACCTGCCGTCGCCGCTCGACATTCCGCCGGTCACCGGCATCGACCCGGATGCGAAGGAAGAGACGATGGTCGAGCGCGCGGCCGACGACAAGGCGCCGTTCTCGGCGCTGGCGTTCAAGATCATGACCGACCCGTTCGTCGGCCAGCTCACGTTCTTCCGCGTCTACTCGGGCACGCTGACCTCAGGCTCCTCGGTGATCAACTCCACCAAGGGCGGCAAGACCGAGCGCATTGGCCGCCTGCTGAAGATGCACGCCAACAAGCGCGAGGAAATCAAGGAAGTCAACGCCGGCGACATCGCCGCGGCGGTCGGCCTCAAGTCGACGACCACCGGCGACACGCTGTGCGACGAGAAGAAGCCGATCATCCTCGAGCGGATGGTCTTCCCGGAGCCGGTCATCTCGCTCGCCATCGAGCCGAAGACCAAGGCCGACCAGGAAAAGCTCGGCCAGGGCATGGCCAAGCTGATGGCCGAAGACCCGACCTTCCGCGTCACCACCGACGAACAGACCGGCCAGGTCGTGATCGCCGGCATGGGCGAGCTGCACCTCGAAATCATCGTCGACCGCCTGAAGCGCGAGTTCGGCGTCGAAGCGAGCGTCGGCAAGCCGCAGGTCGCCTACAAGGAAACGCTCACCGCGGCCGGCCGACGGCCACGGGCGCTTCATTCGCCAGACCGGCGGCCGCGGCCAGTTCGGCGAATGCAAGATCCGCCTCATTCCGCTGCCGCCGGGCACCGGCTACCAGTTCGAGAACGTCATCAAGGGCGGATCGATTCCGAAGGAATACATCAAGCCGGTCGACCAGGGCATCCAGGAAGCGCTCACGCGCGGCATCCTCGCCGGCTACCCGATCGACGACGTCCGCATCAGAGCTCTACGACGGTTCGTACCCACGAAGTCGACTCGTCGGAAATGGCGTTCAAGATCGCCGGCTCGATGGCGTTCCAGGACGCGGCCAAGAAGGCCAAGCCCGTGCTGATGGAACCGATCATGCGCGTCGAAGTCGTCTCGCCGAAGGATTACCTCGGCGAAGTGATCGGCGACCTGGCGTCGCGCCGCGGCAAGATCCAGTCGCAGGAAGATCGCGGCGGCACGCAGATCATCTCCGCGCGCGTTCCGCTGAGCGACATGTTCGGCTACGCCACGGACCTGCGGTCGCGCACGCAGGGCCGCGCCGCGCTATTCGATGTTCTTCGACCGCTACGAGCAGGCGCCGCGCAACGTCAGTCGAAGAAGTGATCGCGCGCGTGCAGGGCACCAAGTAAGCGCCGAAGCGCGATAGCGAAAGCTGAGAGCCTGATATGTTGGGCGACAAGATTCGAATTCGATTGAAGGCCTACGACGCGCGCGTGCTCGACCAGAGCACGGGCGAGATCGTGGAAACGGCCAAGCGCACCGGCGCGCGGCTGGCGGGTCCGATTCCGCTGCCGACCGAGATCAACAAGTGGACGGTGCTCCGGTCGCCGCACGTCGACAAGAAGTCGCGCGAGCAGTTCGAGGTCCGGACGCACAAGCGCCTGATCGACATCTTCGAGCCGACGCCGCAGACGGTCGACGCGTTGATGAAGCTGGATCTGCCGGCGGGCGTCGACGTCGAGATCAAGGCGTTCGGCAAGGAACACGGAAAGTAACCTCGGAGACTAAAGAGATATGGTCACTGGAATCATCGGCAAGAAAGTCGGGATGACCCAGCTGTTCCTCGAAGACGGAACGCTGGAGCCCGCCACGGTGCTGCAGGCCGGTCCCTGCATCGTCGTCCAGTCGAAGTCGGCGCAGACCGACGGCTACGACGCGGTGCAGCTCGGGCTGCGTCGAGACGAAGCCGCCCCGCAGCGCCAACAAGGCGCTGATCGGCCATCACAAGAAGGCCAACGTGCCGCCGACGCGCGTGCAGCGCGAGGTCAAGGTCGCGAAGGGCGCCGAAGCGCCGAAGCCCGGCGACCAGGTGCTGGTCTCGATCTTCAACCAGGGCGAGCGCGTCGACGTGATCGGCACCAGCAAGGGTCACGGCTTCCAGGGCGTCGTCAAGCGCCACCACTTCCGCGGCGGCGATGCGACGCACGGCTCGATGTTCCACCGCGCGCCCGGCTCGATCGGCGCGTCCTCGTATCCGTCACGCGTCATGCCCGGCATGCGCGCGCACGGCCACATGGGCGTCGATCGCGTCACGGTCCGCAACCTCAAGGTGCTGAAGATCGACTCCGAGAACCACCTGATTCTCGTGAAGGGCGCCGTGCCCGGAGCGAACGGCGGCTACGTCGTGATTCGCAAGGCCGTGGCCGCGAAGCCCGAGCCGCAGCCGCAGCTGCAAGAGAAGCCCAAGAAGGGCAAGAAGTAGGACGACACGATGAAGATTGATGTCGTCAACGCAGAACAACAAGAAGGTCGGCTCCGTCGACCTCAACGACGACGTGCTTTGGCGGCCGCGTCAAGACCGACCTGATTCACGAGTCCGTCGTGCGCCAGAACGCCGCCGAACGCCGCGGCACGCACGCGACCAAGAACCGCGCGCATGGTCAGCGGCAGCGGCAAGAAGCCGTGGCGCCAGAAGGGCACCGGCCGCGCGCGTGTCGGCGAAATCCGCAACCCGCTGTGGCGCGGCGGCGGCACCGCGTTCGGCCCGACAGCCGCGCAGCTACGAATACTCGATCCCGAAGAAGGTCGAGAAGGGCGCGCTGCGCGCCGCCCTGATGCAGAAGCTGCAGGAAGGCTCGCTGATCGTCATCGACGCGCTGACCGCGTCGGAAGTGAAGACCAAGGCCGCGGTCGGCGTGCTGAAGACGATCGGCGTCACCGGCAAGGCCGTGCTGGTCGACGCGCAGCTCGACGAAAAGTTCGCGATGTCGGTGCGCAACATCGCCGGCGTGTCGCTCGTGCAGAGCAACCGCGTCACCGCGCGCGACGTGGCCAACACGCCGCCAGGTCGTGCTGACCGAAGGCGGCGCGTCGAAAAGCTGGAGGCGGCGCTCGGCGCTAATTATGAAACTCACTGAAGTCATCCGCCGTCCGCTGGTCACCGAGAAGACCACGACGCTTCGTGACGACGGCAAGACCGTCGTGTTCGAGGTGGCGAAGGACGCCAACAAGATCGATGTCAAGCGCGCCGTCGAGAAGCTGCTCGGCGCCAAGGTCGCGGACGTTCGCACGTCGATCACCCGCGGCAAGTTGAAGCGCCAGGGCCGTTACGTCGGCCGCCGTTCGGACTGGAAGAAGGCCTACGTCACGCTGCGCGCCGGCGAGAAGCTGCCTGATTTCCTGGAAGGGGCATAAGAATCATGCCGATCCGTAAATACAACGCCGGTCACGCCGGGCCGCCGCCAGATGACGGTCGCTGACGTTCGACGAGATCACGACCGACAAGCCGCACGCGCCGCTCACCGAGAAGCTGCAGCAGCACGGGCGGCCGCAGCAGCACGGGCGAGCAGACGATCTGGTGGCGCGGCGGCGGTCACAAGCGCCTCTATCGCATCATCGACTTCAAGCGCGACAAGGCCGGCATTCCCGGCAAGGTCTCGACGATCGAGTACGACGAACCGCTCGGCGCGCATCGCGCTCGATCACCTACGCCGACGGCGAGAAGCGCTACATCCTGCAGCCCGTCGGGCTGAAGGTGGGCGACGCGATCATCTGCCGGCGACAACGTCGACATCCTGACCGGGCAACTGCCTGCCGCTGAAGAACATTCCGCAGGGCACGATGGTCCACAACGTGGAGCTCAAGCCCGGCAAGGGCGGGCAGATGGCGCGCAGCGCCGGCGCCAGCGTGCAGGTCGTCGCGAAGGAAGGCGACTACGTCTCGGTGAAGATGCCGTCGGGCGAAATCCGCAAGATTTATCACGGACTGCCTCGCCACCATCGGCCAGGTCGGCAACATCGATCACGAGAACGTCTCGATCGGCAAGGCCGGCCGCAGCCGCTGGCTGGGCAAGCGTCCGCACGTGCGCGGCGTCGCCATGAACCCGGTCGATCACCCGCTCGGCGGTGGTGAAGGCAAGACCTCGGGCGGCCGTCACCCGGTGACGCCGTGGGGCGTGCCGACCAAGGGTTACAAGACGCGTCGTCCGCAGCCGAGCGACAAGTTCATCGTTGCAGCGGCGAAGCAAATAAGCCATGAGCCGCTCACTGAAAAAGGTCCGTTCGTCGACACGCATCTCCTCGAGAAGGTCGAGGCGATGAACCGCGCGAACGAAAGAAGGTCGTCAAGACCTGGTCGCGCCGCTCGACCGTGATTCCCGAAATGGTCGGACACACGCTGGCGGTGCACAACGGCAAGAAGTTCGTGCCGGTGTATCTCACCGAGAACATGGTGGGCCACAAGCTCGGCGAGTTCTCGCCGACGCGCCAGTTCAAGGGCCACTCGGCGCGCTCCGACAAGGCGGCCACGCGGCCTGCGCGCCGGGCGCACCGGCGGCGCCGGCCGGGAGGAAAGGGCTAAGCCATGGTTGTCGCAGAGGCAACGGCCAGAAGTACATGCGCACGTCCGCCCAGAAGGCCGGGCTGGTGCTCGATCTGATTCGCGGCAAGGACGTCAACCTGGCGTTGTCGGCGCTGCAGTTCAGCCGCAAGTCGGTGGCCCGCGATGTCGCCAAGGTGCTGCGCTCGGCGGTGGCCAACGCGCAGCAGCAGGACGCGTTCGGCGGCGACGTGGCGCGGCTCTTCGTCTCGAAGTGCCACGCCAACAACGGCCCGTCGCAGAAGCGGGTGCGTCCCGCGCCGATGGGCCGCGCGTTCCGGATCGTGAAGCGGACCACGCACCTCACCGTTGCAAGTGACGGAGCGGGCCCAGGTGATCAAGGCGGTCGGCAGCGGAAGGCGCGCGCCAGCGCGAAGCCAAGCCAAGAGTCGCACGAAGAGCGCGGGCCGCGAAGCCGCCGCCGCAGCGCGGTGTAAGGAGTAACTAGTGGGTCAGAAAGTTCACCCTTACGGGTTCCGCATCGGGTTCAACAAGACCTGGAAGTCGCGCTGGTTTCGCGAGCAAGGACTACGCGAACGCTGCTGCACGAGGACCTGGCGCTGAAGAAGGACCTGAAGAAGCGCTTCCAGCACGCCGGCGTGGCGATGATCGAGATCGAGCGCGCCGCGCGCAACCTGAAGATCAACATCCACACCTCGCGCCCCGGCATCATCATCGGCCGCAAGGGGCAGGAAGTGGACAAGTTGAAGCAGGAGATCCAGAAGCGGACCAACCGCGAGGTCTTCATCAACATCCAGGAGATCCAGAAGCCGGAGCTGGATGCGCAGCTGGTCGGCGAGTCGGTGGCGATGCAGCTCGAAAAGCGCGTCGCGTTCCGCCGCGCCATGCGCAAGGCGGTCGAGTCGGCGCTGCGCTTCGGCGCGCGCGGCATCAAGGTGCGCGTGTCGGGCCGCCTGAACGGCGCCGAAATCGCGCGCTCGGAATGGTATCTGCACGGCCAGCTGCCGCTGCAGACGCTGCGCGCCGACATCGACTACGGCTTCGCGGAAGCGAACACGACCTACGGCCAGATCGGCGTGAAGGTGTGGCTCTACAAGGGTGAGCGCCTGACGCCGCGGACCGGCCGTGAAGAAGAATTTGGCGGCAGCCGGCGGCGGCCGCGATCATCGCGATCGCGATCGCGAGTGACCGCGGTCCGCGTCGTCCGGGCGGTGGCCGTCCCGGAGGCACGAGGCTAAGACATCATGTTGATGCCGAAGAAGGTCAAATGCCGCAAGCAGCAGCGCGGGCGCATGCGCGGCAAGGCGTGGCGCGGCTCGGACGTGTCGTTCGGCGATTACGGCCTGAAGGCGCTGGAGCCGTGCTGGCTGACCGATCGGCAGATCGAAGCGGCGCGCGTCGCGATGACGCGCTTCGTCAAGCGCGGCGGCAAGGTCTGGGTGCGCGTGTTCCCCGACAAGCCGATCACCAAGAAGCCGCAGGAAACCCGCATGGGCAAGGGCAAGGGCGCGCCCGAGCGGTGGGTCTGCGTGATCCAGCCGGGCCGCATCCTGTTCGAGATGAACGGCGTGCCGGCGAGTGAAGCGCGCGCGCGCGTTCGAGCTGGCGGCGGCGAAGCTGCCGATCCACGACCAAGTTCGCGACGCGGTTCGCCGAGGAGAAAGCGTCATGAAGGCCGCTGAACTGCGAGACCTGGACGTCGAGGCGCTCGCGCGCCAGAGGACGCGGAGCTCGACGACCAGTTGTTCCGGCATGCGGATCCAGAAGTCGATGGGGCAGCTCGAGGCCCCGGGCAAGATGCGCACGATCCGCCGCGAGCGCGCGCGGATCCTCACCGTGCTCTGAAGAAGAAGGCGAAGTAGCGCATGGCGGGCAAAGCGACGAAGTCGAGGTGGCGTGGTGGTCAGCGACAAGATGCAGAAGAGCATCGTGTCGTCGTCGACCGAGCGGCGCGTGCGACACGGCGCTCTACGGCAAGACCGCAGCAGCGCACGTCGACGTTCGTGGCGCACGACGAGAAGAACGAGGCCAAGATCGGCGACACGGTCGAGATCGCCGAGACGCGGCCGCTCAGCCAGCCGCAAGCGATGGGCGCTCGTGAAGCGCATCGTCAGAGGCGCGCGGTACGGGCTGGGGATGCACGGACGGCCATGATTCAGATGCGATCGATCCTCGACGTCGCCGACAATTCCGGCGCGCGGCAAGATCGCCGGTGATCAACCCGATCGGCGGCTCGACCGGGCGCTACGCCTAGCTCGGCGACATCGTCACCGCCATCGGTGAAGGAAGCGACGCCCGAAGGCAACGTCAAGAAGGGCCAGGTCGGTGAAGGCCGTGATCGTGCGCGCGCGTCAAGGAACAGCGCCGCACGCGACGGCAGCTACATCCGCTTCGACCGCAACGCCGCGGTGCTCATCAACGATCAGGGCAGAGCCGATCGGGACCCGCGTGTTCGGGCCGGTCGCGCGCGAGCTGCGCGAGCGGCGGTTCATGAAGATCATTTCGCTGGCGCCCGAGGTTCTCTGAGTGTCCCGTCTAGACACGCCGCTCCGGCAAGAACGACAACGTGCTGGTGGTGCACCGGCAAGGACCGCGGCAAACGCGGCCGCGTGCTGTCAGGTCGTGCCGCGAGCGAGAACCGCCTCATCGTCGAAGGCGTGAACATGATCAAGCGGCACACGAAGCCGAACCCGGGCCAGCAACATCAAGGGCGGCATCGTCGAGCGCGAGGCCGCGCTGCACGCCAGCAACGTGCAGCTGGTCTGCCCCGAGTGCCGGCGCGCAGACGCGCATCGGCCACAAGATCCTCGGCGACGGCCGTGAAGGTCCGGATCTGCCGCAAGTGCGAGGAGTCGTCGACAAATGAGCGCCCGGCTGAAAGAGAAATATCAGAAGGAAGTCATCCCGGCCCTGCAGAAGGAGTTCGGCTACAAGAACGTGATGGCCGTGCCGAAGGTCGAGAAGGTCGTCGTCAACATGGGCCTCGGCGAGGCGACGTCGAACGCGAAGATCATCGACACCGGCGCCGACGAGCTCGCGCGCATCACCGGCCAGAAGCCGCGTGACGCGCCGCGCCAAGAAGTCGATCGCGGCAGTTCAAGGTCCGCAAGGGCATGCCGATCGGCACGATGGTCACGCTGCGCGGCGAGCGGATGTGGGAGTTCCTCGATCGCCTGATGAACATCGCGCTGCCGCGCGTCCGCGACTTCAAGGGCGTGTCGCCGCGCGGCTTCGACGGCCGCGGCAATTACACGCTCGGCCTGCGCGATCAGCTGCTGTTCCCCGAGATCGACTACATGAAGGTCGACAAGGCGCGCGGCATGAACGTGTCGGTCGTGACCACCGCGAAGACCGACGAAGAAGCGCGAAAGCTGCTGCAGTTCATCGGGCATGCCGTTTCGTGCCTCGTAGGCGTGGGGCATGTTGAGCCGGAGCTGTGCAGTTAGGGATGCCGTTCAGACAGAGCTAACTATGGCTACGACCGCGAAGATCGCCAAAGAACAAAGACGCCGAAGTTCAAGGTCCGGCTGCGCAACCGCTGCCACCTGTGCGGCGCGCCCGCGCGCCTACATGCGGAAGTTCGCGCTGTGCCGTCTGTGCTTCCGCAAGCTGGCGCTCGAGGGCGACGTCACCGGCGTGACGAAGAGTAGCTGGTGATTTGGCGTTGGTAAACGGGCTAAGCTGAATGTCATTTACCAGTACCCAGACTAAGCGGCCAATTTGAAGGTTGACGATATGACCGACCCTATCGCAGATATGCTGCACGCGGATCCGCAATGCGGTGACCGCCAAGCACACGCGCGTCGACATGCCGGCGTCGCGGCTGAAGGCCGAGATCGCGCGCATCCTGCAGGACGAAGGCTACATCCAGGGCTTCAAGCTGCTGGACGAAGCGGCGCCAAGACGATGCCGCGCGACCAAGACGCTGCGGCTGTTCCTGAAATACGGCCCGCACGGCGAACGCGTGATCACCGGCGTCGAGCGCATCAGCCGGCCGGGCCGCCGCGTCTATTTCGGCAAGGAAGACGTGCCGGAAGTGCTGGCAGGCCTCGGCACGAGCATCCTGACGACGTCGCGCGGCGTGATGACCGGCCGCGCCGCCGTGAAGGCAGGCGTCGGCGGCGAAGTGCTCTGCAACGTCTGGTAGCTATCGCTGAGAGCCTGATCGCCTGAGAGCTGAGAGCGTATTCATATGTCCCGAATCGGCAAGAAACCAATCACGCATTCCGAAGGGCGTCACCGTCGAAGGTGCAGCGACGGCGCCGTCGAAGTGCAGGGCCCGAAGGGCACAGCTGCGGCAGGCGCATCCGCCCGGCATCAACTTCGAGCTCGCCGACGGCCACCTCGTCGCGAAGACGACGAGCGACGACCCGCAGCTCGGCAAGTTTCACGGCCTGGCGCGCAGCCTGGTCGCCAACGCGGTCGCCGGCGTCACCGACGGCTTCAAGCGCGAGCTCGACATCGTCGGCGTCGGCTACCGCGCCGGAGTTGAAGGGCAAGCAGGTGATCTTCGCGCTCGGCTACTCGCACGCGGTCGTCTTCGACATCCCGAACGGCATCGACGTCGCGATCGAGAAGCAGACGCACATCACCGTGACCGGCGTCGATCGGCAGCTGGTCGGGCAGGTGGCGGCGAACATCCGACGCCTGCGCAAGCCGGACCCGTACAAGCAGAAGGGCGTCCGCTACACCGGCGAGCAGCTGAAGAAGAAGGCCGGCAAGACCGGGGCGAAATAATGAAGATCAAGACGAAAGAACGATCGGCGCGTCCGCATCCAGCTCCGGCAGCGGAAGCGGATCGCCGGGACGAAGGAGCGGCCGCGTCTCAGCGTGTTCCGCAGCGTCACGCACATCTACGCGCAGGTCATCGACGACCTGAGCGGTCAAGACGCTCGTCTCGGCGTCGACCGTCGATGCGAACGCTGAAGGGCGAGCTGCGCGAAGGGCGTCGCGGCGGCAACCTGAAGGGCGCCGAGGCGATCGGCAACGCGATCGCCGAGCGGTCGATCGAGAAGGGCATCAAGCGCGTCGTGTTCGACCGCAGCGGGTTTCTGTATCACGGGCGCATCCGCGCCGTGGCCGACGCCGCGCGCAAAGCAGGTCTGGAGTTCTAAGTGATACAACACGTGAGCGCATCGACCCGGCGCAGCTCGACATCAAGGACACCGTCGTCTCGATCAACCGCGTGACCAAGGTGGTCAAGGGCGGCAAGAACCTGAGCTTCAGCGCGCTGGTCGTCGTCGGCGACGGCCACGGCGTGGTCGGCTTCGGCATCGGCAAGGCGAAGGAAGTGCCGTCGGCGATCAAGAAGGGCATCGAGGCGGCGAAGAAGAACCTGATCCGCGTGCCGCTGCAGGGCAGCGACGATTCCGCATCCGATCATCGGCAGCTTCGGCGCCGGCAGCGTGCTGCTGAAGCCGGCGCCCGACGGCACCGGCATCATCGCCGGCGGCGCGGTGCGCGCGGTGGTCGAAGTCGGCGCGGCATCACCAACATCCTGACCAAGTCGCTCGGGTCGGCGAACCCGCACAACGTGGTGCGCGCGACCGTCGAAGGGCTGCGACTCGCTGAAGGATCCGGTCGCGATCGCGCGGATGCGCGGCAAGGAGCTCGATCGGACTCTCGAGCGCCGCGCGGCGCGACATGGCGTCACGAGCTCATGGCCAATCCACCGAACCGGACACGAAGGGCGCTACCGTCAAGGTGACGCTGATGAAGAGCCCGATCGGGTTCAACGAGCAATCAGGCGACCGTCGTGCAGCGGCCTCGGGCCTGCGCCGCATCCGCCACACGGTGGAACTGAAGGACACGCCGGCGACGCGCGGCATGATCCACAAGGTCCGGCACCTCGTCGAGGTCGGAATAGCCATGGTCACTCAGCAATCTGCGTCCCCCGAAGGGATGAAGCACCCGAAGAAGCGGATCGGCCGCGGCCAGGGATCCGGGCAACGGCAAGACCGCGGGCCGCGGACACAAGGGCGCGAAGTCGCGCTCGGGCTTCAAGTTCAAGCGCGGCTTCGAAGGCGGCCAGATGCCGCTGCACCGCCGCGTGCCCAAGCGCGGGTTCCACAATCCGTTCCGCGTCGAGTACGAAGTGGTGAACCTCGACACGCTCGGACTGAAGCTTCGAGGCCGGCACGGTGGTCACGCCGGATCTGCTGCGCGAGCGCGGCCTCGTGCCGCGGCGGCAAGAGGCGAGGTGAAGGTGCTGGCGCGCGGCGAGGTCGGCAAGGCGCTGACCGTGCACGCGCACAAGTTCAGTGGCAAGGCGGCGGAGAAGATCGCCGCGGCGGGCGGCGCGACGGAGCAACTCCCGTGAACGACAGCCTGAAGAACATCTTCACCGTCTCGGATCTGCGCAAGCGCGTGCTCTTCACGCTCGGGCTGCTCGCGGTCTACCGCGTCGGCCACCACATCACCGATGCCCGGCGTGAACACTCGGCGGCGCTCGACGAGCTCGCGCGCCAGCTGCAGAACACGATGTTCGGCCTGTGCGACATGTTCTCCGGCGGGAGCCTGTCGACGCATGACGATCTTCGCGCTCGGCATCATGCCGTACATCAGCGCGTCGATCATCCTGCAGCTGCTGACGGTGGTCTGGCCCGTATCTCGAGCAGCTGTCGAAGGAAGGCGAGCTCGGCCGCCGCAAGATCACGCAGTACACGCGCTACGGCACGATCGTGCTCAGCGTGGTGCAGGCGCTCGGCATCGCCATCTTCCTCGAGCGCCAGACGAACATCGGCCGGCGGCCATGCCGCTGGTCTATCACCCGGGCATGGCGTTCCGGCTGATGACGGTGCTGACGCTGACGACCGGCACGCTGCTTCGTGATGTGGCTGGGCGAGCAGATCACCGAGCGCGGCATCGGCAACGGCATGTCGCTGATCATCTACGCCGGCATCGTCGTCGGCCTGCCGCGCGCCGTGCTGCAGACGTTCGATCAGATGCGGACCGGACAGATCGGGTCCGATCCGCGTCCTGTTCCTGATCGATGCTGATGGCGCTGGTCGATGGCGGCGATCGTCTTCGTCGAGCGCGGCCACCGGCGCGTCACGGTGCAGTACGCCAAGCGCGTCGTCGGCCGGCGGATATGCGGCGGCTCGAGCACGCACATCCCGCTCAAGGTCAACACCGGCGGCGTCATCCCGGTGATTTTCGCCTCGTCGATCCTGGCGTTCCCGACGACCATCGCGCAGGCGTTTCCCGGCACGCGTGAGCCGACGCGATCAGCGCGCAGCTCAACGTCGGCATGCCGCTCTACGACCTGCTCTACGTGGTCGGCATCATCTTCTTCGCGTACTTCTACACCGCGATCATCTTCAATCCGGATGACGTGGCGGAGAACATGCGGAAGCTACGGCGGCTTCGTGCCCGGGCATCCGGCCCGGGCAAGCGCACCGCCGAGTACATCGACACGATTCTGGCGCAGCATCACGCTGGCCGGCGCGGTCTACCTCGCGCTGATCGCGCTGCTGCCGCAACTTGCTGATCAGCGGCTTCAGGGTGGCGCCGATTCCGTTCATCGGCGACTGGCTCGACGCGGCGCTGCCGCAGGTTCATCACCGAAGGCATGAACGTGCCGTTCTTCTTCGGCGGCACCTCGCTGCTGATCGTCGTCGGCGTCGCCATGGACACGGTGCAGCAGGTCGAGTCGCAGTTGATCATGCGGCACTACGACGGGTTCATGAAGAAGGCGCGGATCAGAGGGCGGAGAGCGTAGAAATTAGTCGTTGGTCGTTAGTCGTTAGTCGTTAGTCACGCGGCGGGAGCGAGATCCAGTAAGATGGACCACCGACAAGACCAACGACCAATGACCAAAGACTCAACGACCAATGACCAAAGACCAACGACCATGGCTCTCAATCTGATCATGCTCGGTCCGCCGGGCGCCGGGAAAGGCACGCAGGCGGAGCGATTCGCCCGGCAGCCGGGGCATTCCGAAGAGTGTCGACCGGCGACATCCTGCGCGCAGGCGGTGCACGAGGGGACCGAGGTCGGCGAGCGCGCGAAGAGCATCGCGGACCGCGGCGAACTGATCAGCGACGACGTGATGATCGGGATCGTGCAAAGAGCGCCTCGAGCGAGACGATGCGCGCGCCGGGTTCGTCCTCGAGGGATTTCCGCGGACGGTGGCGCAGGCCTCGGCGCTCGACACGATCATGACTGGACGGGATCCGCTGATCGTCATCGACATCGTCGTGCCGGAAGCGGAGCTGGTGCGCCGGCTCGCGTCGCGGATGATTTGCGACGACTGCGGCTGATGCCGGCCTTGGCAGCCCTGGCAACAACGACGGACGGCGCAGCGCCGGACAAGGTCGTCATGCCGGCGGCGAATCTGGCGGCGCCCGAAATGGCCGCGGCGGTGCTGGCCGCGTCAGGCGCAGCGGTGCCGCCGCTGGGCGGACGGCTGGTGCAGCGCACCGACGACAACGAAGTCGATCGTGCGCGAGCGCCTGAAGGTGTATCGGACAGCGAGTCGGAGCCGCTGGTCGAGCATTACACAAGGTGCGGCCGACGTTCCGGTCGATCGACGGCGCGCAGGGGCCCGGATCGCGTGGCCGCGGATCTGGCGAAGGCGATCGAATCGGCCGGCAACCATACGACCGGTCGGACGCCGAACTCGGCACGACGCGCATGGGCGGCGGCCGTGATCGTCTGCCGTTCGACCGCCGAGCTCGAGCGCATGCGCGACGCCGGCCGGCTGGTCGGCGAGGTGCTGACTGGACTGGCCGACGCTCGTGACGCCGGGCGTGACGACGGCGGATCTGGACGAGGTGGCGGAGAAGCGGATCCGCGCAGGCCGGCGCGACGCCGGCGTTCAAGGGGCTATCACGGCTACCCGGCGACGATTTGCGCGTCGATCAACGAAGAGGTGATCCACGGGATCCCGTCGGGACGCGCGGTTGCTGAACGAGGGCGACGTCATCTCGATCGACGTCGGCGCCGTCGCTCGACGGCTACTTCGGCGACAGCGCGATTACGCTGCCGGTCGGCCAGGTGTCGGAGGAGGCGGCGACGCTGCTGCGCGTCACCGAGGAATCGCTCTACAAGGCGATCGAGCGCGTGCGGGTCGGGCGGGCGCGATTTCGGACATCGGCCACGCGGTGCAGCAGCACGTCGAGGCCTACGGATTCTCGCGTGGTGCGCGAGTTCGTCGGCCACGGCATCGGCCAGCGGATGCACGAGGAGCCGCAGGTGCCGAACTACGGCGAGCCGGGCCGCGGGCCGCGGCTGGCCGAAGGGATGGTGCTGGCGATCGAGCCGATGGTCAACGCCGGCAAGCCGGCGGTGAAGGTGCTCGGCGACGGCTGGACCGCGGTGACGCGCGACGGCAGCCTGTCGGCGCACTTCGAGCACACGGTGGCGGTCACGGCGGACGGCCCGTGGATGCTGACGGCGAGAGAAGTTCCGGTTCCGGTTCGCCAAGTAGCGCGGACGGATGGCCAGCGTCGAGACGTGGTGACCGAGCGCTGCCGAGCGCGCTGTATCGCGTCCGGTCGACGACGGCGGGCACTGGTGACCGCGCACATCGCCGATCGGATGGATCGCAACTTCGTGCGGATCCTGGTCGGCGATCGCGTCGAGCTCGGAGTCGGTCGCCGAATGTGGATCCCGCGCGGAGCCGAGATCGTCGAGAAGGTTGTCGGCGGGTTAGCGAATTGAGGGTCCAGTCATGAAGGTTCGAGCATCGGTGAAGCGGATTTGCGACAAGTGCAAGATCGTGCGGCGCCGCGGCGTCGTGCGGGTGATTTGTCTCGAACCAGAAACACAAGCAGCGGCAGGGATAAGGACTATGGCACGGATTGCAGGCGTGGATCTGCCGCGCACCAAGCGGGTCGAGATCGGACTCACCTACATCTACGGCATCGGGCGCGTCCGCTCGAACAGCATCCTCAAGGAGGCCGGCGTCAGCCCCGACGTCCGCGTCAAGGATCTCGTCCGAAGACGACGTCCGGAAGATCAGCGCGGGTGATCGAGGAGCAGGGCGGCGTCGAAGGCGACCTGCGCAAGGAGATCTCGATGAACATCAAGCGGCTGATGGAAATCGGCTGCTACCGCGGCGTGCGGCACCGCCGCGGCCTGCCGGTGCGCGGCCAGCGCACGCGCGACCAACGCGCGGACGCGCAAGGGCCCGCGCAAGGGCGCGATCGCGAAGAAGAAGGTTATCTGATGGCTAGGGCGAAGACTAATGGCAAGCAGACGAAGCGGCACCTGACGGCGCAACACCCGAGAAGAAAGGAAGGCGCGCGGGCAAGCGGAAGAAGACCTTCAAGAAGCGCGGCGAGAAGCGCATCGTCCATCACGGGCTGGCGCACATCCACGCGTCGTTCAACAACACCGACGGTGACGATCACCGACACCGAAGGCAACGTCGTCGCGTGGTCGAGCGCCGGCGGCATCGGCTTCAAGGGCTCGCGCAAGGGCACGCCGTTCGCGGCGACCCAGGCGGCGCTCAACGCGGGCAACGCCGCCAAGACGGTCGGCATGCGGTCGCTCGACGTGCGGGTGAAGGGCCCCGGATCCGGCCGCGAGTCGGCGATCCGCGCGCTGCAGACGGTCGGGCTGGAAGTGAAATCGATCCGCGACGTGACGCCGATTCCGCACAACGGATGCCGTCCGCCGAAGCGGAGACGGTGTAATTTGCGATCGGGTGATTTGGAATTGATCGGCGATTCAATCGCCGATCACGCAATCGCCGATCGCCGATGCGAGGTTATTGAATGGCTCGTTACATCGGTCCGGTCTGCCGTCTCTGCCGCCGCGAGGCGATGAAGCTGTTCCTCAAGGGCGAGCGCTGCTACACGGAGAAGTGCGCGATCGAGAAGCGCAACTTCCCGCCCGGGCAGCACGGCAAGACGCGGAAGGCGAAGCTCGCCGGCTACGGCCTGCAGCTGCGCGAGAAGCAGAAGGTCAAGCGCATCTACGGCGTGCTCGAGGATCAGTTCCGCGGCTACTTCGAGGCGGCCGAGCGGACGCGCGGCATCACCGGCGTGACGCTGCTGCAGCTGCTCGAGCGGCGCCTCGACAACGTCGATCTACCGGCTCGGGCCTGGCGACGCCGCGGCCGCAGGCGCGGCAGCTGGTGCGCCACGGGCACTTCCTGGTCAACGGCAAGAAGGTCGACATCCCGTCGTACTCGGTGAAGGAAGGGGACGTCGATCACCGTGCTCGGACGGACGCAGAAGAACCCGGACCGATCGAGCACGCGATGGAAGAAGTGAAGGGCCGCGGCATCCCCGAGTGGCTGTCGTTCGACCAGAACACGATCACCGGCCGCATCGTCTCGATGCCGACGCGCGAGCAGATCAACCTGCCGGTGCAGGAGCAGCTGATCGTCGAGTTGTATTCGAAGTAGTGAAGTGCGAGCAATCCGGTAATCGAGTCAGCGTTGAATTACGCCGATTACCAAATTCCGACCCTCGATTCGTCGCACCCGCCGACCCGCAGCCTTATACAGACCTGCGGCGGGAGGTCGGCGGTCACTTGCAGGTCTGGAGGCCCGTCTGCGGGCCCGTCAGCGAAACCGGGAACGACTTCGATCACGATAGGAATCCAATGCTGGAAAGGTTTTCAGCGTCCCAAGCGGCTCGAGTTCGAGCGCGAGACGCTCACCGACCGGTTCGGCCGGTTCTACGCGCAGCCGTTCGAGCGCGGCTTCGGCACCACGATCGGCAACGCGCTGCGGCGCGTGCTGCTGTCGTCGATTGAAGGCGCGGCGATCACCGCGGTGAAGATCGACGGCGTGCTCCACGAGTTCTCGCCGATTCCCGGCGTGGTCGAGGACGCGACCGACATCATCCTCAACCTGAAGCAGATCCCGCTCAAGCTGCACGTCGACCAGACCAAGACGCTGACGCTGCGCGATCGACAAGGCCGGCGAAGTGCGCGGCGCGCGACATCCAGGCCGACGGCGACGTCGAGATCCTCGAGCCGGACGCCCACATCGCGACCGTCGCCGACCACGGCAAGCTCCACATGGAGATGCGCATGAAGCGCGGCCGCGGCTACGTCTCGGCCGACAAGAACTTCGACGAGGATCTCGGCATCGGCTGGATCCCGATCGATTCGGTCCACTCGCCGGTCAAGAAGGTGAACTACCTCGTCGAGGCGGCGCGCCTCGGACAGACCACCGACTACGACAAGCTGACGGTCGACGTCTGGACCAACGGATCGATCAACCCGCGCGACGCGGTGTCGCTCGCGGCGAAGCTGATTCGCGATCACCTGAACATCTTCATCAACCTCGAAGAGGGCGCCGAGCAGCAGGCCGAAGCGTCGGCCGATCAGCCGCGCGCCGGCGTCAGCAACGAGAACCTCGACAAGAGCGTCGAGGAGCTCGAGCTGTCGGTCCGGTCGCTACAACTGCCTCAAGAACGCGAACATCCGCACGATTCGCGAGCTGGTGCAGAAGACCGAAGCCGAGATGCTCAAGACGAAGAACTTCGGCCGCAAGAGCCTGAACGAGATCAAGGAAATCCTGCACGACGATGGGCCTCGAGCCTCGGCATGCGCGTCGATCAGCCGCACGGCGGCGCAGGACTAGTGGACGGTCAGGGAGCTGGGATCGGGACTGAGGGATTGGAGGAATGGCGGATTCGGCCCACGAATCCCTAGTCCCTGAATCCCGAATCCCGACAGGAATGCAGACTATGAGACACCGAGTCGCACACCGCAAGCTGGGCCGCGTCACCGAGCATCGCATCTCGATGCTGCGGAACCAGGCGACGGCGCTGCTTCGCTACGAGCACCTGACGACGACGGTGCCGAAGGCGAAGGAGCTGCGGCCGTTCGTCGAGCGGATCATCACCGTCGCCAAGCGCGGCCTCGCCGGCCGGCGAGCCGCAACGGCCACGTGCTGAACGGCGCGGCGCCTGGTCATGCAGGACCTGCAGGACCGCGAGGTCGTCACCAAGCTGTTCGACACGCATCGCGCCGCGCTTCGCGTCGCGGCCCGGCGGCTACACGCGCCTGCTGCGCATCGGCTTCCGCAAGGGCGACAGCGCCGAAGTGGCGCAGGTCGAGCTGGTCGGCAGCGAGTTCGACCCGAAGCGCGAAGGCGGAGGGCGATGCGGCGTCGACGGAAGCGCCAAGCCGAAGGCCAAAGGGCGTCGGCGGGCGACTCAGCGCGCCGCGGCCGAACGGCTGCGCGGCAAGAAGGAAGATGAACCGTCGAAGGCGCAGCTGGCGCCAAGGGCACGCGCAAGGGCCGCGACGAAAGAAAAAGAAGGACGACGACGAATAACGCCGAGGCTCGGCCCCGGATCACCCTGTTCGAGAAATCAAAAGCCCCGCCGCCTGTTCCAGGCAGCGGGCTTTTCTTCATACTCCTCGACCTCGACGCCCGCGCGCTCGGCCTTCGCGGCGGCGATGATCTTCGTTCTGCAGGTGCGCAGGCACTTCGTCGTAGTGCGAGTACTCCATGTGGTAGGAGCCGCGTCCGCCGGTGGCCGACGTGAGGTGCTGCTCGTAGGTGAGCATCTCGGACATCGGGACCTGCGCCTTGATGATCGTCATCGCGCCGCGGGTGTCCATGCCGCCGATGCGGCCGCGCCGGCCGTTCAGGTCGCCCATCAGATCGCCGGCGAAATCCGACGGCGCGTAGACCTCGACGTTCATGATCGGCTCGAGGATCGTCGGCCGCGCGCGCGTCATCGCGTCCTTGAACGCCAGCGATCCGGCGAGCTTGAACGAGAGCTCGTTCGAGTCGACGTCGTGGTACGAGCCGTCGAACACCGTGACGCGGAAGTCGACCATCGGATAGCCGGCCAGGTAGCCGCGCGTGCGCGCGTCCTGGATGCCCTTTTCGACCGCCGGCACGAACTGCCGCGGAATCGAGCCGCCGAAGATGTCGTCGACGAACTCGAAGTCGGCGCCGCGCGCGCAGCGGCTCGACCTTGATCTTGCAGTCGCCGAACTGGCCGTGGCCGCCGGTCTGCTTCTTGTGCCGGCCGTGCGCTTCGGTCGACGCCTTGATCGTCTCGCGATACGGGATGCGCGGCGGCTTCGAGGTTGACGTCGACGCCGAAGCGCCGCTTCAGCTTCGCGACGGTGACCTCGATGTGCAGCTGGCCCTGCCCGGAGAGCAGCAGCTCCTTGGTCTGCGGATCGCGGCTGTAGCGGATCGACGGGTCCTCTTCCTCGAGCCGGTGCATCGACGGTGCTGATCTTGTCCTCGTCGCCGCGGCTCTTCGGCTCGATCGCGTAGGCAGCACCGGCTCGGGGAACTGTGATCGGCGGGAAGGTGATCGGCGTCGGTCTTGTCGCCGAGCGTGTCGTTGGTCAGCGTGTCCTTCAGCTTGGCGACGGCGCCGAGATCGCCCGCCTTGATTTCCGGCACGCTGGTCTGCGTCTTGCCCTGCAGCAGCAGCAGGTGGCCGAGCCGCTCGGCAGCGTCGCTCGTCTTGTTGTGGACAGTTGGAATCGGCCTTCGAGCGTCCCGGACACGACCGCGGAACATCGTGATCCGGCCGGCGAACGGATCGGCGATCGTCTTCCAGACGAAGGCCGGCGGCCGGCATCTTGTCGTCGGCGTCGCGCGGCGACCTCCGCCGCCGTCCTTGTCGATGGCCGCGGAAGGGCCGGTCGGCGGGCGACGGCAGGTAGGCGAGCGATCGCGTCGAGCAGCTGCGTGGACGCCGATGTTCACGCAGTCGCCGACGTGCACACGCAGCGGGAACAGCTTCGCCGCCGATCGTCGCGCCGCGCAGCCCGGCGACGCAGCTCGTCGTCGGTCAGCGTGCCGGCCTCGAAGAACTTCTCCATCAGCTTCTCGTCGTTCTCGGCGACCATCTCGATGAGCGCCTCGCGGGCGGCAGTCGACGGCAGCCGGCCATGTCGGCCGGCACCGGCGCCCTCGGTGAACTTGCCGCTCTCGTCGGTCTGGAAGATGATAGGCCTTCTTCGACTGACCAGGTCGACGACGCCCTTGAAGTTCTTCTCTTCGCCGATCGGCAGCTGAATCGGATGACCGTGCGGTTGCAGCGCCTCGCGCAGCGACGTCAGCGAGCGCGTCGAGGCTGGCGCGCTCGCGATCGAGCCGGTTGAGGACGACGAGCCGCGGCAGGCCGGAGCTCGTCGGCCGCTCGCCCACACCTTCTCGGTCTGACCATCGACGCCCGACGACGGCGTCGACGACGACGAGCGGCGGCGTCGGCGACGCTGCAGCGCGGCGCGCGCGTCGCTCAGGAAATTGCCGATGCCCGGCGCGTCGATGAGGTTGATCTTCTGCTTGTTCCACTCGGCGTAGGCCAGCGCTGGCCGACAGCGTGTGCTTCCGCGCGATTTCTTCTTCGTCGTAGTCGGTGACGGTCGTGCCGTCGTCGACCTTGCCGAAGCGGTTGACCATGCCGGAATCGGAGAGGATGGCTGAGGTGAGCTGGGTCTTGCCGGATCCGCTGTGACCGACGAGAGCGACATTTCTGATGCTGGCGGCGTCGTAGACCTTCATATGGGGGCGTCTCCCAACCGGGTCACGGTTTACGTGGTCTGCGGGTAATCCAAGAGGGCATCATATTTCCGCGCCGGAGAGCCCGCAAGGGACTCTCTACTGGCGCCCGGCTCGGTCCGGAGCGATAATCCGCGACGGAGGGTGGCATGAACCCGATTCGTGCGAGGTGGGCCCCGGTGTTTACGCTGGCCGGCCTGGTCGTCGTGCTCGCCGCAGCCGAGACGCCGATGGCGCAGTCGGGCCCGGCGCAGCCCACCTTTACCAGGGACGTCGCGCCGATTCTCCAGCGCTCCTGCCAGAACTGTCATCGGCCGGGTTCCATCGCGCCGATGTCGCTGATGACTTACGAGGACACCCGGCCGTGGGTGCGATCCATCAAGACCCGCGTCGAGGCGCGCCAGATGCCGCCCTGGCACGTCGATCGGACTGTCGGCATCCGCCAGTTCAAGGACGACCCGTCGCTGAGCGACCGGGAGATCGCCACCCTGGTGTCGTGGATCGACGGCGGCGCGGCGCGCGGCAACCCGGCCGACCTGCCGCCGCCGCGACAGTTCGACGACGCGGATCGCTGGCACATCGGCAAGCCCGATCTGATCGTGGCGATGCCGAAGGCGTTCACCGTCAAGCCCGAAGCGGCCGACTGGTGGGGCATTTTCACCGCGGACTCCGGCCTCACCGAGGACCGCTACATCAAAGCGGTCGAAGCGAAGCCGTCGCCCGCCGCCCGCCGCGTCGTGCATCATGCGGTCGAATCCCTGGTCTACGACGACGGGACCAGCGGCGGCGGCACGCTGGTCGAATACGCGGTCGGGAAGAACGGCGACGTGTTTCCGGATGGCTCCGGCAAGTTGGATGAAGGCCGGCGCCAGGGTCCGGTTCAACATGCACTATCACGCGATCGGCGAACCGGTGACGGATCGCACCGAGGTCGGGATTGTCTTCTACCCCAAAGGCGTCACCCCGAAGCACGTCATCACGACGATCCTCGCGCCCAACCAGGACGATCTCGACATCCCGGCCGGCGCCGACAACGTGCGCAGCGACGCCTACTTCAAGATGGAGAGGCCGTCGCACCTCGTCGGCTTCATGCCGCACATGCACAACCGCGGCAAGCGGCAGTGTCTCGAGGCGATTTATCCCGACATGCGCGTCGAGCAGTTGAACTGCGTCAATTACGACTTCAACCCAGATCAACAGCAATACTGAAA
>ERZ1370068.364-contig-10329_pt1 | contig 34915 bp, 45 predicted proteins | sample MGYA00561227_ERZ1370068 | MGnify/ENA primary metagenome ERZ1370068 (study PRJEB38410, sample SAMEA6850437) | metagenome | study: Metagenomic assessment of the ecological functions of the soil: analysis of the soil microbiota associated with the...
AGTTACGCATTGCTCGGAAAAGAAACGTCAAGGGCGAAAGGGCGTACATATGGCAGGTTCTGAGGAATTCTGGTGGGCCATTTTGAGGGGAGTCCATGGTTCCTCTTTATCTCGCTCTCCCGAGCACCGAGCGTAGCCGATGGGCCGGTCGTGTCCGAGATCGCCACCTACAGCATCGGCGCTGTCGCACGCATGGTGCGGGTCCCGCCGGCCACGCTCCGGACGTGGGAGGGAGCGCTACGGCCTCGTGAAGCCGGTTCGGGCGCCGGGGGCCATCGGTTGTACTCGCGACAAGATGTCGAGCACGCCTCCGCTTCGTCGCCGACCGGTCCGCGAGGGAATCGCCGAGGCGATGCGCACCGGCCTGCTCACCGAGGCCTCCGGGGACCTCCCGATCCGCTCGCTCCCGACCCCGGTACCCGGATCGTGACCTCGCGCGAGCGCGACCCCTACGCTGCCGAGTTCGCCGAGTACTTCCTGAAGACCGAGGGTTCGATGTCGTGCTGGCGCTCGATGCGCACCGACGCGGTCGGGGCGGTCGAGGCGGATCGGCCGCAGCTCCGTCGATCCATCGATCTCCTCATCTCGGGTGGCGCCGGACTCGAACTGCTGCCGAGACGTGCATGCCCGCGGCATCCCCGTCCTGGCGCTGTCCAGCATCGCCACGCGGGATGCGGCGCTCGAGCGCCGGCGCGTCCGCGTTCCTGCAGAAGCCGCTCGAGCCGCTCCAGCTCGTCTCCGCGGTGCGAGACCTCCTCCGGGACGAGCTCGTTCCTGAACGAGGTCGTGCCCGCACGGTGACTGGATCGGATGCTCCAGCGGGAGCGAACGGCTCGACGCCGTCCTGGGCGGCGAGCTGCTCATGAACTCCATCAACGTCGTCATGGGGACTGCCCGGATCGGGCAAGACGATCCTGGCGCAGCAGTACGTGTTCGAGAACGCGACCGAGGAGCGACCCGCCGTCTACCTCTCGACGGTCTCCGAGCCGCTCGAGAAGATCCTGCGGTGCGACGGACAGACCCTGTCCTTCTTCGACCCGAACGCGATCGGCACACGCGTGTTCTACGCAGGACCTGGGCACCAGCCTCAGCCATCCGGACGCGCTGACCGGGGCGCTCGGTCGCGTGGTCGCGGTGCGTCCGAGAGCGACGACCCGGGCTGCTCGTGATCGACAGCTTCAAGGCGCTGCATCCGTTCGCCTCGGACGCGACGGCGTTCCGGCGGTTCCTCCAGGACCTCGCGGGAACCTGTCGGCCTACCCCGCGACGTCCCTGTGGGTCGGCGAGTACGGGCCGGACGAGATCGCGGTCGCGCCCGAGTTCGCGGTCGCCGACGGCGTCATCTCGCTCGCCGTCGAGCCGGCGGCCGATCGCGACGCTCGGGTCCTCCAGGTCCTGAAGCTCCGGGGCAGCGGCTTCCTCAGCGGGAGGCACGGGTACCGGCTCTCTGGCCGACGGCATCCACGTCTTCCCGAGGCTGGCCGACCCGGTGGATCAGGGCACCTGCACCTTGGAACCGGAGCGCGGTTTCGGCGGGGATCCCCGCCCTGGACGCGGCGCTGGACTCAGGTCTGTGGCCGGGGGGATCGACGCTCGTCGCGGGGCCGTCCGGTTCGGGCAAGACCCTGATGGGGTTGCACTACATCTTCAAGGGCGCCGAGATGGGCCGGCCCGGCCTCATCGCCGGGCTCCAGGAGAACCCCACGCAGCTCGAACGACATCGTCAACGGGTTCGGCTGGTCGCTCGACCGCGACGACGTGCACGTGATGTACCGCAGCCCGGTCGACATGTACCTGGACGAGTGGGTCTACGAGCTCTTGACCGCGGTGGAGGAGCACGGGATCCGGCGGATCCTGATCGACAGCCTGGGAGACCTGCGCGCGACCGCGACCGACGAGATCCGGTTCCGCGAGTACGTGTATTCGCTGCTCCAGCGCACCGCCCATGCCGGGGTCGGCGTGTTCATGACGCAGGAGGTCGGCGAGCTGTTCGGCGTGACGCGCCTGTCCGAGTTCGGGATCTCGCACCTGTCGGACAACGTGATCCTCTTGCAGTTCCTTCGGGGCGAGTCCGCGATCAAGCGCGCGCTCACGGTGCTGAAGACCCGCGCGAGCGGCCACGATCCGCGCATCCCTCGAGTTCGAGATCACGTCGAACGGGATCGAGCTCGGCACGCAGTTCGCCGACGATCAGTCGTTCGCGTGACTGGCGTTCGACGCGGTCCGGTTCGTCAGTAGATGCAGCTGCTGGCCGAGGGAGCGCGGTCCTGTCGTCGATGGACTCGAGCAGGTCCTTGTTGTGCTTGATCATCTTGCTGCGCATGTAGACGCGGAGCCACTGCTTGTAGATGTACAGCTCGTACCGATCGAGCATGTCGTCGATCGGCAGGTCGCGCTGTGCGAGTGAGTCCCGCATAGGAACATCGCGCACTCGAAGCCCAGCGAGATCGACTGGAAATACGGCGAGCCGATCGCCGAATCGCCGAGCGAGGAACACCGGCGTACTGCGCGAACGGGTGGTCCGGCGGGCCCGGCGGTGCGCCACAGGCGGCTCGTCGCGTTGCGAGCCCGATACAGATCCAGGGGATCCGGACGATCTCGAGGTCGCCGAGGATCTCGCCCTGGGTCTCCTCCTTGATCTTGTCGATGAAGCGGTCCATCGACTGGGCGACGCCGGGGAAGTTGCCGCGAAGCCACGCGCCGTCGAACCTGCGACGGCATCGCTGCGTAACTCGTCGGCGCGTGATGTTGACGATGCCCGTCACATGCGTGACGCGCGCCGTCGTAGTACGTGCGGTGGACCGCCGGGATGAACTTGTAGCGGTCGTTCTCGGCGTTCTTGGGGCACTTGCAGATCTCGTTGCAGTCGTAGGACTGGCCGTACAGGAAGGTGATGACGAGCGCGTATTCGAGTCGGATGTTGAGCGTGTTCGTGAGCAACCGCCCACGCCGTCGGCGCCGGGCATCAGGTGATCCCGCAGCAGCGATCTGCTGCCGGTGCAGTCGATCCAGGACGTCGCCCGGCTCGAGCGTCGCGACACCGCCTCCTCCACCGTGACGATCGCCTCGACTTGCGCTGGACGCGCATCCGACGCGCGTCGCGTCGATCCAGATCGCTCAGGGCTCGCTCGATGGTGTTGAGCGGGCAGAACCCGAGCGCCCAGGCTCGCAGCAGCGCCATCGAGGTCCGAGGAATCGTCCGTCGCTACCGCGAGACCCGTCGTCGAGCTCTGCGCGGGTCGAAGATGGCGTCGACGCTCTCGCCGTCGATGTCGTCGACGCGGTAGCTCTCGACCGAGTCCGCGATGAGGTAGGGCGCTAGCGTGACCATGCGGGTCCGCGTGGTACGCGGGCCGCTTCTCGTATAGGTGCACGGACATGCCGTCCATCGACTGGAGCAAGGCCGTCATCAGGAGTCCGACCGGTCCAGCGCCGAGGATGGACCCGGCCGATCCGAGGAACGTTGAAGGTCGCGAGGGCCATTCGGGCTTGGGCTTCGGCTTGCTCAGGAGATCCTCGAGCGAGGTCTTGGGCTCACCCTCGGCCTTCGCGAGCCTCCGTGGTCGAGCCAGTCGGGCTGCAGAGTCGTCGCCCGCGGCCTCGAGCATCTCCTCGAGCGACTTCGCCGCGGCGCTGCCCTTCAGCCGGATGCGGAGGCGCGCAGGCGAGCACCGAGGCCTGCTGGTCGGTGAGGCCCCGGCTGACCTTGATCTCGGTCAGCGCTTCCTCCGCCCGAGCGAGGAGCTCTTCGTCCTCCACCCGACCAGTCTGCCACGCTCACTCCGGACAGGAGGCGAGGCGGGCAGGCGTTGGTTCGGGCCCTCCGCGGCCTGGGTCCAGCGCTTGGGGGCGGCGCCCTTCAGAGCCTTCGGGGCCGTCGCGAGCGTGAAGTCGCCCGGCGAGATCTTGCGCAGGTCCTTGGGCAGCACCGAGACGAGACCGTACCGTCGGGCCGGATCCGAGGGAGTAAGGAGCCACGAGGGTGGCGCCCGGGCCGTTCCGCGACGGGTCGAGCATCACGCGCCCCGCGCTTGGCCTTCGGAACTCGGCGGTGACGAGGTCGGGCCGGCGTTCGGTGCGATCGACCGGCGAGGCGGGTCGCGGCGTACCGGAGCCGTTCGGGCGCTCACGTGCCGCACGATCGGCACCTACGATGTGCAGGCCCTGCCGCCCGTCGTCTTGACCAGCGTCTCGAGCCCCAGGTCGTCGAGGATCTCGAGCACTAGGAGCGCGACTCCACCGCGGCGTCGAACGCGTCGTCGGGCGGGTCGATGTCGGCGACGAGCAGGTCGGGCCGTTCGAGCTTGTCCCGGCGCACCGGCGCCGGGTGGAACTCGAGCGCCGCCTGGTTCCCGAGCCACGTGAGTGAGTCCGTGTCGTTGCACACGGTGTAGGCGACGTCGCGCCCCGCGCTCGGCGCCGGGATGCGTGACGGTCTTGATCCACTTCGGGGCGTACGACGGCGTGTTCTTCTGGAAGTAGCGCTGTCCGTCCACGCCGTCGGGCGCTCGGATCAGCGAGAGCGGCCGGTCGCGCAGTCCACGGGAGCATGTGCGGCGCGGACGGCGTTCAGGTAGTCGACGTACGTCTGCTTGCGTGATGCCGATCGCCGGCCACAGGAGTTTGTCCGGGCGGGTGACCTCGACGCGGGCGGGTGTCATCGCGGCTCCGAGGCTATACCGCCGGCGTCCTGGTCAGATTTGATCGCCCTGAGCCCTGAAGTCGGTGCCCCTACCGACCGATGCTTTCAGGGGAAAGGACGGAGCCACATGGAACGGGTGCGCGAACAGCACAAGAGCAATCATCGGGCCAGGAGGACGCCGCCGTGGACGGGTCCGTCGAGCACGGCGTCGACGCGGCGGACCTCGAGCGCGAGCTGGACGCGCTCCTCGACGAGGTCGACGCGGTCCTCGAGGAGAACGCGGAAGAGTTCGTCAAGGCGTACGTGCAGAAGCGGGCGGCGAGTAGGCCCCGTCCGGAGTCTCGCGGACCGTCGGGCGCTTCACCACCGGCATCGGCGGACATGGTCCCATTGCACGCCTCGAGGGCGAGCACCCTGGCGCAGCCTAGGGTTTGGTGGCCCGAGGGGGTGGGTGCACCATCCAACGTTCGGCTCCACGTACACGCCTTCGTCCCGCTCACGGTCGATCTCGGATCGGCACCAGCGCACCGGACACGACGTACGCGCCGCTCTCGGGAAGCGCCATCTCCGTCCATCCCTCCCACTCCGGCACGGTGCCGGTGACGACCACCGATCTCGACGCGACCTTGACGATGTCGGCGCCGAGGCGCTCGTGCGTTCTCAGCCAGGGGTCGAGATGGGTGCCGTCCGGCCGCCGCCACGAGAGGTAGCGGTCGATCGGAGTCAGTGGATAACGGTGCTTCAGGGTCGGCCGCACAGGTGCGATCAGTGTGTCCAGACCATGGTCGCGACCGATCTCGGCCATCCGCTCGATCATGCGGCGGCTGAGGCCCTGGCCGCGATACTCGGGAGCGATCGCGATCCCCAGCGCGCAGAGGACGGTCGGCGCCGACGGTTCCGGGGCGAATCGCGCCTCCATCGCCGCGTCGAATCCCCGTCGGGAAGCGTCGCTCTGTCTCCGTCCCACGCCGCGGGGATCGAGTGCCCGACGCCGATGACCTCCCCTGCCGCTCGTCGTCCCAGGCGTAGAACAGGAACTCCGCGTACTTCGGCGACCACGCGCCCGAACAGGCGCTTCAAGACGGCCCCCTCGTTCATGAACGCAGGATATCCGGAGCCGCAAGACTCTCCGCGTGAGGGAGTTTGCCGGGCCGCTCGGCACGCGTCGGGAAATGGAGCGTCACGTCAAGGCGAAGCGTTGCACGCCCGACCTGATCATGTCACCAGTAGGCTCCTGCTTAGACGTCACGCATGCCTGAGGTCCGGAATGACGGCGTCAGGATCAGCTATGACGTCGCGGGCGAAGGTCTCCAGCAAGCGCGCGGCTTCCGACAGTAGCGACCCAGGGCCGGCGTTGATTAGCGTGAACCGATGACGGTTCGCCGCGTCGTCGTCGATCACGTGCTCTTCGTCGTGGCAGACCTGGACGCGAGCCGGGGACTCTATACAGCCGCCCTCGCCCCACTCGGCTATGAGGAACTTTACGTTCAGGACGACTGCGTCTCCTACGGGGCCGAGGACCTGGACGACTTCACGATCTGCCGTGGGGAGCCCGTGACCACCGCGGCGCATGTTGCGTTCTCCGCCGAGGGTCGGGACGCCGTGGATGCGTTCTTCGCGGCCGCCGTCGCGAACGGCGCGACCGTCCGCGGCGAGCCCGGGGTCTGGACGCAGTACTCCGAGCGGTATTACGCGGCGTTCGTCAACGACTTGCATCAGAACAACGTCGAGGCCGTGTGGCACGCGCCCGAGCGGGTCGACGACGCGCCTCGCCGTCCCGGCGTTCCCGATCCACACCACCCCGGATACCATCCACGCGATGAGCCTCGAAGACTTCCGTTCGCTGCTGGATGCTCCCTCGCCCGCCGCACTCGTTACCTATGGCGCGGATGGCTCGGCGGACGTCTCTCCCGTTTGGTTCCGCTGCACGGATTCCGCGTTCGAGGTCGTCGTGGCGGCGGACGATCCGAAGCTCCGGCGCTTCGCCGTCGACGATCGCGCGGTGTTGACGGTCTTCGAGACGGTCCCGCCGTTCCGAGGCGTCAAGGTTGCCGGGGCGCGTGACGCGGGAGAGCGATCCGACGGTGGTACGCGAGGCCCGCGAGGGCGATCGCGCCCCGATACCTGGGCGAGGCGCGTGGCGCGGCCTTCGTGGAGAGTCAGTGGTCCCGGTGTCCGTGATCCGCCTCCCCATCGCGTCGGCACGGGCCTGGGATCTGGAGGCGGCGCTACCCTGACGGACGATCGAGGTACCTAGCCGCGCACTCGAGCACGGCGCGGGCGACTACGCTTGCGCCCTTGTTGCGAAGGGAGCTGCATCATGGCCAAGGTGGTCGCACTCATGTCGATGTCTCTCGACGGGTACGTCGCCGACGCGAACGACGGGGTCGCCGAGGTTTTCGACTGGTACTTCTCGGGCGACGTCGAGGTCTCCACGGCGAGCATGAGCTCGGGCATGACGTTCCACGTCTCGGCGCCGAGCGCCGACCACCTGAGGGCTTGATGGCTGAGGTCGGCGCCATGCTCACCGGTCGGCGCACGTTCGAGCGTCGCCGACGGCTGGGACGGCCAGCACCCGTGGGATGTGCCCGCCTTCGTCGTCACCCACGCACGTGCCCGACGGCTGGCCACGGCCCGGCTCGACGGTCCAGTTCGTCACCGACGGCATCGAAAGCGCCGTTGCTCGAGCGAGATCGGCTGCCGGCCCGAAGTCCGTGGGAGTGCACGGCGCCCGAACGATCCAGCAGTGCCTGGACGCCGGGCTGCTCGACGAGATCCACATCGATCTGGCTGCCGTGTTGCTCGGCGCAGGAGTGCGGCTGTTCGACCACCTCGCGAACACCCCGGTCGTCCTCGGGGATCCGACAGTCGTCACCGGTGTGGGTGTCACGCATCTGCGCTATCCCGTGCGCACGTCGTAGACCATCGAGCCTCCACCCGTCGTCAGGCGACGGCCCACGAACGCTCGCACATGGCGGGTGCTCCCCGCGGAGCGAGGCTCGCGCTAGGCTCGTCTGGAGGTCGCTCATGCCCGAAGTCTCGGATCACGGCGTCAGGGTCAGCTATGACGCGGTGGGCGAGGGGCGGCCGCTCGTGCTGCTGCACGGCTGGTGCTGCGATCGTTCGTGGTGGACCGAGCCCGGGTACGTCGACGAACTCAGGACCGATCATCGCCTGATCAACGTCGACCTTCGCGGCCACGGCGCGAGCGACAAGCCGCACGAACCCGCTGCGTACACGTCTGATGCCTGACCGGCGACGTGTTCGCAGTCGCCGACGCCGAGGGCTTGGATCGGTTCGCGATCTGGGGCCAGTCGTACGGCGGGTGGATCGCTTGGATGACCGCGGCCGCCGCCCCGGAGCGGGTCCCGGCGATCGTCTCGTCGGGATCGTGGGATCCGCGACCTGAGCCCGAAGAGCCGACTGAGCCCGATGTGTGGGACCAGGCCGTTAGGGATGGCGGGACGAGCGCCCTGGTCGACTTGTTCAAGGTCGAGGATGGAGATTCCTTCGACCGTGAGTTCCCGCCCTGGGCGCGGCCCGTCACCCTCCGAGCCGATCCTGAGGCGCTGCTCGCGGCGCACGCGCCCGAACTTTGGACCGAGGGGATACCTGGACGAGGACCTCAGGTCGTTCCCCGTCCCGGCGCTCCTGATCGCCGGGAGCTGGAGGACCAGGACGACGACGCCGCGAAGGTGGCTGCGATGATCCCCAAAGGGCAGAGTCTGCGGTTGCCGGGCCTCGGACACGCGGGAGCGTGCGCCGCGAGTGCGCTCACGGTCCCCGCTGCCCGCGCGTTCCTCGACCGTTGGTTCGCCTAGGCCGGGCACCGGTGGCTCAAGACCCCCTGTAGGTTCACCAGTGTGACCTCGTACCCACACGACGATGCTGCCGAGCGAGCCGGGGTCGAGCCGTCCTACCTCGTTCGACTGGTGGATCTCGGCATCATCGCCCCAGAGGAGGACGATCGGTTCTCACCGGGAGACGTGCGCCGCGTGCTGATGGCCAAGTCGCTCGAGGATGCCGGGATCCCGCTCGAAGGTGTGGCCGCCGCCATCCAGCGCGGCGCCCTGTCGTCTCGACTTCCTCGACGCGGCCGCCTACGAGCGGTTCGCCGGCCCTCAGCGGCGAGACGTTCCAGCAGGTCAGCGACCGGACGGGGTCCCGCTCGAGCTGCTGACGGTCGATCCGCGAGGCGATCGGCATGGCGCAACCGTCGCCCGACGACCGACTCCGCGAGGACGAGATGGCGATCGTGCCGTTCCTCGAGCTCCAGGTCTCCGAGGGATTCCGGCCGGCGGCGATCGAGCGCCTGCTCCGCGTCCAGGGCGACAGCACCCGCCGGATCGCCGATGCGGAGGCGGCCTGGTGGAACTCGGAGGTGATCGAGCCGGCCGCGGCCGCGGGCAAGGGCCCGGAAGAGATCGGGAACGCCGACCTCTCCGATCGGATCTCACCGCTGGCCGAGCAAGCCATCGCTCGCCATGTACCACGCCCAACAGGCGCGCGCCTGGACCGGCAACATCATCGACGCGTTCGAGACGATGATGGAGAAGGCGGGGATCCACAGCCGCCTCGAGCGGGTCCCGGCGATCTGCTTCCTCGATATCACCGGCTACACGCGGCTGACCCAGGAGCGCGGCGACGACGTGGCCGCCGATCTGGCCGCGACGCGTCGCGCGGCTGGTGCAGCGCAGCTCCGTGCAGCACGGCGGCAAGACCATCAAGTGGCTTGGCGACGGCGTGATGTTCTACTTCCGCGACCCCGGCCCGGCTGTCCGGGCCGCGCTCGAGATGGTGGACGGGCTGCAGGCGGCCGGATTGCCGCCGGCCCACGTCGGCCTGCACGCGGGGCCGGTGCTGTACCAGCAGGGCGACTACTTCGGCCAGACGGTCAACCTCACGGCCCGCATCGCCGACTACGCGCGGCCCGGCGAGGTGCTGGTCAGCGACGCGGTCGCCGACGCTTGCGCAGGAGCAGGGGATCGCGTTCGGCGAGATCGGCCAGGTGGAGCTCAAAGGCGTCACCGGAACCGTGCAGCTGCTGCGGGCCCACCTCGTCAGGGCCGGTTACCGCCGCCGGCTCAGCCGGGGTTCGACGACAGGTCGCGTTCGAGGTCGGCCGCCGAGTAGCGCTCTCTGCGGACCCGCAGGTCGAGGTAGATGAAGACGCCCACCAGGGCCATGTACGGCATCGTGATCGCGGAGGCGATCGCGGCGACGATGCTCCGGGCCGCGTAGTTGTCGGCGAACGGCGCCGTCAGCACGCCGTTCACGAGACCGTTCAGTATGGCGGCCACGATGATCGTCCCGAACACGTGCCAGCCGTGTCCGCGGACCAGGTCCCAGGAGCGACGGAGCGCCTCGCGCCCACGCTTGCCCTCGATCACGAGCGCCGGGATCGAGCAGGCGAGGAAGGTGAGCACGATGAACCCCGGGATGATCAACAGGATGAACCCGACGGCGATCGCCAGGGCGCAGAGCACGCCCACCAGCACGATCGACCAGAACCGGGCGAGCCCGTACCGGTAGCTCTCGCCGATCTCGAGATCTCGGCGCAGGAAGGTCCCGGCCGCCGCCCGCGTGATCGCGCCGGTCAGGATCGTCCACATCAGGATCGAGACGAACGCGAGCACGATGGCGGCGAGCGCGCCGCCCACCGCGGTCCCGGTCGACACCTCGACGCCGTCCCCGGAGCTCCTCCTGCGAGAAGCCCTCGCCGATCAGGAGATCGCCGATCAGCACCTGCGCGAACGAGAGCGGGATCACGATCACCGCCACGATCAGGATCAGGTTCTGCCAGTGACGGGTGTAGAGGTGGAACGCGTCGGCGAGGATCTCCCCGACCGTGCGGGGACGCAGGAGGCTCGGACTGCCTCGGCTCTTCGGGGATGCGCGGTTCCATCGTTCCTCCCTCGTCAGTGTCCGCCTCAGCCTAGCCGGGCTGGAGGCGTTCAGGTCCGGGCGGCGACGTAGCCCTCGAGGCGGTCGGCGAGCTCCTTCCGGGCGGCTGAGCGCGACGCAGTGGCTGCCGCCGATCTCGTCCGGCGTGATGCCGAGGCGCGCTCGCGCGACCCGGCGGACGAAGGCAGGTGGGAAGAGACGGTCCTCGCGACACAGGAGGATCCGCGTCGGCACGGTCCGGCCACGCCTCGAGCGGTGACGGCTCGTCCATCCGCGCCTCGGACTGCTCGCGCCCCGGGCGAGCGCCTCAGACGCCAGCTCCGGAGGCACGTCCTGATAGAACAGGGCGATCGGATCCTCTGGCTGGTCCCGGACTCTGCGCGTAACCCAGTGTTCGCCCAGTACGCGCTCGGCGACTCGCCGGGCAAAGGGATCATCGGGGCGACCAGCACTGAGCAGCTCCACGGCGACCCGCCCGCACACGAGCGGGCGGTGAAAACCACCGAAGGACTGCGCCACCACCGCCAGGTCGGCGCGTATCGCCGATCGCCGCGACCACGGTGTCCGCGTACTCGGAGAGTCCCGCCGTATCGTCGTACGCGCGGGAATCCGGAGCAGACCACGTCGTGGCCCCGGGCGAGCAGCCTCGGCCTGCACGGGTGCCAATACCAGCCGACGTCCACCGGCGCCGTGATCAGACGAACGTCGTCGTCATGAGGGAGAGTTTCCCAGGCGCTTCACCCGGGGTAACGCAGGATTGGGCAGAGCGATGCGTGCCGCGCGCATCGAAGGAGGACTCGGATGACCTCGAAGGCCGACTACGACGAAGAGGAATGGACCCGGCTGCGGCGTGCGCCGTTCGTGGCCGGGCTGGCGATCTCGATGGCCGATCCGGGCGGGCCGATCGAGATATGGCGAAGGAGACGATGGCGACCCTGCGGGCGGCGACGACGCCCCCGAGCCAGGAGGAGCTGCTCGTCGCGGTCGCCCAGGACATCGCCTCGATGATGAACCGGAAGCAGAACCCTCTGAAGGGCTTCAAGCCGGAGAGCGCCGCGCTCGCCGGCAAGATGGTCCTCGACGAGCTGAAGGCCGTGAACGAGATCGCGACGGCCAAGGCCGCGGGAGGAGGCTGAGCGCCTTCCGCCGATGGCTGCTGACGGTCGCGCAGGCCGCCGACGCGGCGAAGGAGGGCGGCTTCATGGGGTTCGGCGCCGAGCTCGTCAGTCAGGGCGAGCTGCGGATGCTCGGCGAGCTGCGCGCGACGCGCTTGGCGTCCCCGAAGCCTGATCTGCTCGTCGGAGGCCACTTCCGCCGGCCTGCCGTTACCGTGACGCTGCCGCGGCGTGGACGACGTCGTCAGGTCCCGTCGGTTCCGGACGCGCCACTGCTCGGCTCGAGACCGCGTTCGGACGGATAGCCGAGCGCGACGAGGATCGCGCACTCCCGGTCCTCGGGCACTCCGAGAGCTGCGGACCAGGTCCTGCAGTCGCCGACCGAAGGCGTGCCCGCTTCCGGATCCACCAGGTCGGCCGCCGCGAGCATGATCGACATCGTCACCTGCCCGATGTCGTACTCAGAGCGTGTCGCGTCCGTCCCGGTCTCTCGGAGGTCGGGACGACGAGCGCGATCGTCGCCGCGGAGCCGGCGACGTGGGCCGCCGTCACCGCCATGCTTCGCGAGCTCGCGCAGCCGGTCCCGCTCTGGTCACGGCGAGCGAGGTCCACGCCTGCTGGTTCATCGAGGAGGGCGTCCTTCGCGCGGCCTCGAGGATCCGTTCCAGGTCTTCATCGGGGATCGGCCGATCCTCTGGTAGGTGCGAACCGTTCCGGCGAGCTCTCGGAGGGCGTCCCAGGTCTCCATGCCGAGCACGATAAGCGCCACGAGATCGACCACGCTGCTCCGGTGGGCGGCGTAGCGTGTGCCCACCTGACCGAAGGGAGTCAACGGTGAGCAGGGTGCATCCAGCGCCGACGATCCCGCATCCCGCGCTCGTCGATCACGCGCGGCAGCGAGCCAGAGAACCTCAAGAATCGGATCGCCGATCGGATCACGCGGTACGCAGGGTCGATGCACTTCAGTCTACCTGCACATCGCACTCTTCGCGCTCTGGATGATCCTGATCGAGGAGAGTCCCTGGCCGACCCTGACCCTGGATCGTCTCGCTCGAGGCGATCTTCCTGTCCACGTTCGTGATGATCAGCCAGAACCGGGCGGACGAGAAGCGTCAGGTGATGCGCGTCGCAGGAGTGGCAATCGGTCCAGCTCGAGGAGACGCAGAACGAGCAGCTGCTCGACCTGTCGAAGCAGATCCTCGAGGCTCACGGATGCGATCCACCGCTTGACGGTCGAGCACACGCGCGAACCGGGGTAGGCGTCCATCGCAGACCCTCAGCCCGCCTGGATCGCCCGCGCCGTCGTCGTAGCGACGGCGGAACAGGAGATAGGCGACCCCACCCACGGATCGGGAGCCAGTACGAAACGAGCCGGTACAGGAGGGTCGCGGCGAGCGCCGCGTGCCCGGGGACGCCGGCGAGGGGTCAGCGTGCCGACCAATCCGGCCTCCACGAAGCCCAGCCCACCGGGTGTGAAGGGATCCTGTGCCAGCAGTTCTGCGGACGCGTAGGCGAGCACCACGAGTGATGCCGGCAAGTGTGGCACCGTGGGCGTCCGGCGATACTGGAGCGATGCAGGGCGAAGACTCGGAACCCGCGGGCCCCGGGGTCTCGGCGATCGGCGCATCGGGCGACGGGACGACTCTCGTACGGCCCGGCCCGGACCGACGGGAGGATGGTCTCGCTCCTGCGGCTCGGCGGTCGAGCTCGGCGTCACGTTCTTCGACACCGCGGAGGCCTACGGCCCGTTCGTGAACGAGAGAGCTCGTGGGCGAGGCGCTCGCTCCGTTCCGCGAGCAGGTGGTGATCGCCACGAAGTTCGGGTTCGAGCTCGACCCGAGCCGGGCGAACGCGAACTGGACGGCGTGGACAGCCGGCCGGAGCACATCAAGGAGGTCGCGGAGGGCTCGCTGAAACGGCTGGGCGTCGATGCGATCGACCTGTTCTATCAGCACCGCGTGGACCCGGACGTGCCGATCGAAGACGTCGCGGGCGCGGTCCGGGACCTGATCCAGGAGGGCAAGGTCAGGCACTTCGGCCTGTCCGAGGCGGCGGCGGGAACGATCCGCCGCGCGCATGCGGTCCAGCCCGTCGCCGCGGTGCAGAGCGAGTACTCGCTGTGGACGAGAGACCCGAAGCGGAGGTGTTGCCGACGCTCGAGGAGCTCGGGATCGGTTTCGTCCCCTTCAGCCCGCTCGGGAGGGGATTCCTCACGGGGAAGATGGACGCGCACACGACGTTCGACAGCAGCGACTTCCGGGCCGCGCTCCCACGCTTCACTCCGGAGGCGCGGGAGGCGAACCAGGCCCTGGTCGATCTGCTCCGCACGATCGGAGACCGCAAGGGTGCGACACCCGCGCAGATCGCGCTCGCCTGGTTGCTCGCCCAGCGGCCGTGGATCGTCCCGATCCCGGGGACGACCAAGCTGGAGCGCCTGCAGAGAGAACATCGGAGCGGCTGAGGTCGAACTCACGCCGAGGATCTCGGCGGAGATCGACCGCGCAGCCTCGGAGATCCGGGTGGAGGGGCTCGGTACCCGGAGCACCTCGAGCGGATGACCGGTCGCCTGAGGCGCCGGGCCGAGGACGGCGCGGGCGGTCCATCTCCCCTCGAGGATGACGACGCTCAGCTTTACCATCGACGGGTACGGTTCGCGGCGTGGATGGCGGGTGGTGCGGATCGTCTCCGGCGGGTCGACCCGCGGATCTGAGGCACGCTGCTTTGCGCTGCTCGCGCGGTCGTGCTGGGCGTGTAATGGCGTTCGCGCTCGGGAGCGCGGCCCGACGAGCCGCCGGCGGCGCTCCGGGTTCGCGCTGGTGGTCGTCGCGCGGCATCGTCGCTCGCCCGGCGCCGGCGGGCACCAGCTCACCGTCGCGACGATCGTGTCCGCACGGCGCACGGTCGCGACCGCGGCGCTGTTCGGGTACTGGCCGGAGGGTTCGTCGCCCTGCTGTGGCAGCATCGCGGTGTAGCTCGGCCGCCGCGTACCGAACGCGACCGGCTGACCGCATCCCGCTGCCGGTGGCGGTGCTCACCTCGACGTGCGATCAGCATCGGCGAGCGGTGGGACCGCGGCCTCAACTGGATCGAGATCCTGACCGACCTGATCGTGATCGTTCGGCGTCCCAGTTCCTGCCTCGGCCGCATGACGTTCAACCGCCGCCGGCCGGATCGTGCGCGAACGCGAGAGTCGCGACGCGCGAGGCCGTCGCCGCCGAGCGAGCGGCCATCGCCCGCGAGCTGCGACGTCGTCGCGCACCACATGAGCGTGATGGTCGTGCAGGCGGGTGCGGCGCGAGCCGTGCGCGCGCCAGGGACCCGGCAGCGACGGCCGAGGGCGCTCCGCCAGCATCGAGGTGTCCGGCCGCACCGGCCTGCGCCGAGATGCGCCGCCTGCTTGACGGTCCTCAAGGCCGAGGGGACGACGGCACGTGGCCGGGCGCCGCAACCGGGGCTTCGCCCGCCTCGACGCAGCTGCTCGACGCGATGCGCGCCTCGGGCCTGCCGGTCGAGGCGGTCGTCGAGGGGACGCCGCGAGCGCTGCCGCCCGGCGTCGACCTGTCCGCCTAGCCGCATCGTCAGGAGGCGCTCGACGAACTCGCTCCGGCACGCGCGGCAGGGCGAGCGCGCGCGTCGTGGTGCGCTACGAGCCGGACGCGCTCGAGCTCCGAGATCGCCGACGACGGCCCCGGACCGCCTGAGGATCCCGAGGCCTCCGGCGGGCACGGGCTGATCGGGATGCGCGAGCGCGGTCAGCTGTTCGGCGGCGAGATCGAGGCACGGGCCGCGCCCGGGCGGCGGGTTCCTCGTCGGCGCGCGCCTGCCCGTCGGAGCCGGCGTGAGCGACGCGCGCGATCCGCGTGCTGATCGCCGACGACCAGGCGCTGATGCGTGACCGGTTCCGGATGATCCTGGACGCGCAGGACGACATCGAGGTCGTGGGCGAGGCGATCGACGGCGACGACGCGATCCGGCGGTTCGCGACGGCTCTCGCCGGACGTCGTCGTGATGGACGTCCGGATGCCGACGATGGACGGGATCGAGGCGACGCGCCGGCTTACGCGCTCGAGCGAGCCGCCGCGCGCGTCCTGATCCTGACGACGTTCGACCTGGACGACTACGTGCTACGAGGCGCTCCGTGCCGGCGCGAGCGGGTTCCTGTTGAAGGACCGGCCTCCGGAGGAGCTCGTCGCCGCTGTTCGCGTCGATCGCGGCGGGCGAGGCGCTGCTCGCGCCCTCGGTCACCCGCCGCCTGATCGAGGAGTTCGCGCGGCGGGCCGCCGCCGGCGCCGCGGCCGAGCTCGACGAGCTCACCGAACGCGAGCGCGAGGTGCTCGTGCTGCATGGCGCGGGGCCTGTCGAACGCAGCGAGATCGCCGGCGCTGTTCGTCGCCGAGACCACGGTGAAGACCTACGTCGGCCGCGTGCTCCACAAGCTCGGGCTCCGCGACCGACCCAAACCGCCGGGCATCGCGTACGTTAAAGTCCGAGCCTCGTGCGGCGGGGCGACTGAGCCGTTGCGTGGGCATACTCGACGGGACGAACGATCGGCTGCGGATCCGACCGGCCGAACGGCGGGGTATGACGCGGTTCCAGGTCGCCCGCCTGTTCCTCGCCGCGGAGGCGACACGTGGGTGCACGGTCACGCCGCAGGCATCCACACCGGACGAGGAGCCGTTCTACTTCATCGCCAACATCGTCATGCGCGATCCAGGCCGTGCAGGTTGCTCGTGATGAACGGTGAGATCTGCGGGATTCCTCGCCAGCCGCGGAGACACGGTGGAGCATCTCCACGTCCGTCGGATCGCCTGCGCCGGGGGGACCGGGACTGCGCTGCTCCAGCGAGCTCAGGGGCGGTTGCGCGCACGGGGTTCCGGCTCTGTGGGTCCTCGCTGCAGCACCTGGGCCGGCGAGGCAAGGTCCTACGGGACGCGCCACGGGCCCCGGCGCATCGCTGAGACCGACTGGCGAGCCGCGATCGGGGCAACGGACGCCGGCTGCTGCGTCTACGAGTGGAGCGCTCTGCCGACGGCAGTGGTGTCTGCCGGCCGGCGGCGGTCAGCCGGGCCGGCGTGCCGCGATCGCAGGCTCAGCGGTTCCGAGACGCCCTTCAGCTCGACCGGACCGATGGCGGTGACGCCGACGCCGTCGAGGTCGGTCGCATCCACGACCTCCTGGCTCACCAGCACCTCGCCGGGTCGGGCGTACTCGGCGATCCGCGCCGCGATGTTGACGGTCCGGCCGAAGTAGTCGCCCTCCTGGAAGACGACCGGCCCGGCGTGGATCCCGACGTGGGCCGGCGGCAAGCCGTGCCGCCGGCAGCTCCTCCACCATGTCGAGCGCGGCCAACACGCCATCGCCCGGGTTCGGGAAGTAGAACATCACGCCGTCGCCGAGCCACTTCGACCGGCTGCCCGTCGTGCTCCCGCGAGGATCGCGCGGACGAGGGTCGGCCAGCCTCGCCGCCAGCTCGGCGGCGGCCTCGTCTCCTCGCTCCTCGGTCAGCCGCGTGTACCCGGTGATGTCGAGGAAGCACACGGCCGGCGGGCGGCGAACCGGACGGTACAGACCTGCCCGTTCCAGCGCGCGCTCCTACGTCCTCGACCGCGCTCGTGCTCCAGGCGTGCTCCTGCTGTCCGTGGTAGATGGACAGCAGCGCCTGCTCCATGAGTGGGGCCATCCGGGACCCGATGTCGGCCTGGGCCGCCAGCATCTCGGTCTCCGTCATCCCTCCTTCGAGGAGCGGCATCTGGACCTCGGTCCGGTACCAATCCGTTTCGATCTCGACGATCTTGCGGAGGCCGTCCCCGTACGCTCGGAGCCAATCGCTCGATCACCTCCGGCCGGATCCCGGCGGCGAGCTGGTGCTCGATGCGCCGGCACGACCGACAGCTCGTCCTCGCGGACGTGATCCTCGGGCCCTGGTTCGGCGAAGCCGTGAGCCTCTCGGATCACCAGCAGGAGGTCTAAGGGCACGCCCGTCCGGTCGCTCAGCTCGCGGAACGTCGTCGTGCTGACCCCCGCGAACCGGTCGAAGGCGGTCGCGTCCAGGTAGGAGAACGAGAGTGTTCCGTCCCGGACGGCAGCGGCGAGCCCCTCGAGTGGCACCCCGGCCTGCTCGAAGCTCTGCACCCACCGGGCCCGACGGACGTCACCGGCCGAGAACGTGTCCCCGCTGCCGGGGCTCAGGATGCCGAGCTCCACCAACCGGTCGACGTAGTCCGGGTCGACCCCGGCCCTTGCGGCCATCTCCCGGCGCGAGTGCTCACCCACGTTGAGCCGATGCTGGCCGGAGTCCGTGCCGGTCCGGGATGGTCTCAGCGCCTCAATGAGCCGTGCGCGCTCCCAGGAAGGAGCGGTCCCCGATCCACAGAGCCGGGTGGCGCGGCCAGCATCACGGCGATCGCGTCCAGTCTCGGCGCGTACTTCGCGCCGCTTCTCGGTGAAACGCGCGAACGCCTCGTCGACCGGACGAACGGAGAAGCCGTCCCCTTTCATGTCGTCGAGGACGTCCTCGAACTCGTCACGCTGGATCAGCGCCTCCCGCTCCGTGAGCCGGAAGTAATAGAAGAGGTCCTCGACCGCATGGACGCCCGTCCCGTACAGGAGCCTGGCTCGCTCGTCGGGCTCGTCGTCCACGGAGGTGATGATGAGCGTCGCCGCGTCGAGCACCGAGCCGAGCGAGGTGACCCACGAGGTGTCGTCGTGCGGCGACCGGAACAGGGCGAGCAAGGGGTAGGACATGTGGGTCTCGAGGACGTCGGCCACCCATCGCTCCCACTCCGCGAAGAGCTCCGGCAACGACGAGGCGACGCCCGCGCTCCCCATCCGGTGCAGGAGCTCCGGGCCGGAGGGTGGGGATCCCGCCCGAGCGTCGAGCAGCAGCACGCCGACCTCCCGGCGGTTGAAGGCCTGGTACAGCACCGGCAGGTACGCGATCACCACCGCGAACAGCCCGAGGCCGGTGGCACCCGCGATGACCACGACGGCTCGCGTCCATCCGGTGACGTCGCCGCCGAACCCGAGCGTGAACAGCGACGATCCCGCGACGTAGACGGCGTCTCCAGAACGTTTCGCCACCCCGCCCGAGCCCGTCCACGAACGCGGGACTCCACAGGATCAGGGCGAAGCCCAGCAAGGCGAGGGACACCCAACCGACCAGCAGCGCGGAAGAAGAAGAAGGGCGCCGCGCCGGCCAGGACCCGCTCCCGGGCTTGGGCCGTCTTCCGGCGCACGCCGACCCATCTCCACGGACGCCAGAGCGGCGCGAACAGGAGCCGACTCAGGCGGGACCGGCCGCGTGCCGCCCGCGGCATCACGAGGGTCCGGAACACGTCGAGCAGGGTCCACAGGAGGATCACGATGCCCGCCGGGAGCGCGATCCAGCGCATCGCGTCAGCCTACCCGGCCCGAATCGCTCGATCCGTCGCCGCGTTGTCCGGGCCGGAGGTTCCGCCCCAACCCGCTCGGGCTCGAGCGCTCGGGGTTCTGCCTCAGTCCGTGTCGGCCGGATGAGGGTCGTCGTGTGTCGGTGCACCCGGCACGCTGTCCCGAACGGACAGCGCCGCCTCCTCGGGGAGGCGAACTCGTCCCGCTCGATCACCGCGTCCGCGACCAGTTCTTTCTCCTCGTCCGCCAGCTCACCCTCGTCGACCACCGAGACGGTGGCGTCGGTGCCCGGTCGGTCCGGCCGCTCCTCGGCGAGACGCCGATCGAGGGACTCACCCGCCAGCTCCTCATCGACGGTCGTCCCCACCGACTCAGCTCCGAAGGCGTGATCGGCCTGCATGATGGTCGCCTCGAGCTCATCGCCCTCGTCCGCGTCCCTGGGCTCGTTGTCTTCCATCGCCCGCCTCCCTAGGTCTTCGGACCGTGCTTCTGGACGAAGGCGAGGGCGGTGTCGGCGACCTCGCGCCAGCCGCTGTCGATCGTGAGCGCGTGGCCGCGGTTCGGCATCTCGACGATCTCGGTCACGCCCTCGTTGCGTGCCTGCTGCTTGAACGACGCGTTGGCGATGGCCCACGGGACCGTGTGGTCCTTCTCGCCGTCCGATGATCAGGAGCGGGCCTCGCTTGGGGTTCTTGGTGTCGACCTTGACCTCCGTCCACGGGTTGAGGTTGGCGGCCGCGGCCTGGAAGAGCGGCTGCGCCGGGCGCTGCCACGGCGAAGGTCTCGTAGCAGCTCCTTGGCCTCCTCCTCGCTCACGGCGTTGGCGAACGCGTACCGGAACTGCTCGTACGTGAGCGGCACCGCGCGGTTGCGGTTCGCCGGGTTGCGCAGCACCGGCGAGGCCGACTCGCAGCGACGAGATCGGCAGCGGCAGCACGCCGCGGAACGGCGCCGGATCGATCGCCACCGACACCGCCGCTCGCCCGCGACCCGCGAGGATCTGGGTGAGGAGCCCGCCGAACGAGTGCCCGATGATGGCCGGCTTCTTGTCGAGCCCGCGGATGACCTCCTCGAAGTGATCCGCCACCTGGCCCGACGGACTTGTTGGCGAACACCTCGGGGTGCGCGTTGGCCTCGGCGACCGTCTCGGGGTCGTCCGGCCAGCCCGGTGTCAACGCCGTGTAGCCGTTCTCCTCGAAGACGCTCGGCCCACCGATCCCAGCTGCTCGGCAGCAGCCACAGGCCGTGGACGAACACGACCGGCACCCGCCCGGCTGCGTTCGCGCGTTTGACCTGCTCGGCCTCCGTGATCGGTGATCTTCGCCGTCGCATCCTTCTTCGATGGCATGCGGACCTCCTCGGTCGCCCTCGGTGCCCCAGGGATATCACACCCTCATGCGAACGAGCCAGGCGCAGGCTCGCCACCGGGCCCGGGGACCGACCCGAGCGCCCCACGCCCCTCCTCCTCGAGGAGGACCCGCAGGTTCACCCCACGGGCCGACGCCGCCGCGACTCCCGCTCCCTAGCGTGGCTCCCGAGGAACGCGACCGGAAGGAGCACGGAGATGGGTAGCCAGCAGCACGACGGACTGGCCGTCGGTCGAACGGGCGCCGCTCGGGTCGCCGGCGATCTCGGTCCGCGGCGTGACGAAGCGCTTCGGATCGGTTACGGCGGTCGAGCGACCTCAGCCTCGAGGTGCACCCGGGCGTGGTCACGGGGTTCCTCGGGCCGAACGGCGCCGGCAAGAGCACCACGCTCCGGATCGTCCTCGGCCTGGTCGTCGCCGACCGAGGGTTCGGCGACCGTGCTCGGGATGCCGTACGCGGAGCCTGCGCACGACCCGACGCAGGACCGTGGGCGCGGTGCTCGAGACGCAGAGCTTCAACCCGCTGCGGAGCGGCCGGAACCACCTGCGGGTCCTGGCGTCGGCGTCGGGGATCCGATCAGCGACGGGTCGACGAAGTCCTCGAGATGGTCGGCCTCGCGGCGGCGCGCTCGGCGGAACGCCGGCACGTACTCGCTCGGGCATGCGCCAGCGGCTCGGCCTGGGCGCGGCGCTGCTCGGCGATCCGCGCATCCTGATCCTCGACGAGCCGGCGAACGGCCTCGATCCCGCAGGGGATCCGGTGGCTCCGCGATCTGCCTGCGGAGCTTCGCCGCCGAGGGCAACGCCGTGCTCGTCTCGAGCCACGTGCTCGACCGGAGATGGCGCAGCTCGCGGACGAGGCGATCGTGATCAGCCGCGGCAGGCTCGTCCGGCAGGCGCCGATCGCACGAGCTCACGAGCGGCTCGCGCCGAGCTTCGTCGTGGTCACGCCGGAGGTCGGCCGGCTCGAGGCCGCCCTGCGCGAGCGCGGGCCTCGCGGTCGTGACGAACGGGGGACGGCGAGCTGCACGTGACCGGGGCGGACGCCGCCAGCGTCGGCACGATCGCGTTCGAGACCGGCGTGCCGGTGCTCGGGCTCGCGGAGCAGGAGAGCAGCCTCGAGGACGCGTTCCTCGAGCTCACCGAGGAGGACGCACGATGAGGAACCAGATCGCATCGGAGGTTCGAAAGCTGACGACCACCAGGAGCGTCTACGCCATGCTCGCCGGGCTGTGCGCGATCGTCGCTGTCTGGCGTGGTGGCGATCGTCACGGACGGCAGGTCGACGGACCTGCAAGCGCCGCTCGAGCAGCAGGCGTTCCTGCACGTGTCGCTGACGATCGCGCCGCTGTTCGGCCTCCTGCTCGGGCTCCGATCGTTCACCGACGAGTTCCGGTTCGGCTCGATCGTCCCGACGCTGCTCGCGAGCCCGGTCCGTCGCCGGGTGCTCGGCGCGAAGCTCGTCGCGACCGCCGGCGGCGGCGTCGCGCTCTCGCTCGCCGCGATGGCGATCACGATCGCGCGTCGGCGTGCCGCTCCTGGTCGCCAAGGGGGTCGAGGTCACGTGGTCGACGGGCGCGCTGGCGGTCGTCGTCGGCCGCCTCGTCGCTGCAACCGTGCTGTGGACCGCGATCGGGGTCGGGCTCGGCCTGGCGGTTCGAGCACCAGGTGGCGGCGATCGCCGGGACGCTGGTCTGGCTCCTGGCCGCCGAGGGCATCCTGTCCGGCCTGGTGCCGGACGTCGCGAAGTTCTTCCCGGGCGCGGCCGGCTTCGCGATCGTCGGCATCAACCCGGCCGACCTGCTGACGCCGGCGTCTCGGTGCGCATGCTGCTCGGCGGCTACGCGCGTCGTTGCGGTCGCGACCGGCGCGGTCCTGATGCAGCGTCGGGACATCGCGTAGGGCTCGGCGGAGGATCGGGGTCAGGCGGGCGACCACGCTACGAAGTCGCCCTCGGCGACGAGGACCGGGGCGCGGTCGGGCCGGGCGGACTGGATCCAGATCCCCTCCTGCCCGTCCTCGCTCGTCCCCGGGTACGCGAACGCGCGGAGTCCGGCGACCACAGGCGCATGCTCTGCGCGTACTGCTCGAAGAACTGCAGGTACTCGACCGAGATCAGCCGGCTCAGGGCGATGCGCGGCGTGACGAACGAGGACGTCCCGTCCCACACCCCCAACGGAACCAGAGCCCCGTGTCGTCGGGAAGCGGGTCCGGGTCCAGGTAGCAGCAGGCGCTCGCCGTCGGGGCTCCAGAAGAACGACGCGATCGGGGCGTCGACGATCTCGACGACCTCGCCGGCTGTCGACGTCGATGACCGAGAGCGGGAGTATGCGCTCGGGCTCGAGCACCTGGAACGCGACCCGCTCGCCGTCCGGGCTCACGACGAACGCGATCAGGCCTTCGTAGGGGACCAGTGGCCGTCCCCTCGTCGGCCTTCACGTTCCGCGGCGACGAGACGCTGCCCGTCCCCGTCCGCCGACGCGTACACGAGGGTCTTCCCATCGGCGGTCCACACCGGCACCGAGAAGGTCCCCGGCCGGTCGCCGACCGCGCTCGTCGAACCGTCGAGGCCGAGCCGGTCGAGCCGTTCCGCGCCGACGTGGACCAGCAGCCGATCGCCGTCCGGCCCCCAGGAGAAGAACACGGGTTGGCCGGCGTCGAGCGACGTCCCGAGCTCCGACCGGCGGCCTCCAGGACGCCGAGTTCGATGAACGTGTCGCTCGGCGCCCCGAGATACGCGATCCGGGACGACGTGGGATCCCACGAGAGGTAGAAGGGGACCACCGCGGTCCTCGACGTGGAAGGCTCGAGTTGCCATCGTCACCGGCCGTGGCGATCGACGCCGTAAGGCGCCCGCCTCGGTCACCTCGACATGCACCCACGCGACGCTGCGACCGTCGGGTGACCACGTCGGCTGCCGGACCTGGCTTCGTCCCGGGCTCGACCTCGTCGAGCACGATGCTCGTCCGAGCCGTCCGGATTCATCGTGACGAGGTGTCCGTCCGCGTCCAGGACGGCGAGCCGACCGGTCAGACCGGCGACATCCGATGCGACGCTCGGCGCAGGGCCGGCGGATGTGGCGGTCGTCGGTCCGTCGGGACCCCGACGTCGACGTCGGGGAGGTCCCGTCGCTCGGGCTCGGAGGTGCACGATGCCGCGATCGTGAGCAGCGAGCGCGGCGGCGGCGACGGTCCGACACACGCGTGCGCGAACGTCGAGGCGTGCGGACGTGGAGGACCGCATCCTCGCAGTGTCAGGCGGACGAGCGATCCGCGCAACCGGTATCGGGATCCCGCGTCGTTACTCCGCAGCGTTCGGGCGGACGGTCGTCCATCTCGATGACAGCCGTAGAGGCTGCCGTCCGGCGCCCGGACGTGGGTCCAGGCCAGACCCATCTCCTCGGCTCGAACGGGGTCCGAGCACGATCGGAACGCCGGCGCGCGCGGAGTTCCTCGGTCGCGGCCGCCACGTCCTCGACCAGGAACTCGACCACCGGTCCGGTCGTCAAGGCGTGCTCGTTCTGCGAAGGTCCGAACACCTCGGCGATGCTGCCGTCCGGCAGTCGGAACGCCCGCATGTCGTCGCCGCCGTGCATGGGCCGAAGGGCGAGCGTACGCTCGAAGAAGTCGACCATGGCCTCAGGCCGATCCGTTCGCGTTCCGACGAACCCGATCTTGAGCACCTTCATCCCCTACCTCCTTCAGCGCGTTCCACACGTCGTCGATGGACAGTCCCTCGAACGTCGGAACCACGAGGTCCGCCCCCGAGAGGTCGAGCTCGGCGGTCGCGGTCGTTCCGGGATACACAGGCACGGGATGCCGGCGGCTTCGCGGCACGGATCCCGTTCGGCGAGTCCTCGATCGCGAAGGTCTCGACCGCCGGCACGCCGAGGAGCCTCGGAGCGCCGCCTCGTACAGATGTGGGTTCGGCTTGCGCGCGCGGCGTCGCCGTCGGCGCACACCATCGCCGCCCATCCGTCCGGGCGGCCGAGCCGCTCGAGGTTCGTGACGAGCCACTCGGTTCGGTCGCTGCTCACGAGCGCCGAGGACGCCGGCGTCGTCGAGCTGACGCAGGAACGCCTCGACGCCCGGGCGCAGCGGGACCTCGCGCGCGGCCTCCGCGATCCGCTGCCTCGGTCCGGGCGCGGACGTCCTCGACGTCGAGTCCACCGCCCACGAGTTGGTTCAACGACGCGTACGGGTCGAATCCGCCCAGCGTGCCGATCGCGGCCGACCACGTACCCCAGCGCGTCAGCTCGTGCCCGTGCTCCCGGTACAGCTGGCGGAACACACCGAACACGGCCGTCTCCGAATCCCAGAGCGTCCCGTCGAAGTCGAACAGCACCGCGCGCAAGGTGGTCATGACAGGAGCTCGCGGACCGACGCGAAGAACAGCTGTGCCGAGTCGCGCCACGTCGGCAGTGTCGTCTGCGCAGTCGGCGGGCGCCGGCGGCGAGCCGGGCGCGCAGCACGTCGTCCGTGACGATCGCTCGCAGCGCCGCGGCCAGACCGGCGAGGTCGCCGGGTTCGGCCATGAGAGCCTCCCGGCCGTGCTCGGCGAGTCGCGGCAGGTTGCCGGCGCGCCATCCCACGACCGGCAGGCCCGCAGCGATCGCCTCGGCCCACGCCGTGCCGTACGCGTCGACGAACGAGCACAGCGCGAACACGTCGGCCCATCGGTAGAACCGGCCGACCTCCTCGACCGGGACGGATCCGCGCACGACGACCCGGTCGCGGAGATCCGGCGCGGCGACCCGGCGCCGGACGCGCCCGGCGTACCGAGCGTCGGCGTCGGTGGCCCCCACCAGCCACAGCGTCGCGGCCTCCTCCGGCAACGTGGCGAACGCATCCAGCAGCTCGAGGATCCCCTTGTGCGGGGTCCAGTTCGCGACGCAGAGCACCGAGACCGCGCGGCCACGACGCAGGTCGAGCGTGCGGGCCGCTCGCGACGGGGACGTCGCACCCCGGCGGCACGACGACGATCCGGTCGGCCGGCACGCCGACGCCGCGCAGGTCGTCGACGAGGCTCTCCGCCGCGACGACGATCCCGGCCGCCGAGCGGTACGCGATGCCGTCGAGCCGCCGCTGCGCGACCCGGCGCGCTCGCCCGCCGTGCAGGCCACCCGGTGGCTGATGGACCACCGCGACGACCGGGGTCCGCAGCCGGGCGATCCACGGCGCGGCGAACGCCGCCGCGATGCTGTCGAGCAGGATCGCATCGGACCCTCGGCCGCGGCGCGGAGCGCGCGCGCCCCGGCCAGCGCCGGAAGCGGCCAGGCGAGCGCCGGGAGGCGCTCGAATCGGACCGAGGCCCGATGGTCGGCGGCCGCCGCCGCCATCATGCGGTGGTAGCGGTACCCGCCCGTCCGCCGCTCCGGATCGCCGAGCGTCACCAGCGAGAGTCGCACCACATCGCGCCGCGTCCCGACGTCAGACGCGCGCACGGAGGCCTCCGAACGCGTCCTCGGACTCCCAGACGCGGACCGACACCACCTCGGCCCCGTCGCCGCGCAGGCGGATCGGCGAGGCGCTCGTGGATCCACGCCGCGAGGACCTCGACCGTGACGGCCTCGACCCCGCACGTCTCCGACAGGTCGCGATCGCGGACGCGATCCGCCACCTCGGCGAGCGCACCCGTGAGGACGTCGAGGTCGCAGACCATGCCGCGTTCGTCGAGACGCTCCCGCTCGGCCACCACCTCGACGCGGTAGTCGTGGGTGCCGCTCGTTCTCCGGCGGCGGATGGTCGGGCATCCGGTGGAACGCGCGGAACGACGTCGACGCGCCGACCTCGAACATCAGAACCTCAACGCGACGTGCATGACGCTCTCGTCGCCGCGGTCGAGCGCGGCGTACGCGTCGGCCGCCCGCTCGAACGGGCAGCTCGTGCGTGGCGAGCAGCTTCACCGGGAGCTCGGTCATCAGGCGCATCGCCGCTTGCCGCCGGCGCGCGATGTCCCATCGCCCCGCCAGCCGCGCCGGGATCGTCGAGACCTGGGTGCTCCGGATCGTGAGCCGGCGCCGGTGGAAGGCCCCGCCGAGCGGGAGCCGCACGTCCTTGGACCCGAACCAGCTGCAGACCAGCGCCTCGCCTTCGTGCGCCAGGAGCTCGAGCGCGAGCGGCAGGGCGGCGGGGCTCCCGCTCGCGTCGACGACGAGCGGCACGCCCGCGCCCGACGTGGACGCCGCCACGGCCTCGCGGATCTCGGAGGCGTCCACGACGCGGATCCCGAACCGCGCCGCCGTCTCGCGGCGGTCGCCGCGCGGATCGGCGCCGAGCACGTCCGCGCCCGATCGCTGCAGCATCGCCGCCGTCAGCACGCCGACCGGCCCGAGACCAAGGACGACGACCGGCTCCTCGACCCGCGGGCCGGCATCGAGCGAGACCTGCAGCGCGGTCTCGACCAGCGGGAACAGCGTGGCGACGCGCCCGTCCACGCCCTCGACCGCCACCACGTCGGCGGCGGGCGCCGTGAACAGGTCCTGGTGCGGGTGGAAGGCGAAGACCGTCGATCCCTCGCCGGGCTCCGTCGGAGCCCGACCGGTCGACCTCGCCGACGCAGCTGTAGCCGTAGGCGAACGGGTACCGGAACGTGCCCGTCCAACGAGGGGATGGTCTCGTCGAGCTCGAGGGTCTCGTCGAGCTCCCACGGTAGGCGAGGAGCTCGGTCCCGCCGCTGATCCCGGACCATCGCGTCCGGACCAGGACCTCGCCGGGCGCCGGCGGCCGGACCTGGACGCGTTGGATCTCGACCCGGCGGGGGCGACGAACCGCAGCACGCGTGCCTCCACGCGCTGCGTCTACCCGCAGGAGCCCCTGGTCAACCGCGGCGGCGATTGCCAGCCAGGCGAGATGGGAACAGGACTGCCGTGGCCCGCACCGTGTCCGTCCCCAGGGAGGTCGCGAGCCTCACCCTGCCCACGCCGTTCGGCGAGTGGGACGTCCGTGCGTTCGAGTGGGCCGACTCCGTCCACGTGTGCCTGTGCCGAGGCCGGATCGGCGACGGCGAGGACGTCCTGGTCCGGATGCATTCGGAGTGCCTGACGGGCGACGCGCTCGGCTCGCTGCGGTGCGACTGCGGGATCCAGCTCCGGCACGCGCTCCGCTCGATCGCCGCCGAGGGCCGCGGCGTGCTCGTCTACTCGACGGGGCACGAGGGCCGCGGGATCGGCCTGGTGAACAAGCTCCGGGCGTACATGCTGCAGGACGCGGGGTTCGACACCGCGGAGGCGAACGAGCATCTGGGCTTCCACGTCGACGAGCGGACCTTCGGCGACGTCGCGGACTGCCTGCGAGCATTGGGCGTTCGGTCGGTCCGGCTGATGTCCAACAACCGCGACAAGGCGGCCTCCCTCGAAGCCGCGGGGATCGCGGTTCGGTCCGTCGTCGGCCTGCCCGACGGCGGCGCACGCGCGCAACGTCCGGTACCTCGCGACCAAGCGGTCCGTGATGGGGCACACGCGCCCGCGGGGCGCGCCGCTGCCGGACGGGGTGGGGCCGCCACCCGACGTCGGCTCCCTCCTGGAGATGTCCGCTCCACGCCGACCCGCCCGTACGTCGTCGTGAAGTACGCCCAGACGCTCGACGGTCGGATCGCGACCTCGACCGGCGACGCCCGATGGATCAGCGGGGAGCCGGAGCGCCGGGTCTCGCACGCGCTCCGCGCCGCGTGCGACGCGGTGCTCGTCGGCGTCGGGACCGTCGTGCAGGACGATCCGCAGCTGACGGTTCGACTGGTGCCGGGGGCCTCGCCGATCCGGGTCGTCCTCGACTCGGGACTCAGGACCCCGGACGATGCCCGAGTGCTGGCCGATGACGCCTCGACCGTCATCGTCACGACGAGCGCCTCCCGCGGCGGAGCGCCGAGCCGAGCTCCGCGCGCGTGGCGTGTCGGTCCTGGTGGTGCCCGCCGGGCCCAACGGCGTCGACCTCGACGCGGCGATGAGGCGCCCTCCTCGGTGGCGGGATCCGCTCCGTACTCGTCGAAGGCGGCGCGCGCGTGATCACGTCGTTCTCTCGTCCGCGATCGCCGACCGGCTCGTGGTCGGGATCGCTCCACGGGTGCTCGGCGACGGGACGGAGGCGGTGCGGGACCTGGGGATCACGGAGGTGGCGAACTCGATCCGGATCGAACGTCGGTCGGTGCACGTCGTCGGAGACGACGTGCTCATCGCCGGAGACCTCGCTCGCTGAGCGAAGGCGAGACGACACCGACGGCCTCAGCGCCACGTGATGCGATGGGCTCAGGTTCGGGGAGGCGAGCAGCATGAGACCCGACGTCGACGGACGCGGAGCAGGCGCGCGCGTCCGGAAAGCCGAAGGTCGACAAGTCGGGCGCACCAGCGCCGGCATCCTGTTGTGGCGCGTCGGGAGGGTCGCCTGGAGGTGTTGCTCGGCCACCCCGGCGGTCCGTACCGCCGGGAAGGACGCGAGATCACTGGACGGTGCTCAGAGGGCGAGGCGGACCCTGGCGAGGACCTGCTTGCCGTCGCCCGGCGCGAGTTCGAGGAGGAGACGGGGCACCGACCGCCGAGAAGGTCCGACGATCGAGCTCGGCGAGATCCGTCAGAAGTCCGGCAAGCGTGTCCTGGCCTGGGCGGTGGAGGGTGATCTCGACACGAGACCGCCGTGAGCAACTCCGTTCGAGATGGAATGGCCTCCACGGTCCGGACGCACTCCGGGAGTTCCCGGAGATCGATCGCGTCGCCTGGTTCGGCCTGAACGAGGCCCGCGTGGAAGATCAAGGCGGCGCAGGCCCGTTCCTGGATCGACTCGAACAGGCAGCCGGGTCCGGACCGAGGTACGCAGATGAGCGCATGCAGGCTCAAAAGCCGCGTCGCCTGGGGATGTCATCGAGACCGAGGACCGCCGCAGGCTGAATCGGCCAGAGATCCTCGCGGACGATCCGACGACCACCTCGGCCGCAGGGGCGCCGGCCGACTTCTTCGACCGGAAACGCCGCAGGACGAGGAACATCAGGACCGCCGAGCCGATGAACATGCCGACCACGCTCTTCATCGACCGCAGCGGGGCGGGAGGCGCTCCTCGAGCTCCCGGAGGTCGAGCTCCAGCTGCGTGCGGGCCTCGTCGATCTCGATCACTTTGCGATCTGCTGCCTCGCCCATCGGGCGTCCTCCTTCAGGGTCTCCTGCGTCTGCTCCGGGGTCGGTCGGGGCGTTCTTGATGGCGTTGCGGCCGATCAGGGCGAGCGCGCCGGCGATGCGCGACGAACACGGCAGCCACGATCAGGGTTGGCGGCCCAGGCCGGGAGCACCAGGGCGAGCGCGACCGCTCCAGCGGCCGCCACGAAGCCGAGCGCGTACAGGGCCATCACCGCGGCCCCCGCCATCATGCCGGCCCCTCGCGCGGACCGACACGGCCTCGGTCATCTCGATCTTGACCAGCTCGACCTGCTTCTTCATCAGTGTGCGGGTGCTGTCGATGGCCGAGGTGACCACCGCACCCAGCGGCGCTGCTTCGCGTGGCGGCGGGCCCAAGACAGTTGCACCGGCTGTTCGCGTTCGAGGCGTTCTGCCCGACGCCTCCGTTCCCTCCGATCGGGTCGCTCACGGCGATCCTCCTTCGCGCTCCGCGAGTGGCGACGCTCCGGAGGCTGTCATCCGTCCTGGACGGGGGCTGGGGCCAAGCCCATCGTGAACTGCCTTCGCCCGTAAGGACCAATGCGTACTACATCTGGCCGGGGCGCGCATCGGTGAGCGGGCGCGACGGTGGCCCAGCGCCGAGGTCTGGAAGGTACGGAAGGCGCTAGCGATCGCTGGGTAACGCTGGACGGTCCAACTCAATGCGGATGTTTCTCAGCCGATCGGGCGTAGCCTGTTCATCCGGGGCCCCCGGAGGCACGGCTACCCGGAAGCGAGGGGCGCCATACTCCCGCAGCGGAGAGCTCCACGTGATCAAGGAGTGCTCGGAGTACGCGGGCCTCGCCGGTGAGTTCTCGGCACAGATCACGTCCTCGAACCTCGAAGAGATCGTCGTCGGAGAGCAAGGGTCGTCTCACGCCGAGCCCGCTGGTGAAGCCTCGCTCGACACCTGACGCGACCCCTGGATGCGGGCTCCGGGCAAACACCTGGCGGCCGGACATGTCGCGGCGCTGGATATCGCGTCCGACAAGGGCGTCGTGATCGTTCTCGGGCGGCACCGGGACGTTGGCCGGTTTGCAGGCACGCGCCGACGTCACGCCCTGGATGCGGAGGGGAAATTCGCACTGGGACGGGACGTACGGCTTCGACTAAAGGGGCGCGCAACCCTCATCGTGACGGGGGGCTGCCGGAACCAGGCTGAGGATCTCGTCGATCACAATCGTCGAGAGGCCTGTTGGCGTCGATCTCGTAGGTCGCAATCCCCGCCGCATGAACGGTTCGAACGTCTCCAGGTCGGCCAGTACCTTCGCGATGCTCCGCTGGGAACTCTTGCCGAACGCGTTGTTGGTCCGGGAGGTGAGACGCTCGACCATGACTTCACGAGGTGCACTCAACAAACACGATGTGGTCGAAGTCCGGGCAGGCCCAGGACCTGAGCATCGCTGTCCGAACCGATCGACGAACAGCACGTCGGCGGCTCCGGTGGCGAGGAGCTCACAGCGGAGGCGATCGACATCCCAATGCTGATCGCCCTGCTCGTCGACCACGGAGAAGCCACCGTCGTCGGTGTCGACCGCCTTGAACCCTCAGGCTTGATGAGCCGTTCAGCCACCGTAGACTTCCCAACCCCCGACATGCCGGTGAGCAGGATCGCGTTGCGATCCCGTGATTATCGACATCAGGCGGAGGAGACTCGCCCCGCTGGCTGCGCCGGAGCCCGGGCCAGTGAGGTAGAGCACCTCGAGGTACAGCCAGACGACCGTGGCGAGCAGGCCCCAGGCGGAATACCACTCCATGAACGCGGGCGCGCCGCCCGCTGACGCCACGGTCGACGACGGCGAAGTCGATGAATCGGGTTGAGGCCGCCACGATGCAGATCACGACGCTGATGGCGATCCCGGCGGGGAGGGGTCGGTCCAGAACCGGAGATCGACGCCGAAGATGCTGAGGATCCAGGCACTCAGGTAGAGCAGTCCGATCCCCAGCGCGCGCCGCCACCACGCGACGAGCACGAATCGCCGAGAGACCTTCACCAGCCCGAAGGCGTACAGGACGAGGCACACGAGCACGATCGCCATCGTCGCCATCAGCGCCTGCGCGGACGATGCCGTCGTAGGCGACCTCGTAGACCTGCGATATACCCCCGACCCACAGGTCCCATCAGGACCGCGTGACACGAACCCGCCCAGAGGCGCGAGCCGCGGGTTGGCGATGGCAAGGAACGACAGGGCGATCAACAGGAAGTAGCCGAGGAGCCACGACGGTCCGGAGGTGGCGTCGATGACGCGGGCGGCGTGGTCCCAGCCGACGACCGCGGATGCGCAGGTGAGGATCGAACAGCACGAGCGACTTGAGCACCGTGCCGGCGACGGTCATGCTGCGCGCCGATCCGGCGCCCGTCTTCAACCTGTTTCGATCGAGTCGGGTGAGAACGTTTGTCTCGTTGATCATCTGCTGCGCCAATGACCTCTCCGTTCTCAGTCAGATGCGTCGGACTCTAGTCGGTGCGGAGCCGAGGACGACCTGCCCGCAGTCGGCTCAGAGCTTCCGTACGACGCGGCAGGGCGCGCCCATCGCCACCACGCTGCGGCGGGGATGTCGCGCGTGACCACGCTGCCGGCGCCGATGATGGCGTCATCGCCCACGGAGACCCCCGGCAGCCACGATCGCCGCTGCGCCGATCCAGACGTTCGAATCCGATCGAAACGGACGGGCGAGCTCCAGGAGATCGCGCCGAACTGGTCGGGATCTCGCGGGTGGTCGGCCGCGAGCGAGCTGCACGCCGGACGCGATCTGCGTACCGTCTCCGATCGTCACCGGGGCGCAATCCAGAGATCACCGCGTTGAAGTTGATGAACACGTGGTCGCCGACCTGCACGTTGTGCGCCGTAGTCGCAGGCGAACGGGGGCTGCAACCGACGTCCCCTCGCCGATCCCAGCCGAGGATCCCGCGAGGACGCGCCAGGCGCTGCTCCTCCTCGGGCTGCGGTATTGAACGATCGCAGCAGCGACCGGCACCGCGCAGACGGTCGCGGACGAGCTCGGGGTCGGAGGCTCGATAGAGCTCGCCCGAGAGCGATCTTCTCCTTCTCGGAGCCCTCCAACGACCTCTCCTCGTGCTCGTGGGGTCCGCCGAGAGCACCATAGTCCGCGATTGGCTGGCGATGGGGCGTCGGGGCCGAGTGGGTGCCAGAGTTCCGATGACGTTAGGCTGAGGGGTCTGCAGGCCGGGAGGTGACGATGAGGAAGCTCCTGATCGGGCTGCTGATCCTCGGTGGTGTGATCGCCGCCATCGCCGTCATGAGGAGGCGCTCGAGTTCGGGCGTCGACGAATGGGATTCGTTCGCCCCGGTGACCCGTACGCGCCGGCGCCGAGCGCCGGTCGCGAAGACCACACCGAGTCACCGTGCAGGATGGACGCCACCGCGAAGGCCACCGATACCGTGAAGGACGCCACCGCGACGGCCACCGATAGGCTGCGAAGGACGCCGCCACGCAACAGCCACCGAAGCGCCTGCGAAGGACGCCGCCACGACGGCCACGAAGGCCGCGAAGGACGCCGCGTGAAGGCCACCGACGCTGCGAAGGACGCCGCCACGAAGCGCCAACGAGGCTGCCAAGGACGCCTGAGGCACGTCGACCAGAAGGAGGCCCGCATGTCGCATCAAGCCGCTCCCGGCCGGGTGGGTCCGGTCTACCGGATCAGCCGCGCGCTCATCTTGTTCGTCTACGGCTTCGCGATCGCGTGCATCGTCATCCTCGCGACCGCGTTCTTCCTCCAGCTCTTCAACGCGAACACGACGGCCCCGTTCGTCGATTGGGTCTACCGTGCGGCCAGAGAGGATCATGCAGCCGTTCCGCGGGATCTTCCCGTCCGTCGAGGGCGAACAGGGCTCGGTCTTCGACGTGTCCATGCTGTTCGCGATGTTCATGTACGGGCTCCTCGCGCTGGGCGCGAATGGCCTGATCGCCTGGATCGACCGGAAGATCGCAGCCATCCGGTACGAGGCGATGTTCCAACCGGCCGCCACACCGGCGGCGAGCTCGCAGGTCGTGACGGTCCCGACCGCGGCTCCGGCCGCGGTTCCGGCCGCATCCTCGACCGTTCCGGCCGCCACGGCGCCGCCGCCGGGCCCGCCGGCGTAGGGGTAGGGACGCGACGCCTCCCGCGATCGCTCGGGCGCGTCGCTGACGAACGGCGATCTGCGGCGGAGCTGCTGCACGCCGTTGCTCGACTCGCGGGCGAGGCGAGCTCGACCACCGCCGCAGGAGCGCTGAGCGCGAGCATCGAGGGCGGCGCGGTTCTGGCCGGAGAGGCGCGCGAGCTCGTCGGTTCCGGCCGTCCGCTCACGGAGCTGCGCGCCGTCGGGCCGTGGGTCGCCGAACGGATCGAGGCGTGGCTCGAGGCTCCTCCGCGATCCCCAGAGCCCGACGAGACGCGGCGCGGGTTCCTCACCTACGCGGAGGTCCGCCGAACGCTCGACGCCGACCCCGCGTGGGAAGTGCGACCCCGCACGCCGACCTCCAGATGCACACGACGTGAGCGACGGCGGCCTGCCGCTCGAGGAGATGGTCGAGGCCGCGAGGTCCCTGGGGACGGACGTTCGTGGCGGTCACCGACCACTCAGGAGGCGCTCGCGATCGCGAACGGCATGACGGCGGCCGAGCTCGCCGGAGCAGGGCGCGTGATCGACGCGATGAACCGCGGGTTCGAGGAGGAGGGCGACGCGTTCCGCGTGCTCCGCCTCGATGGAGGTCGATCTGTTCCCCGACGGCACGATCGACATGGACGACGACTCCGCTCGCGAGCCTCGACCTGGTGCTCGGCGCGTTCCACTCCGAGCTGCGGTCGAAGGACGACCAGACCGAGCGCTACCTCGCCGCCCTCCGGCAGCCGCGCCTGCACGTGCTCGCGCACCCGAAGGCCCGGATGTACGGCCGGCGGGTCGGCCTCGGTCGCCGACTGGCGCCGCGTGTTCGCCGAGGCGGCCATCCAGGGCAAGGCGCTGGAGCTCGACGCGACGGTGCCGCGGCAGGACCTGAACGTCGAGCTCGCGACCCTCGCGCGCGAGGAGGGCGTCGAGTGGTTCACGATCGGGAGCGACGCCCACTCGGCGCCGGAGCTCGAGTTCCTCCCGTTCGGGATGGCGATCGCCGCGCTCGCCGGGATCCCGCGCGAGCGCATCCTGAACTACCAGCCGCTCGAGTTCGTCCGTCGGTGGGCGCAGGGCGAGCGAGCCTGATCCACGAGCGCGGGGCCAATCAACCACGCTCCAGAGCACGAGCTCGAGCCATGCTTCGGCTTCTCGGTACAGCGTCGGCTCCTTCTCCGGCGTAGCAAGAGCCGCGACGGGCTCGCGAGGCCCAAGCAGCAGCCGTCACGTAACTGAACGAAGTAA
>ERZ1370068.7687-contig-6590_pt1 | contig 34914 bp, 55 predicted proteins | sample MGYA00561227_ERZ1370068 | MGnify/ENA primary metagenome ERZ1370068 (study PRJEB38410, sample SAMEA6850437) | metagenome | study: Metagenomic assessment of the ecological functions of the soil: analysis of the soil microbiota associated with the...
CTTACGTATTGCTAGATTGAAGACCGCGACATGTTTTACATTCCCTCGCTTTCGTCCCGGACAATCGTCTACAAAGGGCTCCTGCAGGCGCCGCAGATTGCGAAGTTTTATATCGAGCTCAATGATCCCGATGTGGAAACGGCCGCTGTGTCCTGGTCCATCAGCGCTTCTCGACGAACACATATTCCCCGGGTTGGCCGCTGGCGCATCCTTATCGCTACATGCGCCCACAACGAGTGAGATCGCCACAGCTGCGCGGCAATGTGAATTGGATGCACGCACGGCAAGCGGTTTCTCTCGTCTCCATTGTTTGGTGACGACCTAAAAAAGTTTTCCCGGTCATTGCACCTGGGGAAGCGACTCAGCGAGCTTCGACAACGCACTCGAACTTCTTTCCACGCGGGACGACTTCGCACCTCACGTCATGGCCATGCTCATCCCGGAAGCATGGGCTGGCCACCCTGCACATGAAAGGCGACAAGCGCGCGTTTTACGAATATCACGCATCGTTGATGGAACCGTGGGACGGTCCGGCTGCGATCGCATTTACCGACGGTCGGGTGATTGAGCGGACGCTCGATCGCAACGGTTTGCGTCCAGGGCGTTATGTCGTCACTCGCGATGGATTGGTTGTGCTTGCGTCGGAAGCGGGTGTTCTCGATATCCCGCCGCAGCAGATAAAGACGAAAGGTCGGCTACAGCCCGGCAAGATGTTTCTGGTCGACACGGTGGAAGGCCGCATCGTGTCGGACAAAAGAAATCGAAACGTCTCGTCTCGCGGCAACCTTACTTCAGTGGCTCAGGCAAAACCAGATAATGCTCGAGAAGTTACCCGAGCCCATCCGCGTCCACGAATCGGATCACGAGACTATCTTTGTGTCGACAGCGTGCCTTCTGGGTACAGCGCGGAAGACCTGTCGATGATTCTCGAGCCGATGGCCCGCACGGGCGAGGAACCTGTTGGCAGCATGGGCAACGACACCCCGCTCGCTTGTCTATCAGACCAGCCTCAGAGCCTATTCAACTATTTCAAGCAACTCTTCGCGCAGGTCACGAACCCACCCATCGATCCCATTCGTGAAGAAATGGTGATGTCGCTGACCAGTTACATCGGCGCCGAGGGCAACATCCTCGACGAGACGCCTGCCAATTGCAGCACCCTGAAACTGGCGCACCCAATTTTGACGAATCGTGATCTTGAGAAACTACGCCGCGTGTCGCGCGTGCTGATTTGCTCGCAAGCACATTGCCGGCATTGTTTCGGGGTGAACGACGGTGCATCAGGATTGAAGTGGGCCGTAGATGAGCTTTGTCGGCGCGCGTCGCTGGCGGTAAGGTCGGGCTACACGCTTCTGATTCTCTCCGACCGGCGGCGTCGATGACGACTATGCACCGATTCCATCACTGCTCGCCCTCGCAGCGGTTCACAATCTGTTGATTCGGGAAAAAACACGCACTCGGGTAGCGCTGATCAGCGAATCAGGCGAGCCTCGCGAGGTCATGCATTTCGCGCTTTTGACCGGCTATGGCGCAAGTGCCGTGAATCCGTACCTCGCCATTGAGATACCGGAAGATCTCGCCAAACGCGAAACATTCGCCGGCACCGTCACTTCAGACCGAGCCGTACATAACTTCATCAAGGCCGTGAACAAGGGACTGCTAAAGACATTCTCGAAGATGGGGATCTCCACCTTGCAAAGCTATCAGGGCGCGCAGGTGTTCGAGGCAATCGGCTCGACAAAGAATTGATCGAGTCATACTTCGTCGGAACAACATCGCGGCTGGGCGGAATGAGGCATCGAAGTTCTCGCTAGGGAAGCGCTGATGAAGCACGCTTATGCCTTTCGTTCGCGAACTCAATCGGAAACTGAACTCAACGCCGGCGGAGCGTATCACTTTCGAGTTAAGGGCGAGCATCATCTTCTGAATCCACAAACGATCAGCAAACTTCAGCATGCGGTGCGAGACTCAACCCTCAAACGTTTAAGGATTACACCGATCTTATCGATGACCAGAACCGAGCGCTCGGCACTGCGCGGCCTAATGCGGATACGCAAATCACCTCGGCCGGTTGTGATCACCGAGGTCGAGCCCGCGAAAGAAATCGTCAAGCGGTTTACGACCGGGGCGATGTCATTTGGTTCAATCAGCAAGGAGGCCCACGAGACGCTGGCCATTGCCATGAATCGCATTGGCGGCAAATCGAACACGGGCGAAGGCGGAGAAGACTCCGACCGCTTTACAAATGAGCCGAATGGCGATTCCCGGCGCAGTGCAGTGAAGCAAGTTGCGTCTGCTCGATTCGGTGTTACCGCGCACCATCTTGTAAACGCAGATGAGCTTCAGATCAAAATGGCCCAGGGCGCGAAACCGGGCGAGGGCGGGCAACTACCCGGTCACAAGGTCGACAACATCATCGCGCGGCTACGTCACCCACGCCGGGCGTGGCCTGATCTCGCCACCCCGCACCACGATATCTATTCAATCGAGGATCTCCGCGCAGCTAATTTACGACCTGAAAAATGTTAATCCCAAGGCGCGTATCGCGGTGAAACTGGTTGCTGAAGTTGGAGTAGGCACAGTTGCCGCAGGCGTGGCCAAAAGCTCACGCTGACGTCGTTCTGATCAGCGGCGATAGTGGTGGAACTGGCGCGGCTCCTCTTAGTTCTATCAAGCACGCAGGAATACCCTGGGAGTTAGGCCTCGCCGAAACACAACAGACTCTATTGCTCAACAATCTACGCAGCCGTATCCGCGTTCAGACTGACGGCAAACTGCAAACCGGGCGCGATGTCGTCATCGCCGCACTCCTCGGCGCAGAGGAGTTCGGATTCGCGACCACACCACTGATCGCGATGGGCTGCGTCATGATGCGCAAATGCCACCTCAACACCTGCTCGGTCGGCATTGCTACGCAGGATCCCGTTTTGCGCCAACAATTTCGCGGCGCAGCCGGAACATGTCATCAACTTCTTTTTTCCTGGCTGAACAGGTTCGCGAATCCATGGTCGAGCTTAGGGATTTCTGAACATTCGATGAAATGGTTGGCCGCGTGGACATGTTGGACGCGCATCCCGCGGTCGACCACTGGAAAGCCAGAGGAATTGATCTCTCCGCCATTCTGTATGACCTGCCAGTGCCAGGACGCGTCGCGCGACGTCAGATCCACACCCAGGAACACGGGTTGATCAGGCACTGGATCACTCGCTACTCGCCCAAGCCGAGCGCCGCCCTGACAAATCTGCAGCCCCGTTGAAATACAGATGCCGATCCGCAACATACATCGTTCGGTCGGAACCATGCTCAGCGGAGCGATCGCGCGCTGTGCATGGCGCTGCCGGTTTACCCGACAACACGATTCAAATGCGCTTTACTGGCTCTGCAGGTCAAAGTTTCGGCGCGTTCCTCGCCAAAGGCATCACGCTCACGCTGGAAGGTGATGCCAACGATTACGTTGGCAAAGGCCTCTCGGGCGGAAAAATCATTGTCTTCCCGTCACGGCTGTCTCATTTCCTCGCTGAAGAGAACATTCTTATCGGCAACGTAGCCCTCTATGGCGCAAACAAGCGGAGAAGCGATTTTTCAACGGCGTCGCGGGAGAACGCTTTGCGGTTCGCAACTCAGGCGCGACGGCTGTCGTTGAAGGCGTTGGAGATCACGGCTGTGAATACATGACGCGTGGCACCGTGGTCGTTCTCGGCGCTTGCGGCAGGAATTTTGCTGCAGGTATGAGCGGCGGCTTCGCCTATGTTTTTGACGAGCGAAGCAACTTTGCCGCTACTGGTGCAATCACGGGTCCGTAGACCTCGAACTTGTGCTGGAAGACGCAGACGCCAGGTTACTTCACGCCCTGATTCTGCGACATGCCGAACTCACAGGAAGCGAGCGTGCCCAGTCGATACTTCAAACTTGGCCAGACTCCGTCGCACGGTTTGTAAAGGTATTCCCACGAGACCTGAAACAAGCGCTCAATCTCAACCCATCACACCCCGGCTGTGTTCCACCGCCAGTCAGAAGCAATCGCCGAGGTGCAACATGGGTAAGATCACCGGCTTCCTCGACTATTCTCGCGAACTTCCTTCACGGCGGCCAGTGACGCAGCGCGTGAATGACTGGTTCGAGATCTACGCCGATTTTCATGAACCGAAATTGCGTGACCGCTCCTCACGCTGACATGGATTGTGGTGTTCCCTTCTGTCACACCGGTTGTCCTGTCAACAATCTCATCCCCGACTGGAACGACCTTTGTATACAAGGGACGCTGGCAAGAAGCCGTCCGTCAGCTTCTACTCCACCAATAATTTTCCAGAGTTCACCGGACGTAGTTCGCCTGCCCCTTGCGAAGCATCTTGCGTGCTCAGGTATCAACCAGCCTGCGGTAACCATTAAGCAGATCGAGAAGAATATTGTCGAGCGCGGATTTGCGGAAGGGTGGATTCGCCCCGAACCTCCAATCCATTCTTCCGGAAAGCGAGTAGCTGTAGTTGGATCTGGGCCGTCTGGAATGGCAGCAGCACAGCAATTGCGCCGATCAGGCCACGACGTTTTTCTGTATGAAAAGGCCGACCGTTTCGGCGGGCTCCTCCGCTACGGCATTCCTCACTTCAAACTCGAGAGTCACATCCCTGATCGCCGCCTCACTCAAATGCTCGAGGAAGGTGTACGTCTCGAGCCCAACGTGCACGTTGGCAACGACGTCACCCTCAGAAGCCTGCGCAAGGAGTTCGACGCCGTCGTTCTCGCAGGCGGAAGCGAGCAGCCGCGCGACTTGCGCGTTCCAGGACGCGAGCTCAAGGGGCATTCATTTCGCAATGGAGTTTCTCCCGCAGCAGAAACCGCCGTTGCCTGGGGGATGAGTTGGACCCGGAGACCGAGATACTCGCGACTGGCAAAAACGTTGTGATCATCGGCGGAGGCGACACCGGCGCGGATTGTCTCCGGCACTTGCCATCGTCAGAAGGCGCTTTCAGTGAAGCAATTCGAAATCATGCCAATGCCTCCTGAAATGCGTCTCACAAGACGCCGTGGCCGCTATGGCCGATGCAACTCGCACCGAGGCCGCACACGAAGAGGGCGGAACACGCGAGTGGAGTGTGGCGACCACATCATTTGTTGGCGATTCCAACGGACGCGTGCGGCAATTGCGGGCAACGCAGGTCGGCTCTCCTCCCAAGTTCGAACCGATTCCCGCCACCCACTTCACAATCCGATGCAGACCTCGTCTTGATTGCCATGGGCTTCAGCGGCCCAGTTCGCAACGGAATGATCGAGGATACCTGGCATCGGACTTGATGCTCGCGGGAACATCTTCACCGACAGCAATCACATGACTTCAATTCCGGGCATCTTTGCTGCGGGCGACATGCGCCGCGGACAATCTCTCGTGGTGTGGGCGATTGCCGAGGGAAGGCAAGCAGCCGCCGGAGTCAATCGCTATCTCGCCTAACTTCCGCATGCATGTCATCGGCCCGCGCTTACATAGAACGCATTGTTACCTGACCGCAGATCCTTCCTGTAGGTGAACGTGAAGCCAACACCAATAATTCGCAATTTCACTTCTGCCCCCCGTATCCCACAACCACTTCTGTTCGCCTAAACCGCCTGAAGGGTCGGTAATTTTTCCGGTATCAAGAAACGGCGCCAGCCGCACTGAAAACAATCCGTTGTTGTACAGATTTTTGTTGATCTCCGCGTTGGACAGGACGTAGCGTCGACCCAGGGGGCGCTCCCTTTCGGCCATCGCGCGTTCCGATGTGCGCGCGCAACAAAAGGTCGTTATCGCGCTCCAGTCCTAGCATGTATAGTTCGTCAAAAGGCACATCGCCGGCAATTCCACCTCCCGAAATTCGCTCGGATATTTCGTAGTCTTCACCCTCAGCCCGTGGGTACCATCTTGCCGCCATGAAGCCCTGAAGTTTGCCGAAGGCGGCGCTTGGCTCAGCCCAGATGCGACCTACTTGTGTTGAACCTGCCGCGATCGTGTTGAATCTCCGCTCAGGAACGCGCCAAAGTTCGTATCGCGTGTGCGCTAGCGCTTTCAACTGAAAGCCCTGCAACAGCACATCCGGCGTCAGCGCCGTCCCCGCGAACACGTTTCGATAATCGCGATGCGAAAGTTCTATGCCGGTAGACCAGATCCACTTCCCGCTCGTAAACGATGTGAGTTCTGCGCCAGCGCTCTCGCGCCGAAGATTCAATGCGCCTAGTAATGGCGAAGCTCCTTGGAACGAATCTCGGATATTCCAGTTCTCGTTTCTCAGGTCCACATTGAACGAATAGCGATGCTTCGGATTTCCTCGCAACGGCCCCGACACGGCCGCGGTCGCTCGTCGCTTTTCGAGTGTCCCAGCGCAACATCGACGTAAAGTTGATCGCTGCTCCATGAAAATTGAAATACTCGGATAGACGGTTTCATAAAACACGCCCCGAAATGTAGAGAGCAACGCTTGCCACGTGTTCGCTCCCAGCCGTCTCTGCTCCTGCGCAATTAGAGCCAGTGTCGAATTTTCCATCGTCACCGGCGGACAACTGGAAACGATGTGTCTGGAAAATTCCCAAGCCTTCGAGGCGTACCTTGCTGGTCCTAAGATCCCCCAACTGCAGCTCGCTGGCAGGCGAAAACGTCATCGCTCGATCCAACAGAGCAGGCTTGACGCGCATTTTCTGGTCGACCGTCAGATCTACGATTTGCGGTTTATCGACGCGATTCCAATATTTCAGTGCTGCGTCGGTATTTCCTTCGAGGAAGTACACGGTGCCCAGAAAGTCGTTGAGGTACGTATCTTTGGATCAACTCGCAGGGCTCGCCTGGCATATTCCGCCGACTCCGAGTAGTTCTTCTCTTTGAATGCGAGCCCGGCGAGTTCGGCTGGGAATCGAATATCGCCCGGCCGCGCCTTTATATCCTTCTCGCAGTCTCGCCCGCGCTTCGTCGAGACGACCCATCTGGGCGAGCGCCACCCCAAAGCAGTAATTCAGCTCCGCGTCACGCGAGGAATTGCTTCAGCCGTGGCGATCACTTCCCGCCACTTTTCCTCGGAGAAAAGCCGCTTGATATGCCCGGAGTTCGCTACCGCGGGCCGGCGATGTTCGTCCGAAACATGCGAGGGAAATAACAAGAGTTACTGCGAGGACGACGGACGAGATGAAGCCGGACCGTTTTCGAGCGGCACCGCCAGCAGTGTCCAATTGCCCGCGCCCTTCCATTCTCTTTCGAAATCGGATTGCGTTTGTTTCAGTAACTCGGCGCTCTGCGGGATCGTTCTTCAACACCGCCAGCCCTGCATCCGGGTCCAATCCCACCACTACTACATAGTGCAGCATTGCGCCGCCCGCCGAAGGCTTCCAGGGCAACGATCAGTGGCCGACCCTTTCCAAATGATCTTTGATGTCGTCCATCCGTCCGCGGAATGCAAACGTGCGATATCCATGCTGCTTCAGGTAGTGCTCCATCTCGGACGCAAAAATGCCATGAGCCTGGTCGGAGTAGATGGATCGTTGAATCTCGTTTGAGTCCGGTACATCTGCTGGCTCTCGCTGCTGATGCTTCCAGTACTGCATCACCATCGCAATACTGGCAGCACCACAGGCGTTTTTGTCCTGCTTCACAAACGGAACGTCGAGCCATACTCCCGCCGCTCCTGAGGCAAACAGCATCAGGTTCAGAGGAAACCATGGCCAACGAAGTTCTTGGACTGTGAAGGAATACAAGCAAGCGACCTAGCGGACCGCCACGATAATCAGAACGAGCGCCGCAATGGCCAGCAGGATGATCAGCAGATCGCGATCGCTCAGCGAACCAGCGGCAAAATCAGCCTGTGCTTTTTGTGCGCGCGAGGCGAGTTGCGCAAGCTCTGATCGCTCAGATTCGAAACGCCTTGCTGCACTTGTTCGGGTTGCATGTGCGCAGAGCGCATGGCCTTTTTCTGCCGCAGCCGAAGAAAGAAAGTTTCTGACAGTTTCTCAATGTTGCGTTGTCGCGCCTGGGTTGCGGCAACGGTTGCTTTTGAAGTTCGCCAGGGCTAACCAGATGATGCTTGAGCCATTAAACTCTGTGGAACACCGAAGACAGTAATCAGAACGCAGGCGGTCGATACACGAATGCAATGCCGCAACAAAGAAACCATCTCTTCTTCTCTCCTCGAACACAAGTTGGCCAGAGTTGAACCGAGTATACAATCCGAAGATTGCAGCGCTCTCACGCAAACATCAGAGGTTATTTCAGAATTGGGTACGTTGGTAACCCCTCGATTCGGCACAGAACCCGACACCCAAAGTGAGCAATCCGACTCAGAATCTCCTATCGCACTCAGTCAAAATTAATGGGTCGTCTTCTCCTCTGAGGTCGACAAGGTGCATAGATGGAGTCCGGACTTCAACCGATTCACCGATCGCTTCCGCAGGCAACTCATAGCCGTTCGCCGCAAACTCAACGGCCTTCGAACCTATCTCAAGCCACAAAGTCGCGGTTTTGCGTCACAAAGAATGTGCCCGTTTTGCGGTCTGGATCACGCCCCGTTCGAAACATTTGTGTTTGGAATGCGGTCGGTCGCTCAAAGATCTTCGGCAGCCGAGGAGCGTTACACAAGAATGATAGCCACGATTATTTTTGAGGAGCATGAAGGAGCGGAATCGGGCGACGCTCTCGGCCTAGACAGGAACTTGCTTATCGGGACCCGCACGAGGTGCCTCGAGACCGAGGTCTTCTAATCCCATCCTTTGTATACGCTGGAGAGCTACGCCTGTGCGGCAACCTTCGCGGCACCGCGTCTATCGGCGCGCAGTTCCTCAGCACTGAAAGCCTGGCCGCAAGTGCTACACCTCCACTCTCGCGTTTGGCTTCATCGTGGAACCATCGCCGGTAGTTCGAACGGCTATTCTCGCTGGGGCGGAACGCCATCACCAATTCACCGCCACATCCTAAGCATCGTCGCTTTTCCATAGTTCCTTGATACTACAAGGACTTGTACCGGTCTGTTCACAAAAGGACACTCTGGCGAAGCAACATTCGGCCGGAGCGCAGATCAAGAACCGCCGGATAAAACAAAAATCTGTTCAAAACCGCACACTTTCTCAGAAAGATGACCGGGTTATCTTCAATTAAGCTGAGTTCAAACCCAAGCAACTCCAACCAGCCGAGAACCTATGCGTGACTGTTATCCTGACTCCACTCCGCGTACTCCTTCATTATTTACGGTTTCTCACTGGGCGCGACCGCCCAGCCGTTGAATGTGTCAGCGACTCCGTCGTTGACTACTGACGAAATCGTCTCTCGTCTGATCCAGAGAAACCTGGAACGGGCCAAGGCTTTGGCCGCATACCAAGGGCTGCGCACCTACCGCCTTGAGTACCGTGGCTTTCCAGGCTCCAGAAGCGCAGAAATGGCTGTGGATGTTAAGTTCCGCCTCCGGGAACCAAGGAATTCCGCGTCCGTTCGGAGTCGGGCTCCCGCTTAGTGATTGATCGTGGTGTTTCAACGGTTGCTGCAGAGCGAGCAGGAGGCGCTGACGGAGGAAAACCAAGCGCGCGTGGCTCTGAACAGAGACAACTATGTGTTTACGCTCGCTGGGAGTGAACGCCTGCCGACGGGATCCTCCTACATCCTTTCTGTAGAGCCCCGCACCAACAACAAACTCCTTTACCGTGGGCGAATCTGGGTGGATGCGCAGGATTTTGCCGTTGTGCGCATTGACGCTGCCCCTGCGAAGAATCCTCTCTTCTGGACGAAGGAAACAAAGATCGAACAGGTTTACGGCAAAGTCGGTGAATTCTGGCTTCCGCACTCAAATAAGAGTAACGAGCGCATCGGCTCGGTGGCCATGCCGTCATTCTAACCATTGAATATCAGGACTATCATCAGGTAACGGCCTCGCCGGGCGCAGGTGGCATCGATGAAACCATCGCCGGGCCGCGTTAGGACTCTTCTGAGGCGCGAAGGAAAGATTCTTCGATGGTTAGTCGTGAAGTGCTAACGATATTCAGCATGAACTATGGACTTGCAGCCCGCCACATCGTCGCCGCCTGAGTACTCTGATAAATCCCAGCTTCCGGAACCGGTTCATAAAAACTTACCCGCGAGCGCGTCGTACCCACCATTTCCGCTAAGGTCTCCTGGCTGATTTTCGAACAACGGTCTCGGGCACAACCTTCTTTTCCGAAGTGAGCAAGCATCAGCAGAACTCCGCGCCAGCCTCTTTCACTAGAATTGAACAAGTGATCGACCAGGTCTTCCTCGTACCGGATATTGCGCGCCAGCAGATACGCGACGAACACGATGTCTGAAAACGCGCGCTCCCGATGGACGCGCATCCATCATTGCCGCCTTTTCAATACGTAAGAGCTGGCAGTCTGTCATGGCCACCGCGACCCCATCCGGGCATGATTGTCCCGCCAGAGAACCCTCTCCGAAAACCTTCTCTGCCAGGATCCCAACCGTGGCTTCCTTTGCCGATTCAGCGATACCACGCTCTCAGGCGAACTTTTGCCTCTTTTGAATGTAGAAGCCACAGCGTCCGCCGGACTTCCTCTTGGCTGGCAGATGACGCGCTTTTTGCTCACTGCCAGGGCGTTTCTTCCTCGCCGATCGTGGCAAGAAAGTTGGCGGGTTGAATCCTCGTGTTTTGCTGGTAGCGTTCACCAAACCCATAAATCAGAATTGTAGTCCGAAAGTTCAAATTCGCAGAAGATAGCGTCAGAACACATTGTCACTGTGGTCAGCCGAAGAAACCTGACTTTTCCCACGAACGCTTCCAATGGGCCAATCCTCCCCAACCAATAGCAGCGCCCCTCGCCCGCAGCGAACTGACAAGCCGCTCTGAGCGGGTTTGAAGCTGCACTCGACGTGAGGGACTTTCAATCATCGTTTTACGATACGCGGGGTTAACCTCGGGGTTTGTGATTGACTTTTTCCTCCAGAGCAAGTTATTGTCGGCTCCCTTCTGGGGCCCGTTGTTAGGTCTCGTCGCCAGAGGCTCAGCATCACCCGCAGAGCCGATCGAGGACAGTCGTGGCGCGTAGATTACCGTGACGTTGCTTCTCCAATCGCTAATCCCGGACATAAGTTGCACCTTCTGTCGGATTTCCACGCAGATGTTCGCCGTGTCTCGGACGTGGTTGTTACGCTCCCATCTTGAGTGACCGCACTCAATACAAACGCATGAAGTTCGCGACAAAGGGACGCTTTAGCTATCCCCATGAGACACGACTTACGAGCACAAAACGAAGGACACGCCGCGGCGACTATCCCTGACGAAATTGCAGCGATTCTGCCGCTGCCCCGCGTGCAAAGAGGGAAACCCGGCAGGGCAGCCAGCAGGAATATCGCTGCTGCCATTGTTCGGGATCGTTTCCCCGTGACCGACCGCGTAATGCGGTTTGTAGATACGACCAACTACGCAGAAAATTTCGGCTTTGAATGGCAACTCTACAGCCGAACTCAACTCGACACGCGATCAAACTCGAATTCAGAAGCTGCGTTTCGTCAACGAACGGGCTTCAACTTCCAGTGACCTAAACGGAAAGTTAGTGCTCGACGTTGGGTGTGGCATGGGGCGGTTCGCGGAAGTCGCCACCAGGTGGGGGCGCACGTAGTGGGACATCGTTAAGCGCGGCCGCAAATGTCGCTAGCCGTAATCTTATCGGTCGTTCCTTCGTTGCATTTCAAGCTGACGTCTTTGCGCTCCCTTTCGCGCCTGAGTCTTTCGACTTCATTTACAGCATCGGAGTTTTGCATCACACACCCGACTGCGAAAAAGGCGGTGAAGGAGCTACCGCAATACCTGAAACCAGGCGGCGGCATGGCGGTGTGGCTCTATAGTGGCTACAACAATGGCATCAGCTTTAGCGACGTGTACCCGCAAAATCACCAACCACATGCCACCGCGACTGTTGCACAGCACGCTTAGGTGTGCGCACCATGTCTATATTGGTCGGACCGCGGTTTACGCCGCATTCCCCTGGTCGGGCCGCCCGCGGCGGGCATTCTTCATCACGTTTTTCCGGTCAGCCGCAGTGCGAATCCTGAAATTCGGGTGCTGGACACTTTCGATTGGTACTCGCCGAAATATCAGTCAAAGCACACTTACGAGCAGCGTTTCGATGGTTCTGAAAGCTGTGGCATGGAAGATTTACATGTCGGTGACACGCCTATTGCCGTTCGAGGATCGCAAGCCAATGTATCGTCAGGCGATCCACTTCCAACCCGAGTCAGCGCCCAGGCCGTCTCCGCCGCCCGCGTCCAAATCCTCGATGAACCAAACATTGTGCGGTGCAACTGAACATCTACGCCCACACTGTCGGCTATCTCATTTGCAAAATTGCGTAGTTTTACGACTAAACGCACTTATTTTCACTCGTTACTCAGTAGTGCCACGAACAGGTCATGAAACCGAGGTGTCTGGGCTAGAATACGTAAATTCGAGTTCGCGCCGGATGGAGCCGCCAGCGCGGTGCTCGGATCGGACAACGGGTACCTTTATGGCCCCTCAACGCCCCTCCCGCTTTCCTTGGCGAGTCTGAAGCGTCCCGGCCACCAGCGACGCATGGACAGGGTGGCGGATCCGAATCTCGATCCTAAGTGTGCAACCCAATTTGCGCCCGGAAGCCCCTGCGCAAGACTTCCCTGAGTCTTGTCAGCAAGATTGTTGAACGCGCCAGAGGCAAGCACTGGAGCCAGCGGATCCGCCATTGCGTTCCGAGGAGAACGCGGCACAGTTTGCCAAGTAAGGTCTGGGGAGGGCGCGCCCGAACTCGGTGCTCCGGTGGATACCATCTTCCGGACTCACTAAACAGTGTTTGGATTCCGGAACTCTCTTCTTTGCGTGACATCGCCGCCGACCCCCGCGTCGATCCTGAGATCGTCCATGCAGTTGGGATCCGCGCAGTCGCGGTAGTGCCCATTTACAAGCAACGAGAAATTTGTGGAATTTGTAAGTGTTTTCGCGCACCGCCGGGAAGTTCACAGACGAACATCTCAGGATCCTTGAACAATTGGCCGGCTCAGTCGGTTCTGCATCTAGAATCCCGAACGAAAAGCCGGCCTCCGATCCGAATCGCAATGTTCGCGCTGATATTAGGTTGTTGCTCGAGTCGGAACCCGCGTATCGAGTGCGTTTTTCGAAATCTCATCGACCTGGCCGCGTCGCCACGCTCCACAAACTCTTCCAAATCAAACAATGCCTGGACCTGACGTACTTGTCGATTCTCGTCTGCCTTGAAAGGGTTCGTCGAATCGGTTGTCTGTGCATTTTGCGATTGCTGGCATGTTGTTCGGATTGTCGCGGATCTGGCCACACGAATTGACCTGGTTTCGCCCGAACCCATACGCGCTGGAAGACGTACCGCATACTATCCGCCTGAATCATTTCCAGCGCGACAGAGTTACCGTCCTCCAGCGCTCGCCAGTAACAGAAAGCCGTTGTCAGCTGGTCACGAAATCGCAAAAGCCCTTCGTGATGCTCGCATGCCCGCCGCCCCGAGTCTGATCACACAGACAGCCGGCTCAGACCCCGGCGCTAGCCGCACCAGTTCCGCCAGCACTAGCGATCGCAGGCAGCGGCTTGCACCGACCAAACCTGGGAGTTTCGACATCAATTTTTGCCCTCACCACCAGTCGTTGGAACCAGCGGGACGCGGCGCTCCCAACTACCCGGTCTTTCTGCCGTTGCGCCCGCTCCGACCGTGAGCGGTAACTCAGGATCGCGCAAACTGAATTCGCTCGCAGCAGCAGTGATCCCGCCCTCCCCGACTTAGCATCGTCGACGATGGTGGGACGCAACCGTTCCGGTGATGTCGGGCCAGGCTCTTCAGCAACTGCTACCGTCTCGATCGTGCCACCTCCGCCATCGATTAATGATCATCCAGCGCTCGGGTACGGAGCACGCGGAGGCTCGTCCAGGAGAGAAGTACAGGTCGTTGCGCCGCCTCCGGCACTCCAAGGCAGAGGGAATCTCAGCACAAGCAACGCGGCGCTTTCATCGGAGGGCGGCGGTTCCGCAAATTGTTCCTCCACCCCCATCGCTCGATGGCTCAGCTAGCTCTCACACTGGCAGCGCCGCTGGGGCGGGGCGGAACGAACTCGATCGCCGGCGACGGGTCCCAAGTTGTCCCACCGCCACCGGCGCTGCAGGCTGGGGCGAACGATAAGAAGCGGACAATTCGCCAACTCGGGATATGCAGGTTCTCAAGTTGTGGCACCACCACCATCGGTTCCCGGTGAGATGCGAGGAAATTCCATGGGATCTGCACGTGAGCATTCGCTAGCCTCCGGAGTTTCGCAGGTAGTGCCCCCGCCACCCTCCGTCGCAAACAATGAGAAATTCGGCCAGCAAGGACGCGGAACCTCGGTTGCTACCGCTGCGGGAGACGCTGCCTTGCCACCGCCCTCCACAACGAAGTCTCCAATCGGCGACTTGAATGCATCAGGGGATCGATCTATTCCTGCAATTCCTCTAGCAGGTGCCGACCGTACGCCGCCGACGATTCAAGATCTCCAACTGCGCGTAATTAGTGCGGCATGGGCTCCGCCCCGTTCATCCTATTTTTCCAACTACGAGGTTTTCATCGCGGAGAAGTGGGTAGAGCAAACAGAGTCGCAACTAATAAAACTCGTTTACGTCTTTCTTCCCTACCAGCGACGCATGACCGATTACGGGTTAGACACCTCAAAGGTTCGTAAGCTACGCGTCACGAGAGATCCAACCTGCGATGAGAGCCTCATGCAACTCGAATGGCCAGAAGGTGAAAACAAATCCGCCCAGCCGGGCGGTGCGCCGACCGCAAATCCTGGGATCGAAACAACCTGCTGCCGTGCTACCGCACCACCGCCGACGATTATCGAAAAGCCTTCTCTCGAAACCAGCGGCGAGCGCCTGGTGGCTGCGAAATCACTATTTTTCCCGTGTTTGGTGTTAGACTTTTGGGATTGTGCCGCAATTCGTAATCGAACGCGAAATCCCAGGCGCTGGAGCGCTGTCGGAGCCACAAATCCGGCAAATGGCGCTGCAGTCGTTGCAAACACTGAAGGACATGGGGCCGCAGATTCAGTGGCTGCACAGTTACGTCACCGAGGACAAGGTCTACTGCGTGTACCTCGCGCCCGACGAAGACTGCATCCGGGAACATGCGCGTCGCGTCGGTATTCCGGCTGACCGCGTTGCCGCCGTACGCCGGCTCATTGATCCTGCAAACGTGAAATAGCCGCCGCAGGCCTTTCTAGCGAAAAATCAATCGCTTGCTCCATGTTCATCGCAGAACCCACCGCCCACGCCACTTTTCCGTCCCCGCCAAGCGATTCCCACGCAGGTAAGAGTGTGCTATCCAGCTTAAGCTGTTCCTCTTGACGGAGCGGCGCGCTGATGAGCTGCGCAAATGCGCCGCGGCTGCAGCTAGCGTGAGGCGCGAGCAGCCTGGCCCCGAGCCAGAGCCAGGCAGGCGGCGCCCCTTCCAATGCCGCGCCGTGCCGCGCCGTTGTCCAAGTTTTGAGAAAATTTCGAGGGCCTCGCAAAATGCCGCCTGCGCGGGCAAATGATCTCCCCGTTCACAATCGATGTAGCCCAAGTCCGTCAGCGAACGCGCGGAGCCCCACGGATCCCCGGTTTCCCGAAACGCTGCAAGCGCCCGTTCGTACAACTCTCGAGCCGCAGGCATGTCTCCTTGTTCGCGCGCTATGTCGCCCCGCTGGTTGATTGACCATGCGGCGCCGCCGCGATCGCCGAGATCTTCAAAAATCTCAGTTGCCTCACGTAGCGCCCACCGAGCACGCGGATAGTCTCCACGAACCTTCACCACATTGGCCAGGTTGTGCAGACAACGCGCGGTCGCCAACCGATCCGACAGCACACGCCAGCACGCGAGGCTTCGTTCAAATTAACCTCTGCGAGTCGTAGTCACCCCGATCTCGTGCGGTGATTGCAATCGCATTCAAAGACAGCCGCGATTCCCGATCGATCTCCAATCTCGCCATAGAGCGAAAGGCTGCGCTCAAGGAAATCCGTTGCGGCTGGATAGTCACCCTGGGCTGTCGTCAAGGCACCGAGGAACAGCGAAACCCGAGCTCTTCTTTGGAGCGCTCGCGCCCCGCCATGTTTAAGACATGCTCCAGTCGCGCACGACCCTCTGTCAGATGTTCGCGCATGTCCCAGAAACGAAACAGCGCAACGCAAAGACGAAGACTCCAATCCACTTCTTTCGTCTCAAACAGCCAGTCGAGAGCGTAGCGAGAGATTGTCGATCTCAACATCGCATTGAGTCAGCCACCTGCCGCGATCTAGGGGGTAAGCTCGGGATTTCCTTCCTCGGCTAGAACCAGAAAATACGCGGCGTGCGTGCGCCGGGTGGCGGACTGCTCCCGACTGTCGGTGAGACATTCGAATGCATACTCACGAATCGTCTCCAACATTGCGAAGCGTGGCTCCGCACCCGCTCGATCCATGCGCTGAACCAAATTTTTGCGCCACGAGCGACGACAAGCCTTCGAACAGATCGATACCGAGATCGAAACTTGTGTTGCATACGGCCTCTGCGGCCTCCAACGTGCAGCCGCCGACAAATACGGAGAGCCTACCGAAAAAGTCTGCGCTCAGCCTCGCTTAGTAAGTCATGACTCCAATCGATCGTGTTACGAAGGGTGTGCTGCCTCTCGGAAGATCCAGCGCACCACCCGTTAACAACTGCAGGCCGACTCTGCAACCGATCAAGAATCGCGTTGGGCGAGAGCACTTTGGTTCGTGCTGCCGCGAGCTCGATCGCCAACGGCAATCCATCTAAGCGCGAGCAAATTCCGTGAATTGCCGGCGCGATCTCGGAGTCATCGCAAAGCCGGGCCAGACCGCACCCGCCCGCTGAACAAAAAGCTCGACGGCCGATTCTTGCGCAAGGCGGGTCACCGGAAATTCTTGTTCCCCATAGATCCGAAGGTCATGCCCGGCTGGTGACCACTACTTTGAGTGAAGGACAGGATTCCAGAATGTCGGCAACGACCTTCGCCGCTGGCAGAACCTGTTCAAAATTATCTAAAACGAGCAGGAACGGCCCCGAGTTTTGAAATTTCTCCTGGATCAACTCCGGACGGTAAGGTTAGTGGTTGGCTGAAGTTCGAACGCCTTGGCAAGCGCGGCTGTTACCAAGCCGGGATCCGTTATTGAGGACAATCCCACAAATTGAATGCCGCCAACAAATGTTTGCTCAACGGCGGTAGCAACAGCCACGGCTAGCCGTGTTTTCCTGAGCCGCCCGGTCCGGTCATTGTCAGGAGGCGAAGATTCTGACGTAGCAGCAACTCGGTGGCCTCTGCGACCTGGTGCTCCCTGCCCACAAACGATGTCCGCGGGACGGGCAGGTCTTGGCGTCTGCGTTGGGTTTTTGAGGCAGCTCTTGAATTGATCCTGCGGCAAGTCGAAATAGTCAGGTGCAGCAACAGGTTCAGCGTCGGGCGGGCACCGAACGACATTCGCACTAAAGATATAACCACGGCGCGGCACGGTCTTCAGTAGATGTTGAGCGCGATCGTCCAGTGCGCGACGGAGTTCCACCGTGCATTGCACCAGGAAGTCGTCGGTGACGAAGGCGTCGGCCCATACTGCTTGGATCAATTCTTGTTTGCCAATTAACCGCCCTGGGTGTTCCACCAGGTATTTCAGCGTTTCGTACACCTTGGGGCGCAGTTTGATTTCCTGGCCTGCCTTCAGAACACAGCCCCGCCCGATATCGAGAGTGAACTCGCCAAATTGATAATTCAGGGGACTGGTCTCCAACCTACGCCTGTTTTCCGCTAAGTCACGCTGTATGCGTGTGATTTTGGTGTTTCTTTGGCTTTGTTTCTCGTTACTTCCAGCCTCGATGATTGCTACTTTGTCGTGGCTAGGGAAGCTCAGCCTTCGATTCGCGTGTTCCTCGAGGTCAACTACCGACACGCCGTATAGAGCGGATTTTAACAAAATGTCGTTGCCGAAACTCCGCGAGCGATTCCAGCATTGGAACACGAGCACAGTCCGCAAAAGGAGAAGGTTCTATGAATGCAACGCCAAACAGCGCTCCTGACTCAAATCTCAGACGATTCGCAAAGCAAACTCCGTTTGCCCTTTTCGCCCTCTTTTCATGAGTGTTTATCCGCTGCGCGCTCTGGCGCAGGAAGATCACTCGCACCAAGTCACCACACAGCAAGGCGAGCTGAGCCCGGACAAAAAGGTCAAGGCAAGCGCCTTGGTCAAGATTGTTCCGGGAAAACACCGAGCGATTCAAAGACGTCGCTGACGCTGAGAGAGCCCATTACTCCTTCTATTCGGGTGCGTAAGCGGCCCTGACGCAGGAGCAATGGGGCTCCACTACGTAAACATGGAACTGCTTGATGAGGTCAACAAGACCGGCGTGCTGACCCAACGCGCCCACAGATCGTGATCTACGAACCGACCCCGAGCGGACGACCGCGACTGCTTGGCGCTGACTTTCTTGTTTTCGCTGACGCATGGACTGCCAAGCACCCGGAGGGTCCGCCGGAGCTCATGGGGCAGCTCTTTCACCTGTTCGAATCCCCCAACCGCTTCGGATTACCGGCGTTCTATACGCTGCACGTCTGGGCATGGAAGCAGAATCCCAAAGGCGTCGTTTGTGAACTGGCACCCCGACGTTTCCTGCGAGCCATTTGCCGGGCAAGCCCACTAACCTCAGACGGCATTTGTACGTGGGACGGCTTCTTCGATCTCCAGCAGGATCGGAGAAGCCGTGCTGCACAAAGGCAATCAACGAACACCAACTCAGACTAAGGAGCGGGTCACCATGGCTACAACGCAGGTTCCAGCAATTGACATGAACAAACTGAACGCCTTCATCGGTCAGTTCGTGACCGACCTCGGCGCTGCAGTTCATAGCGGGATGGTCGTCATCGGCGAAAAGTTGGGGCTCTACAAAGCTTTGGCTGGAGGCTCGATGAGTTCAGCGGAGCTCGCAGCCAGGACGCAGACCGATGAACGTTATTTGCGCGAGTGGTTATCTTCACAAGCTGCAGGCGGCTACATCACCTACGATGAACAACACGAATAAGTTCAGCCTGAGCGAGGAACAAGCTTTCGCGCTAGCGAACGGAAGATAGCCCTGCATATTTACCGGGAGCGTTTGAACTCGCATTGGGGTCACTCGCCGCTGTTCCCCGAATCGCCGGAGTCCTTTCGCAGTGGCGCTGGAATGGGATGGGATGAACACGTCGACGGCGTTTTCCATGGTTGCGAGAAATTCTTTCGCCCCGGTTACGCCGCGAATTTGGTCAGCTCATGGATTCCCTCACTTGAAGGCGTCAAAGAAAACTCGAGGCAGGCGCACGAGTGGCGGACGTTGGCTGCGGAAAGGCGCCTCGACCCTGCTGATGGCGAAAGCATTCCCCAAATCGCGCTTTTTCGGATTCGACTACCATGCCGAATCGATCGAAGCCGCGCGAGAATCCGCGAAGCGTGCCGGACTAAGCGACCGCGTAACTTTCGAAGTGGCGAAAGCAAAAGAGTTTCCCGGGAACGGTTACGACTTCGTTGCAGTCTTCGACTGCCTGCACGACATGGGCGACCCGGTCGGAGCAGCAACGCACGTCCGGCAATCATTGGCCAAAGATGGCACATGGATGATCGTTGAGCCTTTCGCAAACGATCAACTAAAGGACAATCTGAATCCCGTGGGGCGCGTTTACTATTCGTTTTCGACGTTGCTTTGCACCCCATGCTCTCGGTCTCAAGAAGTTGGCCTCTGTTTGGGAGCGCAGGCTGGTGAAGCGCGGATTCGCGACGTGATCACGACGGCCGGATTCAAACGCTTCCGGCGCGCCACGGAAACGCCCTTCAACATCGTGTATGAGGCGCGTACGTAAGCTCTGGCCGGTCGCCAGCGTGACGGATCTCAAGATTCAGAATCGGGCCGTCCCGCTGGAACGACTCCTAAAGTTGATAAGCGCTCGTCTGCGGTCCAAAACTGTGTGTAGTTGATGTTCAGAATCGCCTCGATTACATAGCGGTAGAATGTGCGCAGCCTTCATCAGGAGAAGTCACTATGAACCCAGTGCAGAGCGCAGTTGGTCCCAACCAGCACGGAAGCAAGAACGGCGATCCGCATACTGCGGGAAATACCGATGGGTCTGTGCCGCAGCACTTGGACTCTGTCCTGAACGACGAAATGCTCGCACGTTTTGCTTCCCGCGCCGCGACCTATGATCGGGAAAATCGCTTCTTTACAGAAGACTTTGAAGAGCTTCGTGCAGCGAAATTCCTTCTGTTGTCGTTGCCGGTGGAGTTCGGCGGGCAAGGCAGGGTTCTCGCTGATGTCTGCCGCGAGCTGCGTCGATTGGCCTACTACGCGCCCGCAACCGCGTTAGCCGTAAACATGCACCTTTATTGGATCGGAGTCGCTGCGGATCTTTGGCGCAGCGGAGACACTTCTTTGGAGTGGATACCCGAGAGGCTGCCGCCGGTGAAATCTTCGCCGCTGGACACGCAGAAAGCGGCAATGACTTGCCAGTTCTCCTTTCAACGGCAAAAGCGGAGCGCGTTGAAGGCGGATACAGAATCACGGGCGCCAAACAGTTTGGTAGCCTGACGCCGGTTTGGACGCGCTTCGGCATACACGCGATGGACACCAGCAACCCTGCCGAACCAAAGATCATTCACGCATTCATGGCGCGTGACTCTTCCGGGTACACGATCAAAAAATACTTGGGACGTTTTAGGTATGCGTGCAACTCGGAGCGACAACACGGTCCTGGAAAATGTATTTATCCCGGATCGGTATGTCGCACGTGCGGTTCCTGCCGGCGGCGCAGGAATCGATAGCTTCATCCTTAGCATCTTTGCCTGGGCTCTAATGGGCTTTGGAAACATCTACTACGGCCTGAGCCAAACGCGCGCTCGACGAGAGCATCGCGGCTGCAAAAAGCAAGAACTCGCTGGCGGTCTCGCGCTCGATGGCGTACCACCCCGAAGTTCAGCATGCTATCGCTGAAATGGTGATTGAGCTCGAATCGATTGGTCCTCACCTGGAATCCGTCGCTGAAGATTGGTCGAACGGCGTTGATCATGGCGCCCAATGGCCCTCGAAAATCTTTCGCGGCGAAATATCGGGCTGTAGAAGGCTCGTGGCGCGTTGTCGATCTTGGCCTCGAAGTAATCGGCGGCCACGGAATCTTTCGCTCCGCCGGCTACGAGCGTCTGTTTCGCGACGCCCGCCTCGGCCGCATTCATCCCGCAAATTCGTTTCTGACTCGTGAAGTAGTCGCCAAAACAGCGCTGGGAATCAGCTTGACGAACAGCCGCGCTGGGGTTGAACGGGAACTTCAAGCCAGGAACTCCCTTCCTTCAAATGGCTTCGGCCCAAACTTGTTTATCCGGGCCCGGCTGTATCAATTGTGCGGTAAGTTGCATTTCATCGCCGGAACGCGTGACCGAACTCTGCGCGGTGGCCGTGAGAGCCACCCACAATCTCGCGATTACCAACCCATTTGCTGCATCCGTTCTAAGATGAGTTCACTGTAATGGTTCATGCGCTCCGGCCGTCGCTTCAGCGGTGCCGGCAGAATCGCGGCAAGCCGTGCCGCCTCTTGCCGGCCGATATTCCGCGCTGCAGTCCCGTTGTGGTAACGACACGCCGACTCCGCACCATAGATTCCGGGGCCCCATTCGACCACGTTGAGGTAAATCTCCAGAATGCGCCGCTTGCCGAGGACGAATTCGGCCACCGGTACAAGTGTGACCTCCGCACCCTTGCGAAGCATAGATCGGCCCGTTCCGAAAAATAGGTTTTTTACAAGTTGCTGGGTGATGGTGGAAGCGCCGCGAAATCGACCTCCTTCCAGATCGTCATCGGCAGCGATTTGGATCTCATGCCAATCGAATCCGTTGTGCTGGTAGAAGCGCGCGTCTTCTGCTGCGACGACAGCATGCTGGAGGTCGGGCGAGATTTGGTTGAGGGGAACGAATCTGTAGCGTTCGTGATAAGGCGTGTTGTGAACCCATGCCTGCAACCGTCGCTGGATGTGCACCGCGGTTGTCGGCGGGTCAATCCAACGGGCGGCGACAAGGAGTCAGCGCAGCAAGCGACCAAACAAACACCACGCCAATGGCAAGCCACCGAACAAATATTCGGAGAAAGCTTTGACGAGGCGAGGTCTTGTTGCGGGTGTGAAGTTCTTCAGTCACATCTCAGGAATAATAGCTTGGGATGGGTCGCCTGAATGATCTTGTGCCGAACGCGAAGGTGCTGCGGTTCTACTCGAGGCAGTCGAGCAAAGGATAATCGAACACCTCTCAGATGGCCGACAATCCAGTCACGGACGATCCGGGTTATAAAAAGACTAGAGCATTAGCTGAGCGCGACACTCCCTTTCATAAGAGAGACTGTTCCAGCTCTGTGGTTTACGGAGGGAAGTTAACGTGGCACAAAAGCACAGATCTCGAAAGGCTCAAAGTGGAGCGATCGATGAAAACGGAATTGCTGCGATTCAACGGCGCTGTCCAGCGGGATCCCGCCATCGATGGGTGGATGAAAGAGCATGCAGGTGAATTGGGCGACATCGCGCATCAAGAGTGGTTTGAGGTGATGCGAAATTGCGGAGACGAAGTCCGGGAGCTTTTGCATGACGGCTGTCCGGTAGCATGTTTGGGAGATGCACCCTTCGGTTACGTCAATGTATTCACTTCGCACGTAAACGTGGGGTTCTTTCAGGGCGCTGCGTTGCCGTGATCCGGCCCACCTGTTGCAAGGCACCGGCAAGTTTATGCGCCATGTGAAGCTGAGACCGGGAACGGCCACAAACGCCGCGGCGCTAAGCAGGCTCATTGACGCGGCGTACTCGGATATAAAGACGCGCGTCGAAAACGGCTAACTCACAGAAAAGGGCAGTATGGTGTTGCATTTAGGGGTGATGGGACGGGTAAAGATCCGGATAAGCGACGTTCCTTAAACAAAGCTTAGGAGAGACCGCAATGTTGGTCCGTTGGTGCTTGTTCAGTTCGTTGCTCGTTGAGGTCGCGCGCAGTTTGCCGTGGCGGCCTCCAATCCAGTCCCATTCATTGATGCGTCTTTGAACCCTGGCAGTGAAGCCTCCTGGCGCTGGGGCCTTTACGCTAGCTGTGACCGGCGCGGGTTTCGTTCCAAACGTCTATCGTGCGGTGGGATGGTCAGAATCTGGTGACAACCTTCTGAGGAGCACTAGGTTGACTGCAAAGAAGTCTGCCTCAATCGAATCTAACGACGCCGACAACTGCCCTAGTGACCGTGGTTAACCCGCGCCCGGTAGCCTCTTCAACGGTCGTTCTTTGAGGTTACGCAGACCACACCCACGGCCATCTTTGAGCGTCGGACCGCTCTGCCGGTGCTTCCAAGTTCGCTCGCAACAGGTGATTTCAACGCGGATGGCAAACTTGACTTTGCCGCCGCCACGGGTGCAAACATCTCTATCCTCTGGGAAACGGTGATGGAACTTTTCAGGTTTCGTCATTTCCAGTTCGGTTCTTCGCTCGGCGCTTTTGATCGCGGGCGATTTTGACAGCGATGGCATGCTTGACCTTGCTTTCGATCCTTCGACCAATCTTTACGTTTCGTTAGGTGATGACACGGCAATCTTCACACCGTGTCGACGGCGCACACTGGGAGCAATCCAGTTGCCGCCGCGGCCGGAGACTTTAACGGCGATGGCAAATAGATCTGGCTGTCGCTAATCACCATGGTGGGAGCGTTTCATCATGCTTGGAAACGGTGATGGCAATATCTTTGAAGAAGTCCACGCCGAAGTGCGGCAGGTTCTCGCCGTCACAGCAGGAGACTTCAACGGATGAAAGTAACTGACCTGCGGTGGTTAATCTTCGGCACGACACAGTTTCGATTTTGCTTGGCCAGGGCGATGGGACATTTGTTCTTGAAGTCATCTCCAGCTACCGGCCCGTCACCCCCATGCAGCCGCAGTCGCCGATTTCAACCACGATGGCAAACTTGATCTCGCTGTAACAAATTACTGCGACATTATGCGAGCCGTTGCAATGGACTCTCCGGCACAATATCAGTGATGCTTGGCTCGGGAGACGGGAACTTTTCTCTGTGAAGTCTATTTTGTATTGCGGAACCTACGCAGCCACAAAGTAACGAAGCTGTGGTGACTTTAACTCAGATGGAAAAATCGATTTTAGCCGTAACAAGCCAGAATGAGGTAAAGTCCATCGTCTTGCTCGGTAATGGAAATGGCACATTTCAGCCAATGGTTGTCTTGCCTCACGGTGTACTTCCCGACTTGGTCATTCCCGGGGACTTTAACAACGATGGGCGAATTCGATTTCGCTGTTAGTAGTAACTTCGCAGTGGGTGAGGTCACAGCTCTTGCATCAAAGAACAATCTCCTGTTGCCTTTTATCCTGAGGTCCTAACTTTCCTGCCGCAGACTGTCGGGACGACGAGCTCGGCAAAAGACATTCCGCTTTGCAAATATCGGTGTCGTGCCATTGCACATTTTTGATGCGGTAAATCGTAGGGTTTTTCGCCGGAACCAATGATTGCCCGGACACGCTGCCTGCAGGCGCGAGCTGCACATTCACTGGAACTTACCCTGGGTTTACGGCTTAACGGGAGGCGCGGTGATTGTTAACACCGACGACGCCCTCGGGTCGACCAGAATGGATTCTGCATGGTGGTAGCAATGAGCTGCATTGCGTTTAACGAGAACTCTCCAGCTGGCCTTTAACCACTTTGGACAACTGCAGGTACTTAGAGAGTATCGCGGCCGCAATTTGCGTTTCGCCAGTCTCTCGCCTGATACCACAAAGCCACCAGATGCAAAGCCCGTTCCGTCAGCGATGACAGAGCAACTGTCCACGGTGCCTTGCGTTAAACCCTCGAATACGCTTTGATAAACCCCATGACCATTTCGCCTCTACCTACTGGTGGTTCCTCTCTTTTCGCTGACCACCGTAACCGCCGCCAGCAAATCGCGCAAAGGCGAGCTATCTTCTCTTCGTCGGCACCTACACTGATAAGGAGAGCAAGGGTATTTACGCTTACCGCTTCGATGCGGCATCGTCTGAATTGACTTCGCTGGGCCTGGCGGCGGAAACCGTCAACCCCTCATTCCTCGCGATCGATCCGAGCCGCCGCTTCACTGTACGCGGTCAATGAAGTCCAAATATAAAGATGCCAAAAGCGGCTGGTAAGCGCTTTCGCCATCGATCATCAGAAGGGAGACCGCCAAACCGGCAGAGTGCAACTCTTGACACGCAGTCGCCTCGCGCGGAGCCGACCCCTGTTACATCGCGTTCGATAGAACCGGAAAGTACGCTGCTGGTCGCCAACTATACCGGAGGAAGCGTAGCCGTCTTTCCGGTTCAGCCCGACGGCCACATCGGCGAATCCTCAGCTTTCGTTCAGCATGGTAGGTCGAGCGTCAACCGCGAACATCAAGAAGGCCCGCACGCTCACTGATCGAGACCACACCCGATAATCGGTTCGCGATCGTAGCTGATCTGGGCCTTGATGAGCTGCTGATCTATCGCTTCGATGCAAAAACGGATCGCTCGCACCGAACTGACTCCGCCCCTATGCGAAGCTCGATCCCGGAGCCGGTCACGCATCCTCGCCTTTGACCCAAACGGCAAGTTCGCGTACGTAGTAAATGAATTACAGTCGACCATCACCACATTTGCGTACGATTCCAGCCATGGCGCGCTGGAAAACTAGCGACTGTTTCAACCCTTCCCAAGAACTTCTCGAGGAGCAACGACACCGCCGAAATCAAGGTGCATCCGAGCGGCAAATTTCTATTCGCCTCCAATCGCGGACATAACTCGATTGCCCTTCTTCTCCATCAACAGCAGAACAGGCGCTCTGACTTTGGTAGACCACTATCCCACCGAAGGCAAGACCCCGCGTCATTTCGAAATCGACCCTAGCGGCAAGTTTTTATTCGTAGCCAATCAAGATACGAACAACATTGCGGTGTTTCCAGATCGACTACCAACAACCGTACGATTGACCTTCACGAAGAAGACAATCACAGTTCCTTCACCCGTATGCCTGAAGTTCATGGCCGTTGAATAAAAGCTGTGAGTGGCTCACGCCGTCCAATCGAGCATTGCCCGGGTCCAAGGAAGACGCCCTTGACTTCCAACTTATTTCTGTGATATTACGATTTGTTACTTTTTATTTCTCTTTCCATTTGCCGGATGTCACTAGAACAATTCTAGAGACCGTTAGCACTGACGCTGAACCAGCAATGCGAAGATCCGAGTATCCACTTACCCTCGACTCTTCGTGCTGCAATCGCCGGTAGGCCGATGCTGGGGTGGGGACACCAACGCCCAAACCCGACCGTCGAGTTCGAAACGCATCTGCTTTTGGAAATGCGGCCACAATGAGGTGCTGACGCGGGCAACTCCAGGCCCGAGGGAGTTGGCGATGAAGATGTTACGGTTCGGTGCAGTCCTACTGCTTCTCTGCGGGATGGCGTTTGCTTCGACCGCGTCGTTCACACAACCCCGCTTGGCAATCTTTCTAAGCAAAACCAGTTACCACCACGCGTGGAAACGAGTCAACTAGCCGGACACGGCTGGGTTGGAATCGCGACGCGTTGGCGGGCATTCCCTACGACACACTCCTTGTCGAGGAAATGCCCGGCGACCAGGAACTTTCGAAGTACTCCGCACTCGTGTTTCGCCCAGGCCGACGCTGGTGGATGACACGACCTATGCACAGATCGTTCTTCGCTTGCACGCTTATCTTGCGAGGAACCACAGCGTGATCCTCGACGGGCCACTCGCCACCAAAGACGAGAACGGCAGAAGAGCGCGATCACCACGCTCGATGATCTCGCTCGGACTGGAATACAAAAGGACTTCGGGCGGTACCGAATACCGCATTCGAGTTACTTCTAACGATCACTATGTGACGCGCGGATTCGAGGTGTCCGCAGTTCCTGAACACCGGGTGCTCGCGTCCGCAACGAATGTACTGCAGCCGAGATCCGGTGGATCGGTACTGCTGAATCTCTACCGATGGCGAGCACAGTTTTCCTTACCTTCCTGCGCAACGCTAGGGAGTAGCCGCGTTGCTTTCGTGAGCGATTTTGGAACCTCGGCAGGCGCAGGAACGTTTTTCGTAATGACCCGCCGCAAGTCGCCTATGCAAACGAACTCTGGAATGCAATGATCCGCGTGGCCCAATGGGCTACCTATGGCGATGTGGATGTCCCATTTCCCGCCCGCAGCTCTCCAACGCCAACTTGACCGCGCGTTGTGCGTTTTGATGGAGACAACAGCGGGGACCTCAACTACCAACTCAAGACGCTCAATTTTCTTACGAGCGTAGCGCAGGACACCGGAGTAGTGCCGCTCTACACCTGGGTATCCAGCTTCGTGAAAGAAGGCGGGCTGGGACAAACTGGCGCCGCTCGGCAAGGCCTTGAGGACCTCGGGGGCGAGATTGGAACTCACAGCAAGTTCCACGAAATCGATCGCAAACATGTCCTGATCGCGCGCGAGGAACTCGACGGATCGGTCGAGGAGATCGAGCAGAACATGCGGGCGCAGGGTTTTCCGATTCGCAAGATTCAGTCCATGATCAATCCAGGCGACACGATCCCGATGGAGGACTACGGTGAAGTCGCTGGGCGCTTCTCGCTCTACATGACCCATGGCCTGGAGCAGAGCGTGCCACTGGGTTTTGGCAATATGACTTGGTTTACCGGTAGTGAACAGACTTCGTCTGCTCGAGAATTCTCCCCACCCCGACTACCAGTGGTTCTATGACCCGACGTGGAGCTATACGACAGCTCAGATTAACCGCCAACGAAGAAGCAATTTTCGACCACATGTTTTCTACAACGTCGGGCGCGGGTGATCTTCAACGAGATGTGGCATGACTACTCGATTTCGTCGGCGCCCGTCAGCTGAAGGTGCAAGGACAAGCGCATTACCAATCAGAGAACAACTTCCCGTTCTACGAGGCAATGAAGACGAAGTTTGGCACGCTTCCGATCTATTGTCCGGAACCGCAGGAACTCGCGCAAAACTACGCGCGATGGCGCAATGGAATTATTCATGGAAGGCAACCGGACGACACCATCGAGATGACACTCGACCTCTCAGAGTCTGCACCGGAACGATACTGCGGAGTCTCTTGGCAGAATGGGAATCCGAGTTGAGAACACCCGAGAAATTCATTCATTCCGTTCTGATCGACGGACGCCATCCTGCCTTTGATGACCGCCTGTTGATCTTGCCGAATCTCTCCCCAGGAAAGAAGCACTCCATCACGATCAGGCTGGGTGCTCAACCAACAACTGCACCTCATCTGACTACGTGTCGAAGCTAATGACGGAGGCTGCGCCGACGCCCGCAGGCTTAGTCTTCAAAGTGAAAGCGAAATCCAAGGCCAGATTCTCCATTGCGGTCGCCCAGCCGGCGATCGTGCTGAATGCCGACTGGCAGGAGTGGGATGATAGCAATGGTCACATCAAAGGGTTTGTGCGCTCGGACCGTCAGATGGAATTAGTGAAGGTATCGACCTCCGGATTTCATCTGACACGCGCAAACGTGCCGATCCTCGCCGTGAAAGAAAACTGGGAACTGCAGCATTGCGGCTTGCGGCGTCCAAGTCCGGAACCGCCACTAATTGGCTTTCGATCTGATCAACAGCTACGTCGGGCGCAACTTTGGCGCGGTCAGGATTTGAAAATAAAGGAACATCGGCCGAACGTATGAGGTGAAACTCCCACCTTGCACAGCAGAGTCGGAACTAATTTTTATTTCCTGGAACCGGGACCGTCGACCGCGGCCGCGCGCAGATATGGCGGAGGAGAGGGATTCGAAAACGCCGGTGCCTGTTGAGAACACGTAACTTACTCCTTACGAAGCGCCAATCCGCGAGAATCGCCACAATCGCCCGCTAACGAGGGTACACGGCGGGTACACGGGCCGAAAAAAGCCACTGCAGATGAGTCTCACTGCTCGGAACCTGCGCGACCCATGAGTGTCGAAAATCGCCATTTCACCAACTACTCTGTGCGACCGGCTTGTTGCGTTCGCCTGTTACGACATTTGTCTAGTCCTACTGATCCAGCCGCACAATCACACGAGACGGAGTATCATCGCGGCATATGGCGATACTCAGGCTCTCTTCCGAAGAAGAGACGCGGAAATCCTAATTGGGGGCGCCTCGCTTCCGCCCATTCCCGCTCTCGCTACTGAATTCGAACGGCGGGTCACGCTACTTGGATCTCACGGAGGTGATGTATGCCTCCTCGCGTGAACTTCGCACTTGGTGCGAATGCAACAGGAATCGGCTTTATGTCCCAGAATGGCTGCTGGCGGAATGGGACATGGTCGTGGACATAAACTTCAGCTTCGCGGCGTGACCACCGCCCATTGGGAGTGTTCTTTCTGCTGTTGTTCAGTTCTCCTTGCTACGCCTCCTCTGTTGATGGCAGATCGCACAGACACGTCCAGCCATCCACTCTTTCGCCACGGCTAGGCGACTCCGGGAGGCAGATAGTCCTCCCCGAAACATCGTGCCATTTGACAAACCATGGCTCGTGCCTGTCCGGGTTTAACGAGTAGCCGCCGCGAAGGCCTACCTAAGTGCTTGCAGTTCTTCGCGGCAAGCTACCCGTTGTTTTCCCGCCTGATTGGTGATCCAATAGATACATCCACACATCTTGCCGCCGCGCCCATTGGGCGACGACCTCTTGTGCGAATCATCCGCAAGGAGGCGCATATGGCTGGCCCATCCTCATCGACTGTTTTCCACTTTTCTTGGGAAGAAATCTACATGGCGGCCTTACTGGAACCCGACACCAGTCGGCTACCGGACCTTATCAAGGTCGCGGCTGGGACTTTATTGGACAGGTTGCTTGTGCTGACCGCTAGTCGCGGGAATGAAAGCGAAGTAGGAGCGGTCGAAGATGCGCTTGGCAGCTTGGCGGTTCTCAAGCGAGAGAACGATTCAGACATCCAGGGCGAAGGGAGCGGCTTATTGCTGGTCCACTTGAGCATCAAATCCGCTTGTAACCCCGTTTGTGGATTGTCGGCGCACTCAGCATCGGACGAAGTACAGCCCTCGGCATCCATCAAACAAGAATCCAGCACCATCAAGCTCAGAAAGTTTTGATTTTTATGACGAATATGACGAAGGAGCGGGACACGCTCTGCGAGTCCATCAAGCGGCTAGGGTACGCTCGAAATAACCAAGTGAGGCTCTACGGAGAAGTACTTGACTTGGTATCCGACCCGGTCAGCGTCGGCGAAACTTTGGTGTTTGTGGATGCGCTGGAACGGAAATCAGGTCGTGTCAGACGCGTTGGCATTCCAAGGACCATCGTGAACATGGCAAAGCAAGACCGTCGCGCAGCGTAAGTGAACAACCTGATCACTGGTCGTAACATCGCCATTTCACCAACTGCCGCTGACCGTGGGCGCCCGTTTCCGAGTAGTAGTTGGTGTAATCGCCTGTTAACGACAGTAACTAATTGGCTGCGTGTTCATACAGAACGCGGTTCTCATGTTGCTTGCGATCCGCACTTCTATAGTCTCTTGCGAGTTGGTTCACGCGATGTTCGACGTACAAAATGCGAAGTAGCGCACTTCCGCGTATGCCGTTCAAGAGCAGCTCACAGGCGCAAATTTGCGCAGCTTCTCGTAGAAGGAAAGATCTCAACGACATACGAGGAGTGGAATCGTGAAACCGGCCAAGAAACTCCCGGAACGGGTACGAAGGAAAGCCACCCCCCAAAAGGCTAAAGCAATAAACGTACTTCAAGTCAAAAGGGCGGAAGCGTGCAGCCTAAGATGCGGATCGCGTCGATTGTGCTGGCAAGTGTTTTGATTGCCACGCTGCTAACTTTCCTGTCTCCCGATCGACATCCAGAGCTCGACGCTGTTTGGCTGCGGTTATCGTTGCGTCCAGGATATGCCGGAGCCACGGCGGGACTTTGTGCGGCGCTGCTCTCGGTTCTACTTTTGACTGGAGCCTCTGATCCCACCTGGCACATTCTGACTCTACGCTCGCAGGGGTGGTCCGGCAGGTCGTTCTGGCTCTCGTGTCAATGCTTGTCGCTTCGCTCGAAAGCAGCGGCGTAAGGCAATTCGGTCTGAGGAAACCAACGCAAAATTGGGTACCTCCCTGGATGAAATCGATTCTCCGTGGGATATTGTCGGTGTCTCTACTGCAAGCAAATCAAAACGGAGGCCGATACGTGGGTTCAAATGGAGAAATATCCATGAGCACAGCGAGGCCGACTTCTCCCATGGTGTGTGTCCCGATTGCCTGAAGCACTATCCTGACATCTACGACCGCCTTTACGGACCGATGAAGCCGAGCGAGGCAAGAGGTCCATGTGAGGGCACGGCTTGGCAGTTATGGAGCCCTTCGCAATCCAGTTATGCGACAGCTCTATTTGGGGTTAGGGTTCCGGCTGCGAGCCAGCCAATTGTCTTTGGCGTCGTGAACGTGCGAACAGTCCGCAATCTAAGCAGACCAAGATGTTCCGGAAACACCCACACGGTTGGTGTGGTGAAATTCTTGGGGCCGGGAAAGTGAATGTTAATTTCGGAAGGAAACTCCATTTGATTGCTGGACTGGCACGACGAACAGGGCATGGGACCCTACCTTCCTATGGAGGAGGGGATTGAGGCGGAGTCTACCACCGCCGATGACTTCTTTAGAGTGCGCAGACTTACGGCCTTTACGTGTTGTTTACGGTCTGTTCACATCGTACCGACTGCATGCCAAGTCTTTCACGGGGCAGGTGCGCTGCTTATGAAACCGGTGCTCGTCGTTGGCGAAATCATCGCCATTTCACCAACTACTTCTGCCCGGGACGGCCTGTTTCCGAGTAGTTGGTGAAATCGCCTGTTAACGTCAGTCATTCGACTGCCAGGAATAAACTCGACGCGCTAATCACAAGAAACAGCCCCGACCACAACGTTAGAGCAGCTGCGAGCAAGTATGCATCAGCCGTTCGGGATGATTGACAGTGATGATTGCGATGCCGAGACATACCACGGCCGCAGATATCGCGAAAACCCAGCGCCACTTTCGACGTAGTCGATGAGGTTGCGGGAGGTATCCCACCAGCCTCAACCCACCTCCCAATGCCGTACCAAACGAGGGAACGAATGCCATAGGAGATGCGAAGAGCACCTGCAAATGGCTGCTGCGAGGGAATGCCAGCATAACGGGAATACCAAGATCAGCGCCGGAAGGTTAAGCACGAGGGCGGCTTTTTCTGCGACCGTCAAAGGTGCAGGAGGTATGTCCGAGATTGGCGGGTAGTTGGCGGAGTCAATATCGGACGGCGTCACGCGCTGACCCGCCGACGTAAAAAGAAAAGAAGGGCAGAGTGAATTAGAACGAACGATATGGGCAACAAGTAACGAAACCGTGATTCGTCGAATGTGGCAGTATTTCACCGATTCTATGGCTAGTTGGTGAAAAACATCGCCATTACACTCATTGATTCGTGGGCGTTTACCAACACTTGAATACGAAGCGCATTCCCGCGGTAGAAGACCAGCAGATACCTGCTTTATCTGAACTTTCTCCAACCCCTCATCAAGCTTTGGCCACCACAGCCAGAAGGCGACGGTAAAACCAAGAATGCCATGAGGTACGAATATCAAGATCTGAAGCCAGCGGCCACCAGAGCATTCATCACACCAAGCGATGATAGCGGTCAGGTCAAGTTGGTGAAACATCGCCATTCCACTCATCGATTACTCCCACGCAACGACAGTGTCATGCGGCAACTGCGATATTCAAAATGGCTCAGTTCGGGTCTCCCAAGCTTGCTGAGGGGTGCGTGCGGCGATGCACGCTACCCGGTGACCGGGCTGAGCCATGAATGCGATTGCACCCCTCAGCATCACCACACGCGCTTATCGGTGACACAATTGGGCGGCATCAGGAGGCTGCGAGATGACCATTCAGCATGTCGTGGAGGTCGTGATAGCGGTTGTGATCTTACGCGGCGGTTCGCTTTTTATGAAAGGGGATAACTGAGAAATATCGCGCCATTTCACCAACAACTTTCCCAGACAGACCCGCCGGCCAAAAGTAGTTGGTGAAATCGCCTGCTTTCTCGACAACCATAAGAGCTGGTCGCGCAACGTGAGAGCGATCGACCAACGTTAGCAGAAGTACTTCTTTATCGAGTTGAAAAGAGCACACAGGCCGATTGATTCCGCGATGCCAGCCTTTGATTTTGTATATGCCTCTCCCATCCCTTCACCACGAACGAGTAGCTGCCAAGTGGGCTATATTCGGAATCAGAAATGCGCCTTCCGCATCCAGAGAACTGTAGTGTGCGGTTGAGAGGACAACTGTATCTTTGCCTGTTTATGTTGTCCTTCGACTGACACGACACCGTGAATCCTGTCATCGTCAACGACCCAAGAAGGGTTAGGCTCAGGACACCGCGCAGCAGCAACGGACGCAAGAACCAAGAGCAAGCACGAGACGAACTTCATGCTGGTCACAGGCGAAGATGGGTCATTGTAGCGCCTCGCCTGAGTGTTTGCTATCGGTTGGCGTAATATCGCCATTACGCTCATTGACGCTTCAGCCCGTTCACTGTGCTAGTACCTCCGTCACTTTAAAAACCGCACCGCAAACTCTAGCATTCTCTCGAGGCCGTTGGGGCAGTTAGGGATGCCGCCGAATGGGAGCAAAATTAGGCGGGGAGAAGCTCCGCAAATCGGAGTGGCATGCGAGAATCCTTTGCTCGACCGGATACAGCCCACTCCGTTTTCTACATACCCGCACATTCGCTTGCTCTTTGAACGCGCCGCGTGCGAACTCCTATTTCCCATCGGTGCTCGAAGGGAACGAGCGTAAATATCTTAAGGTAACTCTTTGGTCAAAAGGAGACGGTTCATGAAAACGCTTCTGGCATTGGTTTTGGCGTTTGCTTTTCTGCCTACAGCCTTTGCCGACAACCAGAAGGAACAAGAGCGTGTGAAAGAGTCTGGGGAAGTCCTGAAAGAAATCCTGAATATCCCCGACGACATTCCGCAGGAATCTGCTCAACAAAGCCGAGTGCCTGGTCATTCTGCCCTCAGTTAAGAAGGGCGCGTTCGGAATCGGCGGCAGCTTCGGCCGCGGCGTCATGATCTGCCGCAGCGGAGAGCACTATACCGGCCTGTGGGGAGCGCCCGCCATGTATGCGCTCGAAGGCGTAAACATCGGCTTCCAGTTGGGCGGCCAAGCCACTGATTTCATCCTGCTGGTGATGAATCCCAAAGGAGCGCGCTCGCTGCTGAGCAGTAAAGTCAGCTTGGCGCTAATGCCTCTGCCGCCGCCGGTCCCAAGGGACGCACCGGCCGACGCCGCCACCGACGTTGTCATGAACGCCGAGATTTTGTCCTATTCTCGCGCCAAAGGATTGTTTGCTGGCATCTCGCTCGAAGGTTCTACCCTGCGCTCTGACGGCAGCGCCAACGAAAAGTTGTACGGCCAAAAGCTAAGCGCGAAAGACATCATTCGATCGGGCAAGGTGAAGACTCCTGCCAGTGCCCAGGAGCTGGTGGCTCTTCTCGACAAGAAGAGCCCCAAGAACCAATCCGACCCGAAATCACTCCGGTAAACGATGTGAGCGCTTGTTTTTCAGACCAGTTCCCTATCGGCTGCGCAAGACCTGATTGGGACGAACTGCGGCAGAACAGTGTTCATGCGATCCTGGTGACCTTCTTGCGGAAAGCGGCCAATTGCTACCCCGCGGCAGACTTTTGGCAGCATGGAACAGTTCCTTGACATTCCGCCTCGAAAAGCTATTTTTGTGTGCTCTATGCAACTAGGGGCACCCTATGTCGGCTGGTTCGAGCACAGATGGACAGCGCCATTTCGGCGGAACGATGCGGCGGGACGCATGGTGGCTTGAGTTATTCATTGAGCAATGCAATCCGAACGAAGCACAAA
>ERZ1370068.5654-contig-4672_pt1 | contig 34910 bp, 47 predicted proteins | sample MGYA00561227_ERZ1370068 | MGnify/ENA primary metagenome ERZ1370068 (study PRJEB38410, sample SAMEA6850437) | metagenome | study: Metagenomic assessment of the ecological functions of the soil: analysis of the soil microbiota associated with the...
GGTGACCGGCGTCGATCTCGTGCAGTGGCAGATCCGGATCGCGCGCGGCGAGCGGCTGACGATCGATCCCGATAGAGCCCTCGAGCCGCGCGGCCACGCCATCGAATGCCGCATCTACGCCGAGGATGCGGATGCCGGCTTCATGCCGTCTCCAGGTCACATCACGGCGCTTCGCGTCCCGAGGCGGGCCAGGGATTCGCGATGACAGCGGCACCGAAGCCGGCGCCGACGTGCCGATTTTCTACGACCCGTTGATCTCGAAGCTCGTGGCCTGGGGCGACGATCGGCCGCAGGCGATTGCGCGGATGCGGCGTGCGCTGCGCGAGTACGACGTCATCGGCATCAAGACAACCGTGCCCTTCTTCCGGTGGATGCTCGAGCAGCCGGACTTTGTCGACGCGCGTTTCACACGAGCTATCTCGACGACGTGCTGCGCTCGCGCGCCGGCGAGCCGTTCACGTCGGCTGACGATGAGCGAGTTGATGTCGCGATCATCGCGGCGGCGATCCAGCGTTTGACTCGCCAGCAGCTCGGTAGTGTAGGCCGGGCCTTTCGGACCCGGCAGAAGGATCGAGCGCGTCCGGCTGGAAGGCGCGGGCCCGCGTCGAGGGCCTTCGCGAGTGATCCTTCGAATCGAGTCGGGCGGCCGCACCCGCGCCGTCGATGTCTCCCGCAGCGGCGACAGATTTCGTCGTCTCCATCGACGGCCGCCAGCACGAGGTGGACGTCAAGGAAATAGACGGCATCCTGCGTCGCTGTTAATCGGCGGGGGAGGGCGGGTCCTGTGTCAGGGCCGCTGCCGCCGCGAAGCTATGAGGTCTCGATCGTCCCGGCGGCGGACGGCGCGCGTGACCGAGCGCAGCCGAGGAGATGATGGTTCACGTCGACGGCGTTCCCGTCGCGGTCTCGATCATCCCGTCGCGGGCGGCGTGGGGTGGCGCCGGGAAAGGGGCCGCCGCAGCCGAAGGGCCGCAGCGCGTGACGTCGCCGATGCCGGGAAAGATCGTCAAGGTTCTCGTCAAGCCGGGAGACAAGGTCGAGCGCACGTCAGGGGCTGGTCGTCGTCGAAGCGATGAAGATGGAAAACGAGCTCCGGGCGCGCGCCGCGGGCACCGTCACCGAAGTTCGGGTGACGGAGGGCTCTCCGTCGAGGCTGGTGCGATACTGGTCGTCACTCGAGTGAAGTTCAAGTCGCTCTTCGCCATCTTTCAGCATCCTCTGACGAAGAGGACGCGGCGCATCGTGCGCGCGCATCGTGGTGACGTTCGCCTGCGCCGTGGCCGTGGCGTTTCGTGACGAGCGTTACCGTTGACCTCGGGCCCACGCTGCGACAGCGCGCGGAAACGGCCGGCACCAACGCGATCAAGCGTCCGATGCACATCGGGCGGCTCGCCGTGCACCTCTGGCGCGGCAGCTTCGTCGTCGACGACCTGATCATCGAAGGGCATGACGCCGAAGTCGCGCCCATTCCTCGTGGCCAAGCGCATCGACGTCTCGATGCCGTGGAGCACGCTCATCACGCGACGCATCGTCTTCGACGCGATCCAGATGACCGACTGGGATATGTACGTCGAGCTGTTCCCGGACGGCTCGCACAACTTCCCGAAGTTCACGACGAACAGCAACCGCCCAAGAGCGCGTGGACGACGACGCTCGAGTACGTGCGGGCGTCGCGCGGGCAGTTCACCTACGAGGATCACGGGACGCCGTGGAGCACGATCGCGCGCAACCTCGACGTGACCGTGAGCCGTCCGGCGTCGGAGTATCGCGGCCAGGCGCGCTTCTCGAACGGCACGGTCGCGATCCAGAACTACGTGCCGATGCGGGCCGACATGTCGACGACCTTCCGGATCGTCGACGGCAAGATCGTGCTCGACCGCATCGATCTGCGGACCGACGGCGCGCAGACGCAGCTGACCGGCGTCGTCGACGCGCGCGCGATGGCCCGAGCAGATCTATCGCATCAAATCGAAGATCGACTTCCCGACCGAGAAGGGCATCTGGTTCGCGCACGACAAGTTCACGGTTGCCGGCACTGGCGATTTCACCGGCACCTTCCACCTGTTCAAGGAGCAGCTGCCGAACGGCAAGACGCGCACGGGCCGCGAGCTGAAGGGCGACTTCGTCAGCGCGATGGCCGGGGTCAACGCGTATCGCTTCGGCAACCTGCGCGGCTCGGTGCTCTGGGTGCCCGAGCGGATGGAAGTCACCAATGCGACGGCGACGCTCTACGGCGGCAGACGCGAAGTTCAGCTACAAGATGGCGCCGTTCGGCGTGCCAGGCATGCCGGCGCACGGCGACGTTCGACGCCGCAGTACGCGAACGTCGATCTCACGACGTTCACCAATGTCCTCGAGCTGAAGGGCATCCGGCTCGCCGGCCGCGCGACGGGACGGAACCTCCTCGAGTGGCCGCTCGGCAAGCTACGCGCTGCATCGCGGCAACGGTGAGCTGCGCGTCGACGCCGCCGCCCGGCACCGAGCTGATGTCGCTGCGCATGCCGATCGAGCGGATCGAGGCGCAGCAGCGGCTCGGCAAGCTGTGGGGACCGTTCGACAACACGCTGCCAACCGATCCGATCGCCGGTCGCCGCGACGATCACGTATGCGTTCGATCGCCGACGGGATCGACCTCGGCGCCGAGCCGATTCGCCACGCCGAGCACGTACGTCGAGTTCGAAGGGCGCACCGCGTACGGCGACAACTCGCGCATCCCGTTTCACGTGAGCAGCGCCGACTGGCAGGAGAGCGATCGCCTGCTCGCCGGGCTGATGACCGCGTTCGGCAGTCCGACCAACGCGATTCCGATCGGCGGGCTACGGCACGTTCGACGGCGTCGATGCTGAACAGCTTCTCGCGCCCGCGCATCGAAGGGACGTTCGCCGGCGAGCGGATGCGCGCCTTCGACGTCGAGTGGGGCGCCGCCAGGGGATCGGCGGTGATCGAGAACAGCTACGCCGACGTGAAGGAGGTCGTCATCAGCTCCGGCGACTCGGCGATCCACGCCGACGGCGCTGTTCTCGCTCGGCTACCCGCGGCGTGACAACGGCGAAGAGATCAACGCCCGGATCCGCATCACCAGACGCCCGCTGACGGATCTGCGGCACGCGTTCGAGCTCGACGACTATCCGGTCGAGGGATTGCTGTCGGGCGAGTTCCACGTCTACGGCCATACACGCGTCCGTTCGGCTTCGGCACGATGGCGATCGCCGATGGCACCGCGTACCACGAGACCGTTCGAGACCGCGACGGCGAGTCTGCGTCTCGAAGGCGAGGGCGTCCGCCTCGACAACATCGTTGTCGTCAAGGGCGGCGGACGCGGCACCGGCGCCGCCTACGTCGGCTGGGACAGCACCTATCAGTTCAACTTCGACGTGCAGCGGATTCCCGTCGAGAGCCTCACGGTCGCGCAATCGCCGAACACGCCGCCGCTGTCAGGGCTGCTCGATTTCACCGCCGGCGGCAGCGGCACGTTCGACGCGCCGCGCTACGACGTGCACGGCGCCGTGCGCGACTTCTTCGTCGCCGACGAAGGCATCGGCACGGTGACCGGCGACATCAACATCGGCAACGACGCTGATGGCGCTGAAGCTCGGAAGCCGCGTCGCCTCGCCTGGCGGTCTCGGGCTCCGGCACCATCGCGCTCAGCGAGCAGATGGACGCCGACCTCTCGTTCACCGTGGCCGACACGTCGCTCGATCCGTATCTTCGCGCGTTCGATCCGCAGCTCTCGCCGTACACCACTGCGATCGCCAGCGGCAACATCCGCGTCGTCGGCGAGCTGGCGGACATCGATCACCTCGTGGTCGACACGACCGTCGATAAGCTCGACCTGCGGCTCTTCGACTACCGCCTGCGAAACGCGGTGCCGATCCGCATGGCGCTCGATCGCCACTCGGTCACGCGTCACCGACATGCGGCTGATCGGCGACGAGACGCAGCTCGACGTCTCGGGCCTCGTCGATCTGCACAACGAGCGGATCGCGATGCGCGCCAACGGCGCCGCGAGCCTCGGCATCCTGCAGGGCTTCGTCCCGAACATCCGCAGCACCGGGCAGGCCATCGCTGCAGGCGACGCTCGACGGCCCGATGCGCACGCCGATCGTCACCGGCACGATGACGATCGACGACGGCCGCATCCGTCACTTCGATCTGCCGCACGCACTCGAGAACATCTCCGGCGTCGTCCGCTTCGACTACGCGCGGCGTGACGCTCGACGAGGTGACCGCGCAGCTTGGCGGCGGTCCGGTGCGCTTCGGCGGCCGCATCGGCATCGACGGCTACCGGCCCGGACGCCTCGATGTGACGATGAGCGGGCAGAACATGCGGCTGCGGTATCCCGGAAGGGATGCGCTCGGTCGTCGATGCCAACCTCAACCTGCAGGGAACGGTCGACGCGTCGACGCTCGTCGGGCAACGTCACCGTGCGCAACGCGCTCTACACGCGCCGTTTCGACACCGGCGGCGGACTCGTCGATCTCGACGGGCAGCGCCGGCGCGGGCAGGTGCCGGTCCGTCGATCCAGACGCACGATTCCGCTTCGCTACGACGTGCATCTCAACATTCCTGGAACGCTGCGCGTCGAGAACAACACCGTGCGGATGGTCGCCAACGCCGATCTCGACCTGCGCGGCACCTACGATCGGCCCGTGCTGGTCGGGCGCGCGGCGAGGTCGAGCGCGGCGAGTTCAACTTCGAGGGCAAGCGCTACGTCATCACGCGCGGCACGATCGACTTCAACAACCCGACGCGCATCGAGCCGTTCTTCGACATCGAGACCGAAACGCAGGTGCGCGTGCCGAGCCAGACCTACCGCGTGATGGTGCGGGTCGACCGGCACGATGGCGCGCTTCACGCCGACCTTCACGTCCGATCCGCCGCTGACCGAAGTGCAGGTCCTCAGCCTGCTGTTCAGCGACGTCGCGCCGGGGCAGGACGTCGGAGTTCAGCCAGTACAGCACCGTGACGCCGCAGGAACAGCTGTTGCGCGAGCGCGCGGCGCGCGCGCGCTGACCGGCGCGCTCACGACCGAAGCTCGGCCGCGTGGCCGAGCAGACCTTCGGCGTCGATACGTTCCAGCTCACGCCGTCGCTCGTCACGCCGAACGCCAACTCGTCGCGGCTCGATCCCGCCGCGCGCCTCACGATCGGCAAGCGCATCTCCGACCGCGTGTACCTGACCTACTCGCGCAGCCTCTCGTCGACGACGAGCGATCAGATCATCCTGCTGGAATACGATCAGACCGACCGCTTCTCGTGGATTCTCTCCCGCAACGAAGATCGCACCTACGCGCTGGACGTGCGCGTCCGGCACGTCTTCTGATGCAGCGAGCAAGTTCGAAAGTCAAAATGCAAAGTGTCGAAGCGCGCTGTAGGCTGCTGGCCACTCCTACTGTCTGCACTTTGCACTTTGCACTTGCGAATTCACTGCGGCGCGCTGGCGCAGACACCAGCCGCCGATCGTCGTGACCGTCGATGTGCAACAGGAGGGCGAGCCCGTCACCGACCCTGTCATCCTCAGCCTGATCCAGACGCGCGGCGGGCATGCCGCTGTCGATGGCGGACGTCCGCGAATCGATCACGCATCTCATCAGCCTGACGCGATACGAGGACGTGCAGGTCATGAGGACCTGCCGGCGGGCGGCGTGCGCCTCCGCTACGTGCTGGTTCCCGTGCACGCCGTGGATCGCATCGAGTTTCGCGGCACGCTCGGCGTGTCCGAAGACGACCTCCGGCGGGCGGTGGTCGAGCGCGTTCGGCAGGCGCCCCGGCGGCGCGCGCGGACGAGGTCGCGCGATCGCTGCAGGCTGTCTATCGCGACCGCGGCTACGCGCAGCCGATGATTACGCCGCGCATCGAGATCACCCACAAGCCCGATCGCGCGTCGATGATGCTCGAGATCGAAGCCGGCCCGCGCGCGCTCATCCGCGACATCGATGTTGACGCCGACAGATCCCGCCGATCGCAGCCCGCTTCGCCGGCAGTGGTGTCGCCGTCGGGCAGCCGTACGATGCCGCAGCGGTCGATGCGCAGCTCGAGAAATACCAGGCGGCGCTGCGCGCGCGCGGCTTCTACGAAGCGCGCGCGACAGACAGCGTCGATTTCGTCAACGGCGGCGCCATCGTGCGCGTCGCGATCGACCGCGGCCCGCACGTGTCGGTGGCGTTCTCCGGCGACCCGCTGCCCGAAGCCGAGCGCGATCGGCTCGTGCCGATCCGCGCCGAGGCATCGGCGGACGAGGACCTGCTCGAAGACTCGAGCCGCGCGATCGAGGACTACTTCACGCGCGCGGCTATCGTGACGCCGACGTGCGTACGCGCGCGAAGAAGCACCCGGCGAGCTGACCGTCCGCTTCACGATCACGCGCGGCCTGCGGTACGTCGTCGACGACGTGACGATCAACGGCAACACCGCGGTTGCCGCGACGGAGCTGCGCGCCGATCGTCCGGCTGAAGGCCGGCGATCCGTTCGTGCAGGCGACGCTCGATGCCGCCGTCGCCGGCATTCGTGGCCTGTATCGCGCGCGCGGCTTCACGCAGGCGATGGTGATGCCGATGGTGGCGGTGCTGCCTGCAGGAGATCGGCCGCCGCCGGCCGCCGATCGGCACGTGCAGGTCACGATCGCCGTCACCGAGGGACCTCGCACGCTGGTCGGCGCCGTCGATCTGGCGGGCAACATGGTGCTGACCGCCGAGCAGATCCGCGCGTCGCTGTCGACCGTGCCAGGCAAGGCGTACTCGGAGCTGGACGTCGCATCGGACCGCGATCGGATCGATCTCGAGTACCGCAACCGCGGCTACGAGAGCGTCGTCGTCGATCCGCGCGTGATGCTCGCCGACGCCAACACGCGGGCGAACGTCCTCTTCACCATCAGCGAAGGGCCGCAGGTGATCGTCGACCACGTGATCATCATCGGCAACAAGCGGACGAGCACGGCGACGATCCAGCGCGAGCTGACGCTGCGGCCTGGCGAGCCGCTCGGCTACGCCGCGCGCATCGAGAGCCAGCAGCGGCTCAGCGCGCTCGGACTGTTCCGGCGCGTCAACATCACCGAGCTGACGCACGAGTCCGAGTCGCGGCGCGATGTCCTCGTGCAGGTCGAGGAAGCGCCGCCGACGACGATCTCGCTACGGCGGCGGACTCGAGGGCAGACGATTCTTCGTCCGACCGGTCCGAATCGGCCAGGCGGAGGAACGGTTCGAGCTGGCGCCGCGCGGGTCGTTCGAGGTGACGCGCAGCAACCTGTGGGGCAAGAACCGATCGATCGATCTGTTCACGCGCGCCAGCCTGCGTTCGCGCGACGTGCTCGTCGAGCAATCGAACGCGAGCGCGCCCGCGGCGTCCACCACGACCAACAGCAGCTACGGCATCAACGAGTACCGCGTGCTCGGCACCTATCGCGAGCCGAAGGTGTTCAACACGCGCGGCCGACGTGCTCGTCACCGCGATTCTCGACCAGGCGAAGCGATCGAGCTTCAACTTCAGGACGCGCGAAGTCCGCGGCGAAGCCGGATTGCACGTCACGCCCAGGGTCAGCGTCGCGGGACGCTATTCGTTTCAGCACACCAAGCTCTTCGACGAGCAATTTCGCGCCAGACGATCCGGTCGTCCCGCTGATCGATCGGCTGTTTCCGCAGGTGCGCCTGTCGAAGTTCTCGAACTCGCTGATTCGCGACAACCGCGACGACCTGCTCGATCCGTCACGCGGAGCGTTTCTCGCGCTGAACAGCGATGTGGCCGCGCGCGCGATCGGCTCCGAGGTCGGGTTCGTGAAGACGTTCGCGCAGGCATTCGAGTACTACCGCCTGCCGGTCAGGCGGCGCATCATTCTGCGCAACGGCGGAACGCGTCGGACTGGCGCACGGCTTTCCTCGCGTGGTCGAGACGGTTGACGCCGACGGCATCGTGACGTCGCAGACGGTCCGGGACCTGCCGGCAAGCGAGCGTTTCTTCGCCGGCGGTGACACGACGGTTCGCGGCTTCTCGCTCGATCGCCTCGGCACCGCGCAGACGATCAGCTCGACAGGATTTCCGACCGGCGGCAATGGCGAAATCGTGCTGAACGTCGAGCTGCGCATCGACGTGGCCAAGGGATTCGCGGGCGTCACGTTCGTCGACGCAGGCAACATCTTTCCAAACGCCAGCGACCTGGACGTCACCGACCTGCGGCCCGCCGCCGGCTTCGGCGTGCACTACAAGTCGCCGATTGGTCCGATCCGCGTCGAGCTCGGTTTCAACCTCGCGCCGCGAGAGCTCGTGCCCGGCGTCCTCGAGCGCAGGACCGTCCTGCATATCTCGCTGGGCCAGGCCTTCTAAATCTCATTCGACGCGATGTTCACTGGCACAAACACGCGCCTCAGAGACTCAGAGCACATCGTTGTGCGAGCTCTGCGCTCTGTGGTCGTCGTCATCATTGTCTCGCATGGCTTGTTCTGCGATTTCATGCTGTGGCTGTCGCCGCATCGCGCGCAGCAGCTGATCGATCGCGTCCTCGCTCGAGTCGACGGCGCGCCGATCACGTTGACCGACGTGCAGGCGGCGCTGGGTCTCGGCCTGATCCGGGTGCCGGCGGGATCGGATCCGGTTGTCGCCGGTACGCAGCAGATGATCGATCGGCAGCTCGAGCTCGTGGAGGTGCAGCGGTTTCCCCTCCCGAGCCCGATGCGCGCGTCTGTCACGCGCGAGATCGCCCGCCTGACGATGAATGCCGGCGCGAGGCTGCCGGCGCTGATGCAGTCGACGGGCCTGAGCGAACAGCGCATCAACGACATCGCGCGCGACAACCTGCGCATCGCGGGATATCTCGATCAGCGCTTCGGGACCGCCGTGCAGGTGAGCGACGAGGAGGTCGCGGCCTACTACCGCACGCACGAACCGGAATTCACGCGCGGGGCAGACGTCGTGCCCTTCGAGGAGGTCGAGCCGGCCGCGCGGCAGCGCGTCTCGGACGAGCGCCGCCGTGCGACCGTCGATCAGTGGATACGCGACCTTCGCGGTCGCGCCGACGTCTCGATCAATCCGCCGCTAACCATCAACCAGTGACCACCAACCAACTACGGCATCAACACCGTCGATCCCGTCGTCTTTCGTGACTCGAGATCGCGGTGCGCCTGCACGGCATCCTTCGCCGGATACCGCTGGTTGATGTCGATCTTCACCTTGCCGGCCTTGACGATGTCGAAGAGATCGGTGGCCAGCGCGACCAGGTCCTGGCGCGCGGCGCTGTACGGCTGCAGTGATGGACGCGTGACGTGGAGATGTCCCTTGAGCTGCGCGGCGAGGTTCACGGGCGGCACCGGTCCTGACGCGTTGCCGAAGGTGACCATCGTGCCGAACATCGAGAGGCATTCAAGCGACTTGTCGAACGTGTCCTTGCCGACGCTGTCATAGACGACCGGCACGCCTTTGCCGCCCGTAATCTCCTTCACACGCGCGGCGAAGTCGTCCGTCTTGTAGTTGACTGCAGTGCGCCGCGCCGTGCGCCTTCGCCAGCTCGCATTTCTCGTCCGAGCCCGCCGTGGCGATCGTCGTCACGCCGAGCGCCTTCAGCCACTGGCACGCGATGAGGCCGACGCCGCCCGCGGCCGCGTGCCAGAGGACGGTGTCGCCTGATTTGACCTTGTAGGTCCGCTTGATCAGGTAACTCACCGTCATCCCTTTGAGCATCATCGCGGCGGCCTGTTTCGGACTTGATGCCGTCGGGAATCTTCACCACGCGCGCGGCGGGAACGTTGCGCGCCTCCGCGTAGCTGCCGACCGGCTGCAGCGGCGTGCCGCTGGCGTAGCAGACGCGATCGCCCGGCTTGAGCTCGGTGACGCCGTCGCCGACGGCTTCAACGGTGCCCGCCGCTTCGCTGCCGATGCCGCTCGGGAGCGGAATCTGTACACGCCTCCGCGGTGATAGGTGTCGATGTAATTGAGTCCGATCACTTCGTGGCGCATCCGGATCTCTCCGGCGCCAGGAGGACCAATCTCGACGTCCTCCCACTTCATGACTTCCGGTCCACCCTGCTCGTAAATTCGAATCGCCTTGGGCAAAGTTGTCTCCTCTTGTAATTGACGAATTTACGAATTGACGAATCTACGAATTTAATCGATCAATTTCAAATTCAAATCCGACAATTCGTAAATTCGTAAATTCGTCAATCTCATTGTCCGATCATCGCTACGCGCAAGATCTCCAGCGAATTGAATCCCGCGTGGCTCACGATCGGCCCGATGCTGCTGCGGCGCTGCAGGTACATCCACGCCCAGAAGGCGCCGAGTGCCGCCGTCGTGATCACCGCGTCCCATCCCTGCATGGCGTGACCGAGGCCGAACGCCGCGCTCAGCACCCATACGCCGAGCGTCGCGCCGCCGAGTACTGCTCGAAGCGGCGCAGCATGAACGCGCGCTGCAGCTCCTCGCGCACGCCGCCCGCGATGATGGCGACAAGCGAAAAGAGCGCGGCCTGGCCGGGCGTCGACGCCAGCTGCTCGAGCGGATTGGTTTCGCACGTTGTGCAGCGACGGCACCGCGAGACGGATGGCGTTCAGGAGAAGTCCGACGCCGACAAACACGAGCGGCACCGTGCCGAGACCGACCAGCGCTTCGCGAAGCGGACGCGAGCGCGGAGCGCCTATCCAGGTCCTGCGCGCGCTTTCGCCGTGCGCGTGCATCAACAGGATCATCATCACGATCAGCAGCGCCGTATCGGCCAACGAGAGGGCCAGGACGAAGGTCAGCGAGAGGTGCCCGGCGGCGTCCGACGACCTGACGCCGACCGCCCGGAGCAGGGCGCCAATCGCCAGCTGCGTGGGAATACTCGAGCAAAGAAGGATCTCGAGGACCGCCGTGACGCGGTCCCGCAGTGCGATCGCCTCGGGATCGCCCGGCGAAATAAGGGATTCAGGCGTCGAATCTGGCATATGTAGCCGACTACCGGCTACCGACTCCCGGCTTCCGGTAGTCGGAAGACGGTAGCCGGAACGCCGACGGGCGAAGCGAGCATTCTACTGCTCTGCTGGACCGTGTAAAAACGACAGGCTAGTATCGATGAGATGACTTCAACCACTTCCGGCGAGCGCGTTCTCATCGTCGAGGACGAGCCAACCACGCGGCTGGGCCTCACCGAGCTGGTAAGCACGTGGGGATTCACGACCGAGTCGGCGGCGGACGGTCAGGAAGCGCTCCAGCGTATCACCACGTTCCGCCCTTCCATCATCATCAGCGACCTCGTGATGCCGCGCATGGGCGGACTCGAGCTGCTGCGCGCGCTCAAGGATGAAGGGAGCGGGCTGACGATTGTCATCCTCACCGCGCAGGGCACGGTCGAGACCGCCGTCGAGGCGATCAAGGAAGGCGCGTACGACTATCTGACGAAGCCCGTCGAGCCGCAGCGGCTCAAGATCCTGCTCGACAAGATCGTCGAGCGCGCAGGACACGCTGCGCGAGGTGAAGGTCCTGCGCAAGCAGCTGCGCGAGCACGGCACGTTCGGCAAGATGATCGGCAACAGCGCGCAGATGCGCAGGGTCTACCAGACCATCGAGCAGGCGGCGCCGACGTCAGGCATCGGTGCTCATCTGGGGTGAGTCAGGCACGGGCAAGGAGCTCGTCGCGCAGACGATTCATCAACTGAGCCCGCGCGCGCAGATGCCGTTTGTCCCGATCAACTGCGCCGCGATTCCCGAGACGCTGCTCGAAAGCGAGATCTTCGGCCACGAGAAGGGCGCGTTCACCGGCGCGTCGGATCGCCGCGAAGGATGCTTCGAGCTCGCCGACCACGGCACGCTCTTCCTCGACGAGATCGCCGAGATGACGCCCGCCGACGCAGGTGAAGCTGCTGCGCGTGCTGCAGGAGCGGAAGTTCCGCCGGCTGGGCGGACGGCAGGAGCAGACCGTGGACGTGCGCGTGATCGCCGCCACCAACGTGAACCCGGGGAAGCGGTGCAAGAGCGGCAAGCTGCGCGAGGATCTCTACTACCGCCTGAACGTGTTCGCGATCGAGCTGCCGCCGCTGCGCCAGCGCAAGGACGACCTGTCGCTGCTGATCCAGTCGTTCCTCGCCGAGTTCAACGAGCGCAACAACAAGGCGGTGTCGGCGATCGATCCGGCCGCGATGCGCATCCTCGAGCAGTACAACTGGCCGGGCAACGTGCGCGAGGTGCGCAACATCATCGAGCGCGCGGTCATCCTCGCCAACGGCGAGTTCATCGAGCCGAAGCACCTGCCGCCGCTCGTGACCGATTCGCCCGACGTGGTGAAGCCCACCGTGGCGCTCGAGCCGGGCACGACGGTCGAGGAGGCCGAGCGCCGCCTGATCCTGATGACGCTCGAGCACACGCGCGACAACAAGACGCGCGCGGCCGAAATCCTCGGCATCAGCCTCAAGACGCTCCACAACAAGCTCAATCGAGCTGCGCGGCGGTCCCGGAAGAAGCAGGAAGAAGTAGTCCCGTCGTGAGGCATCAGATCAGGACCAGAGGACGAGAAGCCGTCTGTGCCCTGAGCCTCGTGCCTACGGATCCGCGCATGCGGATAGGCATCAAGGCCAAGCAGATCGCCGCGGTGACGGCCATCGTCGGCCTCGCCGTCGTCACGCTCAGCGCGGTGCATGTCACGCGCCTGGCGCGCGTCGTCCTGCATGAAAGCCAGGCGCGCGGCGAGCTGCTCGCCAACGCCATCTTCCATCGCGCGCGCGAAGTCGTCGTCATCGCACCCGCGGATCCGTACGCGGCGCTGCGGAGCGATCCCGGGCTTCGCGCCATTCTCGAATCGAGCATCTACGGCGAGAGTGTGACCGGCGCCGCTATTCTCGACACGCAGGCCATCGTCCGCGCCTCGAGCGATCCGACGCAGGAAGGTATGCCGTTACCGCCGCGCGCGCGACATGGCCTCGCTGGTCAATGCGAGCCCGCTCGAGCAGCTGCGCGTGATCTATTCGCAGGCCGGCCGCACGCTCGACGTGCGGCGGCAGATGTCGCTCGGCGACGAGGCATTTGGATCGATCCGCATCGGCGTGTCGACGGTGCTGATGCGGCAGGAGCTCGACGCCTCGCTCCGTCCGGCCGTCAACATCGCCCTGGGGTCGCTGCTGATTTCGGTGATCGTCGCCGCGCTGCTCGCGCAGTTGTTCCTCCGGCCAATCAACGTGATCCGCAGCGGCCTCACCCGGCTTGGCAAAGGAGAGTTCGGCGTCACGCTCGACCTCGATCAAGACGACGAGTTCGGCGACCTGGGGACGTTCTTCAACACCGATCAGCCAGCAGCTGTCGGCGGACCGAACGCTCCTCGCGGGACAGAAGGCGAACCTGCAGTCCGCGGTCGAACATCTCGAGGACGCCGTCGCGCTCTTCAACCCGTCAGGCGAGCTGTTGTTCAGCAATCCCGCGATGCAGCCGAAGCTCCCCGCCGACGCCATCGGCCGCGCGCTGCGAGGGCTGCTTCCCGACGGCGACCCGTATCGGACCATCGTCGAGGAGACACTCGCGTCGCGCACCTCGCGCGGCCCGGTGCAGGCGGGCGACGATGCGTTGTTGATGACCAATCTGATTGAGGGGACCGATGGCAAGCTCGTCGGAATACTGCTGGTGTCGAGGAACCTCGCATATCTGTCTCGGATGCAATCGACGATTGCGTACTCGCGGAAGCTCGTTGCACTGGGACGGCTGACGGCAGGCATCGCGCACGAGGTGAAGAATCCGCTGAACGCGATGATGATTCACCTCGAACTGTTGCGGACCAAGATTCGCCGCAACGCCATGCCCAAGGCCGAGCCCGTGGCCGCCGGTGGCCTGGCCTCGTCCGAAGCGCGCTCGTCAGAGCGCGCGAAGGCGGGGAGACGGATGCGTTACAGCATGTGGCCGTGATCGAGAGCGAAATCCGGCGGCTCGACGAAGTGGTCCAGGGATTTCTGAAGTTCACGCGGCCCGAGGACCTGCGCCTGCAGCCCGTGCGCGTGAAGGACGTCTTCGACGAGATTCTGCCGTTGATCGAGCCGGAGGCGCGGAAGAACAGCGTTCGCGTCGAGGTCGATGCGCCCGGGGACGTGCCGTCGGTCAACGGCGATGCGGCGATGCTGCGGCAGGCGTTTCTCAATCTGGCGATCAACGCGTGCCAGGCGATGCCGAACGGCGGCACGCTACGCCTGTCGTGCGCGTCGGCGCCGGGCAACCGGGTCGAGGTCCGGTTCGAGGACACCGGCGTCGGCATCCCGGCCGAGCACCTGTCGAAGATCTTTGACCTCTATTTCACGACGAAGGATCATGGGACAGGCATCGGACTGTCGATGGTCTACCGGATCATCCAGCTGCACGACGGCGAGGTCGAGGTCGAATCGACCAAGGGCCGGGGGACGATCTTCAGAGTCTTACTGCCGCGGGCCAACGAGATTTAAATGAAAATCCCAAGCGCTCAAATCCCAAGTCCCGAATCCCAAGCGGCGCGGTTGCGCACGCTCGTTGGTGTTTGGGACTTGGCTGTTGGGATTTGGGATTTTCGCCGCGTCAGCGGCGGGCTGCGCCAAAGCGCAGGCGAAAGACATCGCCGGCGGACCGCCACTCGATGTCCCTGCGCCGCCGGAACGCGTGCTGGCTCCGGTCGGAGGAGCCGGTGCTCGTATCCGCGCCGCCGCCAGCGGAGGCGGCACCGCCTGCCGCGGCCGCGCCGCGGACGCCGCCGCGGCCGCCCGTGCGTCGCGCTGAGCCAGAACAGCCTCTCCGGCAGCAGCTGCACCAACCACCCCTCAGCCGGCGCCCGAGCCGCCGCGCGAGCTGCGCCCCGCGTCGCCGGCCGCTGACGCCGCAGCCGAGCGCGAATCGCGCGACGCGCTTGCGCGCGCCGCGCGCGATCTCGGGCGCGTCGATTACGGGAAGCTCAATCCCGATGCGCGCGCCCAGCACGATCAATCGAAGCGCTTCGTGGAGCAGGCGCAGCAGGCGCTGAAGGATCGCAACTTCGTGTTCGCGGCCACGCTGTCGGACAAAGCGGCGGCCCTCGCCGCGGAGCTCGTCGGCCGCTAGCAACCCGGCGTTACGCCGTCAGCCGGCCGATGCGATAGGCCGCCCGGCCGAGCATCAAGCGCGTGAATCCGGTGGTGAGCAGGTTGAGCCCGACAAGGGTGCCGATCACCCATACCGACGTTGCCGGCCAGCGCAGCCAGATCAACCCCGCCAGCATCATCGTCAGAACCGCATTCAGCAGCAGCCAGTGCGAGCCGTCCTCTTCGCGCTGCCAGATGTGCGCGTAGAACTCGAAGGCCGCTTCGACGATGAGCACCGCCGCAAGGAGCAGGGTGAACGCGCCGAGCGTCATCGACGGGTGCTTCAGGAACCACACACCTGCGGCGCCGTACGCCAGTCCGACCGTCGTTTGCCAGATCGCGTGACCCAGGCCGCCGGCGAAGGCGCTGATCAGGTGCGCCATGCTGCCGGCCACCAGCAGCCAGCCCACCAGAACCGTGAGTGCGAGGCCTGCGATCCATGGCTCGACGATCGCCGCGACGCCCAGCACGGTGAACACCACGCCCGTTGCGGTGAGCCAGATGCCCGTCTCGTATGCGAGGCTCGGACGGTCCTCCAATGCTTCAATCCAATGCGGCGCGGCCATGATGTGCCTCCCGTCAGCGTTCACCGCAGTGGGTGCAAGGGTGGGACCTGCGTCCGCCGCCGCACGCGCCAGCATCGTGCGCTCGAGCTCCCGTGGTTCGTGATCGCGGTCACTACTCGCTGTGACGTGCCACCTGTTCGCCCCTCACCGAATCCGCTTGGAGAACAGCGGATTCACGAGTCGGTGAACGCAGCTGGCGGCCGGAACAGCGAGCGACAAGCCCGCCAAAAACACCGACAAAGTGAACAAGGCGATCGCCCGCCTGACGAGCCGCGCAAGAAAGCGCTTGCGCGGCGCACCGCCTCGTGGTTTACCGTTCAGTTTAATCGAATGGTTAAACCACGGGACGGCGACACCGAACAGCGCATCCTCGACGCCGCGCACATCGTCTTCCTCCGCGCGCGGGACGGCGGGTGCGCGCACGCAGGAAATCGCGAAGGAAGCGGGCGTGAACTCCGCGCTGCTGCACTACTACTTCCGCACGCAAGGAGCGTCTCGCCGAGGCGGTCTTCAAGCGCGCCGCGAGGCAGCTGCTGCCCGGCGGTCATCCGGCATCCTCGCGCTCCGACGCCGAGCTCGAAGACAAGGTCGAGCAGGTCGTGCACGTGGAGCTGCGAGCAGCTGTCGACGACGCCGTACCTCCCCGGCTACATCCTCAGCGAGCTTGCGCACCACCCGGAACGCGCGGCGCAGCTGTTTTCGCCGGCGACCGGCATGGCGCCGCGCCGACGATCGGCGCGTCGCGTGTTCAAGGTGCTCCAGGCGCAGATCGAGCAGCGCGTCAAGCGCGGGCCGCATGCACCCGATCGCGCCCGATCAGTTCGCCATCAACCTGCTCGTCGCTGTGCGTGTTTCCGTTCGCCGCGCGGCCGCATGCTCATGGCGCTGCTCGGCGCTCGACCAGGCCGGCTTCGACCAGTTCATCGACCGGCGCCGCAAGGAGCTGGCGCCGTTTTTCCTGAGGGCCTTGCGGCCATGAACGACCCGTCTCGCTGCTGCTCGCTGCTTGTGCTGGTCGCCTGCTCCCGGCCAGCGCGGCCAGGGGCCAGGCGCCGGCGGCCGATCGTTCGAGCTCGCGCACGCTGCAGCAGGCGGCGATCGACACCGATCCGCGGATGCGGCAGCTCGCGCTGCTGATCGCGCAGACCGAACTGCGGCTGCGCAACATCGCCGCGCGGCGTCTGCCGTCGATCGCCGTCGACGGCCAGGCGCAATGTCAGTCCGACGTCGCGCACTGCTCGCCGGCGTCGCCGCTCAGCGGCGGCTGTTCAGCGCCGCCGAAGGACACCTACGACAGCGGCATCCGCATCGATCAGCGGCTGTTCGATCCGACCGTCGGCGCGCAGGGCGCGCTCGAGCGCGCGCAGCTCGCCGAGCAGCAGGCGCGCGTCCGCGACGACGCTCTTCACGCTGCGGCAGCAGGTGAACGATGCGTTCTTCGCGGCGGCGGTGCTGCAGGCGCGGGCAGGCTCGCTGGCGGCCACCATCGCCGACCTCGAGTGCGCGGCTCGAGGAGACGAACGCGCGGGTCCGCGAAGGCACCGCGCTGCCGGCCGACGCCGCCGCCATCGAAGCGACGCTGCTTGCAGCGGCAGCAGGACGCAGACGACTTGCAGGCGAGCCGCCGCGAGCGGCGCTGGCACGTCTCGGCGACTCTCACCGGGCAGACGCTCGGCGAGCGACGACACGCTGACGCTGCCCGATGTCGCGACGGCGGTGGCGCGGGCGCGGCAGTCGCCGACGCGCTGCGCGCGCGTCCGGAGTACGAGCAGTTCGCGCGCACACGCGATCGGCTCGCGCGTCAGCAGCAGCTGACGCGCTCGGCGCAGGAGCGTCCACGCGCTGTCGGCGTATCGCGACGCGTCGGCTACGGCCAGCCCGGGGCTGAACTTCATCAGCGACGAGTTCGAGACCTACGGCCTCGGCGGCGTGCGCCTGCAATGGAACGCGTGGACGTGGGGCACCGGCGCGCGCGAGCGCGAGGCGCTGGCGCATCAGCAGCAGGTCGTCGCGGCCGACCAGGCGGCGTTCGCGAAGGGACTCGCGCGACGTCGATCGAAGGCGACGCGGCGCGCCGATCGATCGCCTGCAGCGACGCGCTCGCGATCGACGAACGGATCGTCGCGCTGCGCGAGCAGGTCAGAGCGCTCGACGCAAGCTTCGTCTTCAGGAGGGTGTCGTGACGGCATCGGAATATCTCGATCGGAGCGCGGAGCTGCTGCAGGCGCGCTTCGCGCGCGGCGGTCACCAGGTCGAGCTCGCGCAGGCGAGCGCGCGCCTGCTCGACGACGCTCGGACTGGAGGTGCGGTGATGCGCGCAATCGACAGCGTCGAGCTCGTGGCTGCTGGCGCTGGCATCGCTGCGGCCGGCTGCGCGAAGCGCCGCCGGAGCCGGACGCCTACGGCAACGTCGAGGCCGACCGAGGTCGTCGTGTCGTCGCGAGGTCGGCGGCCAGCTCACGACGTTCACCGTCGAGGAAGGGCAGACGCTGGCGGCCGGCGCGGCGGTCGGCACGGTCGACCCGACGCGAGCTCGCGCTGCAGCGCGACCAGGCGACGCGCGCAGCGCGACGGCACGCGCGTCGCGCGTCAGCGAAGTCGACCAGCCAGGTGCCGGCGCTCGAGGCGCAGCGCGACGCGGCTGCAGGCGCAGCGCGACGCGGCCGTCGCCCAGCGGGCGGCGCTGCCGAGTCGCAGCTCGAGATCGCGCGGCGCAACCACGAGCGCACGCAGCGGCTGTTCGCGCAGCAGGCGGCGACCGCGCAGCAGCTCGATCAGGCCGAGCGCGACGTCCGCGTCGCTGCGAGGATCAGATCAAGGCGCAGGACGAGCAGATCGAGGCGCAGGCGCGGCAGGTCGCCGCGCAGGCCGCGCAGATCGCCGCGCGCGCAGGCGCAGCAGCAGACCGCGCGCGACGCAGGTCGCGGCAGCCGACGCGCAGGTCGCGCAGGTCGACGATCGCATCCGCAAGAGCACGATCACGCAACCCGAGTCGCCGGCACGGTGCTCGTGACCTACGCGAGAGCCAGGCGAGGTCGTGCAGCCGGGCCAGCCGCTCTACAAGATCGCCGACCTGCGGCACGGTGGACGTGCGCGCCTACGTCACCGAGCCGCAGCTCGCCGTCGGTGAAGGTCGGCCAGCAGGCGCGCGTCACGGTCGACGCCGGCGACAGCGCGGCAGACGCTCGACCGGCACGGTGTCGTGGGTCTCGACGCAGGCCGAGTTCACGCCGACGCCGATTCAGACGCGGGACGAGCGCGCCGACCTCGTCTACGCGGTCAAGATCCGCGTGCCCAACCAGAACGGCGTGCTGAAGATCGGCATGCCGGTCGACGTCGAGTTCGGCGTCGAGGCCGGCAAGCCGATCGCGAACTGACGGACGCCGTCGTCGGTCGACGGCGTCGTCAGCAAGCGCTTCGGCCGGACGCATCGCGCTCGACGAGGTGTCGTTCGCGGTGCGACGGGCGAGCTCTTCGGCTTCATCGGCCCCGACGGCGCCGGCAAGACGACGCTCTTTCGCATTCTGGTGACGCTGCTCGTGCCCGACTGCGGGACGCGCGACGGTCCTCGGCCTCGACGTCGTCCGCGACTACCGGGCGCTGCGCCAGCGCGTCGGCTACATGGCCGGGCGCTTCTCGCTCTATCCCGATCTGAGCGTCGAGGAGAACCTCCGGTTCTTCGCGTCGGTCTTCGGCACGACGATCGAGCGCGAATGCGAGCAGCATCGCGCCGATCTACTCGCAGCTCGAGCCGTTCAAGGATCGCCGCGCCGCGGCGCTGTCCGGCGGCATGAAGCAGAAGCTCGCGCTCTGCTGCGCGCTCGTCCATCGGCCCGACATCCTGCTTCTCGACGAGCCGACGACCGGCGTCGATGCGGTGTCGCGCCGCGAGTTCTGGGATCTGCTCGGCGAGCTGAAGCAGGGCGGCCTGACGATCGTCGTCTCGACGCCGTACATGGACGAGGCCGACGCGCTGCGATCGCGTCGCGCTGATCCATCGCGGCCGGCTGCTCGGCCGTCGACACGCCCGCGGGCGATCGCCGCGCGCGTTCGACCGCCCGCTGCTCGGCGTCCGCGCGCAGCGAGCGATACAAGGCGCTGCTCGCGCTGCGCGACTACGAGCACGCGCACAGCGTCTATCCGTTCGGCGAGGTCATCCACTACACCGACCAGCGGACGGACGCGCCGGCCGGACCGCATCGCTGACGACGCTCGCGCGCGTTCCTCGCGGCGAACGGGCTTTGCCGACGCGTCCGTCGAGCCGACTCGAGCCGACCGTCGAAGACAGCTTCATCGCGCGCACGGATGCGTCCGAGCGAGCCCGAGCGCGGTGCCGCGTGAGCGAGCTCGCGATCGAGGTCGAGGACCTGACGCGCACGTTCGGCGACTTCACCGCCGTCGATCGCATCTCCTTCGAGGTGCAGCGCGGGCGAGGTCTTCGGCTTCCTCGGCGCCAACGGCGCCGGCAAGACGACCGCGATTCGCATGCTGATCGGCCTGCTTGCAGCCGAGCGGCGGCACGGCGCGCGTCGCCGGCCACGACGTCTACACCGAGAGCGAGGCCGATCAAGCGCAGCATCGGCTACATGAGCCAGCGGTTCTCGCTCTACGAGGACCTGACGCCGCGCGAGAACATCCGCCTGTACGGCGGCATCTACGGCCTGACGCGCGACGCAGATTCGCGAGCGCACCGATCGCGATGCTCGACGCGGCTCGGCCTCGACGGACGTCGCCGACGATCGCGGTGCGCAGCCTGCCGCTCGGCTGGCGGCAGAAGCTCGCCTTCTCGGTCGCCCTCGTCCACCAGCCGCGCATCGTCTTTCTCGACGAGCCGACGAGCGGCGTCGATCCGATCACGCGCCGGCAGTTCTGGGAGCTGATCTACGAGGCGGCGTCGAGCGGGCACGACCGTGCTCGTGACGACGCACTACATGGACGAAGCGGAATACTGCGACCGCATCTCGATCATGGTCGGCGGGCCGCATCGCGCGCGATCGGCACGCCGGCGGAGCTGAAGCAGCGAGTTCGGCGTCGACGTCGATCGACGAGCTGTTCGTGCGGCTCGCGCGGCCGGCGGAGGCGCAGCCGTCGCGGGCAGCGGCCGCATGAGTGCGCTCGGGGCCTGCTGCGCAAGGAGATGCTTCACATCCTGCGCGATCGCCGGACGCTGACCGTGCTCATCGCGCTGCCGGTCGTGCAGGTCGTGCTCTTCGGCTACGCCATTCGCACCGACGTCGAACGACGTGCGCCTGGCGGTCGTCGATCCCGCGCCCGACTACGCGACGCATGGCGCTGCGCAACCGGTTCGCGTCGCGCAGGCGTCTTCCGCATCGGTCGCCGTCGTGCCGCGCACGGCGGATCTCGATCCGCTGTTTCAGACCGGCGCGGCGCAGCAGGCGATCGTGCTTCGAGCCCGGCTTCGCGGCCGATCTCGGCCGCGGCGAGCCGGCGCAGACTGCTGATCGTCACCGACGCCACCGAGCCGAACACCGGCAGCCTGCTGCAGGCCTACGCGCAGGCGGTGATCGACGGATACCAGCGAGACTGCAGCGCGGCGAGCCAGCGTCGTCAGGCCGTCGCGCATCGCGCATCGTCATCGCCCAGGTCCGCATGCGCTTCAACCCGACGCGCGAGAGCTCGAACCTGTTCGTGCCCGGCCTGATGGCGTTCGTGCTCGACGATCATCTCGTCGCTGATGACGGCCATCTCGCTCACGCGCGAGAAGGAGACCGGGCACGATGGAGGCGCTGCTCGTGTCGCCGCTGCGGCCGTGGGAGATCATCGTCGGCAAGGTCGCGCCGTACCTCGCGATCGGCTTCGTCAGCGTGCGTCGCCGTGCATCGTCGAGGCGCGGCTGGTGTTTCGACGTGCCGCTGCGGGGCAGCGTCGCTGCTCCTGCTGTTCGAGGGCGCGCTCTTCATCCTCGTGTCGCTCTCGCTCGGCATCCTGATCTCGGCGCGCACCTCGTCGCAGCGCGTCGCGATGATGGGCGCGCTGCTCGGCACGATGCTGCCGAACATGCTGCTGTCGGGCTTCATCTTTCCGGTCGAGAGCATGCCGGCGCGCTGCGCGCGATCTCGAACGTCGTGCCCGGCCGCTGGTTCGTCGCGATCGCGCGCGGCATCATGCTCGAAGGGCATCGGGCTCGAACTACGTCTGGCGCGAGACGCTCGTTCTCGCGGCGATGGCGGCCGTGCTGCTGGTCGCCGAGCGTCCGTTCGTTCAACGAGCGCCTGGAGTAGACGATGCGCCGCATCCTGTTTCTCGCCCAGGCCGAAGTGCTCCACATCGTGCGCGACCGCGTGCTGCTGGCGCAGGTGCTGGTCGTGCCCGATCGTGCAGCTGCTCGATCCTGTCGAACGCCGCGACCTTCGAGATCCGCAACACGCCGATCCACGTCGTCGACCTCGATCGCATCGACGCACTCCGCGCGGCGTCGTCAGCCGCCTCGCCGCGTCACGGCCACTTCGAGATCGTCGGACGCCGCGCCGTCGCTCGATCGCGGCGGACGAAGCGCTGCTGCGCGGAGCACGTGACGATGGTCGTCGTCATCCCGCACGACTTCGAGGCGTCGCTGGTGCGGACCGGCGTCGCGCCGGGTGCAGCTGTCGGTCAACGCGGAGAAAGGATCGGCCGCGGGCATCGTGCAGGCCTACGCGTCGCGCGTCCTGGCGCGATTATGCGGCGGAGCTGACGGCGCGACGTGCGAGCCCGACGATCTGTCGCCGGCGACGCTGGCAGCGCCGACACCGCTGCGAGGCGGCACGCGGATCGATGTCCGCGTCCGCGGCCGCTACAACCCGACGCTGAACTACCAGCACTACATGGTGCCGGGCATCCTGGTGGCGCTGGTGACGATGATCGGCACGCTGCTGAGCGCGCAGAACATCGCGCGCGAGAAGGAGCTCGGCACGCTCGAGCAGCTGAACGTGACGCCGATCACGCGCGGCCAGTTCATCACCGCGAAGCTGCTGCCGTTCTGGGTGCTCGGCCTGGTCGAGCTCGTCGCTCGGGCTGATCGTCGGCAAGCTCGTGTTCGGCATCCCGATGCGCGGCAGCCTGCTGCTGCTCTTCGGCGTCGGCGGCCGTCTACCTGATCGGTCGCGCTCGGCATCGGGCTCTGGATTTCGACGCTGGTCGAGACGCAGCAGCAGGCGATGTTCGTCACGTTCTTCATCGTGAACATCTACCTGCTGATGAGCGGCCTGTTCACGCCGATCGACAGCATGGCGCCGTGGGTGCAGAGCGGTCTCGCATGATCAATCCCGGTCCGCCACTTCGTGACGATTTCGCGCGCGATCCTGATGAAAGGCGCCGGCCCCGCGGAAATCGCGCAGCCGTTCCTGATTTTGCTTCGGCACCGCCGTCGTCGTGCTTTTCATTGCCGGTCCGCCAATGCCACAAGCGAGCGCGCGTAGAATACGCGCCATGAAACGATTCCACTTGCTCGCGCTGCTGCTGGTCGTGTGCGCTGACGTCGATGGTCGCCCAGACGGCCGACGACCTCCTCAACGACGGCAAGAACACCGGCAACGTGACGACGCAGAGCATGGGCTACGCACCGACAGAGCTACAGCCCGCTCAAGCAGATCAACAAGTCCAACGTCAAACGCCTCGTGCCCGTCTGGAGCACCAGCCTCATGAATGACGTGGGCGAGCTGGCGGCGCCGGCGATCTACAACGGCGTGATGTACGTCATCAACGGCAGGTGGACGTTTGCGCTCGACGTGCGAGACCGGCAGGCAGATCTGGCGCACACCGGTGGCGCTCGAAGCCGGGGACCGTCGGCGCGCGCGATCACACGAGGCGCCGCCGACGATCTACAACGGCAAGCTGTTTCGCGTGACGATCGACAACCACCTGGTCGCGCTCGACATGAAGACCGGCGAGCGAGGTGTGGAACCAGAAATTCGCGGACTAGAAAGACGGCTACTACGCCACGGGCGCGCCGATCGTCGCCAACGGCGTGCTGATCTCGGGAATGGCCGGCGGAGAGTCGCACGACGCGCGGGTTCCTCGACGGCTGGGATCCCGAGACCGGGAAGAAATTGTGGCGGCGCTACACGATTCCGGCGCCAGGCGAACCTGGGTCCGAGACATGGCCGAAGGACAGCGATGCGTGGATGTACGGCGGCGGGCCGACGTGGCGATCGGGTTCGTACGATCCGCAGCTCGACCTGGTCTACTGGGGCACCGGCAATGCCGAGCCGTACGATCCGCACCCTCGCGAAGGTCTCGACAGCCTGTTCACATCGAGCGTGCTCGCGATTCGCCCGAAGACCGGCGAGATCGCCTGCTACTACCAGTACACGCCGAACGACGTCTACGACGTCGACGGCACCGACGAGAATGCTGCTCGCGGACATTCAGGTCGGCGGCCAGCCTCGCAAGGTGATGATCCAGGCGAACAAGAACGGATTTCTGTACGTGCTGGATCGCACCAACTGCACGCTGATCGCCGCGCATCCGCTCGTCAAGGTCAACTGGGCCTCGCACGTCGATCTGGCGACCGGCCGGCCGGTGCTGACCGATGTCTACAAGCGGTTCTTCGCCGGCGAGGAGGTCGAGATCTGGCCGTCGCGCGGCACCAACGCCGTGCCGATCGCGTTCGATCCGAACACCGGGCTCGTCTACGCGAGCACGTGGAACGTGCCGCGCATCCAGAAGCTCGCGCCGCCGAAGCCGCAGGTGCTCGGCGCCGACTCCACGGGCGTCACCGCCAGGGTTCCGGACGTCAAGCCCGGCGACGTGCTCGGTCACTTCGTCGCGATCAATCCGCTGACCGGCGAGAAGAAATGGGAGATCCCGTTGACGGATCTGCCCGAGCTCGGCGGGCATGCTGGCGACCGGCGGCGGACTGGTGTTCACCGGCAAGCTGACGGGCGAGTTCGTCGCGCTCGACGCAGGCGACCGGCAAGACGCTGTGGCAGTTCAAGACCGGCTCGAGCATCAATGCCACGGCGATCACCTACACCCACAACGGCCGTCAATACGTGACGCGTCGCCTCGGGGCTGCGGTGGCGTGCTCGCCAATCGCTACGCGGCGGAGAAAGTGCCCGCCGGCGGTTCCGTCTGGACGTTTGCGCTGATGCCGTAGCTTCAGTCCCGGCCGCTGGGAAGCGCGCTACCCACCCGTCGGTAGATCCAAGCCCTGCCGTTCGCCACTCGAACAGTATGTATGTTCGTTTACACGCATCAACGCGTTGAACTAAGTAGTAAATCTCGCGTGTTTCCCGCCTGCAGCGGCTCGTGACGACCTTGGCATGCCGCCTGCTGTAAGGCGGGGCAGAGATTGAAAGTCACCTCACCCCGTAGCGAAAGTGGCGGGGTCACCCGCTAGTCAACCTACCTGTGCACCCGGGGAGAGCGTCGAAAGACGCTCTCCTCCAGTCACTGGCATACGAAGCGAAGGCTTTCGATCGACGACGGTAATCGGCTCGGGCGCATCGCTGCTATTTATCGTGTTTCCCGAGCACGCGTCCGACGACGTAGAGAACCGGAATCACGATGCGTCGCACGAAGGCCGGCAAATCGAGCATCGCGTATTCATGCCGGTAGCGCGTCGTGAGGAACGCGGCATCGAATAGCGCACGGACGGTTGCCGCCGTTCTCCCTCACCGACGCGAACACGGCGCCGAGAAAGAATTCGATGTTGCCGGGCGGCTTGCACCAGCCGGTCATGCGCAGCTCCGTATCGCCCGCATTCCACCACTTGTGCGCCGTGCCGGCTGGCCAGACGACGAGCTCGCCGGGACCGGCGAACCTGGGTTCCTGGCCAAGCACTTGATACCCCATGCGTCCGGTGACCACCCGCGCCGCTTCGTCCTGCAGGTAGTGCACGTGCATCGGCGGGCCGGCACCCGGCTGGGCGAGACCGTCGGCTTCCGCGCGATCGCCATCGGGCGCGTGCGTCACGCCGGTGAACGTGAGCTCCTCACCGTGTCCGTTGGCGATCGTGTAGGGGTAGCTTTTCATGCAGGCACGCGTGCTTCGGTGCTTGTGTCAGGGTTGCGCGCCACCAGCACCGGGAGCGGATCCGCCGAACAGGTAGCTGCGAGCCGTCGGCCAGCGATGAAATTGCGGCCGACCGCCTTGTTCGTGCCGTCGCTCGCCTGGTAGCCCTCGATCGATGAATTCAGTGCCGACCGTCAGCGTGTTCTTCGTCACGCCGAGGCGAATGAGCTGATTCGGGCTGCCGCCTTCGATCAGCCACGGGACGACGGTGCCGTCCGGCTCCTTGACGTCGATGTGGAACCAGGAATGGGGATTGATCATCTCCCACTTGGTGAGCGTGCCCGTCAGCTTGAGCGGCTTGGTGATGTCGAACTCCGACGAGAACGCGTGATGCGCCAGCAGCGGCGCGATCGACAAGCCACGCGCCGACGCCGACGATCGCTGCGAACGTGGTTCTCATGCGCTGCTCCCGTTCACTTCGAGTTCTTCTTTGGCCGCTTCGGCGGCTCGCTTCTCTTCGGCGCGCGCGCCCGCGAGCAGTGTTGGTGAGGCCGTAGTTGCCCTCGTGGCACGCGTGCTCGAAGATCGGGCCGATCGCCTTCTTCCACGGCACTTCCGCCGTCCACGGCCGCGTCCACGTCGTCGGGATCGTCGACCGTGAAGCGGTACGTCAGCGTGTCGTCGCTCACGCGCGTGAAGCGCTCGGTCAGCTTCATGTCCTCGCTCGCGCCCTGGAATGCGGTCATGTCCGGTGAAGTTCGTCGTCTCGATCACCAGCGTGTCGCCGTCCCAGCGGCCGCGCGAGTCGCCCATCCGAGCTGCCGGACGCTGCTCGGCAGCGGCGCGACGCGCCGTCGAGCGGAATGATGCGCGGACGTCGTGAAGCATCTCGACGAGGATCATCACGGTGCCCGGCGCTCTGCACGATCTGGTAGTTGTTGTTGTAGGCGCCGGCGAGCATCGGCGGGCCGTCGCGATCCATCAGGATGCAGCGCGACCGATAGCGGCTGGTTCTGCGCGGCGTCGGTCGATCGCGCCCGCGCGCTTTCGCGCCTCGGCACGCGCCGCGTTGCGGCGCTTGCCTTCCTCCGTCATCGGCGGCAGCTGCCCGTCGGCCGGATCGACGATCAGCGACGTCCGCAGGTTCAGCGCCACGAGCGCCGACTGGCTCCTGTCGAGGCCGAACTGCGTGAAGTCGTAGTGCACGTCCGCGACGGTGCCGGGCGTCGGTCTGCTCGGCCTCGTCGCTGGCCGCGCGCTTCATCTGCTCGACGACTTCTTCTCGCGTGAAGAACTCGCTGTCGATCCCTTTCGGGCGCTCGAGCGGCGTGTAGGTGGTGTTGTTCCAGAAGCCCTGCAAGTCCGGATGCCCGTCCGGCGTGCGCGGGACCTTGGCGTCGACGCGCTGTGAGGCGCGGCTGCGTCCTGCGCCGCGGTCGGCGCGACGTAACAGCGAGCGCGACCGCGAATCCGCGCGAGGGCCGTCGCCGACGAGCGAGATCGATGCAGCATGTGCAGTCTCCCGAGCTAATTGCTCGATGCGGCTTCCGCAGGTGTCCGTAGATCAGATCTTCGACGAACGGGACGCAGTTGAACTCCAGCAGCTGCGCGTTCTTCTCGACGCGGCGGTAGAGCGGCATGCTGATCTTCCACGGCCGCGTGAACGTCTGTCGGATCCTCGATCGTCGCTTCGTAGTGCAGGTGGTCGGCGTCGGTCGCGCGTGATGCGCTCGACGACGTGCAGCTCGTCGCTGTGGAAGTTGCCGGCGCGATCGAACCAGCGTCTGATCGTTGAAGCCGGTCGTGTCGATGACGAGCGTCTCGCCTTCCCAGTGGCCGTTCGACCATCCCATCCAGCTGTCGGCCGGCGCCTCCGTCTGGTCGGTCATGTAGATCGTCCGGACCGCGCGCGCGTACTCGTAGACGCATCATGATGTGGCTCGGCGCTCTGGATGATCTGGAACGGATAGCGGCATGTATCATCGCGCGCGGCGCGCCGGGCAGGTAGCACTTGATCTCCGGATCGAGCGTGATGCCGGTTCGCGTAGTTTGTCCTTCTTCTTCGCGAGCGCTTCGCGGCTTATAGGGAAGCGGGCCGTCGACGATGCCGAGGCCGCCGGGAACGGCGTTGCTCGCGCCGAGCTCGCGGACCAGGCCGCGGCGCCGCCGCGTGCGGCTCGATGTCCCAGTAGGCCTCGGTGATCGCCTGGTAGATGCCGTTGAGGTTCGGCTTGCCGTCCGCGGTGCGCGGCGCTCGATAGGCGCGGGCCTGCCCCGCAATCGGCAGCGTGGCGAGCGACACGGCTGTGATCGCTCCGACCACGATGATCAACGCGCGTCCGAGCCGGTCTCGCATGGCGTGGGACTTGACCGCGCCTATTGAACGCCCGCGCGAGAGGCGCGTCAAGCGGATTACTCGGTGGCGGCGCGATCCCCTGGCAGTGCGGATTCGTCCGCCACTTCACGGCGCCGCAGCGCCTCGAGAAGACGCGCCGTGGTGACCGAGGATGATCGGGCCGATCAGCAGGCCGATGAATCCGAACGCGGCCGCCCCGCCAAGTAACCCGAAGAAGATGACCAGACCGCTCACCGATGTTCGTCCGCTGAGCAGCAGCGGCCGCAGCACGTTATCGACCATGCTGATGCCGAACGCGCCGACGAGCAGCATGATCACGCCGCGACCGATGGCGCCGGACAGCAGCAACCCGACTCCTGCCGTGCACTCACACGAGCGCTGCACCCACGATCGGTAGCAGCGAGCAGAACGCCATGACGACGCCCCAGAACACCGGCGCGCCGATCCCCAGGAGCCAGAACGCCGCGCCGCCGATGAGGCCCTGTGCGGCCGCGACGATGAGGCCCGCGCCGACGCTGGCAATCACCAGATCGCGCGTATCGGTCATCAAGCGCTCGCTCTCGTCCTGCGGAAGCGGCAACAGGTCGCGCAATTGACGGCTGATCGCGGCGCCGTCGCGCAGCAGGAAGAAGAGCGCGAACAGCATGGCCACGAGACTGCCCAGCGTCGCGAAGAAGTCGGCAACGAACCCGCCTGCGCGCGGCGCCAGTGCGCGAGGCGCGCTGCGCGCCGCTGGTCATCAACTCGGTCGGATCCGCCGGCATGGCAATGGGACTCAGCGCCCTGGCCGAGTCCCAGATCTCCCGAATCTGGCGGGGCGCGTTTTGTGACGCCTGCTTCAGCGAGTCGATCGCCTGCGGCGCCTCCTGCGCCAGGGCCGAGATCAGTCCCACGGCCGGTGCCACGATCACGAGGCCGACGACCAGCGTCGTGATGAGCTGCGGCGCCGTTCGGCCCGGTCCTCGGCGCCAGCGCCGCGTGCATGCCACGAAGAGAATCGCGAACATCACGGCCCACGCGAGCGCCACGAAGAAGGGGCTGAGGACCTGGTAGGAGAGATAGACCCCGAGGAAGGTGAGCGCGTAGAGGACCAGCCGGCCGAACGATTTGCTCTGCGCACGCACGCGCTCATTGTAGCGATAGGGAAGCGAGCGTGTTACGGGTTGATAGCCATGCCCTTCACAATCCGGTCGGCATCAGCCCGCGTGTAATCGCCGCTAATCACCGCCGCCCCGCCGATGGGAGATTTCACGATCGGCGCTGAGACAACATCGCCGTCGATGACGATGGCCACAGGGCTTGCCGATGTGATTCGTCGTTGCCTGACGCATCTTCTGCGCGCCCGCGGCATTGAGCTGAACGTCGATACTGAATTGTGACGGCGTGGCGCCGGGGACGACTGTGCTGCGCGCGATGTCGGCGTTGGTCACGATGACGTCGCGATGGAGATAGACAACGCGACTCGACCTGGCGACGCGGGCGGCTTCCAGGCCGGCGGCCGGCTGATCTTCCGCGAGCCGCACTTCAAACCGCACGGCCGCCTGCACGGTCCCGCCAGCACGCCACCAGACCTGAGAGCCGGCGATCACCAGAGCGACGATGACCGAAGCGACGGCGCCGAGCACAACGAGCGGCAATGCGACTCCGAACGCGTTGCGGTGTGTTGCCGGTGGATGCCGCCGTGATGACCGGCATGACGGGCCGATTGCGCCCGCGCTCGACGTCCATTGATTCATGCCGAAGCGGATCCGCGTTCTGCAGGAGGTCTCTAAGACTTGTCATGTTCTCTCCCATCCGCGGCTTGAGGATGCGCGCGAGCTCGCGGCGCGCCTTCGACAGGTGCCAGCCGAACGGTCACTGCCGCTGATGCCGAGCAGCACCCCGATCTCCCTCACGTCCAGCCCTTCGAGTTCGTGCATGACGATGACGGCGCGGCGGCGCGGCGCCAGGGTATCGAGCGCGGTCCAGACCGCGGCTCGCGCCACGAGCGCGGCTCTCCTCGTTCGATCGCGACCCCGGCTGACCGCCTCACTTCGTCGCTGTGCTGTTTTCGCACCGCGGCCTTGCGCCATTCGTCACGACGAATGTTGACGAGGACGCGCACCAGCCATGCTTCCTCGTCCGGACAGCCGTGCGTGACCCGACATCGGCGGCGCGCGCAACATGGAGAAACGTTTCCTGCACAAGGTCGCGCGCCTCGTCTGCCGTCGGCACGAGACGACGGGCAAAGACGGTACAGGCGGTCGTGATGCGTGTCGAAGAGCGCGGCCAACGCGATCCGCCGGCGGAGCCGGATGCCGGCGATCGGAAGGGCGCTGGCCATGCGGCATCCCGTTCATATCTAACTAAACGGGCTGAGGGTGGGAATCTGTTGGTGGCCGGTTACAGCTGCCTTCGCGACCTTCGCGCCCGTCGCTTCGCGACCTTCGTGGTCAAATCGATTCGACGAGTTACCACTTCTCCCGAAACCTGGCGGACGCGCCGCTCATGATCGGTTTGCCGTGCCCGAAGCACGCGATGTCGAAGTCGAGCGCGGCGAGCTTGCGCAGGCTGTCGAGGCCATCCTGCAGCGATTCGTAACCAAGACTCAAACCAAGACCCATCATGTTGCTGGCGGCGTCGGCGACGAACAACACGCGGCGCCGCGGCCACAGAAACGCGAGCTGTCCGGCGCATTGTCCCGGGACGTGGAGCGCCTTCAGCCCGCCGGCGATCGGCAGCTCGGTGCCGTCGTTGATCTCTGGTCGATCGCGCAGGGCTCGAGCGGCGGGGGCGTCTTCGGGATGAACATGCGGAACATCAGGCCGCGCATCAGGCCCGGCGCCGGCGTTAGCGGCCGGGTACATTCGCCCTTCCTGACCATCGCGGCGTCGACGGGGTGCATGTAGACGCGCGCCGCTCAGGCGCTTGAGCGCGGCGACGCTCCCGCATGATCGGGATGGCAATGCGTGACGATAATGTGCTTCAGATCTGTCGCTTTCTTGCCGATCGCTTCGATCGCGGCGACGATCTTCCCCTCGTCCTTCGGCATACCCGTGTCGATCAGCGTCAGCTCCCCCTGCCGAGCGATCCAGGGGTAGGCGCGTTGACCGGACCGAGCGGGACCATCCAGAGGCCTTCCACGACTTGCTGCGCGTTCGCCATAGCCCGGAAAGCTTGCTGAAGCTTCAACCACGAAGGTCACGAAACGCGCTGAAGGTCACGATGGATCTAAATAGCTGAAAGTTCGTGCTCTTCGGTCCTTCGCGGCCTTCGGGGTTGCCTTTTTCGTTACACGCATGCGACAATGTAGCTACATATTGCTAGTGCCCTAACAGAACAGATCGCAATATGTTGTGGTTTCGCGCTTGACAAGGCAGGTGACTGGGCGCACCATCCCTCCTGCGCTCAAGAGGTTGAAACGGCAGGAGGCGCCCAGCTTTCCAGCCGCCGGAGACTCTCCAGGACATCTCGGGCGCACATCACAATTTTAAAGGTTTGGACGCTCCCGCAGGGTGAGGAGAGTCCATATGGATTTCGGAGGACGAGCATGGAAAGAGGCCCTGCCCGCGAAGCTGTCGGCACTCGGTCAGCAGGCGCAGACTCAAGCGGAGCTGATCCCGCATCTCGCGCGCGAGGCAGCGGGCGGACGCTTGCCAGGTCCGCCGCCGCGAAATCGCCGTCTGTTCAGGGTCTCGATTTCCCGCGCTATTTCACGCTGCCGGGCGTCGATCCGTTCGACGAGGTCGAATGGGAGATCCGCTCGGCGGTCATCGGCAACGAAAGGGCAAGGTCGTCTTCGAGCAGCGCGACGTCGAGATTCCGAAGTTCTGGTCGCAGCAGGCGACCAACATCGTCGTCTCGAAGTATTTCCGCGGCCAGATCGGCACGCCCGAGCGCGAGCGCAGCGTCAAGCAGCTGATCGGCCGCGTCGTCGACACGATCACGCGGTGGGCGCGCGAGCAGAACTACTTTCGCCAGCGACGACGCGCTGCAGGCGTTCAGCGCACGAGCTGAAGCACCTGCTCGTCTACCAGAAGGCGGCGTTCAACAGCCCGGTCTGGTTCAACTGCGGCTTCGAGAAGGCGCCGCAGTGCTCGGCCTGCTTCATCAACTCGGTGCAGGACACGATGGACTCGATCCTCACGCTGGCCAGGACCGAGGGCATGCTGTTCAAGTTCGGCTCGGGCACCGGCAGCAACCTGTCGGCGATCCGCTCGTCGAAGGAGCTGCTGGCGGGCGGCGGCACGGCGTCAGCGGCCCGGTGTCGTTCATGAAGGGCTACGACGCGTTTGCCGGCGTCATCAAGTCGGGCGGCAAGACGCGCCGCGCGGCGAAGATGGTCATCCTCAACGCCGACCATCCCGACATCGTCGAGTTCATCAACTGCAAGGTCGAGGAAGAGAAGAAGGCGTGGGCGCTCATCGACGCCGGCTACGACGGCTCGTTCACCGGCGTGGCGTACGCGTCGGTCTTCTTCCAGAACTCGAACAACAGCGTGCGCGTGACCGACGACTTCATGCGCGCGGTGCTCGACGACGGCGAGTGGACGACGCAAGGCGGTGCGCGACGGCGCGCCGATGGACACCTACAAGGCGCGCGACCTGATGCGCCAGATTGCCGAGGGCACGTGGGTGTGCGGCGATCCGGGCATGCAGTTCGACACGACCGGTCAACGAGTGGCACACCTGCCCGGAGACGGATCGCATCAACGCGAGCAACCCGTGCTCGGAATACATGTTCCTCGACGACTCGGCGTGCAACCTGTCGTCGATCAACCTGATGAAGTTCGTCAAGGACGACGGCGAGCTCGACGTCGTCGGCGTTCAAGGCGGCGTGCCGCACGCTGATCACGGCGCAGGAGATCATCGTCCCGAACTCGAGCTATCCGACGCAAGGCGATCGAGAAGAACAGCGCACGACTACCGGCCGCTCGGCCTCGGCTACGCGAACCTCGGCGCGCTGCTGATGTCGCGCGGCCTGCCGTACGACAGCGACGAGGGCCGCGCGTATGCGGCGGCGATCACGGCGGTGATGACCGGCGAGGCCTACGCGCAGTCGGCGCGGATCGCGCGCGACCACGGCGGGCCGTTCGCCGGCTACGAGAAGAACCGCGAGCCGTTCCTGCGCGTGATGCGCAAGCATCGCGAGGCGGTGAGCGAGATCAACGCCGAAGTACGTGCCGGCGGATCTCTATGCCGGCGCGAAGCAGGCGTGGGACGAGGCGGTGGAGCTCGGCGAGGACTTCGGCTACCGCAACGCGCAGGCGACCGTGCTGGCGCCGACCGGCACCATCGGCTTCATGATGGATTGCGACACGACCGGCGTCGAGCCGGACATCGCGCTCGTGAAATACAAGAAGCTGGTCGGCGGCGGGCTGATGAAGATCGTCAACGGCACCGTGCCGATGGCGCTCGAGCAAGCTCGGCTACACGCAGCCCGAGGTCGAGGCGATCGTCCACTACATCGACGAGCACGAGACGATCGAGGGGGCGCCGTTCCTCAAGGACGAGCACCTGCCGGTGTTCGACTGCGCGTTCAAGCCGGCGCAAGGGCGAGCGGTCGATCCACTACATGGGGCACATCAAGATGATGGGCGCCACGCAGCCGTTCATCTCGGGCGCGATCAGCAAGACCGTCAACGTGCCGCGCGAGGCGACGGTCGAGGAGATCGAGAAGGCGTACATCGAGTCGTGGCGGCTGGGCGCGAAGGCGATCTCGATCTACCGCGACGGCAGCAAGCGGACGCAGCCGCTCAACACGTCGAAGGCCGGCGTGGCCGACACGCGCAACGTCGGCGGCGAGCGTGGCCGGTCAGGTCGCGCGAGGTCGTCCGCGAGGTCGTCAAGATCGTCGAGACGCCGAAGCGGCGGAAGCTGCCGGACGAGCGCCACGCGATCACGCACAAGTTCGACATCGCCGGGCACGAGGGCTACATCACCGTCGGGCCTGTTCGAGGACGGGACGCCCGGCGAGATCTTCCTGGTGATGGCGAAGGAGGGCTCGACGATCTCGGGCTTTGCCGACGCGTTCGCGCAGGCGATCTCCTACGCGCTGCAGTACGGCGTGCCGCTGCAGGCGCTGGTGGACAAGTTCAGCCACGCGCGGTTCGAGCCGTCGGGGATGACGAAGAACCCCGAGGTCCGGTTCGCGAAGTCGATCGTGGACTACATCTTCCGGTGGATGGCGACGAAGTTCCTCTCGCCGGAGGCGCAGTACCGCGCCGGGCGTGAACATGCGCGAGCAGCCGGTCGAGGAGACTCGGCAGACCGGCAGCTCAGGCATCGGCGATCGCAGGCTCGCGCCGCGCCGAAGGTGACGGTCGACGCCGAAGCCGCGGATCAAGCCGACTTCAGTTCGCGGCGATTCAGAACCAGGAAGACGCGCCGCCGTGCAGCACGTGCGGCTCGATCATGATCCGCAGCGGCAGCTGCTACAAGTGCGCCAACTGCGGCACGACATCAGGCTGCGCAGGTGGGCTGTCCGGCGAAGTGCAATAGGCTCGCCTGTCAGCCTGACAAGAGACGGGCCTTCACGTCCGCCTCTTTGTACCACAACTTCGCACCGATCTCACGCCCAACATCTTCGCCGCTCTCTGTCGTCAGTCGCGTGTTCAGCCTGGATAAGAGTTGACCGTCCAACCGTCCTTGCTGGCCGAAGCGTCATCGGCAGCCTCGCGAGCCGCGTCGTTTGCAATGACGAGCATTGACGGTCGTGCTCTAACGTAGCCTACCAGCAGCTTGACCGGCCAGGGCTTCGGTTTGCGAGCTACGGGAGGTTGATGCGCCGCCGCGAACATCTCACCTTCTCTGCGCTGCGACGATTGCGACGTGTGTTCTTGCCGCAGCGTGCGGAGACGGCACTCCGACGAGCCCGTCGGAAGCCGTGCTGCAGGTCGCTGACCGTCGTCGGACCATCGGGAGCAGGCGGAGTGATCCTCCACCGCAATGAAACCGCGACGGCGACGGTGACGCTCAGCGCGATCGCACCGGCGAATGCGGTCATTACGCTGCAGACCGTTGGGACCGAGCGCAA
>ERZ1370068.7353-contig-6275_pt1 | contig 34910 bp, 33 predicted proteins | sample MGYA00561227_ERZ1370068 | MGnify/ENA primary metagenome ERZ1370068 (study PRJEB38410, sample SAMEA6850437) | metagenome | study: Metagenomic assessment of the ecological functions of the soil: analysis of the soil microbiota associated with the...
GCGCTGCGGCGCGGACGACATCGACGGCACCGTGGTCGACGAGAAGATCGCCCACGACGCCGGCGCGACCTCCCCGTTCCAGTGACGCGCGGCGAACTCATCCGACTGCATCCGCGAATCCGGGACGCGAGCCGTGGCAGCGCGACACGACTTACTGCGCGCCGTCCCGCCTGAGCCCGCCCCCACGGTCCCACCACGCGCAGCCACGAAGAGGACCCATGTCGAAGATCCGCATCGGTGTGGTCGATTTCGTGAACGCACGGCCGCCGTGCACGGCCCGACCGCGAGCGGCGTGGAGCTCCTGCGCGCCCGACCCGCCGAGCTGCCGCCAGCCTGGCAAGGGCGAATCTCGACGTCGCGCTCGTCCTCGTCGATCGAGTGCTTCCGCAGTCCCGAGCTGCGGATCGTCCCGGAGATCGGCATCTGCTCCGGAGGGCCCGATCAAGCGAGCGTGAAGCTCTTCCTGCGCAAGCCCTGAGCAGGTCGAGACGGTCGCGCTCGACGGGAAGCCGCACGGCTGCCGCGCTCGCGCGCATGGGCCTTCCCGAGTTCTCAGCAGCCTCGGCGTCTCGCCCACGAGGTGCCGGCGACGCTCGAGCGAAGGTCGCGGCCGACGCCAAGGCCGCTCCCGATCGGCGACGCGGCGCCGCGCGCTGAAGCGCTGCGCGCCCCGAGTCGGTCGACCGCGTGCTGGTTCTGGACCGACCGCTGCACCGGGATGCCGTTTTCAGTCTCACGCGGTGGGCGTGCCGCAAGCAAGGCTGCATGGACGCCGCGATCCCGCCGCATGATGCGGGCGCGCGTGACCGCGGCCCGCTCGAGCGGCAGCAAGATCGTCCGCGCGTCGCGTTGCCGCAGCGAGCTTCCGCCGACCTCCCCCAAGTCGCCGGGCCTGAATCCAGCACCCGGACGCGCGCAACCTGCGCTACCACCTCGGCGAGCGCGAGGATCAGCTCGCGCGCTCCCGCGACATCGGCGCGACGCACGGCCTGCGCAATCCGGCACGCCGGATGCAGCCCTTCCTGACGGCGCGCGTTCAGACGGTCTGAGCGGCCGGCCGACCTGGGTAACTGAGCGCCGCGCTCGGCGCGCGCCAGCGCCGGTGCTCATCTCGTTCCCGCGCCCGCCGCACCCGAGGAAGCCCGCCCTCCATGCCGCGCAGACAGATCAGCTGTCACGATCCTGCGCGCTAAGCCGTTGAGAGCGTGCTCGAGGACTACGGCTGCCGGCGGATGGACCTGGCGGGAGTACAAGAAGCACGTGCCGCCCGACGCCATCGGCGGATGCCGGAAGCGATCAACATATCCGTGCGGCACTCCCTCACCTCTTCGGCCAACACGACGCCGTGTGGCAAGCTCGAGGGCGTGATCGCAGAAGCTGCGCGCGGCGCGACGGCTACACAGCGACCTCGTCTGCGTGCAGAACCGGACCGTCGTCACCAACGCCGAGAAGGGCGAGCGGCTGGTACCCGTCCACGCCGATCCTGAAGAAGCACGACATCCCGGCGCTGTTCAACTTCTCGGCCCGACCACAATGAAGCGGCCGTGATCGAGCCGAAGGAGTAAAGAGGCTCGCGGCTCCACAAGATCTTCCCCCGAGGGGATCCGCGTCCCCGACTTCTTTCTTCGGCAAGTCGGTGTCTCCACCCGCCGATCGGTCAAGTGCCACATCTACACGACCACGACCGGCGCGTGTGATGAAGAACGCGTTCGGCGGGCTGCTCAACACGCGGCGCCACTACACGCACACGCTGGATCCACGAGACGCTGGTCGACCTGCTCGCGATCCAGAAGCGAGATCCACCCGGGCATCTTCGCGGTGATGGACGGCACGACCGCGGGCGACGGCCCCGGCCCGCGCACGATGCGGCCGGTCGATGAAGGACGTGATGCTCGCCTCCGACGACCAGGTCGCGATCGACGCGGTCGCGGCGAAGATCGATGGGCTTCGACCACCATCATCCCTGTCCATCCGCATGGCGCACGAGCGCGGCCTGGGGCGTCGGCGACGGATGGAGGAGATCGAGATCGTCGGCGACGTCGACGCGGCGAAGGGGAGAGCCGGGGCGCGACGCGCCGGCGAGACAACCTTCGCGTCGCGCGGGCTGACCTGCTCTGGCCCTCGCCGCTCAAGGTCCTCCGCAGGCTGCCTCTTCCACACGCCGCCGGTGAACCTCTTCGTCTTCGGCAGCTTCTTCAATGTGCACGACTACTACTGCGTGGCCGGTGAAGGGAAGAAGCGCGGGCGGACGAGTTCCAGCGGCAGAAGCGTGCCGGGGGCAGCTCTTCACGCGCTACCCGATCTGGCGCGCCGCGCGCGGTACCCGCGCGCGTGGCCGCGGCGACTCTCGCGTGGATACGGCTGCTCGCCGTCCCCGTCTGGGGCCTGCAAGTTCGCGCGCGTGACGCGCAGCCGCGCGACCTGCCGCGCTCGGCTCGGCAGATGAAGGGGCCGCCGCAGAAGCTCGGGCAGTTCTCGCCTACACGTCGCGCCGCCTCGACGATTACGCGTTCCTGCAGGTCGAGGGCGTGCCGCTCGACGCCGTGCCGAGACGCGCGCGGCGTTCGGCGAGGCGGCTCGCGCAGATTCTAGGAGTTCGACGCGACGCCGCTCGCGGCTGCATCGAATTCGCCAGGGTCCACCGCGCGCGGATCGCCGGCGGCGCCGGTCGCGGTCAAGCTGCTCTATCCGGGCATCGAGACGCGCTCGCCCAGGACTTCACGATCGCGCGCGGCTCTGCGCGCAGCTCGCGTTCCCGCTGCCGAGGTCCTCGCCGAGTCAGCTCGCGCGCGGGCGGCAATCCACTGCTCGAGCGCCAGACGGAGATGCGGCGCGAGTGCGACCCCGAGGCGGAGGGGCGCGCTCGAAGCCTTCGCCGTGTTCCTGCGCCGAGATCTCGTTCCCCGAGGCGCGCCGGATCTCGGTCCCGGCGTTCGAGCTGCGCACCGCCTGACCGGCACCGCGCTCGTCACCTCGTTCGTCCCGGGCGAGCTGGCTGACCGCCGACGCGCGCGCCCATCCGGCGCCGCGGCCGCTTCAAGCAGCCCTTCTTCGCCCTGCACCACCACTCCTCTTCGAGCTCGGCCGCCTCCACGCTCGACCCTCACCCCGGCAACTTCCTGCGCTGCGAGGAGGTCGGCGAGCTCCACGTCGCCGGTCGTCGACTTCGGCTGCGCTGCGATCTTCGGCGCGGCTGCTGCGCGACGCGCTTCGCGGCCTCGTCCGACGCGGTCGCCGGTAGTGGGACGACGCGGCGCTGCGCGCGCATGCGCTGACGCTGCGGATTCCGCGCGCGCAGGACCTCGACGCGCTCGGCGTGCGCTGCAGCTCTTCCTCGAGGTGATCCTCGCGCCGCGTTCCTCGCGCGGCGGCGGCGCGGCGCGGCGTTCGAGTGGGACGAGTGGCGGCTCGAGTACAAGCTCGGCAGCTCGCGAGCTCGCGCACGCGAGCTACGCCTTCGAGCTGCCCGATCCGCTGCTGCTGCTGCCTGCGCGTGCTCGCCGCCTCGATCGCTACCGCTGAAACGCGGAAGACGCGTCTATATTCGCGGCGTCCGTCGCGGAGAGCCCCCGCTTGGCGCAGTGGGACGCGCTTCTCGCCGGTCCGACGACGCCGAGGAGGGGATCCGATGTCGTCGAACGCCACCGGAGCAGCGCGGGCCGTCCGGAGCGTGGAATCCGAGGGCACCGTCGTGAGCGCACGAGTTGACGGCAGCAGCCGAATCGCAGGGCGGAGCCCCGAGACCATGGCAGCAATGCGCAGATCGCGAAGCCAGCGCAGCGCGTTGGCGCCGAGTTGCCGCGCTGCCGGCAGCCGGAGGCTTCAGCAGGCGCACAGCCGACGAGGCGGAGCGGACGGTCGCGCACCCGCTCGCCGCCATGAAGCAGCGCGAGATCTCGGTCTCGGAGTTCTCTACCGCGAACCGCCACCCGCTCTCGGCTTCGACAATCCCCGCAAGGCGCTGCTCACGGCCATCAAGGAGGCCGGTCGACAACTCGCTGGACGCGTGCGAGAGGCCGGGATCCTGCCCGATCCGCGTCGATCCTGCCGACCGCGCGCGAGGACCGCCTGCGCGTGGTCGTCGAGGACAACGGCCCCGGGATCGTGAAGGCGCAGCTCCCGCAGTGTTCGCGCGGCTGCTCTGCGGTCGAAGTTCCACGCGCTGAAGCAGCAGCGCGGGCAGCAGGGCATCGGCATCTCGGCCGCGGCACATGGCGGCCAGCTCACGACCGCGCACGCTCGTCCGTGATCTCGCGCATCGGCAAAGAAGCTACGCGGGCGCACTACGTCGAGCTCAAGATCGACACCGCGCGCAACAATAAGCCCGAAGATGGTGCTGCGAGATGGAGACACCGACTGGGACAAGCGAGCACGGGACGCGCATCGAGCTCGAAAGCTCGCAGGCGAAGGTCCAGAAGGGGCGCCAGTCGGTCGACGTGAGTACCGGCAGCACACCGCGATCGCGAACCCCCACGCGACGATCGAGTACGTCGACTGGGAGAAGCAGAAAGCCTCCAGCTGGGAGCGCGGCGTGAAGTCGCCGTCCGGCGCAGCCCAAGGAGAGATCATCCGGCCGCACCCCCTACGGCGTCGAGGGTCGGGATGCTCGGCGGCATGATGAAGTCGACGACAGAGCAAGCAGCCGGCGCCTTCCTCAAGGTCACGACTCCTCGCGCGTGAGCCCGCGCGTCGCGAACCAGACCTGCGTGAGAAGGCGGGCGTGTCGCCCAAGATGTGCGATCACGCAGGGTCGAGCCTCGAGTGCGAGATCGCGAAGATCCACCACGCGATAAGAGGGGTGCAGATCCTGGCGCCGGCCACCGACTGCCTCGTGCCGACCGGCGATGCCGCCGTGGGGCTCGATCGCCGGCATTACGAAGGTGCTCGAGGCCAACCCGTGCTCTGGCCGAGAGACGCGGCCAGGCCGAAGATCTACCGTGCGGCACTCCGTCTCGCCGTCGAGGTCGGCGTCGCGGTACGGCGCGTCCCGCTGGAGGAGCCGATCTCTGGCTGGATGCGCTTCGCCAACCGCGTCCCGCTGCTCTACCAGCAGGGCGCCTCGCTGCACGCGACGAAGGCGATCATCACGGCGAGACCGACTGGCGCAAACTCGACATGCTGTCGCAGCCGAAGGACTCGCTGCCGGTCGGGCACGATGGCGATCGTCGTCCACCTCGGCATCCGCGTGGGTGCCGTTCACTCTCCGAGGCGAAGGAGGCGATCGCCCACTCACCCCGAGATCATCGGGCAGATCCGGCCTCGCCTTGATGGAGATCGGCGTCGCAAGGTCGCCTCGCACATCCGCAAGCGCCACCGCGAGGTCGACGAGGCGAAGAAGCGCAACTACCATCGACCTCTTCCTGCCGACCGTCGTCGAGGCGCTCCTGAAGGAGATCCTGCGCAGTCCGACGACGCGACCGCGAAGAAGGCGTCGCGTCCGAACTTGCGCGACGTCCTCAGGCGACGCGCAAGGCGATGGTCTGAGACGGCACGGCGACGAGGACCGCACCATGGCGAAGAGCGACAAGAAACAAGCCGAGCGCAAACCCCGAGCTCGGACAAGGTCACGACTGGAGTGCGATCGCGCGGCGACCGGCGTGCTCGACGCGATCCAGAAGAAGAAGCAAAGTCGGACCTCAAGTTCCTGGTGCGCTCGCTCGCCAACGTCGAGTACGACCCGAAGAGGGCTACTTCGAGCTCGGCCGACCGGATCAGCACGCGCGACGCTCGACCGTGAACACGGTGAAGACCTTCGCGCAGACGCTGCAGCTGATGGCGCTCAGCAAGGAGATGGTCGCAGAACGAACGACTTCGCCACCAAGCGAGAGGCCTACTACGTCAGTCGAAGAACTGGGGCGAGGCGCGCTTCGACGAGCAGCCCGAGTCGGACGCGGTGATGGACGACATCGAGGCGCTGTTCTCGCTCGACGGCGTCACGCGCGAGCAGCTGCGCTTCTACCCCGACGAGCACGGCGGCGCGGTGGCCGGCGAGCTGATCGTCGATCGACCGCGATCCCGAGACACGACCGGCGAGGTCGAGCATCGACTGCACCCGGCTTCGGCACCGGCGCCTACTCGATCCCGCACTCGGTCGAGCACCTGAAGTTCGAGACCAAGCGCGAAGTTCGTCCTCGCGATCGAGACCGGCGGCATGTTCCAGCGCCTGAACAACCACAAGTACTGGCAGCAGCGCTCACTGCATCCTCGTCGTCGACGGCCGGCGTCCCGACGCGCGCCACGCGCCGCTTCATCCGCCGCCTCGCCGACGACACGAAGCTCCCGGTCTACGCCTTCGTCGACTGCGACCCGTACGGCATCGCGAACATCTACCGCACGCTCAAGGTCGGCTCGGGCAACGCGGCGCACATCAACCAGCTTCTTCTGCGTGCCGCAGGCGCCGTTCCTCGGCGTGACGCCGCAGGACATCATCGACTTCAAGCTGCAGGACGCGACCCACCCGCTGCAGGAGAGTCGACATCAAGCGCGCGAAGGACGCGCTCAAGAACGACCCGTTCTTCCAGGCGCACAAGGCCTGGGTCGAAGGCGATCGAGCAGATGCTCAAGATGGGCGTGCGCGCCGGCAGCAGGCGCTCACCGCGGGGACTGAACTACGCCGTCATCGACGAGTACCTGCCGCGCAAGCTGGAAGAAGCCCGACGCGTTCCTGCCTTGAGCCTTCGCGCGTCCGCGCGCGGGCCGGCGCTAGATTCCGGGTTTCCTGCCGAAGAGGAGCTCCCAGCGCCGCGACCGCACGCCGCGCTCCCGGATCACGCCGTTCCTCTGGTTCGCCGACACGCAGGTGCCGAGAGGCCGCGCGCTTCTACGCGCCGTCTCGCTCTTCGAGAACTCGAAGATCCCCGATCGCGCGCTACGGCGAAGGCGGGATCGGGTCCCGTCGGGTCGGTGATGACGGTCGACTTCCAGCTCGCGGGGCAGCGCTTCGTCGCGCTGAACGGCGGGCCGATCTTCAAGTTCACCGAGGCGGTGTCGTTCGTCGTGAACTGCAAGGACCAGAAGGAGATCGACCGCTTCTGGCGAAGGCTCGGCGCGAGGCGGCCGCGACGTCGAGTGCGGCTGGCCTCGGCGGACCGCTACGGCCTCTCCCGGCAGGTGGTCCCGACGGCGCTCTGGAAGATGGTCGACCGGCAAGACCCCGCCCGCTCGGCGCGCATGATGCAGGCGGCTGCTCAAGATGAAGAAGCCTCGACCTCGCCGACGCTCGAGGCGGCGTATGGCCCCGTCGCCGAAGCGACGTGGCTGCACGGAAGAAGATCGAAGCCCGGCGCGCAGCGGCGAACGAGGCGGCGTCGGTGACGACAGTCCGCGCTCACTCCCGCTTTCGAAAGCAGCTCCGCCAGCTTCGCCGGATCGGTGATCGGCAGCTGGCACGCGCCGGGCGCAGATCGTAGGCCGCGGCCTGCCGCCGACCGGGCCCCTCAGCTCGACGGTCGCGCGAGATCTTCTCGAAGCGCGGCGCCGTTCGCGTCGGTGCGCACGAGCACGCACGCGTGTCGCGGTCGAAGCCCTTCCGCAGCACGTCGAGCAGTCCGGCCGCCGCCTCGACGGTCGGCGTCGCGATCACGATCTCGCGCGGCGCCGACTGGAGGCAGTCGACCGCCGCCAGCATGCGCGCGCGCGCGCGCGCTGGCCGCGAGAGCAGCGGCCGGTAGAGCGGAGCGTCCGCTTCGCCTTTCGCGCGCAGCCGTCGTCGCCGAGCAGCCCGGCGAGCCGCAGGAGGTCCATCACCGCGACCGACGGCCCGACGGCGTCGCGCCGTCGTACGCCTCCTTCGAGCGCGCGATCAGGAGCTCGGCGTCGCGCGGTCGTGAACGAAGCCGCCGTCCTTCTCGTCCCAGAAGTCGCGACCGGCGGCGCGCGCCGAGCGTCGCGCGCGAACGCGAGGTCGGCGGGATCGAACGCCGGCCTCGTAGAGGTCGAGCACGCCGTCGGCGAGGAAAGCGTAGTCGGCGAGGTTGCCGGCGTGCTTCGCCGTGCCGTCCTGGTCAGAGCGCGGAGCAGCCGCGCCGTCGCGGCCAGAAGCTCGCGCGCGCGAACGCCGCCGCCTTGCGCGCCGCCTCGACGTGAACGCGCTCGCCGAGGTGGAAGCCGGCCGCGCGCGAACGCGCCGATCATGAGCCCGTTCCAGTCGGCGGGATCTCGTCGTCGCGCGCCGGCTTCGACCGCGCTTCGCGCGCGCGTCGTAGAGCTTGCAGCGCGCGACCTCGACCGCCGGCGCGAAGCTGCTTCGGGCTGCATCGACTTCGCACTTCCGCGAAGTCCTCGACGCCCACGGACGCGAAAGCACGTTGCCGCGGTGCCTCGAAGTTGCCGGACGGCGTGAGCGCCGAACCACGTGCACGACCCAGGCGGCGACGTCGGCGCCGAGCACCGCCGCGAGACTCCGCCGCGGTCCCAGACGAAGAACTTGCCCTCCTCGCCCTCGCTGTCGGCGTCCTGCGCCGAGTAGAAGCCGCCCTCGGGCGAGGTCATCTCGCGCAGCACGTAGTCGAGCGATCTCCGCGGACGATCCGCGCGTACGCGCGTCGCCGCTCTGCGAGCCACGCGTCGAGGTAGGCCGAGGCGAGCAGCGCGTTGTCGTAGAGCATCTTCTCGAAGTGCGGCACGAGCCAGCGCTCGTCGGTCGAGTAGCGGTGGAAGCCGCCGCCCACCTGGTCGCAGATGCCGCCGGCCGCCATCTTCTCGCAGCGTGAAGAGCGCCGCGTGCGCGCCGCCTTCGTCGCCGTCGCGGCGCGGACGACGCGCAGCAGCAGCGCGAAGGTCCATCGGGTGCGGGAACTTGGCGCGCCGCCGAAGCCGCCGCTGCTCGTCGTCGAATCCGGCGAGCGATCTGCGCGGCCGCGCTGCCGACGAGCGTCGGCGGCGGCAGCTCGCCCCGGCGCGCGCCGCGTGCGGGCAGCGAGATCTCCGCGGATCTTCTCGGTCAGGGTCCGCCGCGGCGCCGCTGCGACGCGCGGCCGCTCCTCCTTCCAGATCCGCCCCATCTCCTTCAGCACGCGCGGGAAGCCGGCGCCGCCTCGTCCTGCGGCGCGGAAGTAGGTGCCGCCGTAGAAGGGCTCGCCGTCGGGCGTGAGACAGACCGACATCGGCCAGCCGCCGCTGCGCGGTCAGCGACCTGCACCGCCTTCATGTAGATCTCGTCGACGTCGGGCTGTTCTTCACGGTCGACCTTTGATGCAGACGAAGAGCGTCGTTCATCAGCGCCGCGATCGTGCGCGTCCTCGAAGCACTTCGCGCTCCATCACGTGGCACCAGTGGCACGCGGAGTAGCCGACCGAGAGGAAGATCGGCTTGTCCTCCGCGCTTCGCCTTCGCGAACGCCTCGGCGTCCCCACGGGTACCAGTCGACCGGGTTGTGCGCGTGCTGCAGCAGGTAGGGCGAGGTCTCGTGCGCGCGAGGCGGTTGGTCTTGCGCGGTCACGGAGGGGAGTCTTGCGCTGCGGCGGCCGGCGCAGCGGGGCGCGGCGGCCGCGCGGCGGCGGCGGGCGGCGGATCGCCCGCGCCGGGGTTCGGGTCCTCGACGACTCGGGGATCGACGCGCCGCAGCCGGTCGTCGCGCCGAGCAGCAGCGCCGCGGCGCACGCGGCGCGCGCGATCGCGCCGCCGCGCGGCGTACCGGGACGCGCCGTGCCGCCGCGTTCGCTGGCCGGCTTTCGACGCGCCCGATGTAGCTAACCAGCTGCTCCTCGCACCCAGTCGTAGGTCTGCACGAACTGCGCGACGATGCGGCTCAGCGCAGTCTCACCTCGATCTTCGCGCGGAAGCACGCCGACGTTCTCGATGGAAGATCGTCTTGGGGTCGCGCTGCATCGACTCGATGCGCGAGTGGAACTGCCCTTCGTCGACCGGCGCGGTCGGGAAGGTCATGCGCACGCCGAGCAGCAGCGGCGGCCGCTCGAAGAGCGCGAGATCGTCGGCGCTGCAGCGAGAGCATCGAGCGCGCCGACCAGGTCGATCGCGTTCGCGCGACGCGCGGCGACACGAGCGACTGCACGACGTACTGGCGAGGCGAGGAAGTGTGGGATCCTGAGCTCGGCGAGGACGATGCGCGCGAAGGCGTCGAGCCGCCGCTCGAAGTCGTCGCGCGATACGCCCGCGAGCTGCCCTGCACGCGCACGCCGGTCGGGCAGGATCCAGGCGGCTCGACACCGCCTCCCTGCGGCTGCGGCGCCGCCGGGCGGCTGCACCGGGTTCCGTGAGCTGCGCGCCGCCCTGGATCAGCTGGAAGTTGGCGTAGCGCGCCGCGTCGTTCTCGAAGAGCTTGCCGTGAGCGCGTTGCAGGTCGGCCGGCCGCGTGCGTGCAGCGGCGCGTGGACGAGCTCGGCGAAGAACTGGATGCTGCGGAGCGGATACACGATCGGGATCCCCGGGCTCGTCGTAACGGCGTCGGAGCGGACGGTCGCCGCGCGTTGCGGCGCGCGCGCGAGGACCCGGCATTATCGGGCCCGCGCTACCGATCAGCAATCGCGCCGTCGCCCACACCACGAAGATCGCCGCCATCTGCAGCAGGCAGAGCGCCCCCACCACCGCGTCCTGCGCCCAGTGGACGCAGGTTGTAGATGCGCGTGGTGAGCATCTCCTGCGCGCCGAAGAGGAGGACGATCGAGTCGAACTCCCGCAGCGAGCAGCGTGAAGCCAGAGCACGCCGGCCGCGAGCGCGCCGGGCAGGAGCAGCGGGAGGGTGATGCGCCGGAAGCGGCGCACGCGCCGCGCACCGGCGAGCGCCGCCGCCTCCTCGATCTCCGGCGCGATGCGTGACCCACGACGCGCGCAGCGTCAGCACCGCGAGCGGCAGGTAGCGCGACGCGAGCGCGAGCGAGACGATGACCCCATGCCGCGATAGACGCGGTCGGGCGCGTTCACGAAGAGCTGCTCGATCCCCATGCCGACCATCAGGCCGGGGAACGCGAGCGCAGCAGGACGAAGCGCTCGCTGCGCGAACGGCGAGCGCCGCGCGCGCGAGCGCCCGCGCCGGCCCGAACGCCGCCGCAGCAGCAGGAGCAGCGTCGCGCCCGCCGCGATGCTTGAAGCTGTTCACGAGGTCGGGAATGTGGCGGCGCAGCGCCACCTTGACCGGGTCCTCCGCGGCGTAGACCGAGACGTCGACCGTCCCGCGCGCGAGCTGCGCGTTGCGGGATTGGTCGGCGCGACCGGCGGCTGGACGTGCTGCGCGCAGCGCGAGCTTGCCGATCTGGAACGCCGGGACGCCGATCGTGATCCCGAGCAGCCGCGACCAGGAAGGCGTGGGCGAGCGGCTGCCCGCGCCCGAGCCGGAACGGCCGCGGCTCCGCGTGCGAGCCGCCGAGCGATCGCCCTCTCGCGGCGGCTCTCGAGCCGCGCCAGCAGCAGCAGGCCCGGCGAGCCCGACCAGCACGAGCGGGACGACCGCGTCGCCGTCGCCGCCACCGGATCGAGCTGGCGCGCGAACTCGCCGTACGCCTTGGTCGCGCCGACCTGGAAGGTCTCCGCGCCCTGGCCCGCGAAGCTGAAGAAGTCGGTGACGACGAAGTCCGACACGCGCGAAGACGAAGGTGAGCAGCGCCGCCGCGCCGATCGCCCGCCATCGCGAGCGGCAGCGTGACGCGCCGCAGCGCGCCGCGCTCGCCCAGCGCGATCCGCGCGCCGCGTCCTCGACGTCGGCGTCGATCTCCCGAACGCGCGCGCCGAGAGCAGCGCGGTGACCGGGAAGAGGACGCTCGACAGGATGAAGACGCAGGCGAAGCGGCCGTGCAGCGGGTCGACCTGCACCCACGCGAGCCCCTCCATGTAGGGCGGCAGCAGCAGCGGCGTGATCGCGAGCAGCTCGTAGAGGCGCGCCCGCGCGCAGGTTGCGTGCGGCGGATCAGGAAGCCGTACGGCACGCCGACCGCCGCGGTCGCCGAGCACGACCAGCAGGCCGAGCTGCACGCTGTTCCAGAGCACGCTGCAGGTCGGTCGCGGCGAAGAGCCGCAGGTAGGGCCCGGCGTCGAAGTGCCCGCCCGGGAACAGCGAGCGCACGAGCAGCCACGCGACCGGAACGCAGGTCAGGGCGAGGAAGGGCAGCCAGAGCAGTCGGCCGGTGATGCGGCGGCGCCAATGCGCTTGCATGGTGGACGCTCGACGCCCCCGCGCCTTCGGATCCACGGCGCGGCGGATGACTACCGGCGCGCGCCGCCGGAATCAGTCGAGCTCGGTCGCCCGCGATGACGATGCGCGTCACGAGGCCGTAGTCGACCGCCTCTTGCGCCGTGAGCCAGAAGTCGCGGTTGGTGTCGGTGCGCACCTTCGCCATCGCGCGCCCGCACTCTCTCCTCGACGATGTGGTTGTACTTCTCGCGGACGCGCTCGATCTCGTTGCTGGTGATCTCGATGTCGCTCGCGCGCCCCATCGTCTGCATCGACGGCTGGTGGAGCAGGAAGCGGGAGTTGGGCCAGGAGAAGCGCATGCCCTTGCGGCCGCCGAGGAAGATCGGCACCGCGGCCGACGCCGGCGAGGCCCGGAGCAGATGGTCCGGATCGGCGCTTCACGAAGCGCATCGCGTCGTAGATCGCGAAGCCGCTGTCGGCGTCGCCGCCCGGCGAGTTCACGTAGACGGTGATGAGCTTGCTCGGGTTCTTGCCGTCGAGGACCAGGAGCTGCGAGGTCACGCGCTCCATCAGCGGTGCAGTCGACCGGCTTCGGCGATGATGATCGTCCGCTCGCGCAGCAGGAGGCGCAGCGCCGGCGGCTGCGGCATCGACTTCTTCTTTTCGCCCTCGGGCATCGTACTCGTCCTCGCGGGGTAACCTGCGGAAGCGCCCCAGGATACCCGGAACGCGCATCGGACGGCGCCGCCCGGCGGCTCAAGCCCGATTCGAGAAGACGAGGTCGTGGTCGGGCGACCACGCGATCGCGCGGTAGGCGGGGAGCAGCCGCACCAGCTCCGTCGACGACGAGCGCCGCGCCATCCCCGCGCCGAGCAGCTCGGGCGCGCTCTCCGGCCAGTCGCGCCACAGCGTGAAGCGGTGCTCGCCCGGCTTGAAGTACTGCGCGAACGTGCCGAGCATCCCCGGCGTCATCTCCTCGCAGCGGTAGTGCTTCTGGAAGTCGTGGATGCGCAGCAGGTAGTCCGGCCAGCGGCTTCAGCGCCTCGGAGAGGCGCTCGCGCTGCGGCGACTGCTTGCAGCTGCGCAGCAGGTTCTGCGTGTCCCACCAGCTCTTCTCGTGGATGCGGATCCCGAGGCGGAAGCCGTGGCGGTGGATCTCGCCGAACAGGAGCACGTGCTGGTAGGACGGATCGACGTCCTCGCTTGAACTCCTGGCCGAGGATCGCCTGCAGCGGCCCGCGCTCGCCCTTCGGCCGGTAGAGCGTGAACCACTGCGCGTCGACCTTGTAGGCGTTGTACGAGTAGGGGTGGTTCAGCGAGCGTGCGCGTGTCGAAGCGCGCGTCGGCCTGCTTCGCGAGCTGCTTCGCCGCGAACTTCCCGAGGTTGCCGAGCTTGGTGCGGACGTGGCGCGCGCGCCTCGTTGAACAGCGCGTCGCGCTGCTTGTGCGTCTCGAAGACGAGGAAGTCGCCGGGCACGAAGGGGTCGGACCGCGTCGGCCATCGGGACGGGAGCTCCAGAGAATCCTGCCGCCGCGCGCGGCGACGCGCGCGGCGCGCCTTCTCCGCCGCGGCGGGCCGGATAACGTACCGGCCCCTCGCCGTCCGGAGAACGGAGCAAGAGAGATCGCATGCAGCCTCCTCGCCAAGTAGCATCTGGGTCGACGGCCGCATCGTGCCGTGGGACGACCGCCCGCGTGCACGTGATGGCGCACACGCTCCACTACGGCGTCGGCGTCTCTCGAGGGGATCCGCTGCTACGCGCAGTCGAAGGGCGCGCCGGCCATCTTCCGGCTCGAGGAGCACGTCGACCGGCTGCGCGACTCGGCGCGCTGCGTCGGCATGGAGCTGCCCCTTCGACCGCGCTGCGCTGATGGAAGGGTGCAAGGCGGCGGTGCGCGAGAACGGCCTCGCCGACTGCTACCTCGCGCCCGATCGCGCTGCACGCGGACGGCGAGCCGGGGCTCGGCGCGATCGACGCCGGTGAGCGTCTCGATCATCGCCTTCGCGTGGGGCGCCTACCTCGGCAAGGAGGGGCTCGAGAAGGGCGATCCGCGCCACCCTCTCGAGCTGGATCCGCCACCACGTCGGCTCGGCGATGCTGCGCGCGAAGATCTCCGGCCAGTACATCGACGTCCGTGCTCGCGAAGCGGCTCGCGAAGGTGAACGGCTACGACGAGGCGATCTTCTGCGACGCGGACGGCTACTTCTGCGAGGGCACCGGCGAGAACCTCTTCGTCGTGCGCGGCAGACGTGCTCAAGACGCCGCCCGCCGAACGCCGCGATCCTGCCCGGCATCACGCGCGACTCGGTGCTGCGCTCGCGCGCGCCGCGAAGGAGCTCGCGCTCGAGTGCGCGAGGAGCCGATCGCCCGCGACGAGCTCTTCCTCGCCGACGAGGCGTTCTTCTGCGGGACCGCGGCCGAGGTCACGCCGATCCGCGACGTCGACCACCGCCCCATCGGCGCCGGGAAGCGCGGGCCGGTGACGGCGGCGCTGCAGCAGAAGTACTTCCGGGCCGTGCGCGGCGAGGAGCCGCGGCTTCGCGCAGTGGCTCGCGCGGGTGGCGTGAAGCGCGCCGCTCCGCGTCTTCGTCAGCGCCGGCGACACTTCCGGCGACCAGCACGCGGCGGAGCTCGTCCGCGCCTCAAGACGCGCCGCCCCGACGCGACGTTCGAGGGCTTCGGCGGGCGCGCGCTCGCGGCCGAGGGCGTCGTCGCTGCACGAGCGGCTCGCCGACTCCCCGATCATGGGCTTCGCGCAGGTCGTCGCCGGCGCTCGGCCGCTTCCTGGCATCCTCTCCGACTGCGACCGCCGCTTCCGCCGCGCGCCGCCCGACGTCGTCGATCCCGGTCGACTACCCCGGCTTCAACGTGCGCCTCGCCCGGCTCGCGCGGCGGCGCGGCGTGCCCGTCTGCTACCACGTCGTGCCGCAGTACTGGGCGTGGGCGCCGTGGCGCGCGCGCCGGCTCGCGCGAAGGCGGTCGACCTCGGGCTGGTCACGCTCCCGTTCGAGGCAGGAGTTTTTCGCGAAGGCGGGGCTCGCAACGACGTTCGTCGGCCATCCGCTCGCCGACCGCCTCGCCGACGCGCCGGCGGCCGGAGGACGGGACGGCGCGCATCGTCGGACTCCTGCCGGGCAGCCGGCGGCGCGAGATCGAGGCGAACCTCCGTGGCAGCTCGCCGCGGCGCGCAAGCTCGCGAGCGCGCGTCGGCGAGGCCGCTGCGCCTGCGCGCGGTCCATCCCGACCCGGCGCGGCGCGCGCAGATCGAGGCGGTCGCGCGCCGCACGGCGGCACGGCTCGAGGTCGGCGACGAGCCGCTGCCGGCGCTGCTCGCGCAGTGCCGCATCGCGCTCGCGACCTCGGGCACCGCGACGCTCGAGGCGGCGCTGCTGCGCGTCCCGACCGTCGTCGTCTACCGCATCAACTCGTTCGTGCGGGCGGCGCTGCCCTTCGCGCTGCTCGCGCCGTACGTCTCGCTCGCCAACCTGCTGACCGGCCAGGAGCTCTTCCCTGAGTTCGTGACCGACCGCGATCCGAGCGAGGCGATGGCCGCGCGCGGCCGAGCGGCTCTACACGACCGGCGTAGCGCGCGAGCGCTGCCTGCGCGAGCTCGACGAGCTGCGCCGCCGCCTCCTCGTGCCCGGCACGGCCGGGCGCGCCGCCGACGCGATCCTGGAACGGATCGGGCGCTGAGAAGCTGCCGCGAGCGACGCCACTCACTCTCCGGCGAGGAGGAACCAGCGCACGCGCGGTGGCGGCTTCGTGTCGCCGCTCTGGCGCTTCCCGGCGCCCAGTGCCGGCGCCCCCGGCTTCGGCGTCGTCCCTTCGCCGGCGCACCGGCGGCGCCGCGCGACTTGCCGCTGGTCGGGCCTGCCGGCGCGGTTCCGGCTCTTTCGTCGGCACCCCGGTCGGCTCCGCCGCCGGCGGCTTCGCCCCCGTCGCCCTTGGCGACCACCGACCGCGACCGCTGTTCCGACTCGCGCAGCGCCGCGAGCCACGTCGGACGCGACCATCGTCTCGACCTTCACGCCCGCGGCCGCGAGCCGCGACTCGAGCGCCTTCGCCTCGTCCTCGGTGAGCTCGATGACGAAGCGGCCCGCGTCGCGCGCGAGCTGCTCGCCGCGCGCGCCGATCAGGTCGGCGACGCGCGACGCGGCGCCGTGCGCCCGCACGAAGCGCAGCGGGGCGGCGCGCGGCGACGTCGGGCGACTTCTTCAGGTCGTTCGCGGCCGCCTTCGAGACCGGCGCCGCCTTCGCCTTCTCGCTCGCCTCGGCGTCGGCCTGCTTCTCCCGCCACTGCTCTCCGTCGCGTCCCGCGTCGGCGAGCGCGCCGGATCTTGTGCAGCGCCTCGGCCGGCGTCGCCGCGCGCGAGGTCGCGCACGAGCTCGTCGAAGGCGCGGAGCCGCTGCGGGGTCCACGCTCTTGCGTCTGCTCCTCGAGCTTCTTCGCCACGCCTCGCTTCGCCTCGCGGCAATCGCGCGTCGGTCGCGTCGCCCGCGTCCGCCTTGCGTCGCTCCTCGTCGCGGCGTTCGACTTCGTCTTTCAGGTTCTTGTCGCGCTCGTTCAAACCGCCTTCAGCGCTGAGCCGGGTCGCTTGGCGCCCCTCCGGCCGGCGCGCCACCAGCGATCCGGCGGGGCGACGGTAGCCGGGCGGCGGCGGCGACGCCTCGCCCTTTCGTCTCGTCCGCGCCTTCTCTTCGTCCTGCGGCGCACTGCTTGCGCCCCGTCGCGTCGTCGCCGCCGTTTCGCCGCGTCGGCGAGCTTCCTGCGGGCTTCCCCTTTCTCCGGCTCGGCGGCGGCGCTGCTCCGCGACTTCCGCGTTCTTCGTCGCCGACGCGCGGTCGTGCTCGACCCAGAAGATCGCCGGCGCCAGCGAGCAGCGCGGCGTGGCGGCGGCGCAGCGCGACGAGGTGCACGCCGCGGCCGCGTCTCGACCGACTGCGCCCGCTCGAGCCGCTGCAGCGTCCGCTCGAGAAGCCGGAGCGGCACCGGCGGGAACGGGAGCTGCCGGAGCGCCGCGCGCGACGCTTCCGCGCCGCGTCGCGCGCGGCACGGCAGTCGGCGCAGCCGGCGAGGTGCAGGCCTCGAGCTCGGCGCGCTCCGTCGGCGGGCGAGGCTGTCGTCGACGTCGAGCAGCGCGAGCTCGCGCAGGCGGTCGCACCCCATGGTCACGCCTCCCCCGCGCCGAAGCCGGTGCCGCCGAGCTTGCGCGCGAGCTCCTCGCGCGCCCGCGCCAGGCGCGAGCGGACCGTCCGGATCGGGATCGCGAGCAGCGCCGCGATCTCCCCGTAGGGAGCGCCCTCCGACGTCGCGCAGCAGGACGGCGACGCGGCGCGGCTCGTCGAGGTCAGTCGTCGAACGCGGCGCGCAGCAGCGCGAGCTGCTCGTTCTGCAGCGCCTCCTCGTCGGGCGCGCGCGCGCCGCGCCGGAGGATCGACTTGAAAGCGCGTCCTCGTCGCGGTCGGCGCCGATCGGCAGTGCACGCCGCTCGGCGCGCGCCGCCAGCGTCGACGTCCGGTTGATGTGGAGGTTCGAGGACGATGCGTGCATCCAGGTGCCCGAAGGCGGAGTCGCCGCGGAAGTTCGCGATGCCCTGCAGCGCGCGCACGAACGACTCCTGGGCCAGGTCCTCGGCCTGCGCCCGCATGCCGCGCGTCAGGGCTCCAGGCGAGACCCCACACGACTTCCTGGTGGCGCACGATCAGCTTCGCCGAACGCGGCGCGATCGCCCGCGCGGGCGCGCGACGAGTGAGCGTCTCCTCGGGAATCCGGCGTCACCGCGGGGGCGCCCTGAGATGGGGAAGTCGTCATCGGGTTCCGCGACCTGACCGCTGATCTGGCCCAGCAGCCGCGCGCCTTCATGGTCAGGCGCGGCCGATCCTACCGAGCGGCGCCCTCGCGCGTGAGGCTGCGCGGCGGGCGGCGTCACTCGATCCGGCGCGCGCGCACCTCGGCCTCCGCGCACCTCGACGAGCCACGTCGCCGTCGGCGAGCGCCGGCCAGCGCGCCGCCGCGCACGGCTTTCCCGCCGAGCAGCCCTGCGCAGCAAATCCTTCCCGACGCCGCGGGTCCGGCGCAGCCGGGGCTCGACCAGCGTGATGCCGCGCACGAACGCGAGGTCGCGCGCGGCCGGGGTGACCAGCGTGTCGCGGTCGAGCTCGATGCGTGCCGCCCGCCGGGAGCCGCGCGATGTCGCGCTCCGTGACCAGATTCTCTTCATCGCAGGAACGCGTCGAGGTCGCCGTGCGGCTGCGGGATCACGACCTCGCCGACGAGCCGGCCGCGCCTCGCGCGCGAAGCCGGCCCCGGCGTTCACGGCGGCGCGCACCTGCGCCACCTCGCCGGTGACGACGAAGAACGACTTGCCGCCGCAGCCCCATCGCCGCGCGCGCCGCCAGCAGCTCGACGTCCGCCGTCTTCACCGCGACGTCGGCGGCGACCAGCATCGTCGCCACGGTCGCCGTCTCGACGATCCCTGCGGAGCGCAGCGCGACCTCGCGGCGCACGCGCACCAGCGCGTCGCACAGGCTGCGGGTCGGGCGTTCGGGGAGCAGCAGCGCGTGTCGAGCGGCGGCTCCGGCGAGCCTCTCCGTGCCCGCGCGCGCAGCGACGATGTCACGTCGCTCACCTCGCCGCCGAGAACAGGACCAGGAACTTGCCCGGGCTCGCCGGCCGGCAGAGCAGCAGGCGGACGGGCGCCTCTCTTCGGCGACGCGGTCGGCGGCCGCGGCACAGTCCCGCGCGCGATGCTCGCACGATCTCCGAGCATCCCGAGCGCCGACAGCGTCGCTCGCGCCGCGCGTCCGCCGCCGGATCTGGAACGACGGGTTCACGCGCCGCCGCCCGGTCGCGGCCGTCGCGGCCGGTGAGCGCCTTCAGGCTCTGCTCGGCGGCGCGCGCTGCCTGCTCGATCTCGGCCTCGCCGCCGCCGGAGGTAGACGCGGCCGAACGCGCCGGACGCCCTGCATCTCGAGCAGCTTGATCGGCGACGCCTTCTCCGCCTACGTTCGCGGCGAGCGCCGCGTAGCCGGCCGGCTCGACCTCGAGGATGAGAGCGTCTCGCCGCCGAGCAGCATGTTCCCGTGGCGCTCGCGGTTGATCAGCATCGCCTCGGTAGTCGCCGACGTGCGTGATCACCTCGGACGACTGGACCTTGGGCTTGCGGCGCTGCGCCTCGTCGAGGCCGAGCCACGCGATGATCCGCCGGCCGGCGTACGCGCGTCTCCGGCCTCAGTGACTGGAGCGGAGCCTGAGCAGCCCGGAAGGCGCGCTCGACGATCTGCATTCCGGGCCGCACGTCGTTGCCCTTGAGCGCGACGTCGGTGATGCGGTTGATCGCGATGCCCGGCGCGGATCTGCGACGTAGAGCGCCGCACTGCCCCGCGACCGGCAGGTAGCCGCGCGCCACCGTCGCGCGACGAACGACGCGAACTGCGGCTGCATGCGGTCGATGAAGACGAACGACCGGAGGTCGACGCGGGGCGCTTGCGCCATGGATTCCTACCGAGGAACGGGCCGCAGCGGCCGGTCTGCGCTCACGCCTCTTCCGGGCGACTTCTGGCGGCGTCGGGGATGATCTGCTCGACCTCGCGCGTGCGGCCGCGGGATCACGTGGACCGCGATCAGCTCGCCGACCCGCTGCGCTGCGTTGCGGCGCCGGCGTCGGTCGCCGCCTTCCGACGGCGCCGACCTCACCGCGCACCAGCACGGTCACGAGCCTGCGCGCCGACCTTCTCGCGGCCGAGGAGCGTGACCTTCGCCGCGCCTTGACCATCGCGTCAGGCCGCCTCGATGGCGGCGACGAGGCCCCTTCGTCTCGATCACTCCCGAGCGCGATCTGCTGCATGGCTCTCATGTCCCTTCCGCTGCCACGCAGGCGCCGCGGCGCCGCGGATCAGTGCGATGGGTCGTGACGATGCTCAGCGCCGGCGCGGCGGCGTCGGCCACTGCTCGCTCGTGAAGGCGGCCGACGAGCCGTGGAACGAGGGGGCGCCGGCCGCTTCGCGAGCGGCGCCGATCCGACCTCGTCGCGCGACTCTGCGCAGCGCGCTCCTCCTCGACGGAAGCCCGGCTTCCCGAACGCGAGGCGCTTGGTCAGCAGCAGGTGCTGCGCCGTGATGTTGTCCGACGTGATGTTCCCGCCGAACGCCCCGCAGCCGAGCGTGAGCGACGGGTCGAGCCAGGTCGACAGCCCGATCGCGCCGTGGCTCGCCGGCGTGTTGACCGAGGATGCGGTGCGTCGGCTTCTCGAGCGCGAACTCCCAGACGACTCTCCTCGTTGCGCGAGTGGATCGTGAGCGTGTGGCCGCGCCCGCCGAAGTCGAGGATCTCGATGCAGCGCGCGCAGCCCTCCTTCCAGTCCTTCACCGTGTAGCACGGCGAGGATCGGCGAGAGCTTCTCGATCGAGAGCGGATGGTCCCAGCCGCACGCCCGTCTCCCCGAGACGAAGCACCGTCGTCGCGTCGCGGACGTGCGAAGCCGGCCATCTCCGGCGATCTGCCGCGGATAGAGCCCGACGGATCGCCGGGTTGAGCGCGCGCCCCTGACGACGAGCGCGCCGAGCTTCGCGCGCGCCTCGGCGCTGCAGAACCACGCGTCGCGCGCCTTCATGCCGGCGACCAGCGCCGCCTTCACCTTCGCGTCGACCACGATCGCCTGCTCGGAGCAGCAGAGCGTGCCGTTGTCGAAGACCTGGCTCTGACGATCGCCTCGCGCCGCCTGCTCGACGTCGGCCGTTCCTTCCACATAACAGGGGCGTTGCCCGGGCCGACGCCGATGGCCGGCTTGCCGGAGCTCGTAGGCCGCCTGCACCGAGGCCGGGGCCGCCCGTGCGCGAGGATGCAGCGCCGTCTCGCGCGCGCTTCATCGCCTCTTCCGTCGCCCTCGGAGCGTCGGCTGCGAGAGGCAGAGGATCAGGTCGGCGGGCGCGCCGGCGCGGGCCGGCCGCCTCGGCGATGCGACGCGCGCCGACTCGCCGATGCAGCGGACGCGCGCGCGGATGCGGCGAGAGGACGGATCGAGTTGCGCGTCTTGACCGCGATCAGGATCTTGAAGATCGCGGTCGACGTGGATTCGTCACCGGCACTGATGCCGAGCACCACCCGTAGGGCTCGGCGATCCCGTAGACGCGCTTCTCGTCGTCGCGCTTCGTCACGCCGACCGTCCTCACGTCGCGGATCGACTCCCGGACCGCCTCGGCCGCGAAGAGGTTCTTGCGCGTCGCCTTGCTCGGCGGATCGCCGGAAGCCGGTCTCGTCGAAGGCGATCCGCCCGAGCGCAGCCGCCTCTATGCCGCGGATCGCGCCGACGATCGCCCGCAGACGCGATCGACCTTGCGCCTGGTCGGCGCGCCGCCGTGACCTGTCTGCGCCACGGCGCTGCGCCGGATGAGGTCGCGCGCTTCCTGGATCGAGGAGAGGTCGCCGTCGGCCAGCATAAGGCGCGGGATCATAGCGCCGGGCTCCTGCCGTACGCGGCGTCCCGGACCGGCTCGGCCGCGACGCGCGCCGCGAACGGGTCGGGGGATCGGGCTCGGGTAGAGGAACGGCTCGTGGTTGCGCTGCGAAGCGGGCCGCGGCGACGACCATCCCGAGCAGCGCGAACGACGAGAAGAGCGACGAGCCGCCGTGGCTCATGAACGGCAGCGGGATCCCGGTCACCGGCATCAAGGCCCGACGCCATCGCGACGTTGGCGAACGCCCGCGGCACGACGGCAGGCGGCGGCGCCGACGCAGACGAGGCGGCTGAAGCGGTCGCGCGTCGCCTGCCGCGACCGAGCAGGAACGAGAGCCCGAGCAGGCTGAAGCAGCAGCAGCACGGCGCGCAGCTCCCGACGAAGCCCCACTCCTCGGCGATCACGGCGAAGATGAAGTCGGTGTGGCGGCGCCGGCAGGTACCGAGCCGGTTCATGCGGCCCCTGGCCGAGCCCCTTGCCGAGGAGCCCGCCGGAGCCGATCGACGTCTGCGCGCAGTGCGACTGGTAGCCCTCGTCGCGCTTGAGCTCGGAGAGCTGCGCCTGGGCGCACGTCGGCGCGCGCGCCGCCTCGCGCGCCGCCCTCGTCTGCGCGTTGCTGCCGCGGGCGGCGCGTCGTCGACCTCGCCGCTCTTCTCGCGCACCGACGCGAGAGAAGGTCTGCACGCGCTTCTTCTGGAAGTCGGCGAGGAAGGGCGAGTAGGCAGGCGGCGGCCGGCGTGCGACGACGAGGCAGATCGCGCTGACGAAGCAGCGCTTCGCGCGCCGCCCGCGTAGAGGATCGCGGCGAGGATCGGCACGAAGAGGAGCGCCGTGCCGAGGTCGGGCTCGATTTTCACCAGCGCCGCCGGCACCGCCGCGAGCAGCGCGGGGACGGGCGAGGTCGCGCAGCTCGGTCGGGCGCCTCACGGAACTGGAGCCAGCGCGCCAGCGCGAGCACGCGCAGCGGCTTCATCACCTCGCTCGGCTGCAGCGCGGAAGCCCATCGGCCTCTGCCGAACCAGCGGCGCGCGCCGTTCGAGTTCACACCCAGAAGCGGACTGCGACCAGCGAGAGCAAGCCCGAGCCCGTAGAGCAGGTAGGCGTGGCGCGCGAGGCGCCGGTATCCGAAAGCCGCGAACGCGATCAGATCGGCAGCGACGCCGCACCGCCATCTGCAGCTGCGCGCCTCCGAGCCCGTCGAGCCGCGTCCCCGCCGTGGCTGACTGCACGAAGAGGACCCCGATCGCGAGCAGGGCGACGACGAGCAGAGCGGCATCGTCCACGGGAACGAGAGGATCCGCGCGCGCGCCGCCATCGCGCCTCCCCGCTGTCGTCCGCTTTCGTCGCCGGCGCCGCGGCCCGCTGACGCGCGCCGCGCGCCTCGATCTCCGCGAACGCCGGGTCCCGAACGCGCGCGCGCGAGCACCGGCGCCGCCGCCTCGCCGCCGTGGCGGCCGGTCCGCTCGAGGAAGATCGCGAAGGCGCAGCGCGGGCGCGCGACGGGAAGAAGCCGATCGAACCACGAGTGGCACGGCCACTCCTTGCGCCCTGCTCGGGCGTGCCGGTCTTGGTGGCGAGGTCGAACGGCGCGTCAGGTCGTAGCCGTGTGTGCGGCGAGGCGGTGCCGCCGACGCGTGCGTCACCCGCGCATCGCCGAGACGACGGCGCGCCACGCCGCCTCGTCGATCGGCGGAGCGCGGTCGGATCGGCGCGCAGCGGACGGCGTCGCTGACCCGCTCGATCAGCGTCGGCGGCCGTATGCGCGCAGCGCCAGCGCGCCGAGCGCCGCGGCGACCTGCAGCGGCGTCGCGTCGAAGCGTCCCCTGCCTCGATGCCGAAGAGTGATCAGGCCGGGTTGGGCCGCCCAGCCGCGCTGCAGGCGATGCCGCCGCCTCGTCGCCGAGTTCGCGCAGCTCTGTCCCGTCGGGCAGCCCACGCTCTGCGAATGCCTGGTCCGGCGTGCCGAAGCCGAAGGCCGTGCATCCAGGCTGACCATGCGCGGCCAGCCAGGCGTCCTGCGCGAGTTGCGCGCAGCGGTAGTGGTTGCATCGATTCTGACGAGCGCCTCGCGCAGGTCGGCGGAACCGCATGGTACGCTCCGACCGGCGGGCCGCCGTCGCGCGCCCAGCAGGCCAGCTCTTGTTGTGCACCTCGTAGGTGGTGGCGCGAGCGTGATCGAGTGCCCGCGCTCAGCGCCATCGCGGAGACGAGCGCGGCTCGATGAGGAGCCGGGCGCGCGGCGCCGGCTTCCAGGCGCGCGAGCGCAGCGGTGGTGGGTCCTGACCTGCGCGGGTCCTGGTCAGCGACGAGCTTCGTAGTCGGCCGTGATCCGGCGCGCGCCGTGGCGACGGCGTCGACGCCAGCATCGGGCGATCTCTCATCGCGGCAGCTCGATCAGCACGTCGAACGCGCCCGGGTGGACGGTCGGCGCGCCGCCTTCTCCTCCGGCATCGCCGACCGCAGGGCGCCCGCTCGCGCGCGCGCGCTGCAGCGCCGTGCGTCGAGCGTGCGGTGATCTGCACGTCGCGCGCCCGCCGATCCGGCATGACCTGCCGCTCGAGCACCTCCTGCATCGGCGCCGTCGCGGTCGCCACCGCCTCTTCAGCAGCCGCGCCGGCCGCGCAGCACGCGCTCGAAGGCCGCCTTTCGAGCCCCTCCTCGCCGACCTCCTCCGCGGGCTGCGACGCACTCCTCGGTCAGCCCGCGCTGGCGACCGCGCAGGCACCGGCGTCCCCGCGCCGAGACGATCTCCCGCCGAGCGCGAGGTTTCGTGCGCAGCGCGTCGCGCATCGCAGGTCGACGCTCGTCGAGCGCATCGGCGGACGGCGGACTGACGCGCCTGACCAGGATCGGGCAGACGTCGTTCTCCTCGGGGTAGACGCGGCGCGTGCGCTCGACGACGCGCAGGCCGTCGAGCACGTGGGGGTCGCTCGCGAGGTCGAAGACGCGAGGCGAAGCGCGGACGTTCTTCAGCAGCAGCCGCCCGCGCGCGTCCTCGTCCTTGTGGAGGTCGCGCTCGTCCTGAAGGCGCGCCCCAGGCGTCGGGTGGCGCGCGGCGAGCTGCTCGACGCGCAGGTCGGTCGCGCGCACGATCCGTCGATCTTCGCGACGAGCGCGCCGGCGGGAGCGCGCAGCGCCGAGCTCGGGCGAGCAGCACCTGCTCGCCGCGCAGCCGGCATCGAGGATCGCGGAGTGCTCCTCGCCGAGCTCCGGGCAGAAGAGCTCGGTCGGGGCGCCGTTGCGCAGCCGCTCGGTCAGCTCGCGCGTGCCCGCGGGTTCCGGAGCGCCGAGAGCCACGCCGCGTAGACCGGAGGAGGTCGTAGCGCCGCAGTCCCCGGCTCGATCGCCTTCATCTCGCCGACGGTCGCCGTCGCGAACGGGTCGAGCAGGACTGTCGGCCGCTCGAACAGTGTCGGCGAGGGAGACGCGCCGGCCGGTCAGCAGCCAGTGGCCGCGAGCAGCTGGCCGGACGTCGTGCGGCGGCGGAATTCGTTGAAGACGAACTCGAGGTCGAAGGCGGTGGCGACGTGCGAGCGGCCGGCCCCAGCAGTCGCGGATCTCGCCGCGCCGCTCCGGCAGGACCTGCTCGCGCGTGATCGCGAGCGCCGCCCCTCGCTCCCAGAACGACCTCTGGAGCACCTGCAGGTCGAAGAGGTGCCAGGCGATGCCGGCGGGCCGCCAGCACGAAGCCCGATCGCGATCTGGAACAGCCGCGCGCCGCCCGCCATGCGCGCTCCCGCCGCCGCGGACAGCATTGCCAGCGCCGCGAATCTCAGCTCGGGCGGCGCCCTCCGCCGTCTTCGCCGCGCCTCCCAGCGTTCGCGCAGCCGGCGCCATTCCGGAGCGCGCGCGCCCCCGACCCGTGCAGTATCGGGACGGCCGACGGCGGCGAGCAACGGCGCGACGAGATCGCTGCGGCGTGAAGGGCAGAGCGGAGCGCCGCCGCGAAGAGCGCGTAGAGCGGTGCGCGCGCGGCGAGGAGCGCGCCCGAGCAGAGCAGGCCGAAGAGGAGCTGCGTGCCGGGGCTTCCGACGAAGACGAGGTCGCGCAGCGGGAGCAGGATCGGCGGCGGCGATGCCGCCCGCCGAGGAGCCAGGCGCCGAGCGGGTCGAGGCCTCGAAGTGGAGAAGCCGAGGAGAAGCCCGATCGCCTAGCACGCCGGTCGACGGCCGCGCGGGGGCCGTGAGCAGGAGCGCCAGCGCGACCGCGGCGCAGGTCCGGGGCGAACGCCCGAAGCCGGACTACGCAGCAGGTGCTCGACCGCGGCGAGCGCGATGCCGGCGACGAACGAGAGCGACGAGCTCGACGGACGATCATCCTCGTCGCTCCAAGGTCCGGGCGGGCGGTGGACCACCCAGACCGGAGTCGGCGCCGGCGGCCCTCGAGCGAGCGTCCGGCTCGACGTGCAGGCGCCAGCTGGCCGCCGTCGCTCTCGAGCACGCCGAGCAGGAGCCCCTCCGGCGCGCCGGTCGCCGCGCCGGCCGTGACGACCAGCGCCCCGTCGGCGCCGGGCGAGTGCGGGCGCGCCGCGCAGGAGCAGCCGGCCTTCGCTCGCGCTGCCACTTCGAGCGGTCCACGGAGGCAGCGGCCGTCGACGCAGCACGAGCGCACGGCAGCGCGAAGCCTGGGTCGTCGACGCGGCGCACGAGCGCACCGCGCCAGCCGGCGCGCACGACGACGCCTCGAGGCAGGGGCCCGACGCGCACCACGCAGCCGGGCACGACGCCGAGCTCGCGTCCGACGCCGAGCCACGGCGCCGCGCCGGCAGGCCGTCGTGCACCGCGGCGCCAGTGGGATGGACCGACGAGCGGTGCCAAGCCGAGGTCGGTCTCGGTCGGGCCGGCAGGTCCGGGCGGAAATCGGATCGCGCACCTCGGCGCGAGCTCGTCGAGGTCGACGGAGGGGCGGACGCGCCAGTCGCCGCGCACGAGCCGGCCGGCAGAGCGCCGCGCGCGATGCGGCCGGAGCTCGGCGCCGCCGATGACGGGACCACGGCGACCGACGCCCGACGCGCGTCGGCTGGCGCGAGCGCGCACTGCCGAGCGCGCCGGGGCCGTCGAGCGCCCAGACGAGGTCGCCCTCGCGGGATCGGCTGCGCGCACGTCGGGTAGGCGACGCGCAGCGTCTCGGTCCCGTCCCCCACCGCGATGAAGCGGACCTCGCGGCGGCCCGGCACGCCGGCGCACGCCGGAAGGCGCGTCCCCTTCGCGAGGAGCGGGCGCACGTACGGACGCTGCGTGCGCGGGTCGACGACGGTCGTGCCGATCAGCACGCGGCCGGCGAAGGCCGGCTCGCCGGCCGGCACCGAGCCCGCGACGACGAGGCTCAACACGTCGGGACGCTGCTCGCGCCCGACCGGCACCACGCCGAAGTCGCCGTCGCGTTGCCAGCCGGCCGAGCGCGGCGGCAGCAGCGCGCGCGCGCGCGCGGGAGAGCAGCTTCGACGACGCGCCGGGTCGGGCGACCGAGCGCGGCCGCGTCGCCGAGCGGCGCTCCCGAGCCGACGCCCCGGCTCAGCCAGCGGCGCGCGTGAGCAGCGACTCTCGGCGAGCTCGAACGCGCCCCGATCGGGGATAGGGCAGGAGCCCGAGCATCCCGACCACCGAGCAGCGCCGACCAGCGCTGCACGCGCAGCTCGCCCTCTCGATCGTCCATCGCGCCCACGCCGTCCCGGGAACCGCCGCCTCCGGCCGGTCGCGTCAGTTGTCGTCGCCGCTCGGCAGCACCTGGCTGTAGAGATGGAGCTGGTTCAGGAACTCGAACGTGCCGCGCGCGACGCAAGTGAGCGGATCGTTGGCGATCTTGACCGGCAGCTGGATCGCGTTCTCGATCGCCGCGTCCATCTTGCGCAGCAGCGCGCCGCCGCCCGCCAGCGTGATGCCGGTGTCTCACGAGGTCGGCGGAGAGCTTCCGGGCGGCGTCTTCTCGAGCGTGCGGCGGACCGCCGAGGTGATCTGCTTCACCGGATCGGCGAGCGCCTCGCGGATCTCCTCGCTGCGGATCAGGTCGTGCGGCGCGGCAGGCCGGTGATGGTGTCGCGGCCGGCGACCTCCATCTCCAGTCTCCTGCCGAACGGCGACGGCCGAGCCGATCGCGATCTTGATGCGCTCGGCGGTCTGCTCGCCGATCAGCAGGTTGTGCTGGCGCCGCAGGTGCTCGCATGATCGCGTCGTCGAACTCGTCGCCCGCGACGCGGAGCGACGTCGGCGACGACCGATGCCGGCGAGCGGCGAGCACGGCGATCTCGGTCGTGCCGCCGCCGATGTCGACGATCATGCGAGCCGCGCGGCTCGGTCACCGGCAGATCGACGCCGATGCCGGCGGCCATCGGCTCGTCGATCAGGTAGACGCGTCGCGCGCCGGCGCGCTCGGCCGAGTTGATGACGGCGCGGCGCTCGACGGCGGTGATGCCGACGGGCACCGCGATCACGACGCTGCGGCTTCACGCAGCTGGCGGCCTTCGTGCACCTTCGTGATGAAGTAGCGCAGCATCTTCTCGGTGACGTCGAAGTCGGCGATGACGCCGTTGCGCAGCGGGCGGATCGCCTCGATGTTGCCCGGCGTCTTGCCGAGCATCGCCTTCGCCGCGTTGCCGACCGCCATGCCGTCGAGGAGCACCTCGCTGGTGCCCTTGCTGCACCGCGACGACGCTACGGCTCGTTGAGCACGATGCCGCGCGCCGCGCACGCAGACGAGCGTGTTCGCGGTCCCGAGGTCGATGCCCATGTCATGCGAGAAACGGCCGATCAGCCATTCGAGCGGGCGCAGGGAATGCCTGGCTCATCGCCGACCCGCCGGACGGACGCGCGGCGCGCTCATCGATCCCCCTCCCCACGCGACCCCGACAGCGACCCCGCGAGAAGAAGCGGGCCGCTGTCCTTCCGACACCGGTCCGCTCGATCTGCGAGTTTTTGACTTCTCGTAAACCGCCGGCCCGCGGTGAGCCTGCAGTCTAGCGCGCCTACGGAGAACTCAATGGTCGCGAACTCAATGCCCGCCGCCGAACATCCCCGCGTTGAAGTAGGCCTGCAGGTGCTTCTGCGCGAGCACGATCCCGATCACCAGCGCGACGAAGGTCGTAAGACCAGCCCGCCGACCAGGTCGAGCTGCTTGGGGGCGGCCGACTCCGATTCGAGGTCCGGGCCATCTCTTCGCCGCCCGTCTGCTTCTGCCATGTCGAGCTCCCGGTCCGATTTCGTGGGTTTCTGGCCGTGGGTTTCAGGTGGATACCGTGCCGCCACGGGCACCCCGGTCACAGGCGGGTCGTGCGCGTTGTCCATGCGCTGGAAGTCGAGGCCCTGCCGTTCTTCATGGTGACGCGGGCGGTCGAGGTGTCGGGACGGACCATGTCGACGACCACGCGGCCGATGTAGTCGTTGCCGCGGTAGACGTCGAACGCGTAGCCGATCTTGACGCTGGCTTCTCGCCGACGCTCAGGACCACGAAGTTCCGGGCCGACGTCGCTGACCTTGCCTCGATGAGGGGACGTTGTTGCCGATGAGTCTTCGACGTCGACCCCGAGCTTGACCAGGGCCTCGAGCTGGCGGCCTTGTTGTCACGCTCTTTCGTGACGGTCGCGAGCTGCCGCCCTCTCCGCGACGTCGTCGGTCGCCCGCTTGAGGTCGCCCTCGATCCGGGCGCGGTCGTCCTCGGCGTCCATCTGCGCCTTCTTCGCGTCCGCGGTCTCCTTCTTCAGCGTCTCGTTGCTGGTGAGGAGCTCCTTGTTGCGCGTCTGCGTCGCCGAGCTCGCCCTGACCGCCTTCAGCCGACGCGTTGATCGCGTCGACCGAGTTGCGGAGCTGGTTGTTGTCGTTGCGGAACTGGTCGGCGGCCGCCTTCTGGGTCTGAGCTGCGAGTCGAGGTCGCTCCGCTGGTTCTCGAGGCTGCGCACCGAGTTGTCGAGGTTCTGCTTCACCCCGTCGAGCGACTTGTACTTCGGAAGCGGCCAGGAGTCGGCCTTCGACTTCCTCGGCGACGGTGCACTTCTTCCGCCAGTCCTCGCCGTTCGAGAGGATCGACGCCATCGACCCGACCAGGAACAGCGCCAGGACGAGATTGAGGACGACGAAGACCTTCGACATCGTGCTCATCAGACGATTTCCTCGTGCGAAGACGGTGTCTGATCGCTGCTGCGCCGGTCCAACCGGTCCGGCGTCGGGGCCCCACCGGGAGCCGGCCCCGTCGACGGTCCGCGCTTCGTCGAGACACGTCCGGCCACTGGCGACGTACCGCAAACGCGCTGCGCGGCCGCGGAAGGCGCGGGATCGTAGAGGCATCCCCGAACACTGTCAATTCAGTTTCCCGGGGCGTCCCCGCGGACGCGCGCTCGCGAACGACGGCGTATAGAGGCGGCGCGAGGTCGAGTAACCGGACCTTCTACCGGCTCCGCGCGCCGGCGCCCGAGATCAGCGCGGTGGGACGCGCGCTCGGAGCGGCCGCGCGACCCTCCTTCCGGCCGCCTTCCGCCGGCGGACGAGGAGCAGCGCCAGCGCGGCGAGGCTGCAGCCGCCGCCGGCCCACTCGCCGGTCCGGACGTAGAGCGTCCGTCTCGTCGCAGCAGGTCGGGCGCACGATCGCCCGATGCGGCGAAGCCTTCGCGCCGGCCGTCCTTCCCGTTCGTGAAGAGGTGGCGCGTCGCCGTAGGGACCGATCCAGCCCCGCTCTGGCCGCTGTTCGCGACCTTGACCAGGGAACGGCGCGTCTCGACGGCCCGGAACACACGCCATCGCGGCGTACTGCTCGAACTCCGCCGAGTTTCGGGAAACCATGCCTCGTTCGAGAGATTCAGCGAGGAAGGTCGCGCCGTCCCGGACCTGCCGCCGCGACAGGTGCGGGATAGGCGATCTCGAAGCAGATCGTGAGTCCGACCTTCGCACGGCGCCGTCGCCCTTCGGCAGCTCGACTCAGGCCGTCGTGGCGGCCCGGGCGTGAGCTCGTTCAGGAAGCCCGCCGCTTCGTGGACCTCGCGGCGGATCCGACCGCTGGAGCGAGTCGGGGAAGCCGCCGATCCAGGGCAGGTACTCGCCGCCCGGCACGAGCACGCGCTTGGCGTACTGCGCGACTCGGCGGCCCGGTCGGATCGAGGAGGACCGCGCTGTTGAAGATGCGGGCGCGCTGCCGAGATCGGGTCGTCGGGCCCCACTCGGCCTGCGGCTTCTAACTCGTACGGTCACGGCGCCGGCGAGCAGCGGCGCGCCGACGGCTTCGACCAGCGGCACGGAAGTGGCGCGAGCTTCGCGTTCGGCCAGGCGCGCGGTCGTCGGCGTCTCGGGGTACTGCGGCCTCGTTGCAGCATCGTCTCGACCAGACGACGAGGTCGACGGGCGCTCGCTCGAGCTCGCCTCCTCGCGCCGCGACGAGGTCGAGGTGGATCTGGCGGATCGCGTCGGAGTGCTCCGCCCGAGTCCTTCAGCTTCTGCGGAATGTTCGGCTGCACCAGCAGCAGCGACCGGTCCCGGCTCCCGCGTGCAGCTCGCCGTCGCGCGCCGGACGACGCCGTAGCCGCAGAGCGAGCAGCAGCCTCGCCGCGCCGGGCAGCAGGGCGCGCAGCCGGCCGCCAGCGACGTGTCGCTCCGTGGAGGCACGCGCATGAACGCGTCGGCCGCCGCGCCCGGCCGCGACGCCGAGGCAGCAGCGTGACGAGGTGCACGCCGCCGAGGTCGGCGACCTGCGCGAACCAGGGGAAGCGGTGCTGCGAGTAGCCGAGCGAGAGCCACGGGAAGCCGTCGAGCGGCCAGCGGCCGCGCACGAACTCCATCGCCGTGAACGCGATCGGCAGCGCCGCCACGGCGCGCATCGACCGCGCGCGACGAGCAGCGCGCGCAGCAGCAGCGCGAAGCCCCCGAAGAAGAGCGACTCGGCGGACCACCATGAAGAGGAGGTTCGCGGGCGCCGGCCGGCGATCCACATGCAGCCGAAGCGCGAGCAGCACCGCGCCGGTCAGCGTGCCGACAGGCGAGCCGCGGCACGCGCGGAGCCGCCGTCGCGACGCGCACCACGGCGCCGAGCGCGACGAAGCGAGCAGGCCGAGATCGGCCGGCGGGCAGGCGAGGACGTGGAGCGCGGCGGCGGCGAGCGCGGGCGGCGAACGACGGCGACGGCGTTCACTCGATGGCGCTCGGCGGAGCGCGGGAGGTCGTCGAAGGCGCCGCGGAACAGGAGCACGCGCAGCGGCTCCCGCGCGCCGCCGCCCGCCCCTTCCGCAGGTGCACGAGGGCGTTCGCACGCGCGATCGCGACGAGGTCCCTCGATCCGCTCCAGCGTACCGGCGCCGTCTCCGACTTCCCGCCGCCTCCGGCGCGGTGAACGACGCGAGCTGCAGCAGGTCGCGCTCGGCCGGCGCCTGGAGCGGTCGCGGCGGCGGGCGACTCGATCGGCGTCGGCCAGACCTGCGGTCGCGCCCGCCGAGACCGTTCGAGCAGCGGCCGCACGAACAGCTCGAAGGTCACGAACGACGACGCCGGATTGCCCGGCAGGCAGAAGACGACGCGCGCACCGAGCGTGAAGAGCAGCACCGGCTTGCCCGGCTTGATCGCGACCTGATCGAACCAGAGGCGGCCGCCGAGACCGGCGACGACCTCGCGCGAGAAGTCGAAGTCCCCCACCGACGAGCCGCCCGGTGCACGAGGAGCGACGTCGGCGCCGCGCGCCGTCGAGGTCGACGTGCCGCTCGAGCGCGGCGCGATGCGCCCTGGGTCGTCGCCGACCGGCGGCTGGAGCAGCGCCCTGCCGCCGGCCGAGGCGACCTGCACAGCGAGCGCGAAGCGGTTGCTGTCGCGGATCTGCCCGCCGCGCGGCACGACGTCGGGACTGACGAGCTCGTCGCCGGTCGTGAGGATCGCGACGCGCGGCCGGCGCCCGCACGTCGACCTGGCGACGGCCGAGCGTCGCGAGCAGCGCGATGCGCGCCGCGCGTGACGCGGACTACCCGGCCGCGAGCGCGCGTCGCCGCGCTCGCGTCGCTCGCGCGCGCGGTGGACGTTCTGGCCCGGCTTCGGCGGACGGGTGAAGCGGACGGTCGCACCGCCCGAATCGACCTCGGCGGGAGCTCGATCGGGACGACCGCGTCGGCGGCGTCGGCGGAACCGGCGCGCCGGTCATGATCCGCAGCGCCTCGTGCGCCGCGAGCGGGCGCTGCGCCGTCGCCCCCGCCGCGAGCGTGCCGGCGATCTGCCACGGCGCGTCGGCCCTCGGCGTCGGCAGCGGATCGCGAAGCCGTCCATGGTGGCGCGGTCGAACGGCGGCAGGTCGAGTCGGAGGCGGGCGCCTCCGCGAGCACGCGTCCGAGCGCGCTTCGAGCGCGACCTGTTCGGTCCGCGCGGCCGGCAGGTCGAGACGGGCGACGATTCGCTGCGCTTCGTGGAGCGGGATCACGCGGGCCCCGCGAATCTCGCGCGCCGCGTCCGCCGAAGGCGCTGGATCGGTCCGAATCGCATCGTTATCTTCCCGCGGCCTTTCCCGGTGGGTGGTTAGCTCAGTTGGGAGAGCGTCGCGTTCGCAATGCGAAGGTCAGGGGTTCAAATCCCCTACCATCCACCAACTGAACGCGGCTCAGGCGGTCGGTGCAAGCCGGCCGCCTGTTTTTTTCCGCCGGCGACCGGCCTCGCTTCCGCGTTCATCCGCGCTCGGCCTGGTAGCTCGTCGAGCCACGCCATCTGATCGCCTCGAGGATCTTCTCGTTCGACAGCTTGGGGTCGCCCGCGAAGCCCTCGAGCGCAGGACGTGGCGGTGCAGGTCGGTGAAGCGCACGGTCAGCGGATCGACGCCCTTCAGCTTCTGCTGCAGCTGGATGCCGATCTCCTCGACGTCCTTCCAATCGAGCTTCATGCGTCCTCGTCTCCTGCCTGGGCGCCGGCGCGGCGCGGAACCCCCGCCGAGGTCGCCGCAGTCCTTCGACCTCGGGCTCCGACTCGGCGGGCGCGCGCCGCGGATCGCGCGGTCGCGGTGGATCGTGACGATCTGCGCGGAGGCCGGCGCACCGGCGGGAGCGAGCGGGCCGCGGCGCGGGCGCGACTGCGGCTGCACGGCGGCCGCGGCTGGAGCCGCCGCTCTCGCCTCGGAGCACCTCGCTCGACGGTCCGCCCCGCGATCGCCTGCGTCGCCACCCGCTCATCACGTTGCCGGCGAGCGGCACGCGTCGCGGCGACGAACTGGTCGTAGGCCGCCTTCAGCGGCTTGACTGGCCCGGCGTCGCGAGCTGCGCGCCCGCACCTCGGCGATCGCCGCCTCGATGGCGGCGAGCCCGGCCGCGTCGACGCCGTGCGCCCCCTGCGCGAGGATCTTGCGCGTCGCGTCGAGCATCGTGCGGCACTCGTTCTCGAGGTCGATGCGCTGGTGGGCTTCGAAGTCGACCCGCGCATGCCGGAACGACTCGTCGACCATGCGCGCCACCTCGTCGTCGGTGAGGCCGTACGACCGGGACCACCTCGATCGACGCCTCGATCGCGGTGAAGCGCTCCTTGGCGTGGACGGTCAGACGCCGTTCTCGTCGACCACGAAGCGGACGTCGACGCGCACCATCCCGGCCGGCAGCGGCGGCAGCCCGCGCAGCCGGAAGCGGCCGAGGCTGCGGCAGTCCTCACGAGCTCGCGCTCGCCCTGCAGCACGTGCAGGTCGATCGCGGTCTGGCTCGCGACGTGGGTCGTGAACGTGTCGCTCGCCTGCGCCGGGATCGGCGTGTTGCGCATCAGGACCTTCGCGACCGCGCCGCCGTAGGTCTCGATGCCGAGCGAGAGCGGGATCGACGTCGAGCAGCAGCATGTGCGCGGCCGTGCGCGCCGCGCAGGATGTCGGCCTGACCGCCGCGCCGAGCGCCACGACCTGGTCGGGGTCGATGCCGGTGTAGGGCTTGCGGCCGAAGAACTCCTCGACGCGCCGCCGCACCAGCGGCACGCGCGTCGACCTGCCGACCAGCACCACCGCGCGCACGTCGGAGGACGAGAGCTCGGCGTCGGAGAGGGCGCGCCGGCACGAGGAGAGCGTGCGTTCGACCTCGGCGCGACGAGCGCCTCGAACTCGGCCCGCGTGACGCGTCGACTCGAGCGTCGCGCCGCTGCGCTTCGTCGGCGACGCCGAAGGTGACGCGGTCGCGCGCGCTGAGCTCGATCTTGGCGCGCTCGGCGGCGAGCTTCGCCGCCTGCAGCAGGCTCGGATCGGGCGCGGTCCCGACGGCAGCCGGTAGGTCGAGCAGCCGCTGCATCAGCTTGCGGTCGAAGTCGTCGCCGCCGAGCTGCGTGTCGCCGGCGGTCGCGCGCACGCGGAAGATGCCGTCGCGCAGCTCGAGCACGCTGACGTCGAAGGTGCCGCCGCCGAGGTCGTAGACCACGATGCTGCCGCTCTAGCAATACGTAACTGAACGAAGTAATAAA
>ERZ1370068.5832-contig-4838_pt1 | contig 34906 bp, 65 predicted proteins | sample MGYA00561227_ERZ1370068 | MGnify/ENA primary metagenome ERZ1370068 (study PRJEB38410, sample SAMEA6850437) | metagenome | study: Metagenomic assessment of the ecological functions of the soil: analysis of the soil microbiota associated with the...
GAGTATGCTTTGTTCAGTTACGTATTGCTGCCAGCGCGCTCGCCTGATCGGCCGGCAGCCGCCGTTGCAGGAGGTCGGTCGCGGATTCCTTGACCTGCGTGATCGCCTTGCGTCCGACATCGGCCAGCACGAGCGTCTGGTCGTCGACCCTCGCGATCGGCTTCTGCTCGACGACCTTGATGAGCGAGGCCGCCGGGCGACTGTCCAATCTGCGGATCGATCGGGCCCAGCACGGAATGCGCGCACATGACGATCTCGTCGGCCGCAAGCGCGATCAACGTGCCCCCGGACATGGCGTAGTGGGGTACGAAGACGGTGACCTTGGCCTTGTGGTCGCGAACCGCCTTCGCGATCTGCAGCGCCGCGAGCACCAGTCCGCCCGGCGTATGCAGAATGAGAGTCGAGCGGCACCTTTTCGTCCGTCATCTGGATGGCACGGAGAACCTCTTCGGAATCATTGATGTCGATGTAGCGAGCCACCGGGAAGCCGAGAAGCCGCATGGTTTCCTGCCGGTGCACGAGCAGGATCACCCGCGACTTTCGCTCGCTTTCAAGCTGCGCGCGATCTTCCGCACACGCATCGCTTCCAGCATGCGCTGTTGCACACTTATGGGCTGGATCGCCGAGAAGATGAAGAACAGCCAGACAAGATCGCCGAATGACATGGAGGCCTCCTATCGCATGGATGAAATCAAACGCGTCCTGCCGTGTCGAAGCCGAGAATGCCTTCGTCAGGGTAGTATTTCGGGTAGCGCCGCTCGGATTGCACCAACAGGGGGCCAAGCACAAATCCGGCGACGAACCCTCCGACATGAGCCCACCACGCAACGCCCCCTTGGCTCGACGGCAGCACGAGCTCCAGGGTTCCCTGCAAAATCTGAATCACGAACCACAGACCGACGAAAACGAACGCGTGAACCTCGAAGAACAGACGGAATGAAGAGGATGGGAACGAGCACGATGACCCGCGCGAGCGGAAGGAATCGCATGTAGCATCCGAGCACGCCGGCAATCGCGCCGGAGGCGCCGACCGCCGGAATGACCGACGTCGGATTGAAGACGAGATGCGCAACCGAGGCCGCAAGGCCGCAGGCGAGATAGAAGGCAAGATAGCGTCCGTGCCCGAGCCGATCCTCCACCGTCGGGCCCGAACAACCAGAGCGTCCACATATTGCAAGATGAGGTGGAGCCAGCCGCCATGAAGGAACATCATGGTGAACGAATCAGGTAACGAAGTCCCCGAGCGTGAGCTCACCGTAGGCCAAGCCTGCGGTGTAACGCGCCGGTATGAAGTGCGAAATCGCGCAAGAACATGTTCGAGCTCGAGTGGACTGAGGCTGTTCTGGAACAGGAAGACGCAGGCAGTTCGTGGCAATCAGTATCCAGGTGACCACCGGCGGATAGCGAGATGGAACAGCGTTCTTGAGCGGGATCATTTGCGCTCCTGCCAATAGGTCGCACTGGCACCGGAGGAAGAACCGGGCGCCTGCGGCGTTCCGGCCTGCGCCGCCACGTGCTGGAAAGAACGTCACGCAGCACGCGCCGCAATCCGTGCAGCTGATCGACGAGGTCGAGAATGACCGGGATAGCGTCGTCGTTGACCCCCAGGTCCACTGCAAATCGTGGATCAGTTGCACCCGGGCGAGATCGACTTCGGAAAACTGCTGCCGCTTCGCCGTTGGCGCGCGGCGCCAGCCAGCTCAGCGTCGATCCAGGCTTCGGAGCGCCTCGGCCTTGAGGTGCGCAGTACGAGAAATTCACGCGTTTCCACGCTCATACCCCCATCGCTTCGCGCGGATTGCGAGCCGTCGCCGGATGCCACTGGGCAACGAATTTCTCGAGCTCCGGATCAGGGGCTTTCCGGCAACATCACCTTGAGCGTCACGTATTCGTCGCCCGCGGCTGCCGTTCGGCCGCGGGACACCCTGTCCTTCGAGCCGAAGCACCGCTGCCGGTGTTGGACCATTTCGGTATGCTCATGGTCACCTCGCCTCGAGAGTCGGCACTTTCACCTTGCCGCCTAGCACGGCTTCCCGGAGCGAAATCGGCAGCTCCAGGTGAATGTCATCGCCCTTGCGGGTGAAGATGCCCGGTGCGGGCGGATCGTCGATCTCGATCAGCGCATCGCCGGGCGGACCGCCGCCGATGCCGGGTCTTCCCTCGCCCCGCAGGCGCAGGACCTGGCCATCGCGCGTGCCGGGCGGAATAGCGACGTCGAGCACGGAGCCGTCGGGCAGGGTGAGCTGCTGCTTGCCGCCGTTGATCGCATCGAGGAAATCAAGCGCCAGGCGATAGTGCGCGTCCTGTCCGCGCATGCGGATATTGCCGCGTGCTTGCCGGCCGAAAATCTCCGGAAGAAATCGTCGCCGCCGGCGAAGTCGGCAAATCCGGCATCGCTTGCGTATGGGTTGGAGGTACCGCCGTCGGCGAAATCGCGATAGTATCGTTGACGAGGCCGCTCGGCACCGGACGCATCGATCTCGCCGCGGTCGAAACGCGCGCGCTTCTGCGCATCGCTCAGCAGGTCATAGGCGGCCGAAACCTCCTTGAACTGCTCCTCCGCCTGCTTATTGCCGGGATTGAGGTCCGGGTGCAGTTTTTGCCAGCCGCCGATAGGCCTTTTGGATATCCTCCTGGGAGGCGTCCTTTTTCACGCCCAGCGTCTGATAGGGATCGGCGGGCAACGTGTTCTCCTGCTATTCCATTCGCGCGTGAACGCTCACGACCGACTGCTCGGTTGCAACAGTCGCACTCGGGCTCAGCCGCCGTCCATCTGCGAGGAAGACTGCTGCTTTCGGGCTGCGTTGGCGACAAAGACGCGGGCGGGTCGCAAGAGCCGATCGTGGATCGTGTAACCGTCCTCCGCTACGCGCACGACCGTGCCGGGCGGCTGCGAAGGATCATCCACCTCCATCACCGCCTCATGCAGAGTCGGATCGAAGCGGCTTGGCCGAGCGCATCAATTTTCTGAATGCCGAAGCGCGACAAAGGTCGTGTTCGAGTAGGCGTTCGGTGGCTCTGACACCTTCGATCAGCGCCTGATCTTCTACCGTCTCGGGACTATGACGGCTCGCGGCGGCGATCGTTCGCTGGAGATTGTCCGCGACAGCCAGAAGCTCGCGCGCAAAATCCGCGATCGCGTATTTCCGCGCCTCCTGCCGCGCGCTCCGCGCTGCCGCCGCGTATTCTCCGCATCGGCGAGCGCGCGCAACAGGCGATCACGCAGGGACGCATTCTCGGCCACGAGCGTTGCGACATCCACCGCTTCCGTTGCGACGGCTTCGTCCACGTTGCTGTGCGACATCATCACCTCGTTGAATGTCTGCATTCCTTCCGGATCCATGTACCGGCCGATGGCAGTCGCCGTCTCTCCCTAAGCCGCCTCGGCCAATCTGGCGCCGTTGATGGCGAGCCGACCATCCTGCACCGAGACCTGCACGGTCTCTCCATCCTTGATCGCCCCGGCCAGCAACAGGTTGGCCAGTGGATTCTGCAATTCCCGCTGAATGACGCGCTTGAGCGGGCGCGCGCCATAGACCGGGTCGTAGCCGGTATTCGCCGAGCCAGGCCTTTGCCGTTTCGTCGATCTGCAGCGCGATCTTGCGGTCGTCGAGCAGCCGCTGGAGATGCTTGAGCTGAATGTCGACGATCCGCTTCATCTCGTTGCGACCGAGCCGGTTGAAGAGGATGATTTCATCGAGGCGGTTGAGGAATTCCGGCCGGAACGAGCGCCGCACCACGTCCATGACCTGCTCGCGCGCGGCCTTCGGCCGGCTGACCTTCGAGCAGCGCGGCCAGATATTCGGACCCGAGATCTGACGTGAGCACGATTATGGTATTTTGGAAATTGACGGTGTGGCCCTGGCCGTCGGTCAGCCGGCCGTCGTCGAGAACCTGCAACAGGATGTTGAAGACGTCGTTGTGTGCCTTCTCGACCTCGTCGAAGAGAATGACCTGATACGGCCTGCGACGTACGGCCTCGGTGAGCGTGCCACCTTCCTCGTACCCGACATAGCCGGGCGGAGCGCCGATCAATCGCGCCACGGAATGCTTCTCCATGAATTCCGACATGTCGATGCGCACCATGGCGTGCTCGTCGTCGAACAGAAACTCTGCGAGCGCCTTGCACAGCTCGGTTTTTCCGACGCCGGTCGGGCCCAGGAACAGGAACGAGCCGATCGGACGATTCGGATCCTGCAGGCCCGCCCGCGCGCGCCGTACCGCGCTCGCCACCGCATTGATGGCTTCGTCCTGACCTACCACGCGCTCGCGAAGCTTCTCCTCCATGTGAAGGAGCTTTTCGCGCTCGCCTTCCAACATCCGGTCCACGGGAATCCCGGTCCAGCGCGAGACGACCCCGGCAACCTCCTCTGCCGTGACCTCCTGCTTGAGCATCTGGCCTTGGGCCGGCGTTTCAGCCAATTTCCTTTCGAGACCGGGATAACTGAATAGAGCAGCTCGCCGGCGCGCTGGAGATCACCGCGCCGCTGCGCGGTTTCCGAGCTCGTTGCGCGCCTGGTCGAGCTGCTCCTTCAGGCGCTGAACCGCGCCGAGCTTTTCCTTCTCGGCGCGCCAGCGCGCGGTGAGCTCCGCCGAGCGGCGCTCGAGTTCACCGATCTCCTGTTCGACCTTCTCGAGACGCTCCTTGGAGGCCGGATCGGTTTCCTTCTTCAGCGCTTCGCGTTCGATCTTGAGCTGGATGATCCTGCGGTCGAGCTCGTCGAGCGCTTCCGGCTTCGAATCGATTTCCATCCGCAGGCGGCTCGCCGCCTCGTCGATCAGATCGATTGCCTTGTCGGGCAGATGCCGGTCGGCGATGTAGCGGGCCGAGAGCGTGGCTGCTGCGACAATGGCGCTGTCGGTGATGCGCACGCCGTGGTGGAGCTCGTATTTCTCCTTGAGCCCGCGCAGGATCGAGACCGTTTCCTCCACCGAGGGCTCGTCCACGAATACCGGTTGGAAGCGCCGAGCGAGCGCGGCATCTTTTTCGATGTTCTTGCGGTACTCATCGAGCGTGGTCGCCCCGATGCAGTGCAGCTCGCCGCGCGGCGAGCGCCGGCTTGAGCATGTTCGAGGCATCCATCGCCCCTTCGGCTTTGCCGGCGCCGACCAGCGTGTGCAGTTCGTCGATGAAAAGGATGACGTCGCCGGCAGCCGGCGACCTCCTGCAGGACCGCCTTCAGCCGCTCTTCGAATTCGCCGCGGTATTTGGCGCCGGCGAGCAGCGCGCCGAGATCGAGCGACAGCAGGCGCCGGCTCTTGAGGGTCTCCGGTACGTCACCCTTGACGATGCGTTGCGCCAGTCCCTCGACGATCGCGGTCTTTCCGACGCCAGGCTTCGCCGATCAGGACAGGATTATTCTTGGTGCGGCGCGAGAGCACCTGGATCGGTACGGCGGATTTCCTCGTCGCGACCGATGACGGGATCGAGTTTGTTCTGCCGCGCCTCTTCGGTGAAGTCGCGGGTGTACTTCTTGAGCGCCTCGTAGCTCTGCTCGGCCGAGGGACTGTCGGCTTTGCGTCCCTTGCGGATGTTCTCGATCGCCTGTCTGAGGCTTTGCGCGGTGATGCCGTTGCGCTTGAGGACCTCGGCGGCATCGGTCCCACTCGCCAGTGCAACTGCCAGCAGCATGTATTCGACGGTGACGAAGGAATCGCCGGCCTTTTCCGCCAACTGCTCGGCCTGGTCGAACAGGCGCGCGGTCTCCGGTGCCAGATATACTTGGCCGGAGCCGGCACCTTCCACCTTTGGCAGTTTGCCAAGCTCGATGTCGACTTCCAGCGCGATCTGCTTTGCCGAACCGCCGGCGGCCTCGATCAGGTTCGCAGCGAGCCGGTCCTCGTCCTCGAGCAACGCCTTGAGCACATGCAGGGGTGTCAGCTGCTGATGTCCACCGCGCAAGGCAAGGGTTTGCGCCGACTGGATCAGCGTCTTAAGACGATCACTGTATTTTTCGATCTGCATGGCTCATCTCCAGGCGTTACCATGACCCGTGGACTGCTGCCGCAGACCCTTGTCAGCTGGCCTTGCGGTCGCGCTTGTCGACCTCCTCGAATTCCGCATCGACAACTCCGGACTCGTCCTGCGCACCGGAGTTCGCCCCTGCATCGGCAGCGGCCGCCTGGCCGGCTTCAGCCAGGCGCAAGGCCGTTTGCGACAGGCGGTCGGTCGCTTGCCGGATGCGCTGGACATCTTCGGTCTTCATCGCATCGCGCAGGGCGGCGATCGCCTGCTCAAGTTCGGCCTTCAGGCCGGCAGGCGGTGTGGACGTCTCCTTGAGGGTCTTCTCGACGCCATAGATGGTCGCGTCCGCCTGGTTGCGCGCCTCCACAAGCTCACTTGCGCCGCTTGTCCTCCTCGGCGTGGGCTTCCGCCTCTCTCACCATGCGCTGAATGTCCGCCTCGGTGAGCCCGCCGGATGCCTGGATACGGATGGTCTGTTCCCTTCCGCTCGCCTTGTCTTTGGCCGAAACGTTCACTATCCCGTTCGCGTCGATGTCGAACGTCACCTCGATCTGCGGCAGGCCGCGCGGTGACGGAGGAATGCCGATGAGGTCGAACTGTCCCAACAATTTGTTGTCGGCTGCCATCTCGCGTTCCCCTGGAAGACGCGGACGGTAACAGCGGTCTGATTGTCTTCCGCGGTCGAGAAGGTCTGGCTGCGCTTGGTCGGGATCGTGGTGTTGCGCTCGATGAGCTTGGTCATGACGCCGCCGAGCGTCTCGATGCCGAGCGACAGCGGCGTGACGTCGAGCAGCAGGACGTCCTTGACGTCGCCCTGCAGCACGCCGGCCTGGATGGCGGCGCCGATCGCGACCACCTCGTCCGGGTTCACGCCCTTTGTGCGGCTCCCGTCCGAACAGTTTCTGCACGGTTTCCTGCACCTTGGGCATGCGGGTCTGGCCGCCGACCAGGACGACCTCGTTGATCTCGGACGGCTGCAGGCCGGCGTCCTTCAGAGCGGCCTTGCACGGGCCGACCGTCCTCTGGACGAGATCGTCGACCAGCGCTTCAAGCTTGGCGCGGGTCAATTTCATGTTGAGATGCTTGGGTCCGTTCTGATCCGCGGTGATGAACGGAAGATTGACGTCGGTCTGCGTGGTGCTCGACAGCTCGATCTTGGCCTTCTCGGCCGCATCCTTGAGGCGCTGCAAGGGCCAAGCGATCGTTGCGCAGATCGATGCCGGTCTCCTTGCGAAACTCGTCCGCCAGATAGTCCATGATGCGCTTGTCGAAATCCTCACCGCCGAGGAAGGTGTCGCCGTTGGTCGACTTGACCTCGAACACGCCATCACCCACCTCCAGAATGGAGATGTCGAACGTGCCGCCGCCGAGATCGTAGACCGAGATCTTTCCGCTTCCTTTCTTGTCCAGACCGTAGGCCAGCGCAGCCGCCGTGGGCTCGTTGATGATGCGAAGCACGTCGAGGCCCGGCGATGCGGCCGGCGTCCTTCGTCGCCTGGCGCTGGGCGTCGTTGAAATAGGCGGGAACCGTGATGACTGCCTGTTCGACCTTTTGTCCGAGATAGGCTTCCGCGGTCTCCTTCATTTTTGTAAGGATGAACGCGCTGATCTGGCTCGGGCTGTACTTCTTGCCCTTCACCTCGACCCAGGCATCGCCGTTCGGACCGGGCACGATCTTGTAAGGGACCATTCCCATGTCCTTTTGCGTGATCGGGTCGTCATAGCGCCGGCCGATGAGCCGCTTGATCGCGAAGACGGTGTTTTCCGGATTGGTGATGCTCTGCCGCTTCGCGGTCTGACCGACGAGAACCTCCCGCTGTCTGTGAAGGCAACCATGGAGGGCGTCGTTCGTGCGCCCTCGGCATTCTCGATCACTTTGGGCGTGTTGCCATCCATGACGGCAACGCAAGAGTTGGTCGTTCCGAGATCGATCCCGATTGCCTTGGCCATGACGAATCTCCTGTTAAGTGCCTATCCGAAGTGGCGCCGCTGATCGAACGTGCCAGCCATCTGCCGCGGCCGGCGCGGCACCGTCAGTCCTTCGGGCGCGGAGTGTTGCGGCGCGGTGCCCAAGATGGAACGCGTCCCTGATGACGTGTCCTCGATCTAGATGGAGCGTGCTCCGTCAGGGAGGAGCGCCCGGAACACGTCCCCGGGGCCGCAGGGTCAGGCGGCGTCCTTGACTTCAATTTTCTTGGCTTCGCTGCGCGCAGGCTTTGGAATGGTGATCTTCAACACGCCGTTCGACATGGAGGCCTCAATCTTCGACGGATCGACGCCTGGCGGTAGCTGAAGCACCCGATAGAATACGCCGTAGCTGCGTTCAGCTGAGATGGTAGTTCTTGTTCTTGTCGTCCTGCTCGCTTTCGACCTTCTTCTCGCCGCGGATGGTCAGCACGTCGTCTTCGACCGAAATCTCGACGTCTTTACGTTCGAGGCCCGGCATTTCCGCCGTGATTGCGATCGCCTTGTCGGTCTCGCTTACGTCGATGCTGGGCACGAGGTTCACCTGACCCTGGCCGCCCACGTCGAGCCCGCGCGTGAAGTCATCGAACAGGCGATCGATTTCGCGATGCAGGAAGCCGAACGGATTGGCGGCAGAGATGGTCCGGGTCCCGCCGTTCCCGGAGGGAATGAGCGATCGTAGGTGCATGGAGAATCTCCGTTTTGTCTCTGCGTGTGGTTCGCTAGCTGTCTAGTCAGCGAACGTACGCGCACCTGCTTGGCGTCCGCTGACTATGAGGTCACGATGATCTGGTCCACCACCTTGGTGACGCCGGGAGCAGACCAGGCCACTCGCTCGGCCTCTTCGCGCTCGATCCACGAACGGACGGTGCCTTTGGAGGACCACCTCGCTACCGTTCGTTTCCACCATGATGCGATTGGCATCGACCTCGGCGCTGCGTTTGAAGGCTTCCTCAATCTTCTTCTTGATTTCATCGGGCTGGACGCGTGGCTTAAGCTGGATCAGGTTGCTGACGCCCTTGACCCCTTTGATCCGCCGTACCGCAACTTCTGCCGTCTGGCGCTGGTATTGCCACTCGACTTGGCCCTCGAGCGTCACCCAGCCATTCTTGACGACGATCTTGATGTGCTCCGAGGAGATCGGTAGCTGGCTCTTGATTGCCGCCACGGCGTCCCGTGCAATTTCGGGGTCGGGCCGCTCGTCGACGCTCGGCATCCGAACTTCGATGTCGTTGGCGACTGCAGTGACCCCAGCCACACGCTTGGCGGCGGCCTCAGCCTCGTACTTGTCGGTATAGCTCTTGACAGAATCCCGCCAGCGTAACGACCCCATTCTTTACGGAGACGGCGATGTCGCTCGCGTCGAGATCTGGATCCCACTGAGGCTCTTCTCTTACGTCGCGTTCGATTTCGCTGTCGGACCGCATGATGGCCTCCGGCTTGAGTTGAACGCGCACGGCTATCCCGAGCGCATTGCGAGCTTGCGATGCCGCGCCTGGGCGATCCATGACGCTCGTCAATTTTCGCCATTTTCAGGAAAACGCGGTTTGGTCACCGCCGGCGCAATCCTCCATTGAGGAGGAGCGGGTTGCGAGCCACAGGCCCGCACCCTCCACACCATCTTCCGCCATGGAGGTTCAGAAGAGCAGCCGATGCCAATCGGCCCCTCCGAAACGAGTGGACAACGGGCGCAGCCATGGCTCGTCCGTCTTTGCAGCTACAGCAGCAGGTCGAAGATCTGGAACGAACGCTCCCAATGGCGCGCTTGCGGGTTCTTGAGGTCGGATCGATGATCTTGAACGTGCGCGCAAGCGCCAGGCTCAATCCGCCGCCCATGGCGTAAAGCTCGGCCTCGGTCTCCTCGCCGAGATCCAGATCAAGCGGGGGTTGGCGATGAGACGATCCAGGATGGGCCTCAGCTCGATGGTCTCGTCGATGCTCCTTGAACCTGTCGATGCTTTCCTGCATCCCTTTGGTGATCGGGAGATCGACAGGCTGGATGAAGTCGCGCCCATTGGCCTTGGCGACGGCCTCGCCGCGAATGAGAAGATCGCGGATCTTACGGTTGATGAAATCGGCGTAGCGCTTGAGATCCTCTTTGTCGACGTCGAGTCCCGCGGCCGCCCGGAAGAAGCGCTCGAACCTGGCTATGCCCATGACATGTGTCGGCGGCACGGTGCGCTCGATCGGCCGCTGCGCAATCATGACAGCTGGGTCCGAAGCACCATCTTGCCTAGCACGTGTCCTTCGGCCAGGCGCTCGTGAGCTTTGTTGGCCCTCGCAAGGGCAAACGCCTCGGCGATCGGTACCTTGAGCTTCGCCGCCTCGACCGCTCTGTTGAGCCGTTCGAACTCGCGCACGCCGGAAACCGCGTCATAGGAAATGAATTCGATCCCCCGTCGTTTCGTCGGCTCGGGCTCGATCCCATTCGGGTAGGCGAGACGTCCGCCGCGTCGCAGCACTTCAATGGCGCGCTCAAGGGCATCACCGCCCGCCAAAGCGAGTATTGCATCGACTCCGTCGGGCGCGAGCTGGAGGGCGGCCTCCGCAACATCTTCATGCTTGCCCTCGACCGCCCGGTCGGCGCCCATCTCGCGCACCAGTTCCACGCCGTCAGGCCCGAACCGGTCGCAACCACCCGCGCCCCCGCAGCTTGGCGAAGTGGATGGCAAGGGGTCCCAACCCCTCCGGACCCGCCGTGAATCAAGATGGTCTCGCCCTTCTTGACGTTCAATGCGTCATCGATTCCTTGCAGCGCGGTCAGCCCGGTCGTCGCGATTGCGCCGGCATGCTCGAGGTCGAGCCGCTTGGGCACGCGCGCGACCTTTTCCGCCGCCACAGCCACGTATTCCGCGTAGAAGCCACCTTTGGGATTGGCCCAACTGTAGGAATATACTTTGTCGCCAACCTTCAGCCGGCGCACCCGCGACCCGACGGCGGCAATCACACCGGCGCCGTCCACCCCAAGCACCAACGGAAAGCGCGGCTTACCCCGGGGTACCAGCCCTCGCGCATGTCGGCATCCCATGGGCCAACCCCGGCCGTGTCGAGGGCGATCAGCACCTCCCTCTCGCCGACGGCGGGAACCGGCACGTTGTGCAATGTAAGCACCTCAGGTCCGCCGAAATGATCAATCGCGGCCGCGGGCATGGTATGCGGGATGCGCGCTGCGTAACGGCTATGCCCGCCGGATTGATTTCGAGAGACTTGAAGCTGCGTCATTTTAATCTCCGAAGCGCGGCGGCGAGGATCTTCGCTCGACAGCGAGCACGTTCGCCGCTGACCAAAATTGGCGCGTGGAGGATCGGGCGCTGCGGCGTCGCCCTGCCCTGACAGGTGTCAATTTCCCGATCTTTTCGACCTTCGGCGCTCGTACACTCGTCCACTACTTACCCGCGGCGTCGGTCGACGAACCTATCCGATCCCTGGTTCGACCGTGCGAAGGCGCGCCAACACACCCGCCCCGATCTGCAGCGTGACACCGAATAACCACCAGAAGCCGATTGCAGCCGCTCCCAGGACGGTGGGCGGCGCGCTGGACGGGAAGAGCCACGCCGCGATCAAAGCCGCCACATTGGCCACGAACGTTCCCACGGAGCTCAGTACCTCGCTCGGGTCGCCGCCGCTGCTGAGACGTTCCCTTTCCCGCCCCGCGAGTTGGGATGATGCGACGGTCACTCCAGTGAAACCGCCGGTCCACCCGAAGATCATCAAAGCCGCAGCCATGCCGACGGCATCGAATAAAGAGATACCGGCGTAGCCAAGAAGGCGGCAGCGATGGCGCCGTTCAACGCCCCCGACATACCGAGGCCCGTACGTTTTGCGAGCGACAGCGCATGCGCATGATCCATTGCTGCTCGGCGTTGTTTACTGGGCATCGTCTCAGAACGGCTTGCGGCCTTCCAGTCGAGCTTGATGCATCCGTTGACCGGACGGTAAAGGTCGCTGTCGCCTTGCACGGCGAGGCAGAACTGAAGATCGCCCGATTTCGCGTTGATTTGCCAGAAGCCGCCCGTAGGAAGCAGAACCTGCCAAGTGGATGACTGGATGGTCGTCGTCAGATCGGGACTCGGCGTCAAAACGGAACGGATGTCACGCGACCTGTCGCGACAATTGTATGTCAGGCTCTTTCCCGACAATTCGGTATGGGTGACCGAGCAGATAAACACTCGTCCATCGGTGTTGTCGAATATCGTAGCAATGTAGATGTAGGAGCTGTTGAGAACATTGCGTTCGTAGCTGGTAGGAATGACTTCATATAAGGCGGCCTCCGCGGATACCGTCAGCATCCACGAAGTGATCGCCAGACATGCGATAAATGCTCGCTTCATCCGTTTGGCTCTAAGCTGGTGCTTCTTAGGGCGCCAAATTGCATGCTCACTATCGGCGGTCCATGCAGACTGTCGTCCTGTGAAATGCGCCTCTTAAGTTCGTGGTCCCTACCTTCTTCCTCCGCAGGTGCCAGCAAATTGACGGCGCGCAATTTCGGGCGCGATTTTCTGCGTTACTTACGGTCCGCTGACGCGAGCCGTCAGTCGACGCACTTGCTCGCCTCAGCGCTGACAACATTGCGAACAAAGGAGAAGATCATGCGAACGTCACTTCGCACGAGTACACTCGTCCTTGCGATTCTCGGCAGCATCAGCTTCGCTGCCGCGCAAAGCACGCCGGGCGACATGCAGCAGGAGAAACTCAATCTGAGCCAATCGAAGGAGCGGCAGGTTACGCAAGGCCTCAGCCGCGAGCAGTCGCAATCCGCTGCCGGTTATCAGGGGCAGGTGGGATCGAAGCCCCGCATCGCTGTCCGCCAAGCCCATGCCCGATGACGTGGCGGATCAGGTTCCCGAAACCAAGCGCTATCTCTTCATCAAGCTCCCGGACCGGATCGTGTTGATCGATCCGGATACCAGCATGGTGGCGGAGATCGTGGGCGCTCCGGCAACGACCGGCGCCAGCCCGGGCGATGCGAACCCGGCAGGTTCACGTTAGATCCAGCGGTTGAGTACGGGCACGACTCGGCGGCTCAGTCCGCCGCGTCGCGCCGCGCCAAGAGCATGTGATGTCGTCAGATATGCCATTCGGCAGGCGTTTGAGGTCAGCAACGCAGTGGAAGCTCATGTTCGATTTCGAACTGAGATCTCGCGACCGAGACCGTCGAGTTCTGCCCGGGCTTGCTCCTCCTGCACCCAGCGACGCGCATCCTGCAACAGCCGGTCCGACAGCTCGCCTCGGAGAAATCTTACAAACTCCGCTCTGGCGGTTTCTTCAATGTGATCTTGTGCCTTGAGGAGGAAGCGGTACACCATTGCGACAGAGTGGTTACCCGAGCACAGGTCGATGAGCTTAGCGGCAAGTTCGTCGATGCTCGTGCCGCATTCGATACGAGGCAGGCACGCAGGATCTGAGGCGGCACCATCCATGCGTACCTGAGACCGTGAGAGTTCAGGCGACTGGATGGTCATGAGAGGTCCAGCAACGAAACACGGCGCGCCGTCGGCCGGCCCCGTGGGGCTGTGCCGCAGGAGAGCCTATGGGCGTCCGAGCGGCTCGCTGCCGAGCCACGGATCCGGTCAGATCGAGCCCAAAGGAAGATCTTCCGGCCGTTTCTCAAGATCGATCTCATGGACCCGAACCGCCCGCGCCCCGTGCGCCAGCAAGATCTCCTGGGCGAGGGCCTCTTGCTCGGGTGACCGGGCGCGGGCCCAGAGGATAAGGCCGCGCTTGGCCATGAGGGCATCCAGGCCCTGCGCCTCGTCTCCGCCAAAGATTCTGCGCGCCAACAGAAAGCCCGCGCCAGCGTGTGACGATGCCGACGAGCGTCGCTGCAACCGCCAATCTCCCCGTTGCCAGCGCCAGACTGCATCATCATCAAGAACAAGGTCGCCCCGGCGGCAATGGCGCCGAGGGTGCCGGCGACGACCACCTTGAAGACGCCGATATCTCCACGGTCGATCAGGGGCCGGCGCGGAGTGCGCGGCACGTCGGCCAGTTCTTCCGGAGCAACATAGAAGGGGCCGATTCGCTCACAGAATCTGGTCGAGGCTCGCCACCACGTCGACATCGGCGCGATCGAAGCCAGCAAGCAGCAATTCGTGCGCCGCCGCATCGAGGAGCATCACGAGCGTGGAAAATGCCCGCGACCTCGCGCACCCTGGCCCGCTCGAGGACCGTATCGGGATCTTTTCTCGTACGTGTCCATTCCTCGCGCTCCTGCCGCTGGCAGTCTTGGGAACTGGCAGTCTTGGGAAGCAGTACCTTCGACCGCCGGGCGGCGTAGCTCAACCGCGGTACTTGAATTCCGTCAGCTTCTTGAGCTCGTCCTTCGACGCGCCCGGCAGCTGGATTTTGCTGCCTTCATCGTCGATCACCAGGCTGTCATAGGGCACCGCCACGAGATGCCCCCGATGCCGAGGGAAACCACCGACCTGGAGCACGGCGAACAGGGAACGGTTGCGCGCAATGACGAAGTCGTCGATGGTGCCGATCTTCTCGTTCTTCTCGTTGGTGACGCCGCTGCCCGTGAGCTTCGACACGCGATAGCCCTGCGCGACTGTATTCACGTCGACGGTGACGAGCCGCACCGCCTGCGAAATCGCTGGGCGCGCATCCGTCACAATCAGGAGTAGTCCGAGAGCGTCGCCGCCGCGATGAATATGAGCAAAGCGCGGATTCTCGGTGGAACCCCGCCGAGCCGAAGGGTCGTGGCCGGGGCGCTTCCGCCGCGGCGGCGCAGTTGCGCCCGATGTGAAGGTGTGACCTCATGACGGCCTCCTGAGAGTTGAGTCTCACAAAGGCATGCTCCCTTGTGTCGCTCCCACATCGGCGTTCGAACCCGATCGGAGCGCACACCGAAACTGAGGCCGAGTCGGATCCGCGGCCCTGACGTCAATCAATTTTCGCGATATTTTTAGGAAACAGATCGAACAGACCGCTGCCGCAGATTCGCGGCTGGCTAAAAGCGACCAGGCTGGCCTGTGAACGCTGGGGCGCTGACGGAAGCCTCCGTCGGATCGCAAGCGGTCCCACGACGTTCAGATGGAGCAGCGATTTTCGAAAGTTCAGGTCGGCTGAGCATGCTGGCGAGGTTACAGGGCCGCCCTGGCGTGGAGCCGCAATTCGATGGAGGCGACGAGATCATCGAATTCGAACGTTCCGTTATGAAGCTCCCCGTTGATGAAGAATGCAGGCGTCCCGTTCACACCGCTGCGCACGCCGCCCAGAAAATCGGCCTTCACCTTGGGTGCATACTTCCCGGCCGCCAACGCGCTTCGCAGATCGGCCTCGGGCAAACCAAGCGCGTCGGCCAGAGCGAACAATAGGGGCATGCCCAATTGATCCTGATTTTCGTATATGGCGTCATGCATCTCCCAGAACCGACCGTGCGCGCCAGCGGAATTCTGCAGTCTCGGCGGCGGCTTCGGCATGCGGATGGGCTTGACTCAAGGGAAAATGGCGAAAGACGACTCTCAGCTGTCGGGGAAGCGCTCCCGCACTGCATTGACGATCGGATGTGCGAGCCCGCAGTACGGGCATTCGTAGTCGCCGTATTCGACCAGCGTGACCGGAGCGTTGACCGGTCCCCGAATGTGATCATGCTGCGTGACTGGAACTTTGAGCGTGGCCATGACCATTCTTCCTCTCGTTCGGCATGTTTTCCAGTGCCTCAAGGATGCCGTCGGCGCCGGGATTGACGGCAATTGGCGAGCAATAGCTCCAGAAAATCTCACCCCTGTTGTCAATAACGAACAGCGCACGTTCGCTGACGCCGTCCGTTTCCCGATAGGCTCCGTAGCTCTTCGCGACCTCCCCCTTGGGATGGAAGTCCGCCAGCAGTGGAAAATGCAGGTGGCGATCCTTGGCGAAGGCCTCGTGACACCACGCGCCGTCTACCGAAATGCCCAAGAGCTCAGCGCCATGTTTGCGGAACTCGGGAAGGATTTCGTTGTAGAGCACCATCTGGTCGCCGCAGACCGGACTCCAGTCCGCAGGATAGAAAGCGAGGATGACCGGCCTTCCCTTCAGATCGCCAAGGGAAAGCCACTGGTCCGGCGTGACCCGCAGTTTGAAGTCGGGAGCGACTGTCCCGGCGGAAAGGATCTGAGACATTTCTCTTCGCCTCCTTCTGCCATGCCCGCGTTGGAACCGTGCGGCGGGATCCAACGTACGTTGCATTAGGCTCCGTCGCCTTGACCGCCATCAATCTCAATCAGGCGAGTGCCGAGCAATCTCTGCCACTAACTCGGCCGAAAGTTCCGCCAACCTAGCCCCGACTACGTAGTAATACGATACGCAAAATTGCCGAATTTCATCCGTGCTTGCTGCGGGCAATGCTGTGGGAGAGGGAACAAGGGGGTCTTGTTGGTCTCGCGACCGCACCCACAGGAGCGCAGCATGACGACAGGATCGACTCCTTCCAACAGCACTGGCCAATATCGCAAGCTTCTGACGCATCAACCCCACCCCCTGAAAAGTCTCGATCAACTGGCCGTCATCCTCCCGTGTCATCGCGGCCAAGAAATCTGTTGCCATGGGTAACCCAGCCAACCATTGGTATTGCGTGATCTCCGGGGCGGCGCGGCGGTGCGTCATCCGGCTCGATGGTCGACGCCAGATCATCGATCTGTTCTTGCCAGGTGATGTATTCGGTTTCAGCGCCAGCGAGGAATATGACTACACCGTCGAAGCCGTGGCAGAAGGAACAGTCGTCGCCTCGTATCCACGCCGGCGCGTGGAGATGCTGGCCGACGCGGATCCGTTGCTCGGGCGGGAAATTCGACAGGTCGCCTTCCTCGCGCTGGCACGCTTGCAGGCCCAGCTTCTCATTCTCGGGCGGATCACGGCACTGGAAAAGGTCGGCTCTTTCATCCTCGAAATAGCAACGCGGATGTCCAGCGAGCGCGGCAACAGCGTCGCCTTCGCCAATGTCACGTTACGATATCGCGGACTATCTTGCCGTGTCGGTGGAGACCGTCAGTCGTTCGCTGACGTACCTCAAACAGCGCGGCGTGATCAAATTCTCGGGCACGCGGATCGTGCGGATCGTCGATCGGGATGCGCTGGAAGAAGGCGAACGCCCTGCGCATGCGGCGTAGAACGATCCAGGGACAAACGCCCTGAATGCCCGTCGCGCCATTCCTAGCCAGTCTGAAATTCCGACGATGGCGCCACATGCCGTCGCAGCCAGGAGCGAAGCGTCTGCGCATCCAGTGCGCCGGCTTGATGAGCGACAACATGACCCCTCTGGAACAGCATCAGGGTCGGAATGCTTCTGATGTTGTAGCGAGCGGCCAGCTCCGTGCTCCATTTCAGTGTCGACCCTTGAGAAACCGGACATCAGGTTCGAATTCGGAGCAAACGCGCTCGTAGACGGGACCATAGCTTTGCATGGCCCGCACCACTGCGCCCAGAAGTCGACCAGCACCGGAATGTCGTTGCGCTGGATGTGGATTTCGAAGCTCTGGCCGAGGCCGGAACCGGCCGGCCGGTAAAGAGCCTGGTGGCATTGGCCGCATTTCGCCTTGCGCGCGTCCTTCCCGCTCGGAATACGGTTCACGCTATTGCAATGCGGACAAACGATGTGCCGGACTTCTTCGCTCATGACTCGACCTCACGAGATTGACACGCAATGCAGAGCCAGCGGGCCAGGCAGGGCGTGGGTTGGACTGAAGATGCCTTCAGGGCGCTGATTGGCGATGACGCCTGGAGCTGCCCTTCCTGTCCTGCCATGCCGTTGCTTCGAAGCCCGCAACCACTCGCAGCATGAGAAGCCTGAGCAGCCTGAACCATGAATCCCGAGTGCGCTGACGACGCCTGGCGGCAAAATCGATTCCGTAATCTCACGTAATGGCCACATGGCCGACAGCGGAAACGCAAATCCCCGACCGTTTCATCCCCGATAAGCCTGGGGCGGCGATGAGGTGCCGTTCACGAGATCTCGCGCAGAAAGGCCGCCGGGCTGGAAAAAGCGATTTCTCCCACCAGCACGCCGCCGATGATCACGCGCCCTGGGATGCGTCCCCGCAAAGATGTCGAGCGCGGGCTGGCCGCGCTTCAAGCGGGCGGCGGCGTATGTGCGGATCACCGGATCATCGTAGCGCGGCAGCACGTCGTTCAGCCGCATTTCGTACTCGACCCATTCGTTGGCGCTGGACCAGTCGTCAACGGCGGTCTCGGCATGCGCAATCATGCGGGTCAGCGGCGGAAAACCCAGGCTCGTGCCTGCCCACGAAACCTCCCCTGGATTGAGTGCGAGCATGGCCTCTTTTGTCGAAGCGTCCGCTTCTCAAGTAGGTGTGCTCGGGGAAGCGCCAGCTCGAGTTATTGGCAGCCGTTGCAGGCCGCCTCCACGTCGATCCCCGCATCTCGCAATTGTTGGAGATGTTCCTCACGGTATTTCCGACGGCAGCACATGATAAGCGCGCTGGCCGCAATTCAAGCCGTCGCAACGTGTCCCGCCGAACTGAAAGGCATACGTGCCAGTGATTGCGGAGCACCGATCGGGCGAATGGAATAGGCGCTGGGGATGGATTGGGCACAAGTGTTCTCCCGAGTCGTAATTTTAGGGCAGGCCCATCGATCGAGCCGGCAAAGCGCTACGCCCCGATCAACGGTCGCTTCATCGATCGGCGCTGCGGTCAGATCCCAGCGCCTTCAAGGTCGCTTCCGCAGAGATGGTCTGGATCGGTATCGCCTTCCCGGGCCAGGTCGAGGATGCGCTTCGCGACAATCTCCCTGGCGATGCCTGGCTGCCCGGCGTCGTGAAGCGAGGCGGCACGCCTTATCGAAAGCGGTCACCATGGCGTGAATGGTGTTGGGTCCAAAGAACACGTCCTGTGAGAAGCGGCGAATGCCGCCCGCCATGGAGCAAACAAGAAATGAAGCCGCTCGCGCGGCTGGACTAAGTGCGACACTGTGTTCGTCGTGGATGCTGCTTCATTTTTTCAAACTGGCGAGTCCGTAATCACCACATGCCCTGCGACGTCTCGATCTTAGAATCGTGAAACGCAGATTCGGTTCAGGTCTCGGCGCGATTTCTGGGCGCCAACTCGTGGCCATCACTGCAAAGACGAATGGCGTCTGCGAACTGCTTTGTTCCAAGCCGCTCCATCATACGCGCGCGATGGACCTCGACCGTCCGCACGCTGATGTTGAGGTCAAAAGCAATGATCTTATTCTGGGCGTCCCGCCAGCAAGGCATCCAGCACTTCCCGTTCCCGCGGGCTTAGGCGTGGCTATGCGCTGGGCCGCCCGTTCTGCCTTCGCGATCTCCGATGAGCCGGCTGGCCTTTGCGAACGCCCCCGATAGCGTGGAGAAGGGTCTCGTCGTCAAAGGGCTTCTCGAGGAAATCGACGGCGCCCGCCTTCATCGCTCTTACGGCGCTCGGCACGTCCCCATGTCCTGTCATGACGATGACCGGCAAGTTGACACGGAGACGATTGAGCCGCGCTTGCACTTCGAGACCGTCCACGCCCGGCATGCGAATGTCGAGCAAAACGCAGCCGGCCGATAGCCCGGAAGCGGCATTGAGAAACGCCGCCGGGGGACTGGTACGAGACAACGTGAAAGCCGGCGGCGTCCAACAGACGCTCGAGCGACCGGCGAACAGCCGGGTCGTCATCGACGACATGCACTGTGCGGTCAACCAACGTTCAACTCTCCAACTGCCAAGCTGGACATGAGCGAGAAGCGGAAAATAGTTCCGCCGCCTGGATTTGCCTCGCTCCAGAGTTCGGCCTCCGTGCGCCTCGACGATCGAACGACAGATCAAGAGCCCGAGCCCCATGCCATCGCGCTTGGTTGAGACGAACGGCTGAAACAGCTCGTCGGCCATCACTTTCGGAAGACCCGGTCCCCGGTCTGCGACCGCGACCTCCACGGTTTCAGCGTCCACGAATTTCGTGGTCACGACGAGCTCACGCCGCTTCATGGAGCCCATGGCCTCTGCGGCATTGCGTATTAGATTGATGAGGACCTGCTGGATCTGAATTCGGTCCGCAATGATAGTGGAGGCTCTCGGATCGAACCGGAACGAGACACTGGTCCCCAACGCGGCGGCGCCGACCAGCGCGAGGGAACTTGCTTCCTCGATCAGCGCCGGCAAGGTCTCGATCTGTTTCTCGGTTTCACCGCGTGTTACCAAGTCGCGAAGTCGCTGGATGATCTGCCCGCCGCGTAGCGCTTGCTCTGAGGCCTCTTCCAACACCGCGCGCACGGTCCCCTTCTTTTAGGATCGTCTGCCGCCAGTAGACGTCGCACCGCGTGAATACGAATTGGTTACCGCGGCCAGCGGCTGATTGAGCTCGTGCGCCAATACGGCCGCCGTCTCTCCGGCGGTACTCAGCCGGGCGGCGCGAAAAAGTTCCAGTTGCACCTCTTGCAAACGTCTGTCGGCGTGCTCGCGTTCAATCATCTGGGTCTGCAGCCGATCGTTGGCCTGGGCCAATTCTGCAGTCCGTTCGACGACACGCTGCTCGAGCGTTTCGTTGAGATGGCGCAGTTCCCCTTCCGACCGCTTCTGCGCGGTGAGATCGCGACTCACCGTCGCAATACCGATGGGTTGACTGAGTCCGGGGATGGTCGACGCGAAACCAGTCCACGAGAAAGGGCATCGGAACCCCGGTCTTGAAATGGCGAAAAGCGAGCTCGCCCCTCCAACGACCCACTCGCATCAGGGTCGGCCAGCACTCCTCGCGGGCGCGGGTGCGATCCTCGGAATCAGAAAATCCAGTACATGCAGACGAGGAAGGTCGTCGACCGTTGTCAAACCAACGAGCTTCAGACCGGCGGGATTGAGGTAGGATGGTATGCCATCGAGGCTCGCAACGCCGACAAAATCCGAGGATCGTTCGACCAGCGATACGAAACGCTCCTCCGCCGTTTCCGCGTTCCATCGCTGCAAAGCGATGGTCGTGCCGTTCGCTCCGATATTCAGCAGCAGCCGTTGCACATCCGTAGGGAAATTCGGCTCCCGGGATCCCGCAACGATCACTGCATCCCCGCGAAAGCCGAGAGGGGCCGAAGCGACGCGGATTACGCCTTCGTCAAACGGGTTGGCGATGACGCCCGTTTGTTCGCATCGTCCGAGCCACATATCGCGCGAGATCGCGAGAATCATTTTTCCGCATCGGAACCGATCGAGGTCTTGACGTGCATGGTCTCAACGGGAGGCTCGCCGTTGTCGCTAGGCAGCGTGATATGGACGAAATCCGCAGCGAGCATGTGAGAGTAGAGCAGCGGCCATGCTGTCGGCGATCTGTCGCGGATTGTAACTCGTCCAGATGGCTGGCAGCGTAGAAAGCGCAACCAAATCACGGATGCAGCGGCGCAATTCCGGGAGGTCACTAAGCGCTTCGACCCATGGCATGATCGGCAACCTGCTTGGCGCTCAGTGCAATAAATCTCACGGCAAGCGCCTACCGATGGCATCTGTATTTTTAAATTGGATACCTGCTGCGTGCTCGTGGCAGGGGCAAATGTTAGCCATGATCGTAAGATCAGTTACACATGTGACGATGGTGTGAAGAGACGCAGTGCTGAGTCGTCTGATGCGCGGCATTGGGGGTAAAAAATGCAAAAGGCCGACCGGGATGACCGGCCTGAAGAAATACGCCCCGATTGGCCACTTTTGGCGCCCGATCGATGGTGTGGAGTGACCCTCAGCGTCGACGATCTAGGAGTGCGCAAGAGCAATGCCCGGTGCACATCCCACGTTGGAAACCGCTGGGATCACAAAGGTGCGTGTTCTCGTCAACATATTTTGCCGCTGGATGCTCCTGTATCGATGTCTTCTTAGGACGGCCCGACGCGCCGACGTCGGGCCGCTCCACGAAATCGGCAAGGAGGACAGCAAGCCGATCAAGTGGCGTCGGATCATATCGATCGGACGGCTGCGGATGGCAAAAGTGCACCGTGAACACGCCCCAAAGGCGGCCCGAGCTGCCGATGATAGCGTGGAATGCGCAGCGGCCACATCTGCAGCACGCATGATTTCAAGCTCCGGCGTGCCCACGAAAAAGATAGCTCGTGGCAACGTCGTTCACTACGACCTGCATCCGTCGCTTCAGCGCGGCGGCACAGGTCGTATTGGTGTTGCGATCAACTGTCTCCGAAATATTTCAGAAATTCGTCTGAAAAGCCCCGGCTTGCAACGATCTTCAGGCAACCGCTCTCGGCATCGAGGCGCTGAAGCGTCCCCTTGTCAGCGCCGGCTACTTCGATCGCGAAATCCAGGGTCCGATGCGGAAGTTCACTCTAAGGCAATTTGCTCGTCCCGAAACATCTGAACGAGGTTCGACACGGCTGCGGGGCCGATTGCTGTGCCGTCAACCACGTCGTTTTCTCCAGCCAGGGTTTGGATTTTCGGGCACCACGACAAAGTCGGTTCGCGCGCAATAGAATTCCCACACCGCACGCTGATGATCGTAGTACGGGAGATTACGTAATTCGATATCGGTGAATCAAATCGTGACAACGCTCCGCTCCGCGCGGGCAAGGGCACGCGCGGGCGCCGCCCGCCGTCGTTTGCGCGCCACATCATGATGGATTCATGGAAGCAGGGATAGCAATGTAGACCAAGCGATTGCGTGGTTGGCGTTGGGCTTTATGAGTCGCTCTTGCCGATGTCCCGGCGCGGCACATGCTCCGGTTCTTGCTGTTCACTCGACGCCGCCGTCTTGGCGATCCACTCCGCATGATGGCGTCCAGCCGGGCGGGTCGCTCGCGGAAAGGTGTCCTCCAGACTCTGGTCGAATCTTCTCCTCCGTGGACTCGGTAACCGTCATACATCGGCGCCCCCTTGCCGGCCGTCTGACATCAAGACACCGGTCGTGGGGCGGCCACCGCCGGACGCCCGGAGTATCGGGACCGTAATTTTAGCGACAAGATGATCAGCGCGGCACCAAACACCAGCGCAAATGCGCCGAGCCACCAAGTGAGGACGACCGCTCCGGACAGGGGGCCACGATCATGAGGAAGCCGTAGAGCAGTGCGGCCGCACCCCCAGCACGAGCCACCACCGCGCCTGTTCGGTGCGTGCATGGCCGCAGCGAGCATCAAGCAGCCCGAGACAATCGACCAAGCGGCTATGAGCAGCACGAAGGCAACCACGGTGAGGCCTGGCCACATAAATGCAATGGCGGCGGCGGCCAGGCTGGCGATGCCTTGAAAGAGCAGGAAACCCCAGCGCTTGTTTGCGCGCCGCCTCGAATTGCCGCATAGATCGCAATCGCGCCATCCACCACCATGTAGGCCGAAAAACAACAGAAACGAGCGCCAAGATCGTGGCAACTGGCATGACCAAGGCGATGACCTGAAGATCACGCCGAGCACTCCGCGCAGTGCAATCAGCCACCAGCTACGGGCGAGCGCCTCGCCGAGACCGTTCCGGCACGGCCAGCGGAGCTTCGACGAAACCGGTCATTTTCAGACGTTGTGCTCATACCTCCACTCCCAGCAATGTTCGTAGCTGCCGTGGAAAGGCCGCGTCGGGGCTGGTGTTACCCTCGCTCTTACGAGAGCCACCGATGGGACCAAAGCCGATCCTCCCGACGACGAAGCGAAGGCCCACTCGTTCAAGACTATGCCCAGAATCTGGACACAAGCGTTGACACCCGTCAAATATGCGAGACCGATCCCTGCAGGGGAAAGGATGCACAGGCACGGGAGAGGCAAAGACTTCCCGAAGTCCTGCGAACCGCAGGCCAGCCAGGCCGTGGTCGCGCATGTTGATCCTCGTCAAGGCGCCGTCACCGCCACCTCGCTGCATGATTTGAGCGGGTTTCGCGGGGCGGCCTCGAGATCGCCCGCTGGGCGCGGCGACGGAGAGGAGCATGCGCCAAGGTACTGGTGCTTTACTATTCGAGTTATGGGCATATCGAACGGATGGCCCTCGCCGAGGCCGACGGAGCACGTGGCGCTGGCGGCGATGTGGACATTAAGCGCGTGCCGGAGCTCTGTGCCACGCAAGGTCGCTCTCGCCTCGCACTACAAGCTCGACCAAATCGCTCCGGTCGCGCAGATCGACGATCTCGTCAATTACGATGCCATCATCTTTGGGACACCGACGCGGTTCGGCAATATGGCGGCACAGATGAAGAATTTCATCGATCAGGCCGGTGACCTCTGGGCGCAAGACAAACTGATCGGAAAGGTAGGGTCGGTGTTCACCGCGACCGCAAGCCAGCATGGCGGCCAGGAAGCAACAATCTTGTCGTTTCACACAGTGCTACTGCATCTCGGATTCATCGTCGTCGGCCTGCCGTATTCGTTCAAAGGGCAAAATGGGGATCAAGGACGTGCACGGCATCACGCCCTATGGCGCGACCACCGTCGTTGGCGCAGACGGCGCGCGCATACCGTCCGCGCTGGAGATCGAAGCGGCGCGATACCAGGGCCGGCATGTGACCCGAATCGCGGATGCTTGCCATCGCGTGCGACGGCCCGGCGCAGACACGCGATATGCCACCAGCATTGCGGCCGCTCCGCCGTGACGACACTTGGTATGCGTCTTGACGCCCATCAATGCCGCGTGACGCGACGCCGCTAGCTTGGGTTGGGCATGCTCGACTTTCGTATCTATCCGCCCCTCGTGGTCAAGGACACGCCGAAACCACGAGCACTTGGCTCAGCTCGCCGAGGCCGGTCACTTCGTTGAGCGCGCCATGCGGCTCCGACGGCCGCCGCCATGGCGGAACATCTATGAGCGGCTTCGCGCGGTTGGCAACGAGGAAGAAGCTATCGAGGTGATCGGCGCCTTGCGCGAATTGCTCGAATTGGAAGATTTGCTCGTACCACCAAAGCTGGGCTTTCACCGCCCGAGAGGCATTGATCGCTGAACCGACGGAGGATGCCGAACCGCTGAAAGGTTCCGGCGGTTTGGTGCATCGAGTACGGAGGGATGCCCGATGATAAAGGATGTGATGGTGCGTCTCGACGGGAGCGCGGCCGACGAGGTGCGCTCTCTGCGGTCAACGACATCGCCGACCTCTTTGACAGTCAGGTCACCGGATTGTTTCTCAATGTTATGCCTTCGTGGTCGCGCTGGAAGATGGCGTCGGTGCGATGGCTGCGACCGAGCTGATGGAGGCGGCGAAGGAGGCAGGCGACAAAGTGGAAGCCCGGCTGAGGGAACGCCTGAACCGGCTGCAGAAGCCCGTGGAGCTACGCCGATTCTGACATCCTGAGCGATGCTGCTGCGGATGTAGCCGTACGCGAGGCGCGCAACATCCGACACGTTCGTCGCATCGCGGCCGAATGGCGCGCCGCACGAGCCCGAGCACCTGATCGAGTCCGTTCTTTTCGGTTCGGGCCGACATCTCTTTCTCGGTGCCAAGCCGCAAGCTTGAAAAGGTGATATTCGAGCGCATCGTTCCTCGCATGGAACGGCAGCCGGGAAGCAGCCCGCGCGTTGGCGGAGGCGCTCCCATATTTGCAAAAGGCGAAGGAGGTGACGGTCTTGGTCGTCGATGATGAGCCGCCGATAGAGCTCAACGCAACGCTTGGAGTCGACGCGGTCAAGCACCTCAAGCATCACGGGATCAATGCTCACGCTGCATCGCGCCAGGATGGCGACAACGATGTCGGCGCAACTCTGATCGCCGAGCGGCGTCGACCGCCTCGTCAGCGAGTCTTATCCACTGGGAGCGTGTGCGACTTCACTCCTCAGAGTGCGCGAGTACGCTCCTTGGCGCGAGTCCGCTGCTCATAGCCTCACGCGGAGGTGGCAATCCGCGTCAGCTCACTAGAGCTGACCACAGTGAAGCTTGTCGCTGAGCTCGATAGGCCGGCCACGCGTGTGACGGTCAGATGCCGGAGGCCCGCGCCGGAGCCGGCAGGGCGAGTGGGTCCCGAAGCCTGATGATCTCCCGGAACGTCATCGGCATTGACGATTTCGAAGGTCCAAAGACCGAGTGGTCATCGTCGACATAGATTTCGCGCGGGCTGGGGATCAAGTGATCCAACCCTTCGAGCGCCACCTCGACGATTATCATCCTTGGAATCGTAGGCGATTCGAGTAGCGGAAGCCACTCGGCTTCCACTTGATCGCCGAGGCGCAGGGAGGCAACCTCGACTTCCGCCCGCTTGCCCTCGAGCATTCTCGTGACGCCGTTGAGGAACGTGGACCACTGTCGTTTGTCGAGCTTGCGCGCCGTCATGGCTAGGTCTCTCCGCTGGGCCCCATACAACTGATGCTTGCATCGCGCATCACCGCGCCGGTCGCCCTGACAGTCGTCAATTCTCTCGCATTCAATCGACGCCCGCTTGCGAACGGTTTTTAGCGAGCCTTTCCGGCGGATCTCCCGGGGATGCCGTGAAACCAAGTAGCAAAACGATCATGGCGGAGCGCCAACGAGGGCCGTCGAAAGCGTCTCTCGTGATCGATAGTACCTCGCGCTCAAATCGATGGAACCCATGATCCTTACGAAGACAACGATCTCGGCGCAGGAATGGCGATGAAATGGAGACCCCGACGAATGCGTGAAGAAGACACTTAAATGCTCGTGACTAACCAACGGCGTGACTGCGTACAGAACACGACGGTGGCGCGCCGTCAAGCTCGGATAACCAAACGCGATGTGACCAAGAGTGGCGGCCGAGGTCATGGACCGGCCACTTATGGTAAAGTAGACCCACAAAGAGAGCCGCAACCGTTGTGCCACTTGGCGCCGATCGTCTGTCGCGGTCTCCTGATCGGGGCCCAGCCTCGCCCATTAGTGTGTGCTCGTTACATCGGGTCTGGAAGCTAGTTCAGATGCTGCCGCAGCAAAGTCGACGAAGTCGCGCTCCAGTTCGTCACGCAAGTTGATCTGCATGAATGGTGCAATGAAGTCTTGCGCGGCGCTGGGCTGGTTCCTGTCCTGGCCCTGCTCCGGAAGATAAACATGAGGCGCGAGCCGATTTGAAGTCTGTCGATCACGTGATCGCGCTCGTAATGCATGCCGCGACTTTCTCCTTATCAGACGCGCAGCCGGCGCGGACGCTCGAACGTTTCTACTTCCAGCTCTTCGATCATCTGGTGGCCGCATATGATCCGGTGTAGGCGCACCCGCGATTCCGACCCGACCCGGCCATGCGTAAGCAGCTCGACCGCCGCGACTGACCCGGATGATCCGCGGCCAGTTGACGATATCGGCGATCGTCCTGACAAACCGCTTGCGGACATTAGCGGCAACGGTCCTGTGGAGCTTTCGATTTGCATTGGCTTTGCAGGGCCCTAAGCGGCGCTGGTCACCCTCCCGCCGCCGTAACGCGAACGGGCCAGCAGTTTGGCGTAGCGTCACGGAATGTGCCTTGACGGGCATCAACGTCGCGCCGCGCCGGATTCGAGTTTATGCTAGTCTGATGCCTCCCGGTTGGTGCACTTCGCGGGGCGCATCCGTCACGCACCGAGCGAGCGGATAGCGAGATTGGGCCATGCCTGAGATCTGGATTGGAAGGAGCTCACCCCGCGCGTCGCCGACGTAAAACGCTCCATCGAATTCTATTCTGGCAAACTTGGCCTCTGCGTGGAGATCGACAAGGCCCCCAATTTGCGATGATCCGTGTCCGGAGGGCCGACCGGCGGGCACGATCGGGCTGCTCGTGTGACAACGCTCCAGGATCGTTCAGCATGACACCGGAGCAGCGCGCGGGCATTCACGTGGAGCTGAGCACGGATAATCTTGAACTCCTGTAACGAGCATCTGAAGGCAAGAGGAGTTGTGTTTTTGAGCCTCCGCAACGAGGAGCCTTGGAGCGCTCAATGAGAGCACATGACCCCGACGGCTACACAGTCCGTAATTCGCCGAGGGCCGCAGAGGGCACCGGGGCGTGACGTAAGGCGATGTGCGATGCCGGCTTCGCAAGAATGTGGATTGTGCCGCTCCGGCCGGGAGCGTCATCGATGCTCGCGGCGGCCAGTTGCGGCTGGGTATAGCCAGTCAGATCGATGCCCGGTTTTGCCACCAACATCCTGACCTTCGGGAGCCGGATGCCTGAGGCGAGAGCGCCGCGGCTTTGTCATGCTGGCGTCGCTGGCATTGATACCCGCAATCGCAGCTTGGCGTGGATTTTGCCCGCACTGGGGACGTGCGCTGGTTGATTGGCGGGACGGTGCGCCAGCTGGCCCTATTCCGCTCGGTTGACGCCAGGTTCCAAGCCTTCCCGCTCGCCAGACCACGGCACTGGCTCAAGGGAGACCGTCACGCGTTGGCTGCTGCTTTTTCATTCAGTGCGCGCTCCGCCAACTCCGTAAGAGTCTTGTCCGCGTGCTTCTCCTCGGTCAATGTCCGATCAAGCAGCTCGACTGCACGTGTCCTACCAAGCTTCTTTGCCCACGCCTTCAGCGTTCCGTACTGAGAAATCTCGTAATGCTCGATAACCTGCGCTCCCGCTACAATCGCGGAATCAACCGCCGAAGAGCCCTTAAACTCCGTTGCTATTTCCAGGCACTCAGCGATGAGGCCTTCGATAGCTTCACTGGCCTCGGTGCGCGCTGACTTGTCAATAATCTCGAAGACGTCCTCCAACCGCGTGATGTGATCCTGCGTCTCCTTCTTGTGCTTCTCCAACGCGTCTCGTAGCGCATCGGAGCGGGCGATCTTCGCTAGTGTCGGAAGTGCCGAGTGGATCTCCTTCTCGGCGTAGTAGATATACTTCAGAGTTTCGTGGAAGAGATCGTCAAGGTCCTTCGACATCTCATGCTCCCGAAGACTGGTCGCGCCCGCCACCCCCCAACCCAATCCAAAGCAAAAGACAAGTCAGCGTCGTTGACGTCTATCAATCTTGCGACGCCGCTGGTTGCGCATTGCAGTGGCGCTCTACGGCGGCACTGGCTGGCGGCGTATCGGATGTTCGCGACTATCGCGACGCCGGTACCATACGGCCGTTTCAACGGTTTACGACCCAAAGGACAAGGCTGAACAACAGGCTCAAGAGCAAACATGTCACCAGTGGGAAATACAAAGACATATTATCCCGCTCGATCACGATGTCGCCTGGTAGGCGACCCAGCCCGATCCGGCTCAGGTATGGCCAAAGCAACCCGATCACCAGGATTGCAAGGCCGAGCACGATCAGAAAGCGCGCCATCGCTCGATCCGCCAAATGCGCCGGTTCCTCGTCATATCGCGGCAACCCGGTGCTCTGCCATGACGGGTGTCAGTATCTGTAATCCGCACGCTCAGCTCACCCAAACCCTCAGCCGTGATCGCCCGATCGCAGCGGCTACATTGAGCCCTGCAGCGCGAGGTCGCCGGCCAGACAGTCCGGAGTGGCGTAGAAAGGCACACCGGTCCACACGGTGGTCCTCGCCGTGAAGGTCTGCTGGCTGCAGCAGCGCATTGGCTCTTCGGTGACGCCGATCTGGCGTTCATCGGCCGGGAACTTCTGCGCGAGCCTTGCTGGGCCCTGAAAGCGGAACAGCACCTCGCGGATAGAACCAGCGTGGCCGGTACCATACGACTATGCGGTGAAGCGACGAGCAAAGTAAGATCCCGGTGCTCGCACTCCGCCCGATCGAGCCAAACGCGGCTCGGACTTCACGTCATCGGCTTGTCATGGCTGAGCGGGCCGGCTCCATGCAGTGGACAACTCGAGTCGGGACCCAGCAGCACGCCAGCCGGTTCTCGTTCGTCAGTGACGGACAGATGGGCGATCGAATGGCAGGTGCAACCCAGCTCGATCGCTTCTGCGGTTCCTGGCTCGGGCAACAATGATGACGGGGTCGGGACCGTGCGAGGCGGCATGGCTCGCGCCCTGTTCCGGTGTTCATTTTTGACATGCCGAGGACAGCTGAGTTCGCCTTATCGGCGGCGGCTCCGACAACGTGTTCCGGAAAGCCCTCCCCTCAGCGCGCCGGGCGATGCGACGCCGATCTGCTGTGCTGGGCAGCGCGCTCGTTTCGCCGCCCCTTTGTCCGCGCGAGCATCGATCGTTTCGTGCAGGTGATGCGCGGCTTTTTTCAATGTCAAAGTGCTTGTACTGACCCGCTCTGCTTTCGGCGCTGATCACGCCACAGCGGTGAACATTCTTGAAATCACCGTAGGGAAACTCGTACCGCCCTTTGGTGTCTTCCGGCTTCTCGTCGTTGATGCCCAAATGCCATTTTCCGTATTCTTCAAATCCATGCCGCTCGATGAAGTCGTTTTCCTGTTGCGAGGAAGGCTGGTGCTCGCTCCATGCGTCCCTTTCGTCGAACACGAATTTTCCGGCGCCGATGAGTTGCTTGGCGTGTTCGAAGGCGTACCTGCTGAGTTTCACGGCCATGATCCTGCTCCTCAAGACATTCCGGATGTGCGCGTTGTTTCCACCTGTTCGTTGTGAGCATAATGCTTTGCATGCGCGACGCTTCTAGCCGAACGCCGCGGTAGACGCTCGGATCAGGTGCGCCTGCCGGGGACCCATGGGCGCCCGACCCGACGTGGACGCATTGACGCCAGTCAAATTTCCGAAATGTTTTGGGCTCTCCCGAAAAAGGTACCCGGGTTCAATTCGGCAGCTGATCATGGATCGAGGGATGTTGTGGAACTTTGACCGTGCTCGCACCTTTAGGCCAATGGTGTTCAACGGTTATCGACAAGCGACGGTGGCGGCCGTGTTCGAAACACCTGCAAAAACGTCGTTCTTGTTCGACCTCGACGGCACCTGGTCTGGTCGACAGCGTCTATCAGCCCGTGCTGGCCTGGCGGTCGGCGCTTTCGGCGGAGGGAATCGAACCTCTCGATCTGGCGCATCCATCGCAAGATCGGCATGAGCGGCGGCTTGTTCACCAGCATGCGCTTGCGCGAGACGGGATACCACGATCGATCCTGAGCGATCGAACGGCTGCGGCATCTGCATGCGGCAGCCTTCAAACGGCACATTCGGCGAACATCCAGGCCTCTGCCGGGCGCCCGCGAGCTCCTCGCCTATTTGACCCATGCCGAGATCCCGTGGGCGATTGCGACCAGTGGCCGGATCGAACGGCGCGGCAGCTGCTGGCGAAGCTCGACATCGATTTAGATCGTATCCCGATCGTAACGCGTGATCAGGTGAAATACGCCAAGCCAGATCCGATCTCTTTTGGCCGCGGCCGCCCGATTGCGAGCAGGAATAGAAACGACTTTGGTCGTGGGCGATAGTGTCTGGGACATGCTGGCTGCGCACGCGCGCTCGCGGCCTTTGCGTCGGGTTGCTGTCTGGTGGCTACGGCCGCGACGAGCCTCGAGAGGGCCGGTGCGTGTCGCGTCTACGAAGATCCGGCCGACCTGCTGAGGCACATCGACGAGGTGGGCCGCAAGCGAGGCGCAGATGCCTAGCGGCCGGTTGGTGCGCAAATGGTCAATTCCTCAAGCCAACCCCTGCAATATCGCGCACCATCGACAACTTTCCACTCTTGACCGTCGTCAACGACGACCATGCTTTCAGTGCATGCTGTTTAGGTATGGGAGCGCCCAAAGGATGTTCATGACCAGGCTCGTTCTCGTGGCCGCGATCGCAGTAGCCGTCAGCACCACGGCGACCGCGCAAACGCCGGTGGGCATCCCCTTGCTCAGGACGCCTGCCTGCGGACGGCACCACTATTGCAACTATAACAGGCAGAACGAAGTCGCTAAGCAACTCGAAGCTCAAAAGCCGCAGCCAAGATGGCGCGTGAAACCGGACAGCCAGTTCATGACGGCTACGGTTCGCTCTGGTATCCGCCTGGAGTTGATGGCATTCCAATTGTTGGGCCTAGTAATGCAGTAAGAGATGGAGCGGGTAAGCTGACAGCAAAGAGTAATCCAAATGTGCGATTACAGTTTGCAATCAGTCAAGACACGCAAGGCGGCAGTGGGCGACAAGCTGACCACCGTTAACTTTGGTACTGGCACGACTGGCTTCACTAGCGCCGATGGTGCGATGGGGTTGGAAGCAGTGGCAGTGTGTTTGTTCCCCTGGTACCGAACTGGCGTTCGATGAACCGGTGACGGGCGTTTACAGCAAGGGTCCGTTCGGGCACCTCGCCCGCTTCCCGTCAGATCGATAAAGAAGATCGGCATCGACATCACGATGCGTTGGAATTTGCTGACGGCCAAATCATGCTGCTGACCTGCTTGGTCCCCGGGCCAGGTGACCGTGCTGCAGCTCCCGGCAGTCCTGATGGACACGAAGCAGAAGAGCAGCGTCGGGTTGTTGATGACTGCGATGCATCCCAGATCGCAGGTGTATAGCCCCACGCACATGGCGTGCATAACGGACGTGGAGACGGCGATGGCTACGCCCCGATCTGGGACCGTGCGCTGAAAGATCGCGCGGAACTGGCTGAACGACTGGCGATCGAAGCTTGGCAAAAGCGTGCGTCTACGATCTGGCTGACCAGAAGATCGGCCGGATCGTCGATCTCGTCATTAAGAAGGACGGCGCCGTGCCTGCCGCGATCGTTTCGGTCGGCGGTTTCCTCGGCATCGCGACGAAATACGTTGCCGTTCCGTTCACCGCATTCCAGGCAACACCAGCCGAACGTCGGCCGCACCTCGTACTCGATACCAATAGGAAGGCGCTCCCGGAGCGCGCCCGCCTTCGAGTTCAATCGCTTGACCGGGCGCTGGGAACGGGTCGAGGACAACTCAGCATCTCGAATTCAGCGCCCCCGCCAGCGGCCGCGTAAGGTCGCAATGGTGACGGGAGGAGTTCGCCTTTCCGTCTTGATCGCCGTCAACGACAGCAGGCGCCCTGACAAGACGGAACCCTTGACTGCTCGAAAGTAGAAAAGGTCTCGCCCCATCATCAACCCTGCTGTTGTTGCGCTCGCATCGCCGCACGGCGCCCGCCGGCGATTGCTGCTGCAATGATGGGATCTTCTTCGAAATCTTGTGGGCCTTCTATCGACAACAGCTGAGCAAGTTCCGCTCGCGCCCTGTTGACCCGGCTCTTGATCGTGCCCGTCGGACATCCGCAGATCTTCGCCGCCTCGTCATACGAAAATCCCGCAGGCTCCGATCATGACAATCACCTCGCGTTGCGTGGGCCCTAGTTTCTGCCAGTGCCGCCTTGAGCTCGTTGTATTCCGCATAGATGACCTGCATCGGCTTGGAAGCGATGCTGTCGGCATGATCGTCGATCTCCTCGGACCATCCGCGCCGCGAGCGACATTGCGAAAGGAAGTGATTGCTTCAGTATCGTGCACAGCCATGCCAACATGTTCGTGCCGGGAGTGAATGACATGATTTTCGCGCACGCGCAGCAGCGTGTCTTGCACAAGATCTTCAGCGTGGTCGCCGTTGCGGCAAAGCGAGATGGCGAAAGCGCGAAGCTTTGGCATTGCCGCCAGCATCGCTGTTCGGACAGATGGATCAAGCGTCATGATCCGACCCTCGCCAAGCGGTCGCAGGAGCCGCGACCGCGTTTGTGAGCCCGCGCGCGTTGTTACGCGCCGATAGCAACGTCCGAGGCTAGACCGGACCTGCAGTCCGGCACCTTGACGGCGGTCAATCCGATCAGTCGTGGACGAAGGGCCGGCGGCGACGACAGCTGCGAATTGATCCTCGTCAATGCGCGCTCGACAGGCCTCTGCAAGCTCATCTCGGCGATCAGGATCCGCCCCAGAATGCCATGAAACGCGCGGTCCACGCGAGCGATGAGCGGAGCAAGCTTCGGCCCGTAGAGAAGGCGGCGCTACCGATCGATCTGCGCGTGCGGGCAGCCACCAGAACCGCTCTCGTCATCCTGCTGGTTGCTCTTGGCGCTGTGGGTCGCGAGTGATTTTCTGTCAGCGCTGACCTGGGCTGCGATCATCGCCATCGCCACCTGGCCGATCTACACCCGATTTGCGGCGCTCATTGCCCGCGGCCGCGCGCCGCAATGGCTGCGCTGCTGTTCACGCTCCTGACTGGCCTCGCTCTCCTGGTGCCGGTCATATTGACGGTGCATCAGCTTACGCAAGGGAGCGAGGGTTTTGCGCGATGGGTCACCCAGCTTCGGGCCGAGGGCTTACCGGTACCGGGTTGGGTTGCACAGCTGCCGATCGCCGGCGAATACCTCGATCGCTGGTGGCAGACCAACCTGAGCAATCCGAAGGCCATGGTTGAATGGCTTCGCGGCATCAACATCGAGAGTATCACCGCCTGGACCAGCGCCCTCGGCGGCGCGTTGCTTCATCGGCTATTTCTTTTCCTGGTTACGATGATCGCGCTTTTCCTGGTGTTGCGCGACGGCGCATGGTTGGCCGGCCGTGTGCTCGCCACCACCGATCTGCTGCTGGGAGGTCCTGGTGAGCGGCTGGCGAGCAAGATTGCAAACGCCATCCGCGGCGCCGTGCGAGGAACAGTGGCGGTTGCCATCGCGGACGGCATCATCCTCGGCATGGCATACACCCTGGCCGGCGTGCCGCAGCCACTGATGTTCGCGGTACTGACGATGGCGTTCGCAATGGTGCCGTTCGGGGCATGGGTCGTATTCACTTCGGCTACGCTCGTCCTGCTCCTCCATGGCGGCAGCCTGTGGGAGGCCGCGGGTGCTCGATCGTCTTCTGCGCGGCGGTGTTGCTCATCGCCGACAATTTCATTCAGCCGGCGCTCATCGGAGGCACGACGCGGCTGCCTTTCCTGCTGGCGCTGATCGGAATTCTCGGCGGGCTGACATCGTTCGGATTGGTCGGCCTTTTCCTCGGCCCGGTGATCATGGCCGCGCTCGCTTACGGTCTGGCGCGAATGGATGGGGATCGGGGATTGAGCCGATCCGGACTTGGGAGGGCGCAGGTGCTCCAAAGGCTGTAGAATGCAATAGTCGACCGGCACAGACGCGGAAAATGCGCAACGGACTTCCGGTGCGCCAGCGCTTTTAACGGCCATTGGCCGGCTCATTGCCCAGAGCCACCGGAAGGGTGAAGCGAAAGATTGTGCCGCCTCCGCGGATCGGCTCGTACCGCAGCTCGCCGCCATGCGGTTCGGCGATCGACCGGCAGTATGTGGAGGCTCGAGCCCATGCCGTTGCGCTTGGTGGATCGGAATGCCTCAAAGAAAGATAACATGTCTATGCTA